>WNGF01007125.1_pt1 | contig 18861 bp, 14 predicted proteins | sample 5400641 | NCBI WGS metagenome assembly WNGF01 (sample SAMN13153371, study PRJNA577476) | soil metagenome | isolation source: 80 cm soil or saprolite under grassland replicate 2 | place: USA:California | collected 2016-06-15
GGGCGGTCGCCGCAGACGGGGCATTCGGGATCACGCCGCAGGCGCACCTCGCGGAAGGTCTCGTCGAGCGCGTCGAACAGGAGATACCGGCCCACGAGCGGCTCGCCGATGCCGAGCAGCAGCTTGATCGCCTCGTTCGCCTGGATCGTGCCGATGATCCCGGGCAGCACGCCGAGCACGCCGGCCTCGGCGCACGACGGCGCGAGCTCGGGCGGCGGCGGCTGATGGAAGAGGCAGCGGTAGCAGGGACCCGCGCCGGGCTTGAACACGGTCACCTGACCCTCGAAGCGATAGATGCTGCCGTGCACCACCGGGATCCCATGCTTCACCGAAGCGTCGTTCACGAGATAGCGGGTGGGGAAGTTGTCGGCGCCGTCGACGATGACGTCGTACCCGGTGATGATCCGGTCGATGTTCTCGGCCGTGAGCCGCTCCTCATACCCGATCACCTTGACGTCCGGGTTGAGCGCGGTGAGCGTCTCGCGCGCCGACTCGACCTTCGAGCGACCCAGCCGCTCGGTGGTGTGGAGGATCTGGCGCTGCAGGTTCGTCGCGTCGACCACGTCGGAGTCGACGATCCCGAGCGTGCCGACGCCCGCCGCGGCGAGGTAGAACGCGGCCGGCGACCCGAGCCCGCCCGCGCCGACGAGCAGCACCTTGCTCTTCAGCAGGCGCAGCTGCCCGCTCTCGCCGACCTCCGGGATCAGCAGGTGGCGGCTGTAGCGCTGGGCCTGGTCGGGCGAGAGCGACTCGGGCTTCGTCCAGGGCAGGCCGGAATCCTTCCAGCGATTGAAGCCGCCCGACATCGAGATGACGTCGCGGTAGCCGAGCTGCCGGAGGACGTCGGCGGCCATGACCGAGCGAACGCCGCCGGCGCAGTAGAGGATCGTGGTCTTCTCCTTGTTCGGGAGCCGGTCCTCGGCCCACTGCTCCAAGTAGCTCTTCGGGACGAACGCCGCGCCCGGGATGTGGCCCTCGTCCCACTCGTTCTTCTCGCGAACGTCGCCGAGCTGGATGTCGCCCCGCCGGACGAGGCCCTCGACCTCCTGCGGCGTCGCCTCTTTGGTGCGCTTCCTGATCTCGCTGAAGTAGTCCCGGTAGGTGCCCATCGCCGTCAAGGATAACCGACGCGGAAGGTCGGAAATTCCTCCGATACGCTGGAACGCCCGTGGAGACGCTCTATTTCGACGTGCTCCAGTTCCTCTACCACCTCGCGCTCGCGGTCATCGTCGGTGGCGGCTTGGTCCTCGGCTCGGCGGCCGCGCCGGCGATCTTCAGGACCGCCCGTTCGCGGTCGGAGGCGGGCACGATCTTCGGCGGCGTGCTCGGGCGGTTCGACCAGCTCGCGATCCTCGCGCTCGTCGTGCTCGTCGTCACGAGCGTGCTCAAGGTGATCGCGTTCGAGGACACGAGCCTCGGGCCGCGGCTCTACCTCCGCTGGGCCGCGCTCCTCGTGGTCGCCGGCGCCGTGCTCTTCGCGAGCGCGTGGTCGAACCCGGTGGCGCGGTCCATCCGGGCGAGCACGCCCGATTTCGACGAGCTCCGCGAGGACCACGCCGCGCGCCGTGAGTTCCGGAAGCTGCACGCGTCGTCGACCCGCGCGATGTCGGTGGCGATCGCGGCGGGCACCGTCGCGCTCTTCCTGAGCTGAGTGCCGGCGCGCAAGGGATCGGGCGACGCGCTCCGGCGCGCGCTCGACGCCCACCGGGCGAAGCTCGTCAAGACGCAGCGGGTGCGCAACGCGGAGCAGCTCGTCGACCTCGTCGACCGCTTCGGCTTCGCGTTCGCGTTCACGCTGCGGACCGGGGACGCCGAGATCCCGGCCTGCTTCGATCACCTCTCGACGAGCGACGAGCATCGCAAGTGGGGCTGGATGTGGGGCTGGAAGGACGAGCTTGCCGAGGCGAAGCGCCTCTACTACGGGATGCTTCTGGCGCGGAAGCCGACGTTCGTATCGCTCGACATGCTGCCCTCCTTCTACGCGACGTTCGGGCGCGCGGGTGAGGCGGACGACCACCTCGACGACGTCCGCGCCGGCCGCCTGTCGGACGTGGGGCGGCGGATCATCGAGTTCCTCGCCCAGAACGGCGAGACGCAGACGAAGCGGATGCGCGCCGAGCTCGGCATCAGCTCCAAGGAGGGACGTCTCCAGTACGGCAAGGCGATCGACGAGGTGCAGCGGCTCATGTACGTCGCCCGCGTACGCGCGGTCGGGGAGGGACGCGAGGACTACAACTACACGTACGACCTCTTCGTGCGCCGTCACCCTGAGACCGTGACGGCCGCGGAGCGGATCGCCTCGGCTGACGCGGTGAGCACGCTGCTCGCCCGCGCGCTCCAGCTCGCCGGGGCGATGAACGAGAAGCAGCTGATCCGGCTGTTCGAGTGGGACGAGGCGGTGGCGCGCCGCGCGATCGCGCGCGCCGAGGACCGCGGCGCACTCGCGCGGCACGATGGCCTCTTGGTGCTGCCGGCGCTCCTGCGCTGAGCGCGCTCGCGCTCTCGCGCCGGTACGATTAGCGCGCCCCCAATGGACATCCATCAGCTCCGGTCGTGGATCTTCGAGCTCTACGAGCCGCTCGAGAACGAGCGCCAGTACATCGTCTACGACGCCGAGCGCGGGAACCTGCTCGTCGACGTGCCGCCGTTCAGCGATCGTGCCCTTCGGCTCATCCGGGGCACCGGCCCGGCGTCGGTGCTGATCGTCACGAACGCGGCGCGCGGCGCGGACGCGGCGCGATACCGGGAGGCGCTGGGTGTTCAGATCGCGGCCCACGCGGCCGACGCCGGCGGCGTGCCCGACGGACCCGATCTGACCCTCCGCGACGACGAGCTCGTCCGGCCCGACGCGCGAGCCGTCCGCATCGGTGCCGACGGCGCCGGCGCGACCGTCGTCCTCGTCCGCAAGGCCGGCGGGGTGCTGTGCTGCGGCGACCTCGACCTGACGAGCGACGCGGCGCGCTCGCTCATGCGCCTCGAGTTCTCGTCGGTCCTGTCGGCGCGGCGCCCGCCGATGTGGAACGCCGGCCGCGACACCGTCCTCGTGCTCCAACGGGAGCTCCATCGGCCGACGAAGCGCTTCGGCATCCTCTTGCAGGCGCCCTGGGATCGGGCGTACAAGGGCCGGCTCGAGGATCAGATGACGCCGAGCCCGCTGGTCCCGCGCGACACCACGGCGGCGCGCGAGGCCGGCATGGGACGCGACACCCTCGTCGTCGCACGCCAGGCTCGCGAACAGACCGAGCGCGCGCCTCGGCCGGTACGGGCACCGACGCCGGCCGCGTCCGCTGCGGGAGCCGCCCCGGCGGCGAAGGCGACCGCCCGTCCGCGGAGCTTCGCGGAGGACTGGCAAGCGCGCGGCACCGCGGCGCCGCCGACCACGGTGCCGAACCGCGAGCGCGACATCCAGCCGGTCGCGTCGGCGTACCGACCGGTCTCGCTCGGCCGGCCGGTCGAGCGCCTCGCGGTCGAGACGCTCGCCGGGCTCCCGAGCGTCGACTTCTTCTGGGGCGGGATCGACCTCTCGCCCGACGGCCGCGAGGTCGCGTTCTCATGGAACCGCAGCGGCTCGTTCGAGCTGTACAGCGCGCCGCTGGACGGCGAGCGCATCTTCCAGCTGACCGACGCCGGCGGCGCGCGCAGCGTCTGGCCACGCTGGTCGAATGACGGGCAGCGCATCGCCTTCCTGCGCGACACGGAGGGATCGGAGCGGCTCGCGATCTGGCTCGTGGATCGCGACGGCGAGCACGAGCGGAAGCTCTCGCGCGACGACGAAGCCACGCATCGCGAGATCGAGTGGCTGCCCGACGGGTCGGCGATCGCCTGCGCGGCGAACGTCGGCGGCACGGGCTTCGGCGTGCAGATCATCGATGCCGCGACCGGCGAGCGTCGTTCGCTCACCGATGGCGCACACGACGACGCGAACCCGCGGGTGTCCCCCGACGGCCGGTGGATCGTCTTCGAGTCACGCCGGAGCGCCGTGCGCACCGACGCGGATCTGTTCCTCGTGCCGGCCGGCGGAGGCGAGGCCATCCGGCTCGAGACCCGCGCGGGTCGGCCCGGCGAATCGCTCGACGCACGGTGGTCGCCGGACGGCGGTCAGCTCTCGTTCACGACGAACGCGCGGGGCCGGCAGGAGATCGCGCTCGCCGACCTGGATGGGACGGCGGTCCGCGGGATCCGCTACCTCACCGAGAACCCGTTCGATGAGAGCGAGGCGGTGTGGCGCCCGGATGGCCGCGCGGTCGTCTACCTCCACAACCGCGACGCGTCGCTCGCGGTCCATCGGGTCTTCACGGCCTCGCACGCGGCCACGCCGGTGGCCGACCTGCCCGGCACCTACCGATCGGCCCGGGTCGGACCGGACGACACCGTCGTCGCGACGTTCTCGACGCCACGCCGGCCGAACGACGTCTGGGTCCGCGAGGCGGAGGGAGTCGCGCTGCGGCCGCTCACGAATTCGCTCGGCGGCCGGCTCGATCCGGCGTTGCTCGTGGACCCGTCGCACGTGCGGTATCCGAGCGCCGACGGGCGCGAGATCCCCGCGCTGCTGTTCGTGCCCCACAGCGAGTCGATCGACGGCGGGCCGCCGGGAGCCGTCCTCTACATCCACGGCGGCCCGACCGGGCAGCACTTCCGCTGGTGGGATCCGCAGCCCCAGCTCCTCGCGAACCGTGGATTGGTCGTGCTCGCGCCGAACGTGCGCGGCTCGACCGGCTACGGGCGGGAGTTCCAGGAGGCGAACCGGCGCGACTGGGGCGGCGGCGATCTCGCCGACGTCATCGCGGGGATCGACTGGCTCGTCGCCCAGGGCATCGCGGACCGTGAGCGCATCGGGATCACCGGCGGCAGCTACGGCGGCTTCATGACCCTGCTCGCGCTCGGACGTCACCCCGACCGGTTCGCCGCCGGCGTCTCCATCGTCGGCGTGGTGTCTCTGCGGACCCTGTTCGAGACGACGCGCGGCGATCTGCGCGAGTACCTCCTTAGAGAGCTGGGCGATCCGGGTACCGAGTCCGGGCTCTATGACGAACGCTCGCCGCTCACGTACGCGGATCGGATCCGCGCGCCGCTCCTGGTGCTGCAGGGGGCCAACGATCCGCGCGTCCCGAAAGCCGAGGCCCTGCAGATCGTCGAGGCGCTCGAGCGCGCGAAGACGCCGCATGCCTATCACGAGTACGCCGACGAGGGGCACGGCTTCGCCAAGACCGCGAACCGGATCGACGCGACCCGACGTACGGTCGACTGGCTCGATCGCTACCTGACCCCGCTCATGCGCCGCTATCTCGCGTAGGTAGCGCGTCTCACCACTCGACGAGCTTCCAGACCTCGGGCTCGCGCGCATCCGGCTCGTCGATCTCGGCGAACAGCGCGACCGCGCGCTTGAGGTGGCGCATCGCCGCCCCCTTGTGGCCGGCCTCATGGAGCAGGTCGGCGAGGTTGTTGCTCGCGCTCACCCGCCCGCGCCGCCGCGAGGGCGAGGTTGTTCAGCGCCGCGACGCGGGCTTCGGAGTGGCCGATGCGCTCGGCGATCGCGAGGCTCCGCTCGAAGTGCGTCGCGTCTCGGCGAAGGATGCCGAGCATGTTGTGGGCCTGCGCGAGCGCGCGGTCGTCGTCCGCACGCTCGGCCAGGCGGAGCGCCTCCTCCGCGAGACGGGTCGCGCGCGCGGGGTCGCCGCGCCGGTGCGCGGCCAGGCTCCAGTCGGCGGTGACCCGCGCCCGTCGAGCGACATCGTCGTCGTCGCGCAGCGCCTCGCGATAGTGGCGCTCCGCCTGCTCCCAGTCACCGCGGCGATGGTGAACGTCGGCGAGCTTGTGCGCGATCGCCGGCCGCGCGGCCGGTGTCGACTCCGCGAGGGCCGCCTGGTAGCTGGCGATCGCTTCCGGGTAGTCGCCGTGCAGCGTGTACAGGTCGCCGACCCGCTCGTGGACGCCGGTCGCTGGCGGGCGGGGCGCGGGCTCGAGCTCGCCCTGCTCGATGGCTCCGCGCAGCGCCACGGTCTCCGGGAGCGGCGAGACGCCGAGCTCCCGATCGAGCTGGCGCGCGCACTCCCGATACTGCCGCAGCGCCGCGGATCGATCGCCGGCCCGGGCGTAGAGCCGCATGAGCGCGCGGTGCGCCGGCTCGTGGAGCGGATCGATCGCCACCCAGCGCTTGGCGGCGGCGATCGCCCGCTCGGGGTCGGCATCCTGCTGCGCCAGCCGCTCGAGCACGCCGCTGAGCTCGCGGCGGAGCGCATCCGCCTCGGCCAGCTGCCACTCTTCGAACTCGAGCGCCTCGCCGCGGAGCGAGAAGCCGGCGAGGAAGTCCCCGGCGTACGCCTCCGCCGCCTCCCCGAGCCGCCCCTCGGCCGCCAGCGCGCGGAAGCGTGTGACGTCGCAGTCGACGTCCTCGTCGAGCGCGACGCGGTGCCCGTCCGTCACCAGATGCTCGCCGCCGAGGGCCGTGCGCAGCGACGAGAGCGTTCGCCGCAGGGCGCCCCGGGCGCGTTCGGCGTCGGCCTCGGGCCAGAGCAGCGCCGCCAGCCGGTCGCGCGCCTGGGCTCGCTTGGTCACCGCGAGATAGGCGACGAGCGCCAGCGCCTTCCGGGTGTCGGGCGCGATCGAGACGCCGCCGCGCTCGATCCGCGGCGCGCCGAACAGGTCGATACGCACGCGGCCCTTCCGTAACGGTTTGCGGACGGTCATGCTCGCAGAGTGTCCTCCGAGATGAAGCGGTGCGACTGCGCCCGCGAGGTCCGCGCATGAGGCCGGCTGTCGTCGCGGCCACGCTCTGGGCCGCCTCGATGATCCTGACCGTCGCCAGCGTCGCGCTGCTGGCGATCACGTTCGACGCTCCGACCGGTGAGGCGTGGGGCTTCCGCGACTTCGCCGCGCTCTTCGCCGTGGCGTACTCATCCGTTGGGGCGGTCCTCGTCTGGCGACGGCCCGCGCATCCCATCGGGTGGCTGCTCGCGGTGGGCGGGCTGCTCGCGGCCGTCCAGGCTTTTGCGGAGCAGTACGCGGTCCTCGTCCTCATCGCGCGGCCGGGCAGTGGTCCGGCGGGGGTCTACGTCGCCTGGCTCGGCTCGTGGATCTGGGTGGTGGGCGCCGGGATGATGGGCGGCGTCTTCCTGCTCCTGCTCCCCGACGGGCGGGTGCCCTCGGCGCGCTGGCGGTGGACCGTCCCCTACGGCGTCGGGGCGATCTCGCTCGCCGCCGCGGCGTTCGCGATCCAGCCCGGACCGCTCCAGAACTTCACGTACGTGGACAATCCGTTCGGCGTCGCGCTTCCCGGATCGCTCGACGCCGTCCTCATGTACGCCGGCCTCGTCGCGGTCCTCGTGCTGATGGTGCTGGGCGCGGTCGCGATCGTCCAGCGGGCTCGGCACGCCGAGGCGGTCGTCCGTCAACAGCTCAAGTGGTTCGTGTTCCCGGCGATCCTGCTCGTCCCGGCACTGTTCCTGAGCCTCCCCGCCTTCACGGCGTCCTCCAGCAAGCCCGCCCAGGTCGTGGCGATCTTCGCCTTCGTGCTCGTCGGCGTCGCGGCCGGGGTCGCCATCTTCCGCTACCGGCTCTACGAGGTCGACGTGCTCATCCGCCGGACGCTCGTGTACGGCGCGCTCGTCGCGGCGCTTGGTGCGACATACGTGGCCGCGATCGTGGCGCTGCAATTCGTGCTCGCGCAGTTCACGAGCGGGAGCTCGGTCGCGGTCGCCGCGTCGACGCTCGCGGTGGTCGCGCTGTTCCAGCCGCTGCGGTCGCGCATCCAGCGTGCCGTCGACCAGCGCTTCTACCGCTCCCAGTACGACGCCCAGCGCACGGTCGACGCGTTCGCCCTGCGGCTCCGCGACGAGATCGACCTCGACGCGCTGTCCGCCGCGCTCGTCGGAGTCGTCACCGACGCCGTGCGACCGCTGCACGCGACCCTCTGGCTGCGGCGCGAACGATGAGCGGAGCGAGGCTCGGCGCCGTAACGATTTCCGGACGCCGACGGGCTAGAACGGTGCTGCGATGACGATCTGGGCCCGAGGACTCCGCCGCGCGGCGCGCGGTGACCGGACGCCCGCCGACGGCGCCCGGGCGGTCCGTCCCGACGCCGGCCGGCTCGTCGACATCCCACCGGTCGACATCGCCCCGCACGACCCGGCGCTCGCGTACTTCCAGAGCGTCGCCGCCCCCGTTGCGCTCGACGAGATCGCCCTCGATTCACCCGGGATCCGCGCGCTCCGTTCGGCCGGCGTGACGCTCGTCGTGCCGCTCATCAGCCAGGGTGAGCTCATGGGACTGCTCAACCTCGGCCCGCGACTCTCGGATCAGGACTACTCGGCCGACGACCGTCGGCTCCTCGACAAGCTGGCGACCCAGGCCGCGCCCGCGGTCCGCGTCGCGCAGCTCGTGCGCGAGCAGCAGGCCGAGGTGCGCGCGCGCGAACGCATCGATCAGGAGCTCCGGGTGGCGCAGCTCATCCAGCAGCAGTTCCTGCCGAAGAAGCTGCCCGACCTGCCCGGCTGGCAGGTCGCCGCGTTCTACCGCGCCGCGCGCGAGGTCGGCGGCGACTTCTACGACTTCGTCGAGCTGCCCGACCGCCGGATCGGCCTGGTCATCGGCGACGTCACCGGCAAGGGTGTGCCCGCCGCGCTGGTCATGGCGACCACGCGCAGCATCATCCGCAGCGACGCCCCGCGCCTGGTGGCACCGGGCGCGGTCCTCGCCCGCGCGAACGAGCTCCTTCACGAGGACATCCCGGCGAACATGTTCGTCACGTGCCTCTACGCGGTGCTCGAGCCCGCGACCGGGCGGCTCGTGTTCGCGAACGCCGGCCACGACCTGCCGTACGTACGCACCGGCGACGTCGCCGTCGAGCTCCGCGCGAAGGGCATGCCCCTCGGCCTGATGGCGGACATGACCTACGACGAGCACGAGATCGTGCTCGGCCGCGGCGACAGCCTGCTGCTGCACAGCGACGGTGTCGCCGAAGCCCACGCCCGGGACCGGCAGATGTTCGGATTCCCGCGACTGCGGCGGCTCGTGGCGGAGAGCCCGAGCGGCGAACGGCTGATCGACCGTGTGCTCTCGGAGCTCGATCGCTTCACCGGACCGGGTTGGGAGCAAGAGGATGACATCACGCTCGTCACGATCTCGCGCACCGGGGTCGTCTCCGACGACGAGGTGCTCGACGACTTCGTGGTCCCCAGCGTCAGTGGCACCGAGCGCCAGGTGATGGAGCGAGTGGCGAAGGCGGTCGGCGCGGTCGCGCTCGATCCGCGCCGACTCGAACGGCTCAAGACGGCCGTGGCCGAGACGACGATGAACGCGATCGAGCACGGCAACGCGGGCCGGCCGGAGCTACCGGTGGCGGTGCGCGTGGCGCTGGCGGAAGGCGCGCTCGTCGTGCGCATCACCGACCAGGGCGGCGGCCGGGACATCCCGGAGCCCGAGGCGCCGGACATCGAGGCGAAGCTCGCCGGGCTTCAGCGTCCGCGCGGCTGGGGACTGTTCCTGATCAAGGAGATGGTCGACGACCTCCGCGTCACGTCGGACGAGCGCAACCACACCGTCGAGCTCGTGTTCCGCCTCGAGGGAGGAATGAGATGACGACCATGGAGCTGGCCCTGCGCGTCACGGACGACACCGCGATCGTCGCGCTGCCCGCCCAGATCGACGCGTCCTCGGAGCCCTCCTTGACGCGGGCGTATCAGGATGCGGCGGGCCGGGCATCGCGCGTGGTCCTGGACTTCGGCCGCACCGAGTACATCAACAGCACCGGCATCGCGGTGATCGTCGGGCTTATCGCCCGGGCGCGGAAGCACGGCCATCGCCTCGCGGCCTACGGGCTGTCCGAGCACTATCGCGAGATCTTCGAAGTGACCCGGCTCGCGGAGTTCCTCGCGCTGTTCGACGACGAAGCGGCGGCGCTGGCGGGGAGAGAAGGGGAGAAGGCGTGATGACGCGGACCGTGACCATGGGCGTGCGGCGGATCGACGAGCGGGTGAGCATCATCGACGTGAAAGGCGATGTCACCGCGGCCTGCGAGGCGGCACTCATGGACGCCTACCAGTCCGCGAGCGCGCCCCAGACGAAGGCGATCGTGATGAACTTCACCGACCTCGAGTACATGAACAGCGGCGGGATCGGACTGCTCGTGACGCTGCTCGTCCGGGCGAACCGGCAGAAGCAGCGCATCGTCGCGTACGGGCTCTCCGACCACTACCGCCAGATCTTCGAGCTGACCAGGCTCGATGAATCGTTCGGCATCCACGAGGACGAGAGCGCCGCCATCGCGGCTGCACGCGCGGGAGGGGAGCGATGAACAGGGATCTCGAGCACTGGGCGAAACCGGTCGATCGGCTCGGCCCGACCGAGGCACCGGCCGGCGTGGTGAACGCGAACGTGGCCGGCCGCCGCATGAGCGGCGCGATCCAGGGCTTCGGCCGGATGTGGCAGAAGACGTTCAGCATCCGTCTCGGCGGCATCGACACGACACCGCAGGACGTGGTCCGCGTCTGGAAGGAGCGCTATCCGGACTTCTGGCCCAAAGGCAATCGGTTCTTCGTGCCGCAGGCCGGCATCGCGCCCGGCGAGGTCGGGATCATCAACGCCAGCCTGCCGGGCGCTCCGACGATGGCGACCGGCGTCCTCGTCGTGTACGCGGACGATGAGTCGTTCACCTTCATGACGCCGGAAGGCCACCCGTTCGCCGGATGGATCACGTTCAGCGCGAGCGCGGAGGACGGGGTCTGCGTCGCCTCCGTGCAGGAGTTCATCCGCGCCAGCGACCCGCTCTGGGAGCTCATGATGGCGACCTTCCTCGGTCGCAAGCAGAACCAGATCTGGATCCATACCCTGCGGCAGCTCGCCGCCCATCTCGGCGCGACGGGCGACGTCGAGACCAGCATCGTCTGCGTCGACCGGCGGCGGCAGTGGTCGCATGCGCGGAACGTGTGGCAGAACGCCGGCATCCGCTCGGGCCTCGGGGCGCCGGCGCGCTGGCTGCGGCGGGCGCGGCGGGCCTGACCCGACCGGACCGATCCGGCGTCACCGTCGTCGGGGCGGGACCGAACGGGCTCGCCGCGGCGATCGCGCTCGCCCGCGAGGGCCACGCGGTGCGCGTCCTCGAAGCACAGGACGTCGCGGGCGGCGGCTCGCGCTCCGCGGAGCTGACGCTGCCGGGATTCGTGCACGACGTCTGTTCGGCGATCCATCCGCTCGCGGCCGGGTCTCCGTTCTTCTCGGAGCTGCCGCTCGCCGCGCACGGCCTCGAATGGATCCATCCCGACCTGCCGCTCGCCCATCCGCTCGACGACGGCACCGCCGTCGCGGTGCACCGCTCGCTCGACGACACCGTGAAGGAACTCGGACGCGACGGCGCGATGTACCGCCGCGTCTTCGGCCCGCTCGCGGAGCGCTGGCCGTCGCTGCTCGCCGACGTGCAGCGGCCGCCGCTCCACGTCCCGCGCCATCCGATCCTCTTCGGCGGTTTCGGGGTCGGCGCGCTCATGCCGGCGCGGGTCCTCATCGGCGCCGCGTTCCGGGGCGAGCGCACACGCGCCGTCCTCGCGGGCCTCGCGGCCCACTCGTTCCTGCCGTTCGGCAGCCCGTTCGGCGGCAGCTTCACGCTGCTCCTCACGGCCTCGATCCACGGCGTCGGCTGGCCCCTCGCACGCGGCGGATCGCAGCGCATCGCCGACGCGCTCGTCGCCCATCTGCGGTCGCTCGGCGGCACCGTCGAGACCGGACATCGGGTCGCGTCGCTGGGCGAGCTCGATCCGCCCGGCGTCACGATGCTCGATGTCACACCGCGGCAGCTCGAGCGGATCGCCGGGGACCGCCTGCCGGATCGGTATCGTCGCGCGCTCCGTCGCTACCGCTACGGTCCCGGCGTCTTCAAGCTCGACTACGCGCTCTCCGGCCCCGTTCCCTGGCGGGCACCGGAGTGCCGGCGGGCCGGTACGGTCCATCTCGGCGGCTCGTTCGAGGAGATCGCCGCGGGCGAGTCCGCCGTCGCGCGCGGCGAGCATCCGGAGCGGCCGTTCGTCCTCGTCGCGCAGCAGAGCCTCTGCGATCCGTCCCGCGCGCCGGCCGGGCGGCACACGCTCTGGGCGTACTGCCACGTGCCGAACGGCTCGGCCGTCGACATGACCGATCGGATCGAACGGCAGCTCGAGCGCTTCGCGCCGGGCTTCCGCGATCTCGTGCTCGCGCGATCGGCGATGGCCTGCGCCGACGTCGAGCGGCACGACGAGAACTGCGTCGGCGGCGACATCTCGGGCGGCGCGCACGACGGCCTGCAGCTCGTCTTCCGGCCCGTCATGGGCTTCATCCCGTACGCGACCCCAGCCCGTGACGTGTACCTGTGCTCCTCGTCAACGCCGCCGGGCGGTGGCGTCCACGGGATGTGCGGCTACTGGGCCGCGCGCGCGGCGCTCCGCCGATCGTTCGCGTGAATCTCCGGCTGCGCCGGGAGAACAGCCCCGGCGGGTGGTGCTCGCTCCGCCCGGCGGAGCCGGTCCTCGCTCGCGGTCACCCCGCCGCGACCGCCTCGGTCCGCTCGAGCGTCCCGCGGAACGCGACCGCCTTCGCTCGATCGGCGTAGGCCCGGGCCTCGGCGAGCTCGTCGGCCGCGTCGCGATCGCGGCCGAGCGCCGCCAGCGCCTGGGCGCGATCGGCGCGCGCGACCGCGCGCTCGTACTCGACGTCGAGCGTCGCGAACGCCTGGACCGCATCGAAGAGCAGCTTCTCGGCCTTCGCGTGTTCGCCCCTGCCGAGCGCGCGGAGGCCCTGCGCCTGGACCAGCAGCGCCCGGCCGCGGGCGTGCGCGGTCTTCTCGACCAGCGCCCCCGCCTGTTCGTCGTTCGCGTCGTCCGGGATGCCCCACCGCGCCGCCGCGAGCGACATGAGCGGGCTCCAGATCGTGCGGTCGACGATGCCCTTCGGCCAGCCCGCGCTTCGCGCCGCCTGATAGGCGCTCTCGCTCTCGTGCCATCCGTACACCGCCACGAGGAGCTCGGCGCCGGCGGAATCGGCCGGGCTGGGCTCGCTCTCGGCGAGCCGGTCGCGGAATCGCTGCTCGTCGGCGGCGGACGCGGTCGCCGCGGCCGCGGCCATGCCGAAGCCGAGCGTCGCCTTCCAGTTGTGATCGGAGCGAGCGGTCTCGAACGCCTGGAGATCGTTCGCGGCGGCGATCGTCCCCGCGAAGTCGCCCGCGAGCAGCGACGCCCCGGCCAGGGATTGGATCGCGTAGATGCCGAGCCGCGGCTTCTCCGTCTCCTGCGCGATCTCCCGCGCGACGCGCCCGTGCTCGAGGGCCTGGTCGAGATCGCCGAGCACGACCGCCGCGGCGCTCACCATGTTGTGCGCGTCGATGAGCTCGTCGCTGTCCTGGAGCGATCGCGCGATCGGGATGCGTCGCTGGTTCGCGGCGTACGCCTCGCGGAACTTGCCGAGCGCCCGGTACGCATACCCGACGGCGTCGAGGCAGAGGGAGACCTCACGGAGGAGCCCGAGCTCCTCCGCGATCGCCAGAGCCTCCTCCGCGGTGTGCAGGGCTTCCTCCCAATCGTGATCGGTCGCGCGGGCGAGGCGCCGCGGCGCGAACGCGCGCGCCGCGAGCAGGAGGACGCGCTCCCGCGACGGCTCCTCCCCGACGAGCGCGAGACCGCGGCGGATGAGGCCATCGAGATCCGGGTGCTTCGCGTCCCAACGGGTCGAGAGCTCGGCCATGTGCGCGTACAGCGTCGCGATGTCGAGCTCGCTGTCGGGCTTGCCCTCGAGCAGCGTGACCGCGCGCTCGTACGCGGCGAGCGCCGCGTCGCTCTCGCCGTGGTAGCGCCGCACGCGGCCGATGAGGTAGAGGCTCTCGACCGCGTGGGCCGTGTCGCCGAGCTTCTCGTAGAGCTCGAACGCCTGCTCCGCGAAGCGCAGCGCCTCGATGTGCGCGTGGATGCTCACCGCGCGCTGCGCGGCCTTCCAGGCGAACGTCGCGGCCTTGTCGGGCACCTCGCCGAGGAGGTAGTGATGCGCGAGCGCCGGATAGAAGTCGCGGATCGCCTCGCCGAAGACGCTCTCGTACGCCGCGGCGACGCGCTGGTGCAGCTCGGTCCGCCGCCGCACGAGGAGCGTGTTGTACGCCACCTCCTGGGTCACGGCGTGCTTGAACCGGTAGCGGCCTTCGCGACGCTCCCCCGGCGCCGCCTCGACGACGAGATCCGCCGCGATGAGGATGTCGACCGCGTCGGCCAGCCGGTCGCCGCCGGCCGTGCGGAGCACGCGGTCGCCGAACCGCTGGCCGATGACGGACGCGAGCTGGATCGACTCGCGGGCGAGCGGCGGAAGCCGGTCGATCCGCGCGGCGACGACCGCGTGGAGCGTCGCCGGCACGTCGAGCGCCGCGGCCCGCTCGCGCATCACCCAGTCGCCCTTGTCGTCACGGGCGATCGCCCCCGAGTCGACGAGCGCGCGGATCGATTCCTCGATGAAGAACGGGTTGCCTCCGGCGCGCGCGACGATGCGATCGCGCAGCTCGCTCGGTGCCCACTCGATCGTCGAGTCCACGATCCGCGCGGCCTCATCGTCCGACAGCGGCTCGAGGACCATCTGGGTGAAGTTCGTGCGCAGCGCCTGCGGCGGTGCGCCGGCGCCGAGCCGCTGCGCGAGGAGCACGAGGAGCGGCACGCGTGACGCCCGTGACGCGAGGAACCAGAGGAGATCGAGCGACGCGGAGTCCGCGTAGTGGAGGTCCTCGAGCACGTAGAGGAGCGGACGGGTCCGGGCGAGCGCGGCCAGGACGTCGAAGACGACGATGTACATGCCGCGCTTCCATTCCTCGGACTCGCTCGTCGGCTCTTCCACGCCGGGGAGATGGAAGAACTGCGCGAGCACCGGCGCGCTGAGCTGCGGGCTCGTGAAGGTCAGCTCGGTGAGGACCTCCCCGAGCCGATCGCGCGCGTCGGGTGACGTGGGATCGATCTTCAGCTCCACGAGGAGCGGCTCGATGAACCCCGCGTAGCTGCGCTGGTTCACCCGGGAGAACGTCCAGCGCAATACGCGTGGCGCGTCGCTTCCCGCGGCGCCGTCGTCGGTGGTGACCAGACCGATGAATTCGGAGACCAGCCGGCTCTTGCCGATCCCCGGCTCGCCCGCGATCAGCACGACCTCCGTGCGACCGATGCGCGCCGACTGATACGCGAGATCCAGGCGCGAGAGCTCCATCCAGCGCCCGACCAGCGGCGCGTTGAGCTCGATGGCGACCCGCACTTCGGAGCGCTCGCCGGTGAGCGCGTACGCGAGCACCGGCCGCTCCTTCCCACGCATCTCGATCGGCCCGACCTCCCGGAAGCTGAACTCACGGTTCGTCAGGCGGAAGGTCGCCTGGGTCACGTAGATCTCGCCGGGCGCGGCCGCGGCCTGGAGCCGCGATGCGGTGTTCACCGTGTCGCCCATGACGCCGTACTGGGCGGTCTGGCGCGTCTCGCCATCAGGCCGCGCGACCGGCCGGATCGCCCCCGCGACGACCATGCCGGTATGCACGCCGATACGGAGACCCAGCTCGACACCGCGCTCCTTCTTCGCGCGGGCCGCCTGCTCGGCGAAGACCCGCTGCATCCCGAGGGCGGCGCGCAGGGCCCGCTGCGGGTCGTCTTCGTGGGCGATCGGCGCGCCGAAGACGACGAAGATCGCGTCGCCGACGAACTTCTCGATCGTCCCGTCGTGCGCCACGGCCTGCTCGGCGAGCGCTTCGAAGATCCCCGAGACGAGCTCCTGGAGGACCTCCGGGTCGAGCTCTTCGGCGAGCGCGGTGAAGCCGACGAAGTCGGCGAACAGCACGGTCACCAGCCGCCGCTCCTGTCCGTAGCGCGGATCGACCGGCGCGGCCTCGTTCACCCGCCTAGTCTCGCGTACCGCTCCGACCCGTGGCTCGTCGGCGGGCCGGGTCGCCCGTCAGCGCTCGGGGCCGCTCCGACGTAGGAGGAGTCCGCCCGCGGCCATGAGGGCGATCCCGAGCCCGGCGAGCGGGATCGGCGGCGCGCTGCCGCTCGCCGGCAGGTTCGAGACGGTCGTCGCGCTCCACGGCCAGGTGACCGCGCCGCTCGCCGATGTCGGGCTGGCCGGGGTTTCGACGCCCGGGGTCACGCGGCCGGTGGGGCCGGCCGGCCCGGATTCGAAGCCGAGCACCGCCTGCGGTGGACAGTCGACCCAGAAGGTGACCCGGATCCGCGCCGGCGCGGCGTCGGGGATCCACCGCTCGACGAACAGCGAGTAGTGCCCCGCGGCCAGCGCGACCGGCCCGATGCCCCAGTCGGGCCCGGGGCCCCAGCGTCCATCGAGCACCGGGGTCCCGCCCGGTGTGATCGCGGGCGACCACTCCTCGACGCTCCACCCGCCCGATTCGCCGGCCGCGAAGCCGGAGCCGATGACGTCGAATCGACAGACGCGCGGCTCCGCTGTGGCGTCGCCACCGAGCGGGTCGCGGTCGGCGCCCCGATCCGCGTCGCGAACGATCACCGCGGCGACGCCGTCCTGCGCCGCGACCGGATGCATGCCGCTCGCGAACAGCGCACCGAGCGCGATGGCGCCGATGACCGCGGCGGCGCGACGCGTGTTCGTGGACTCCCTGGCCGTCATTCCGTGCTCTCGACCGCCCGCAAGCGAAGCAACCGGCTTTCCGCGGAGGAGCGCGCCGTGTAACGCGCGGCCCAGCAACATCGTCGCGGCCGGGCAACGGTTCTGTCCCCAAGCGCCCAGCCCGAGGTCGAAATGGCCCAGCTGACCTACCGGTCGGTAGACTGGGTGACAGGTGACCTCCAAGTGAGTCAGGAGCGACGTGGCCGCACGTCGACCCGCGAACGTGTGCTGCAAGCAGCCGACCGGCTGTGGAGCGAGCAGGGCGTGCACGGCGCCTCGCTCGCGGACATCGCGCGGGACGCTGCTGTGACGAAGCCGACCCTCTACTACTACTTCGCCGACAAGAGCGCGCTCTTCACGGCCGTCGTATGCAGTGGACTCGAGCAGCACGGTGGCGGCCTGCGCACCGCGACGCGGTCACGGTCGACCACCCGCGACCGGCTCGTGGCGGCGGTCGCCTACCTCCTTCGGGCCCAGTGCAGCGGCCCGCGCCTCATGCGCGACGGCGGCGTGGCGCTCACCATCGATCAGCTCAGCCAGACGCGGAGCGCGTTCTTCCGCCATTTCTTCTCGCCGTTGCAGCAGCTGCTCGACGACGGTGTCCGGGCCGGCGAGCTGCGGCCGATCGACACCGCCTTCGCCGCACAGGCGCTCCTGAACCTCATCGATCCGTGGACCGGGCGCGAGGCCCGGCCGGGCGGCCGCGACGCGGAACAGCTGGCCGCCGAGGTCGTCGGGCTGCTGCTGGACGGGATCGCCGTCTAGCCCTTACCGACCGGTCGGTAGGTATGGCAAGCGGCGCCGGCCGCTCGTCGGGCGGAGGCCCTCAGGCGCGGATCGCTGCCCTGGTGCGTTGGGCGGCCTTGGCCCATTCGCCGATCCGCCCGACCGCGGCTTGCAGGTTCTGCAGTGAGTTCGCGTATGAGAGCCGCAAGTGCCCCTCACCGGCCGCGCCGAAACAGGTGCCAGCGAGGGTCGCGACGCCGGCTTCGTTCAGGATCCGCTCGGCCACCGTGGCCGAATCGCCGAGGTCAAGGCCGGCGACGTTGGGGAAGACGTAGAAGGCGCCCTTCGGTTCGCGACAGCTGATCCCGTCGATCTTGTTCAGGCCGAGCACCATCACGTCGCGCCGCTCGCGGAAGGCGTGCACCATCTCGGCGACCTCGGCCGGCCGTTCGCGGAGGGCCACCGTGCCGGCGCGCTGCGTGAACGTCGCGGTGCACGAGACGGAGTTCGTGACGAGCTTCGTGACGGGCTCCACGAGCGGCCATGGGAAGACCCCATAGCCGAGGCGCCAACCGGTCATCGCGAAGGTCTTGCTGAACCCATCGAGCAGGATCGTCCGGTCGGCCATCCCGTCCTCGCGGAGGATCGAATGGTGCTGTCCCTCGTAGAGGATCTCGGCGTAGATCTCGTCGGTGAGGACCCAGAGATCGCGCGCTCGGGCGATCCGGGCGATCTCCTTCAGGACGCCGTGCGGCAGCACCGCGCCCGTCGGATTGTTCGGGCTGTTCAGCACGATGAGCTTCGTGCGTGCGGTGATGAGCGACCGGAGCTCGTCGAGGTCCGGCGCGAAATCGTGCTTCTCGCGGAGCGGCAGGGGGATCCCCTTCGCACCGGCGAAATCGATCATCGACGCGTAGATCGGGAAGCCGGGGTCGGGGTAGATCGCCTCGTCGCCCGTGTCGAGCAGCGCGAGCATCGCGAAGAACATGATCGGCTTCGCGCCGGGCGTCACGATCACCTGGTCCGGATCCACGGCGAGCCCGCGCGTGCGATTGAGGTGATCGGCGATCGCCTGACGGAGCTCGATCACCCCGGCCGACGGCGTGTAGTGCGTTTCGCCGCGCTGCAGTGCGGACAGCGCGGCGTGCACGATCGGCCGCGGCGTGTCGAAGTCCGGCTCGCCGATCTCGAGATGCACGATGTCCCGGCCCTGCGCCTCCAGGGCCCGGGCCTTCGCGAGGACCTCGAACGCGGTCTCCGTGCCCAGACGCGACATCCGCTGCGCGAGCGGTCTGGTCATTGCGGCGCGAGTCTAGCGATGCTCCCGTCGGTCACATCTGACCATTCCAGCGAAGTCTGCGCTCAGGCGGCGAGACCGGCAGCCTTGACGAGCTCATCGAGCGCGAGATCGAGTCGCTCCCAGCGCGCGTCTTCATCGGGCGGTCGGGGCGGACCACTGCGCGCGATCCCCGGATCGAGGACGCGGTCCGCGAGCTTGGTGAGGAAGGCGGACTGGCGCAGTCCGGCGTCGGT
>WNGF01004965.1_pt1 | contig 18858 bp, 24 predicted proteins | sample 5400641 | NCBI WGS metagenome assembly WNGF01 (sample SAMN13153371, study PRJNA577476) | soil metagenome | isolation source: 80 cm soil or saprolite under grassland replicate 2 | place: USA:California | collected 2016-06-15
GGGCTGGCACCGCAGCACCGCACCGGGCCACGCGGGCGAGCTCGTCGTGGGCACGCTCGAGGGAAAGCCCGTCGCCGTGATGAAGGGGCGGCTGCACTACTACGAGGGCTACGACATCCAGGACGTCGCGTTCCCGGTGCGCGTCTTCAAGGCGTGGGGGATCGACACGATCATCCTCACCAACGCGTGTGGCGGGCTGAATCCGTCGTTCGAGAACGGCGACCTCATGGTCATGAGCGACCACATCAATTTCATGGGAACCAATCCGCTGCGCGGCGCGAACGACGACACGCTCGGTCCCCGGTTCCCGGACATGGTGGGCGCCTACACCGAGGAGCTGCGCAAGCTCGCACACTCGGTCGACCCGAAGGTCAAGGAAGGTGTGTATGTCGCCGTGGCCGGTCCGAACTTCGAGACGCCCGCCGAGCTGCGCATGCTGCGCGGTTTCGGCGCCGACGCGGTCGGCATGAGCACCGTTCCGGAAGTGCTCGTCGCGCGCCACATGGGGATGCGCATCCTGGCGATCTCGACCGTGACCGACATGGCGACGGGCATCCCTGGCCTCATCCAACACGTCACGCACGAGGAAGTCCTCGCCGTCGCGAACAAGGCCGGCGCGCGTCTCGGCAGTGTGATCAAGGGCGTCGTCGCCCGGCTGTGACGTCGCTTACGGCACCGCGCACTCCTCTCGCTCGCTGCTGGCTACTGCGGCGTGGGCCGAAGGCCACACGCCAAGCAGCCGGCGAACGCGAAGGCGGAGCCGTACGCGGGCCCGTCTCGGGGCGGTGCGCTATCCGGTCGGGCCCGCTGTGCGCAGACGCTCGCTCGAGGAGATGCGCGATGCCGTGCCCGGCGTCACGCGGCGCCTAGGGGTGCGGGTCGTCGAGCTCATCGAGCGAAAGCGCGACGGTGGGAAGCTCACCGCCGAGGAGATCGACCACCTCATCCAGGGGTACACCAAGGGCGAGGTCCCCGACTACCAGATGTCGGCCTTCCTCATGGCGGTGGTCTGGCGCGGCATGGATGCGAAGGAGACCGCAGCGCTGACCGCGAGCATGGTCGGCTCTGGCGAGCGCCTCGATCTCTCGCGCTTCGGTCGCGTCGTCGACAAGCACTCCACCGGCGGAGTGGGGGACAAGACGACTCTCGTCGTCGCGCCGCTCGTTGCGGCGTGCGGTCTTCCCGTCGCGAAGATGAGCGGGCGCGGCCTCGGCTTCTCGGGCGGAACGCTCGACAAGCTCGAGTCGTTCACGGGCTACCGTGTCGATCTCACGACCGCGGAGTTCCTCGCGCAGCTCGGGCGGATCGGCATCGTCGTCACCGGGCAGACCAAAGAGCTCGCTCCAGCGGACGGGCTCCTCTACGCGTTGCGCGACGCGACGGGCACGGTCCCGGCACTTCCACTGATCGCGTCGAGCATCATGTCCAAGAAGATCGCCGCCGGCGCGCACGCCGTCGTGCTCGACGTAAAGGTCGGCAGCGGCGCGTTCATGAAGGATCTCGCGTCCGCGCGCGCGCTCGCGCGCGCGATGGTCGCGATCGGCGTCGCGCACGGCCTGGCAGTCACCTGCGAGCTCACCGACATGGAGCAGCCGCTCGGGCGCGCCGTGGGTAACGCGCTCGAGGTCGCCGAGGCGATCGAGACCCTGCGCGGCCGCGGTCCCGCGGATCTCTTGAAGCTCGTGCGCCTCGCCGGTGCGGAGATGCTCGTGCGTGGGCGCAGGTCGCGCGACACGAAGAGCGCGCTCGCCGCGGTCGATCGCGCCCTGTCCGACGGCAGCGGGCTCGCGAAGCTCCGCGAGCTCGTGGCCGCGCAGGGGGGCGACCCGCGTGCCGTCGATGACCCGGGCCGCCTGCCGCGTGCGCCGCGCGTGGAGCACCTGGTCGCGCGTCGCACCGCGTTCGTCGCTGCGATCGCCGCGGACCGCGTCGGCACCGCCTCGGTACGCCTGGGTGCGGGTCGTGAGAAGAAGGGCGATCCGATCGATCTGCGGACCGGCGTGGTCCTGCACGCGAAGGTCGGGGACCGCGTCGAGCGCGGACAGTCGTACGCGGAGGTCCATGTCGCCGGCAAGCCGGCGGACTCGGATGCGATCGAGGAGATCCGCGCGGCGTTCCGCTGGAGCGCTCGACGGGTCGCGCCGCGGCGCCTCATCCTCGGTCGCATCGCGAGCCGCTGACCTCCATAGACTGAAAGAAATGATCGGAGCTCGTCGCGGCATCGGCGGTCCTGGCGGGATGAATCCTCTGCTCATCCTCGGCCTCGTCCTTCTCGCGTACGCCTTCATCAGCGGTGGCCTCGTGTCACCGGTTCAGCGCGCCGCGGACGATCCGGTCGGCTTCATCGCGTTCGTCATCGCGATCGTGCTCGGCATCACCGTGCACGAGTTCATGCACGCGTACACCGCACACCGGCTGGGTGACGACACCGCGCGGGTCCTCGGCCGCCTGAGCCTCAATCCGATGGCGCATCTCGATCCCTTCGGAACGCTGCTGCTGGTGCTCGCCGGTTTCGGCTACGGCAAACCGGTGCCGTTCAATGAGTCACGCCTGCGCTCGGCGATGGCAGTCACGTTCGTAGCGCTCGCCGGACCTCTCGCGAACTTGGTGCTCGCGGCGCTGTGCGCGATCCCGCTACGGTTCAGCGCGGCGTCGCTGCTCGGCGGCGCGTACGAAGAGATCCTTACGGCGATCGTGCTCTGGAACTGTGTGCTGGCTATCTTCAATCTTGTCCCGATCCCACCGCTGGACGGCGCGAACGTCGTCTACGGCCTGCTCCCGCCGCGGCAGCAGTACTCGTGGCGCACGTATCAGCAGTACGGCCCGTTCCTGTTGCTAGGCATCCTGTTGCTGGCTCCCAGGGTCCTGAGCGCCGTGGTCTTCGGGCCGGCGCTGGCCCTCGCGCGGTTCCTCGTCGGCTGACGTGCGGGAGCGCGTCCAGCAGACCGTCCGCTTCGTCGTGGCGCGCGAGGGCGACACACGGCACGCGGAACGGACCGCCGAGGTGCTGCGCGAGCTGGGCGCGGACGAGGAGCTCATCCTCGCCGGACTCCTGCACGACCGCGGGAAGCCGCCTCGCACGAAGCTCTGGCACCGCATCGCCAGCGTGCTGCTCGGTCGTCTCGCGCCCGCGCTCCGCGAGCGCCTCGCGAGGGGCGAGTCGACATTCGCCCTCTATCTGGATCATGCGCGCCGTGGCGCGGCCCAGGCGCAGATCGAAGGCAGGTCTGGCCGAGTCGTGCGACTCATCGCGCGTCACCACGAGTCACCGAGGGACGCGGATGAGCGGCTACTCGCGCGCGCGGACCGCGAGGCCCTGCCCTGATGCTCGGGCCGGAGGGACCACATGTCACCGTCGAAGGCTTCGACGGCCCGCTTGATCTCCTGCTCGAGCTGGTCGAGGAGAAGAAGCTCGACATCCTGACCGTGCGCCTCGGCGAGCTCGCGGATGCGTATCTCGCGCGCGTGCGCGCGCTCGATGCCCTTCCCGCGGAAGAGGTATCCGCGTTCCTCGCGCTCGCCTCGCGCCTCGTCCTACTGAAGGCACGCAGCCTGTTGCCCTCGCTGCTACCGCTCGCGGAGACCGACGAGGGTGAGAGCGAGGAGGAGCTGCGCGCCCGGCTCCTCGAGTACGCCGTCGTGCGCGAACGTGCCGGCGCGCTCGGCGACCGCCTCCGCAGTGGCGAGCGTGGATTCCACCGCGAAGGCGGCACACCCGAGCTTCCCCCGCGGGGCGGTGAGGTCCTGCTGCTCGCTGCGGCGTGGTCGAAGGTGCTCGCGCTCGCATCGCGTCCGCGCGAGGAAGGCGTGGTCGCTCCGGGCGAGCGGTACTCGGTGGAGGAACGCACCGCCGAGATCGAGGCCATCGTCGCCGAGCGCGAGCAGGTGACGTTCACCGAGCTGCTCAGCACCGAGCCCACGCTCGGATGGGCTGTCGTAACGTTCATCGCGCTGCTCGACCTGTACCGGCGCAGCATCGTCGACCTCGAGCAGAGCGAGCTGTTCGCGGACATCCTCATCAGGAGAAAGCAGGCGGCATGAGATCGGGGCTGGCCAACGCGATCGAGAGCGTGCTCTTCGTGGCCGAGAAGCCCGTGTCGCGGGCCGAGCTCGCGCGCGTCGTCAGCGCGACACCAAAGCAGGTCGAGACCGCGCTCGCGGAGCTCGCCGCTTCATACCAGGGCACCGGTCTGCGGCTAGCGCACGACGGCGACGACTGGCAGCTGGTGACCGCGCCCGAGCACGCGCCGCACGTCGCCGCGTATCTCGGTGCCGACCGTCTCCGTGTCTCGCCCGCGTCCCTCGAGACGCTCGCGATCATCGCGTACCGGCAGCCGGTCACGCGTGCCGACGTCGAATCGATCCGCGGCGTCAACTGCGACCAGACGATCTACACGTTGATGCAGCGCCGGCTCATCGAGGAGCGCGGGCGCCGCGAGGCGCCGGGTCGGCCGATCCTCTACGGGACGACGTGGGAGTTCCTCGAGTGCTTCGGACTGTCAAGCCTCGATGAGCTGCCGCGCGCCCTCACGCCCGAGGGCGCGATACCCGAGGTCAGCGGCGCTGGGGGATCCTCGGGGGGCGGAGCCCCCCGGTGGTAGTCCGTCTGCAGAAAGTCATGGCGGACCGCGGTGTCGCCTCGCGCCGCGCCGCCGAGGAGATGATCAGCGAGGGCCGTGTACGCGTGAACGGCGATCTGATCACGACGCTCGGCACCCGCGTGCCCGAAGATGCGCACATCGAGGTCGATGGCCGACTGATCGCCGCGCCAGCCGCGCACCGCTACGTCCTGTTGAACAAGCCGGTCGGGATCGTATCGACCGCCCAGGACGAGCACGGCAGGCGGACCGTCGTCGACCACATCGGTGCGCGCGAGCGTCTCTATCCGGTCGGCCGGCTCGATACCGACTCGGAGGGCCTGTTGATCCTTACGAACGACGGCATGTGGGCGGAGCGCGTGCTGCATCCGCGCTACGGTCACGAGCGTGAGTACGACGCCTGGGTGGAGGGCGACCTCACCGACGAGGCGCTCGCGCGCCTTCAGCGCGGGATCCCGCTGGAAGAGGGCATCGCGCGCGCTGTGCGCGTGTCGGTGCGTTCGCGCTCTCGCGGCCGTTCGCGTCTCTCGCTGGTGCTGCTCACCGGATGGAAGCGCCAGGTGCGCCGCATGTGCCTCGCGGTTGGACTGAAAGTGACGCGCCTCGTGCGCGTACGCATGGGCCCACTCGATCTCGGGAAGCTCCGGCCCGGCGAGTTCCGAGATCTCACCAAGAGAGAGATCGACGCGATGACCGCACCGGCCCCACAGCCGAAGCCGCAGGTGCGTGAGGAGAAGACTCAGACGATCGCGCCGCGGAGACTCGGCGTCCGGTCGGCCGAGACGAGAGCAGCGAGTCGAGACGGCGGGTGGGTCGCGACGCCGCGGGTGACGCGGCGAGTCGCAGTCTCGCGAGCGAGAGTGGAGGGGCCCCGCCGGCAGTGGAACGGCGCGCGAGCGGTGCAGGCGGGGAGGCCAACTCGCGAGCGAGACGCGCGAGCCGCGGCAGGACCCGCGGCGTCGCGACTCGGGCAGCGGCCACGACCAACTCGCGAGCGAAGACCCCGAGCCGCGGCAGGACCCGCGGCGCGCTTCACGGCGCGACCCCTGCCGCTAAGGCGATCGACGCGAGCAGCTGCGGGACGCGCGGCACCGCGTCGCGGATCACGATGACGCCAAGGACGATCGCGATCGACGGACCCGCCGGTGCCGGCAAGAGCACGATCGGCGCGCTCGTGGCCGAGCGGCTCGGCTACACCTTCCTCGACACCGGCGCGATGTATCGCGCGATCGCGCTCGCGGCGCAACGGAAAGGCATCGATCCCGACGATGCGGAGCGCCTCGCGCAGCTCGCGCGCGAGTCGCGCATCACGATCGGCCCGCCGACGGTGCGCGACGGGCGCGCCTACACGGTGCTCCTCGACGGCGCCGACGTCACGTGGGACATCCGTTCCTCCGAGGTGGACCGCACCGTGTCGCAGGTGGCGCGCGTGCCGGCGGTGCGCGAGGCGATGCTCGAGCAGCAGCGTGAGCTTGCGCGGCGTGGTCGTGTGGTCATGGTCGGACGCGACATCGGCACCGTGGTGTTGCCGGAAGCAGATTGCAAGATCTTCCTGACCGCGTCAGCGGCCGAGCGCGCGAAGCGACGCGAGGAAGAGCTGCGCTCACGCGGGCAGGTGCTCCCACGACAGGAGCTGCTGCAAGAGATCCTGCGGCGTGATCGCATGGACAGCGAGCGGAAGGTGGCGCCGCTGCGCACGGCCGACGACGCGGTCGTCGTTCAGACCGACGGGCTGTCCGTCGGTCAGGCTTTGGACCAGGTCCTCGCGATCGTGACCCGTCCGACGCGGGCCGCGTGATCTCGGACAGCGCCCCGGAATGGCCGGTCGAGCGTCTCTGGCTGTGGAATCTCCTGTTCCCTGCCATCCGCACGATCGTCCAAACACTGATCCACGTTCGTGTCGAGGGTCGTGAGAATCTTCCGAAGAGCGGGCCCTACATCATCGTGTCGAATCACATCAACTGGAAAGACCCGCCGCTGATCTCGATCAATCTCGACCGGTCCGTGCGATACATGGCGAAGATCCAGGCCTTCGGCTATCCGCTGCTCGGTTACATCGTCCGCGCGACCGGCGCATTTCCGGTGCGACGCGGCGAGGGCGACCGGCGTGCCCTTGTCACCGCGCTGCGCGTGCTCGCGGCCGGTCAGATCCTCGGGTTCTTCCCGGAGGGCCACCGGAGCGAGAGCGGCGCGCTACTGCGCGGCAAGCCGGGCGTTGGATTCCTCGCCACGCGCGCTGGAAATGTTCCTTTGGTACCGATCGCGATGATCGGGACCAAACAGTCGCTCTTCCGTCTCATGTTCAGCGGTCACGCCGTCTTACGCGTGGGACGACCGTTCCACGTAGCCGATCTCACCGCGGAGGAACGCCGTGACGAGCAGGCGGTGACCGATGCCGTGATGAGACGCATCGGATCATTGTTGCCGGACGAAATGCGAGGTGCGTACCCCTAGAATCGATATCAATGGAAGTACTGCTCGCGCGTGAGAACGGGTTCTGCTTCGGCGTCAAGAAGGCGGTCGAGCTGACCGAGGCGGCGGCCGAGACCGGCAAGACCGTTCACAACCTTGGCCAGGTCGTCCACAACCCCAAGATCAGCGAACGACTCGCCGCGCGCGGGGTCAAGGTCATCAGAGATCCCGCGGACGCGTCGGACGGCATCGTCGTCATCCGTGCGCACGGCGTGCCGCCGGAGGTCCGGAAGCAGATCGAGGACCGCGGTCTTGAGTGCATCGACGCGACCTGCTCGCTCGTGCTTCGCGCGCAGCGGTTCACGAAGCAGCTCGCGGACGAGGGCTACCGGGTCATCATTCTCGGCACTCCCGATCATCCCGAGGTCATCGGACTGAAGGGATTCGCCGGAGATAACTACGTCGTCGTCGAGACGAAGGAGGAGTGGTCGAAGCTCCCGAAGATGAAGCGCGCCGGCGTCGTCTCCCAGTCAACACAGCCGCCCTGGGCTTTCAGGGAGCTCGTGGCGCATGTCTCGGAGATCGCGCAGGAAACGAAGGTCTACAACACCGTTTGCCCGGTCACGGTGAAGCGCCAGGTGGCGGCGAGCGAGCTCGCGGAACAAGTGAAGACGATCATCGTCGTCGGCGGGAAGAATTCAGCGAACACGCGAGAGCTCGTGAACCTCGCGAGGATGCAGGGCCGCATCGCGTATCACATCGAGAACGCGAACGAGCTGCTGCCGGAGTGGCTGCGCGATCAGGAACGCGTTGGTCTCATCGGTGGCTGCTCGACCCCGATGGACACGCTTCTCGAGGTCAAGGAGCGCGCCGAGGAGCTCGCGGAAGCGGTCCCGGCCTAAGTCAGCGTGTCCCGCGCCGTCGTTGCCGTTGTCGGCAGGCCCAACGTTGGGAAGTCGACGCTCTTCAACCGCATCGTCGGCGAGCGCGTCGCGATCGTCGAGGATCTTCCCGGCACCACACGCGACCGGATCTACGCGACCGCCGAGTGGCGCGGGCGCGAGTTCTCGCTGATCGACACCGGCGGCCTCGACGATCCGCGAGCAGGTGAGATGGAAGCGGCCGTACGGCGTCAGGCCGAGGCCGCGATCGCTGAAGCCGACGTGGTCCTCTTCATCGTCGACGCGCAGTCCGGCATCCTCCCCGTCGAGCACGACGTCGCGGATCAGCTTCGCCGGAGCCGCAAGCCGGTCATCCTTGTTGCGAACAAGGCGGACTCCTGGCGCGGTGAGGCGCAGGCCGCGGAGTTCTACGAGCTCGGCCTCGGCGATCCCTATCCGGTCTCCGGGATCCAAGGGCATGGAACGGGCGATCTGCTCGATGCGGTCGTCGATCGCCTTCCAGCGGAGATGGAGGAGGAGCTGTCGACCGATGCGCACATCGCGATCGTGGGACGGCCCAACGTGGGCAAGTCGAGCTTCCTGAACACGCTGGTCGGGAGTGAGCGCGCCGTGGTGAGCGAGGTCCCCGGCACGACCAGAGACAGCCTCGACACCGCGATGGAATTCCGCGGGCGACGTCTTGTCCTCGTCGATACCGCTGGCATTCGGCGGCGCGGCCGCGTCGAGCAGGGCATCGAGCACTACGCGTTGCTGCGCACAGCGCACGCGCTCGAGCGCGCGGACGTCGCAATCCTCCTGACCGACGCCACCGAGGGCGTCACCGCGCAGGACACGCACATCGCGGGGTACGCGCTCGAAGCCGCCGTCGGCCTGGTGCTGGCCGTGAACAAGTGGGACGTGGTAGACCGTGGCGAGGAGATGACCGCGCAGGTCGAAGCCGAAGTCGCCCGTGAATTCCACTTCACGCCGTGGATGCGGCACCATTTCGTTTCCGCGAAGACCGGCCGCAATGTGGAGGCGACGCTCGAGGACGCGCTCAAGGTGGTCGACGAGCGGAAGAAACGCATTCCGACATCCGAGCTCCACAAGCTGCTGACCGAGGCGATCGCCGCGCATCCGCCCTCACCGCACCGCGGTAAAGAGGTCCGCTTCCGCCACGTGACTCAGGCGCGTGGCAAGGCGCCGACCTTCGTCTTCTTCGTCGATCCACCCGAGGGGGTGCACTTCACGTACGCGCGGTATCTCGAGAACCGCATCCGCGAGCGGTTCGGGTTTCCGGGCACGCCGATCAAGCTCGAGTTCAAAGCCTCGTTCGAATGAACGACCCGGCGACGCTCCTCGGGCTCGTCATCGTCGCCCTCGTCGGATACGGGATCGGCTCGATCTCGAGCGGTTACCTCGTTGGCAAGATCTATCGCAACGTCGATCTGCGGACCGTCGGATCGGGCTCGACCGGCGCGACGAACACCTTCCGCACGCTCGGGCGTGGAGCAGGTCTCCTCGTCGCGGTGTTCGACATCCTCAAGGGCGCGCTCGCCGTGCTTTTCGCCCAGCTCCTGTTCTCGATCGATGGCGACGCGCGTCACATCGCCGAGGCGCTCGCCGCGGTCGGTGCGGTCGCCGGTCACTGCTGGCCGCCTCTCCTGCAGGGTCGCGGCGGCCGCGGCGTTGCGACCGGTTTCGGCGCGCTGCTGTTCGTGGCGACGCCGGCGTGGGCGAGCGCCGTCGCGTTCTTCGCGATCGGCCTCGCGCTCACGCGGATGGTCTCGGTCGGGTCCCTCGCTTCGGTCGTCGGTGCGCTCTTGGGGTACCTCCTTTTCACCTGGACCGGCTGGCTGTCCTTCAGCTGGGCGACGCTCGCGTTCATCCTGGTGGGCGGCAGCATCGTGTACGTACGACACCTCGCGAATATCCAGCGGATCCTCCGAGGTGCGGAGCCCCGCATCGGCGCGCGCTCATGACGGTAGCGGTGCTTCAAGCGGGTTCGTGGGGAACGACGCTCGCGACGATCCTTGCGCGTGACGGCCAACGCGATGTCATCCTCTGGACGCGCGACGCCGAGCAGGCGCGAGAGATCGCCGCGCAGCGCGAGAACCGCCGCTATCTCCCGGGGATCCGGGTGCCCGACCGCGTCGAGGTCACGGCGGACATCGAGCGCGCGCTGACCGCCGAGGACGTCATCGTCGCGGCACCGAGCGTCGGCATCGCAGCGCTGCGCGAGCGCATCGGCGCATTGCTCCGCGGTGAGCAGCGGTTGCTGTCAGCGACGAAAGGGCTCGCCGAGGGTGGGCAGCGCATGAGCGAGCTGTGGGCTGAGGTCGTCGGCCGTGAGCGGGTTGCGGTGCTATCTGGCCCCAACATCAGTCGCGAGATCGCGGCCGGGCTTCCCGCGGCCACGGTGATCGCGTCGGTCGCGGCCGAGACGGCGAAGCACTTCCAGGAGCTCGTTGGCACGCCGATGTTCCGCGCCTACACGGACACCGACGTCGTCGGCGTCGAGCTGTCCGGCGCGCTCAAGAACATCGTGGCCCTTGGCGCCGGCGCGATCGACGGCATGGGCTACGGCGACAACGCGAAGGCCGGCTTCATCACACGTGGCCTGGCAGAGATCGCGCGTTTCTCCTTCGCAAAGGGAGCGAATCCGCTGACGGTGGCCGGCCTCGCCGGGGTGGGCGACCTGGTCGTGACCTGCATGAGCAAGCACTCACGGAACCGAACAGTGGGAGAGCAGCTCGCGAAGGGCCTCGGGCTCGCTGAGATCCGTGAGCGGCTCGGCGGGCAGGTGGCGGAGGGCGTCACGACCGCCGAGGCGACGTATCGCGCCGCGCGAGAGGCGAACGTGACCATGCCGATCACCGAGCAGACACATCTGGTGCTCTCCGAAGGCAAGCCGATCCGGCAGGCGATGCGTGACCTGATGCAGCGAGAGCGCGGTGACGAGATCGCGGGTCCGCTCGCGGAGATCGCGCGCGTCATCGCCAGCACCACGGCTGCTCGGCGCGACGACAGCGCAGCACGTTCTCCTTCATCACGCTGAGCGTTAGGCACGCGTGACGTTGCCTCGACCACGCCGCATCGGCGCCGCCCTCGCTCGTCTCCTGCCGCTGCTGCTCTCCGCCTGCCTCGCGTCGCAGGCGACCACGCCGACACCCGCCCCGAGCGTGACGCCGGTGTCGCAGCTGACGCTGCGCGTCCTCGTCACCGCTGTCACCGACCTTGACGCGAGCGGGCCTCCGCTTGTGGGCGCGCGCGTCTGTACAGCGACACCACGCGGCGAGGAGCGCTGCACCGAGGCGGCGAAGGACGGGACAGCCGGCTTCACGCTCGCACCCACGACCTATCTCTTGCGTGTTGAGGGGTCGGATCCAACACGCTGGATGACCGATACCCGGGTGATCGATGTCACCGGTGCGGATACCGCCGTGTGGGTCGGGCTCCCGGCGCGCATCCGCATCACTGGCGTGGTTCGTACGGATCAGGGCGCCGCGGTGGGGCGCGCTCAGGCGTGCGCACATCCCATCAGCCGCGTCGACGTCGTGTGCGCGCGCACCGACGCCAATGGGAAATACACGATCGAGACTCGCGCGGACCTCTATCGCGTCGACGTCGAGGGACCGGCCGGCCAGAAGCTCGTTCCGCAGTGGGCAGGAGGATCGGCCTTCGAGGACAACGCCATCATCCTCGATGGGCGAACGGCCGACGTTCCCGACGTCGACTTCGCGCTCGACCCCGGCGTCGTCCTGCGCGGGACTGTACGCGTGGGCGGTGCCACGATCGAGGACGCGCAGGTGTGCCTGAGCACGCTCGCCGCCCCGATCGGTTGGCAATGCGAGCGCACCGACAAGCACGGCACGTATGCGGCGCTCCGCATGCCCGGTGACTACTGGGTGTGGTCGCTCCCGCCCGACCACGTCCGGGCAGTCGGCCTCTGGTACGACCGCGTGCTCGGTGGCGTCGATGCGACGCCGTTCGACCTCTCGTCCGACGCGTCACTCGACATGAGCTTGCCGAGCGGTCCACAGATCAAGGGTCGTGTGCGCAACGAGGCCGGCGAAGCGGTGCCTGACGTCTTCGTCTGCGTGGACACCCCGTTCACGACGGGCCGCATCTGCCGCCCCAGCGGCTTTGATGGCGGCTATGCGGTGACGACGCGCCCGTCGACGTACATCGTCAGCGTGATCCCGCCCCGTGGCACCGGCTATGTCGCCGAGTACTGGAACCGCAAGCACAACTGGGTGGAGGCGGATGCGGTCCGCCTCGGGACCGGTGATGCGCAGCTCGACCTCGTTCTGCGGCGAGGCGTGATCGTGAAGGGCACGATCAAGGACAAGCGCGGTGTGCCCGCGGTCAGCGCGACCATCAACTTCGGGGACCCGCGCTTTGTAGAGGCCGCCGGCGCGACCGACGGGACGGGCGCGTTCGAGGTGGTGGTGCCGCCGGGGAAGTACCACGTCGACGTCTTCCCGCCGCGCTTTCCCGGGAACCTCGTGGGCCGCGAGATGGAGATCGATGCGAGCGGCGCGGTCGAGATCGACATCGTGCTCGAGGACATCGCGCCGTAACGGGGTAGAGTGGACGTGCGCCCGCCCCAACGCGGGCCGGGCAGCTCGCCATATGTCCAAGGAGTCGTCTGTGTTCAGTCGGTTGTTGAGGCCCTCAGTTGTTGTCCACGCCCATTGCGACATCCCGTGCGGGATCTACGACCCGACACCAGCGAAGATCGCAGCAGACACCGTCGCCAAGATGGTCGAGAAGATCGACGCCCTACCCAAGGATTTGATGGACGCGAACACGCACGGCAACTTCGTCCGGATGACCCTGGTCAAGGAAGAGCACGCGCAGATCTGCAAGAAGGAGCTCGAGATCCTCTGGAGCGACTACTTCAAACCAGAGCACCTCGAGAAATACCCGAAGCTGCACGACATGTTCTGGAAGGCGGCGAAGCTCTGCTCGAAGAACAAGCAGAACGTCGACGCCGCTGCCGCCGCCGACCTGCAGGCCGCCGTCAAGGAGATCAGCGACATGTTCTGGGCGACGAAGAAGTGAGACGGGGACCCTGGCGCGTGGCCGTCGCCGGCCACAGCATGGAGCCGGCGCTGCGGGAAGGGGACTGGCTTCTCGTTCTCCCGCCGCGCCGGCAGCCACGGGTCGGGGAGGTCGTCGTGCTGCGCGACCCGCGCGACGCGAAGCATCTCCTGCTGAAACGCGTGGCGGCCGTGGGCGACGGCGAGGTGACCGTGATGGGCGACCGTCGCGATCATTCGACCGACAGCCGCTACTTCGGTGACGTGCCACTCACGGACGTCGTCGGCCGCGCGGCCTTTCGCTACGCGCCGCTCGGACGCGCGGGTCGGGTGCGGAGCTAGGCGTGGCCGACGTGACCTGCGTGCGCTGCGGCGAGACGCGCACGAGCGCGGGGCGCGTCCTGCCCGGAGCGATCGGCGACGACATCGAGCAGCGCGTGTGCGCGCAATGCTGGTCGGAGTGGCTCGCGCAGCAGATCCGCGTCATCAACCACTACGGACTCAGACCCGCGATGCGCGAGGATCGCGAGAAGCTGTATGACTTCACGCGTGAGTTCTTGGGGCTCGAGCCCGCGAAACAAGGCTGAAATCTTCGGTCGGGGTGGCGGGATTTGAACCCGCGAATCTCTTGACCCCCAGTCAAGTGCCTTGAACCGGACTAGGCCACACCCCGATGAGGTTCATTCAGTGTAGCGGCGCGAGATGTTCTTGAACGCTCTCGGCGCGATGCCCTGTCTCGCTCGTTCTCGTCGGTCCTGAAGTCGAGCACATGCATTGCAGATTCGGCGAACGCGTCCGCCTCGCAAGGCCGTGTACGAGTACTCATGTCCGCGGACGCAATGAGTCGCGTTGCCCTTCAGTCGCGTCTGTGCGCGGAACGCTTGAAGCGCTCGCTCAGCCTGCGCCGTCTTCACCTCGCTTAGGAACGGGGACACGGCTTCGAAGACAATCTGCACATCGGTGTCTCCCTCGACGAGCCATTTGAAGTCGTCCTCGTCACCGTGACGCTCGATCCTTCCGATGCCTCGAAGCGCACGCTGCAGACGGTGAAGAACATCGGGGATGACGGCGGGTTGGCCATGTTGGGTTGCTGAAGCACGTATCCGATACCACTGCGTCCCGCGAACTCGCTTGTTTCCCTTCGCAAGACCAAAGCAGCCCTCGGCGTCTAGGAAACCAGCCGCCCACGCCAGCTCCAGTTGAACTGAATCGCTGGGCTCCGACAGGCGTGTCTCCACCACCTCGAAGACTCGACTGACGTGGCGGCCACCGCGCGCTTCGACCGTTCGTGACTCGTATTGGTTCAGGAACGCCTTGATCGCCTCGTTGGCCTGGCGACGCTTTACTGCGCCAAGATCGTTCCAGAGGAGTGCGACTATCGCGAGTGCCTCAAGACGCATGGAGGATCTGCACTCGTACAGGTCGTCGCGCTCTGGGCCGCCAATGCGTCCAAGGCCGCCCACCGCACGCTGGAAGCGAAGAAGAACCGCTGGAAGACCGTCGTGACCAACCTGAGGGACGACCACTTCGAGACGCAGATAGCCGGGCCTCAACTCGTTGGTGTGGACCATCGTGCTGCCCTCGCCGTCGAAGAAGCCGGCGGCCCAGGCGAGCTCGGTGCGGTCCAGGACCATAGCGGGCAAAGTCGTGGGCATGCGAGGACTCCATTTCCGCTTCTGGCGATCGCGATGATAGAACGCATGGTCGATACCGTCAATGGTCGCTAGTGGCGAGCGCGCTCTCGCGCTGCTGCACGCACGCATCCGCGCGTGCACCAAGTGCGTCGACGCGGGCCGTCTTCCGTCCGCATTCCCGATCGTCGCGGGCAATGCGAGCGATCGCGTGATGATCATCGGCCAGGCACCCGGTGCGGTCGAGCTCACGACGGGTCTGCCGTTCTCCGGACGCGCAGGCGCCGAGCTGCGCCGATGGCTCGCCGAGGCGGGCATCGATGAAGCGCATCTCCCGTATCGCACGGCGATCACGAAATGCTTTCCCGGAAAGGCGGCGAGCGGGGCGGGGGATCGACGGCCGTCGCCGCCGGAGATCGCGCTGTGCGCGCCGTGGCTCGACGCCGAGCTCGCGCTCGTGCGACCGCGCGTCGTGCTCCTCGTCGGCACGCTCGCGATCGAACGGTTCTGGGGAAAGGTGCCGCTCAGTGAGGTCGTCGGCAAGAGCCGCGTCGAAGGCGAGCGTGTGCTCATTCCGCTGCCGCACCCGAGCGGCGCGTCGCGCTGGCTCAACGATCCCGAGAACCGCGAGCGTCTGGCCCGTGCGCTGGCCGTCGTGCGGCGGACCGTCCGAAGACTTGACAATGCAGGCAGCGCAGCGAGAATGCATTGAAGCACGTGACGCTCACTCAAGACCCCAGCGCAGGAGCCGCAGTGGACGACGAATTTCTGACCACGGACGAGGTGGCGCGGCGTCTCCGCGTTCACCCGACGACCATCCTGCGCCGACTCGGCGCGGTGGATGACGCCGATCCGACCCGCATCCCAGCGGTGCGCGTCGGCCGGATCTGGCGGATCCCCCGCAAAGAGTTCGAGGAATGGCTCGCTCGCTCCAGCCAGGGCCGCCTGGCGGGCAGGCAGCGACGGCTCTTTTAGGGCCGTCGGACGAGCAAAGTGGGAAGGAGGTGATCACCCAAATGCCAGCGAAGAAGAAGGCCAAGAAGGCAAAGAAGGCGAAGAAGAAGTAACTCTGCCCTGATTCGGTGAGGCGCCGCGGGCGGGCGGCGCCCTACCAATCGTCGATCGCAAGATGGTCCTGGGACTGGTTTCTCATAACGACTTTTGTCGCGGTCTCGTTCAATAGAGCGGGATGATCGGGTCAGTCGCCATGCGCGCGGTGCGCACCCTCCTTGTCTGCCTGACGCTTGCCGTGTCGAGCGTGATGTTCGTGCCGCCCGCACCCGCGGCCGCGGCCACCTCGGACGACATGCTCTACCTGACCAACCAGATGCGATACGCGATCGGGGCGCCGACGCTCACCGCTGACCCACGCGTCGTGGCGGCGGCCCAGAACCACGCCAACTACAGCTCTGCCAACAATCAAGGGGGCCACTTCGAGACCGCCGGCCTGCCTTATTACACGGGATATTCCGCTCGCGATCGCGTCGCGGCCATGGGCTGGTCGACCGCATTCGTGAGCGAGGTCGCGACCGGCGGGTCGGATCCACTCGCTGGCGTCCGACAGTTGTGGGACGCGCCATATCACCGGCTTGGACTCATGCACCCAAGCGCATCCACGATGGGCTGGGGCCACTCGGACATCGGCGGTCGCGGCACGACGGTCGGTGATATCGCGTACAACTTTGGCCTCCGGCCGGTCGAGTTCGTGCGCTCTCCGGCGCACAACCAGACGAACATCCCGACATCGTGGAGCGGAAATGAATCACCGAGCCCGCTCCCGGCCGGGGCGTCGCGACCGGTCGGCTATCCGATCATGGTCGTGTACTCAGGCGGGAAGTCGGTCGTCATGCGTGGCGCGGAAATCGTCGCGCCGGGTGGTGCGCGCCTGCCGATCTACTACGCGCCGCAGGTGTTCGAGTACGACTACCAGGTGATCATCCCGCAGCGTCCGCTCGCGACGAACACCACCTACCACGTGCGCTTCGACATCACGGTCGCCGGCACGTGGCTCACCAACGAATGGGACTTCAGCACCGGCTCAACGATCAGCGGCGGGGGCGGCGATGGTGGCTCGACAGCCACTGACAACGGGTTCCACTCCGCCTGGATGTCCCAGACGGCGGTCCCGGCGCTCCAGCCGGCGGCCACGCAGAGCGTGAGCCTTCTGTTCCGCAACTCGGGCACGAAGACATGGCAGAAGGGCGTGGCCGGAAGTCAGGTCGCGCTCGGCATCAATGGCGACAACACGACGTTCAGCGCCCTCGGGATGAATGTCGGATGGCCGTCCGCTAATCGCGTCGCGGTCCAGAATGAGTCCGCGGTCGCGCCGGGCGGGATCGCCACGTTTACGTTCGCCATCAAGGCGCCGTTCTCCGGCGGTCTCGTGAACATTCCGCTGCGACCGGTGGTCGATGGCGTCGCATGGCTCGAGGACCAAGGGATCGTCGTGCCGGTGCTGACGACCGTCAACTATCACAGTCGCTGGCTGACGCAGTCGTCGTATCCGACGCTGCGCGCCGGTGAGGTCAGCGGTCAGCTATCGATCAGCTTCCTCAACACCGGCGGCCAGACCTGGACCAAGGGGCTGTTGGGCCAGGAAGCGCGAAGCAAGCGTTCCGACGGGTGCGGTGGGGACCTTCCTGTTCCAGGTCCGCGCGCCGATGACACCGGGCGTCTACGCGATCAACCTTCGTCCGGTCATCGATGCCGTCACGTGGATGGAGGACCAGGGCGTCTTCCTCTATGTAACCGTGGTGCCCTAGCTAGCTGCGGAACAACACCTCAAAGGTTTCGCCGCACTTCGGGCATTTCACAGTGGCGGCATAGGGCGGATTCGGCGGCACATCGAGGTGCTCGCGCGTGACGGAACGCGGTCCGACCTTCGCGCCGCAGTACGGACAGCTCACCTGGTACTCGAGGAATGCATGGCGGTCGACCTCGATGCGGCGACGAGAATCCGTGACGGCCATGCGCGGCTTAGTCTAGGTCGATGGCCGCGCCGAAGGGTCGCAACAAGATCGCGACCGAGACCACAACGCTCAAGGTCGGCGACGCCGCACCCGACTTCACGTTGCGCGCGCACGACGGCACTGAGGTCACGCTTTCGAAGCTGCGTGGCCAGCGCGTCGTGCTCGCGTTCTTCGCCTGGGCTTTCTCGAATACCTGAAACAGCGAAGCGCCGGCGCTCAACGCTCTGCAGGAGCGTTTCGCCGGCGGAAGTGCCCAGGTCGTGGGCCTCTCATGCGACAGCGTGTATACGCTCAAGGCCTGGGCCGACTCACTCGGCGGGATCAAGTACCCGCTGTGCAGCGACTTCTGGCCGCACGGAAAGGTCGCGCAGGCGTACGGGGTCTTCAACGAAGAGATCGGCAGACCCGAGCGCGCGATCATCGTCGTCGACGGCGCGGGCACCGTCCGTTACATCGACGTGCATCAGCTGCGCGAGGTGCCGGACGAAGAGGAGATCGCGCAAGCGCTGGAGAAGTGCGACTAGGACGGCGACGCTTCGGGTTATCCGCGTGTCGGGATGAGGTAGGCCTTTCCCTCCGACGCGATCGTGAACGAGATCACGTCCCCCTCGGAGACACCCGAGAGCGTGTCGCCGCGGACCAGAACATCGACTCCGCAGTCCACCATCGCGATCTCTCCCACCTCGCGCACCGTGCCGCTGACGGTCGCGCCCGGTGCGATGACCGCGCCCGGCTTCATCGCGCTCGCGACGCCTTGAACGTCCTTGGCGGCGTACTCGATAGCCATCGTGATCCGGTCACCGATCGAGAGGCGATGCTTGCGGACCGCCCCCGTCGCGTCCTGGCCACGCAGGTCCATGCGCGCGGGCCCCTCGCCAACCCGCAGCGTCACGATGATGTCGCCCCGCGTGCCGTCGAGCACGACGACGATCCCGCGCGACGCCTTCTGGCGCCACTTCTCGATGAACGCGAGCTGCTCGAAGTCCAGCATGTCGCCGATACGATAGCCACGTGGTGCTGAAGGCCGCCTTCTTCGACGTTGGCGACACGCTCGTCGAGCACTGGGCGCCCAAGGAGCACCTAAACGAGCTCGCGCGGGAGGCGCTGAGACGCGAGTTCGGTGAACGTCACTGGTACGAGCAGTTCATCGGGGCGAGCATCGGGCCGAGCGCTCCGACTGACTGGCAGATGGTCCCCGCGCACCTCGCGAACGCGGAAGAGGAGCGGCGGGAAGAGGCGCTACGACAGGAAACGCTTCGTTGGTACAGGGAGTGGTTCCACAACGCCGCGCTCGGCACGGACGACATCGATCTCGAGCGGCT
>WNGF01004259.1_pt1 | contig 18857 bp, 26 predicted proteins | sample 5400641 | NCBI WGS metagenome assembly WNGF01 (sample SAMN13153371, study PRJNA577476) | soil metagenome | isolation source: 80 cm soil or saprolite under grassland replicate 2 | place: USA:California | collected 2016-06-15
ATTTTTCGGCGGACCAAAGACTGTCAGATTGAGCGCTTTATTAGAATCGACTGTACGCTTGAGGATGCAAATAAACTTCTGTTGCTGGCAACTTAAAATTTGCCGTGATGTCGTCGTACTTATCGCAAAAGAAATTACCACTTCGCTGAAGTTGGATAAGCCTTTGGCTGGACCGGCTGGAGGGCACTATCCACTATCTCATCAACACGCTTCTTTGCCTCGCGTACAACATACTCCCGAGCTTCCGACTCAGACTCAAATCGAGATTCGGTAATAGTGATGATCTTACAAAAACCCGACCCATCGGGCGGAGATACGATACCCGCCTTTGCGTTCCAACCTTGGGCGTCGGGTGAAGAGATGATATCCCAGTGAACCGTGTAGCCGCGATATATTTCTGCGCCTGATGGCATGCTCACTTTGAGGAGCAAGGGCAATGCCACCGTTATCATCATTGCCTAACGTTAACGATGTCCGAGAAACGTGACAGAGAAAAAGATTGCGAGCCCCACTGCTGCAACATGGAACGGTAATCGCGCCTCAGGACACGAAAAAAGAAAAGGGCCAGAGCCTTTCGAGCCTGGCCCGGCGTCCAACCGGCTCCTTAGGTGTGGGGCGCCCGGGAGTGATCCTATTTGAGTTGCTTTGTAAGTACATCTATCCGATCGATCTCCACGTCACGGTCAAAGACAAAACATGGAAACAAACCTTTCGTAAACGAGATCAATTTGCGCCCGAGTTGGAGTATTTTTCGAACTGCATTCTTAACAATCGGAGGCCGGAACCCTCTGGCATGGAAGGAACCGCAGACGTGCGCATTATCGAGGGGCTCTATCGTTCGGCAAAAAGAAGGAGGCCGGTGAAAATCGAACCGGTGACGCAAACCCAAGACAAAACGGAAACCGGCTGTGCAGAAGCCCGCGCTTGTGCATGCTGAGAGCGCTGCATTATGAGCACAAACAAACAGTGGTGGAGAAACGCTGTAATCGAAGTCTCTGCGAGCCCTAGGCCGATGCTGACCAACTAAGGCGATGCGCAAGTTGTTGTTCATTACCTTTTTGACAGTGTTGCGCCGGCTCGCTTCTCAACATTTGCATGCGGAATCGGCATTGAGCAACCGATGTGTTGCTGCAGCAGGTAGGTTATTCGACTGCAAAATGCCACGTCATCGAAAAGCAAAGGGCCAAAATAATGTTCCCATTCATGTTCGATAAGCCAGAGTCAGGTATGATTATTGAACTGGCCGGCCTCTGATTAGCCTAAGCCTAGAGGCGAAGCCTCATATTGCTCAAGCAACTGCGCTGGGTTCTCGTATATAGCAACACAGCCTGCCTCCTGCAATTCCTCGCGCTTTCCACCGCCACATAATAGCCCAATAGCGCGCACGCGCATTTTCCGTGCACACTCGGCATCATATGGTGTGTCACCGATAGCGATCACATGGTCGGGGGCGATATGACCAAGCTTTTTTAGGGCTACAGCACAGATGTCCCTGTGAGGTTTAGACTCTTCAATCTCATCCGAGCAAACTACGACGTCAACAAGACCACCAATGCCAGCTAATTCTTTGTAGATATTGATCTCCTCTCCTTTTGCCGTAGACGCAAGCGCGATTTTTTTATTTTCCGACTTTATCCGTTCAAATAGCTCGGGGACCCAGGGAAATGCTTTTATTTTTGGCAAATATTCTCGCCTGAAAATGTCGCTTCTGTATTTTTTCAACTCTTGACCGAATCGACCCAAATCCTCCACAGAGAAAAACGTCGGCAACATATCATCCGCGCCCTTGCCGATCTGGATGCGTATCTGTTCGTAGGAAACTTCTTTGCCAAACTCCTCAAAAGCCCGCTTCCAGGCTCGCATGTGCAGTTCCACTGAATCAACAATTGTGCCATCAATATCGAAGATGACCGCTAGAACCGGCTGAAATGAAATTGACTCTAATCGGTTTCCAGGTCTGGATTGTTCCATATATCAGTGCGTTCTCTTTTTGGCATGCGGCAGTACAATCCACATGGAGAAGAATAACAGGAGGAGTCCAGCGGCGATTAAAACACTGACCATGAAGGAGCCTGTTATGAGATTCGCAACCACATAAATTTCCAGGCATATGCTTACGGCCAGCGGAAACATACTTAAAAGCAACAGAAGCGTACTGGACTGGATAAACTGGCGGCTTACAGTCATAGGATCGATTTGTCGATGGAGAGCCGCCGGGGTCATTACTAGGGCCACGGCAAAAATAGTCAAAACGGTCGAAAGTAAATGTAATCCCTGTTCTCCGCTCGATAATTTTTCACTAAATCCTTGATTGAATACAGCTATCAGTTGAAACCCAAAGAGGGCTTGGATACCGGGCAGCACCATTCGGCATTCTTCGAGGATGTGTTTGGTGGCGCCATCCAATGACAACCGTTCTTTATCTGACTGACTACTCATACCACCCCTAAATCAAAGATTTGCTGCAGCCCTCGTCCGGCGATTCGGTACCTCTCGGGATAATCAGGCCCCTGTACGCGGCCCGATTTTGGAGTGAATTATTGGCCCACCGATCAGGGACGATGAATTGTAGCCGAATCAGCCGGATCCGGATATATGACGCAATTCTCTTAAGTCAAACCGCCACAAGCAATGGCGCCTAAATTGGTTTGCCGCAGCCGCGCCTCAGCTTGCCTTTCGCTGACGTTTGCCCTTTGCCGCTTCCAATTCTTCGCCCAGCCCTGGGAGTTTCCCCGGCAGGATTTTCCTAATCTTCGGAAACATTTTTCCCTCTTCCTCCTCCTCCGCATGATGCTGTACGTTGTCCAGCAAAACCTGTAGCTTAGGTTCGAACTTCTCGCTGCCGGGTTTCAAGTTCTTTATTTCTCGAAGAAGAGCTTTGACCTGCTTGTGCTCTTCTAAAGCCTCTAGCACCATATGTTTCAGTTCCTCGTTCTCCTGCATCGCAGGATAAAAAACTGTTTCTTCGATCCGTGCATGCGTTTCGAGTTCCTTATAAATCTCTCTAAATATTTTTCGCTTCTCCTTCTCGTCTTGAGCCTCTCCTGCCTTCTTAAAAAGCTCCATAACCAGTTTATGATCTTCCTCTAACAGCTCTAATGCGTCCATGATAGCTCCCCGGGACTCAATGAGGATATGTGCCCCTATCGGTTTTGTCGTGACCTTCTAGTTTTACCATCTTGTTGTAAACACCTATGATCAACAGGTGGGAACCCAGTGCGCGATGAAATTGCCCCATTTTCCTTGCCCGGTTGCCTGAAACAACAGTGAGATTCCCATAGCGGCTATCGCCACTCCGAGATACGCGGAAGAAGGGATCGAGGCCGTATATTCCTCGACTGTTTTGGTGAACTTGTCTTCAGTTGGTTCGGACGAATACCCACTGCGTCTTTGTTCGTAATTTTCCATACGTCACCTCCTTGAATCACTCGACACGCAAATACCCGACCAGATTTTTCAGCGACGAGATGGAAGCGAATTGACTGCAACTGAGCTGTCTGTTCATTAGGTCATTCCGAGACTCAAATCGCGGCAGTGACACATGATTACACCAGCCCAAGGATGAAGCGGGTGCCGAGACGCTCTTTGCCTCCGCGCGTCGTGTCGGGCACTGAGTTGTTCGTAATACCAGTACAAGCGGGCCTGAAAGTAGCCGGTTCTAGGACGCCGCGCTAATAACTACTGATTCTCAACTAGGTATGTGATTTGCTCTTCGCACCATTTGGGGAAAGTCGGCGAGCGGCAAAATGACTTCAAGCCAGACACAAAACAGTTCATGGCAACGAACTACAGAAGAGGTCTTTTACGATCATTTAGAAAAGCGAAAAAAGGGTTTGGCCGAGGAAGACATAGCCGAAAACTACGACCCAGAAGTAGTGCAACTGACGTGCATGGGCACCTATCGTGGTCATGAGGGTGTTCGCGAAGGCAACCGCATTCTCAAGGAGTCCCTGCCGGGTGCGAGGTTCGAATATTACAATATTCTCATCGACGGCGAATTGGTTTTCCTCGAGTGGAGGGGATTTTCTGACGGCTGTGAAGTTAACGAGGGAGCCGATTCATTTATTATCCGCGACGGCCGCATTGTTGCTCAGACGATCCATTACAAAGTCCACAAAGCTAAGGCGAGGAATAAATTCTCCAAAGTTCTTTTGCTCGGTGTTGCGATGTCTGCTGCCGCGATCCTCGCCCTGACCCAGAAGGCTGACTGACTCAGCCGCGCTTACCAAAAGGGGAAATCGGTCGTTTCACTTTTGCTCCGAACAAAGCCGATCGATTCTTTTTTTTAGGACACTCGAGAGATCGTTTCCAACATAGATTTCATTGCGGCATTGTTGGCACGTGTTTCGCTCGGGTGTGTTGCTATCACTGCTGTTTTTGAGAAAGGAGTTGTTTTATGGCGGCAAAAACACTGCAGCTTTTGGAATTTATCTTAACCAATCAGCACTTGAATGTGGGATCGCAGCGCTGCGGGATGCAAATTATCGTGCTGAAGACATCTCGGTTCTCTATCCGGAAAACATCGGCAACAAGGATTTCGCTCACGAGAAAGACACGAAAGCCCCCGAAGGAGCTACCACTGGTGCGGCGACCGGAGCCGCTGTGAGCGGCGTCCTGGGCTGGCTCGCCGGTTTAGGAACCATCGCTATTCTGGGGGTGGGGCCCTTCATTGCGGCGGGTCCAATAATGACGGCTCTGGCCGGTGTCGGTGCTGGGGGAGCGGTAGGAGGCGTTACAGGCAGCCTTATCGGTCTAGGCATTCCTGAATATGAGGCGAAAAGATACCAAGGGCGGCTCGAAAAGGGTGGCATTCTGGTATCGGTTCACTGCGACAACTCGGAATGGACGCGTAAAGCCAAGGACATTTTAGAGCAAACCGGAGCCGAAGATGTATCTTCGACTGGAGAGGCCAACGCCGATTTCGACGAGACAAACAAGCCACATATCCGGACGCAGGTTTAACAGAGTCAAGAATTTCATCTCAGAGAGAGCGTCTATCATGAGGCGCTCTCTCCGAAATGTTCGCGCTTTCAATAGTAGTGAAATCGATAAACGGCAAGCTTAATAACGCACGAGTGCAGCGTGGCCATCCGAGATCGATATCGGAAAGCTTCCAGATTGCCGGAAACATTGAGCGAGATTTGCTCCACAACAAACAGAACTAATGGAGGCCTTGATTATGTGTTACAACTGCGGTTGCGGAATGCCCAATAATGATATGGGGAATCCCAAGAACATAACAAATAAGACGTTCGAGGAAGCGGCCAAAACTATGAATCAGTCGCCGACGGACGCCAAGAAAAACGCACGTGAATTATTAGAAAGAGTCTTCAGCGCAAAAGAAGAAAGCTATGATAAGAATTGGAAGCCTTAAATCAGCGAGATACTCCAGAGCTTCTCAGTTTCCTTTCGCGGTTTGTTTTGTCTCAATGGGCACGATCGGCCACGCAACCACTTCCTGATAACGAGCAAAGTGGCTAATCGGTTTTGAATCGGGCAGCTCAAGGCCGATCGGCTGCGTCATCGTGTTTGCACGCACTTCCACCTCTGCTGGTTGGAGCCGCCACTGCGGATGATGGATTTCGCCGTACACAATACGGTCGGGTTTTCTCGCACCATATAAACAATATCTTTCCGTGAGCCAGTGATCCAACGAGCCCGGAGCCGCGTGATACGCCGGCGCTGTCGGCTTATAGGAAGCGTTAAACTCGATAGGCGCCGGTTTGTTGTCCTCCCGTAAGCTCTGGTAGTAGACAACATCTCCATCCAATTGCACTGTCATTCGATTGGTTCCAGCAGCGATCCAGAATTCCCAGATGAGTGGATTTCTATTGCGGCCTATTACATCTGGAAAAATGACGGAGAACCAGAAGGGCGCGATGCTTATTACTGGGAAAGAGCTAAAACTGAACTAAGGCAGCTTCAAAAAGACGGAAATCTTCCAACGGCACTGGACCCGTTAGACGAAGAGCGTTAGCAATCAGGATGATCAATAATTTACGGAGCCTGGGGTTTAGAAAAGCCGCGGATGGATATAAGCTTTCCCATCCCAACCATTCCTGAGCAAGGTACGCTCTATCAAAAATTTTGCTTCTTGCTCAGAGATGATTTCGTTCGTCCGCGCAGAATGCTATGAACTTCCCCCAAGTGCGAGATTCAATCTCGTTCCTGTTCACTTAGGCCTGCCGATGTAAAATCCCGATTATTTACCATGTCGGGAGCGGGAAGCCAAAACGCCAACTATTCTTCCGCAGTCGCTTTTAGAATGTCATCCCTGTTGCCTTTATCCACTCTTGCCGGCCGTCCTTGAATTTTACGAGCGAGAGGCCGGGTTTGTTTTCCGGCAACATTTTTTCAAAATTCTGAAAGTTTATTTCGACGGGTTTGCCATCGACATTCTCGAATTTCATGCATCAATTATAAAAAGTGCGAATGCCGGTTCAAGAGTGGATTGTCTCCACTTCCGGAAATTGAACAGCCGTTACAAGAACCCCTTTCTTAAATTTCTCCGACGATCAAGAAGCGTGGCCGAATCGTGCATATATAATTGGGAGTACGGAGCAACAAGCTGTCAGCTTTATGAACTCTTGAATTTGACTCGAAGTACAAAGGCAAGGTTGCTTTGTAGGTCGCAGATGAAAAGCAGTGTGGCCATTTCGCTATCGAGCTAATCCGGGTGACAGTAAACACCAGAGGAGAGAGCGATGTTCGAAAATTCACTGGAACGCGCGGCGAGATTTACGAGCAACACATGGTGCCGGCTATCTTTGCAGCTTGGGCAGCTGATCTTGTCGACTCGGCGCAAGTCCGGCCAGGGGAACGAGTTCTGGATGTTCCATGTGGTACCGGAGTGGTTACACGCGTAGCAGAGCGAGTTGGCGATGGCGGGCGCGTCGTGGGCTTAGACCTTAATCCAGGCTGCTTGCCGCCGCCCGAACCGCTGTGTCGTTACAGAATATCCAGTGGCTAGTGGCAAACGCAATGAGCGTGTCGCTGCTTGATGGAAAATTTGATGCCGTAGTGTGTCAGCAAGGATTCCAGTTCATTCCCGACAAGCTAGTGGCGCTCCGTGAGATGCGGCGCCTGCTGGTGCCAGGCGGGCGTCTAGCGCTGCCTGAACTCGCGCCCTTTGAAGGTCATTCCTGGCTTAATTGAAAAAAGCCTGGTCATGTTTTCTCCCAAGTTATGACTGTTATAACGATTTCAGGTATTCGATCAGATCATTCTTCTCTTGTTCGTTTAGGTTGAACTTCATGACCTTGCTGTAGTGATTGACCACTTCGGACAACGTTGGAAAGCGGCCGTCGTGATAAAAGCCTCCCTTCATGCGCGTGAAGAGTCCTTTCAACGGTGTAGTCCGATAGCGCCCGTCCGGAGAGCGCTTCGCTTGAAAGTCGTCAATGCCGATTTCCTCCGGCGTATGCATGTTCCAGCCGGGCTCAGTGAAAAGCGGAGGAACGTGACACTGGGCGCATTTTGCTTTGCCGTTGAAGATCATCTGGCCGCGACCCGCCGCTTGCTCATTATAGGAGCCCTTGGGAGGCTTCGGCGCGGGAATAGAGAGTTGATAATAATGCAGCGCGGCCAGTTTGGAGGTAATCAAATCAACCTCATGACGCAGGTTCCATGCGCCGGATTTCACTCCGGCCGGAAACTGCCCCGGCTTATTCAGTCTGGGGTCAAAGAATGTTCCCTTGCCGTGCATTTGCGTGTTAGCTACGTATGCGTTCCAGTGAGTAACACTCCCCCAGCCAGTATAGGTATGCAGATTGACACCGGCGAGTCCAAACGCGGCCGGCAGCAGCGTTGAGGCGCTCTTTCCGTCCGGGCGAAAGGCTTTCCCGTCCATGTTCAATCCGGCGTCATACCTTCCAGGCCCCCAGCTGTTGAAAATACGCCGCAGCTCCTTGTCGGCGTGACCAAGCAGAGCGGAGAATGGCTTAAGATTAGGCGCCAAGGCGATGATCGCGCCAACATCAAGATCACGGTTTGGCCAGCCGTCCAACCGCCTGCCGATTCCATCCGCAAATGAGTTATCGACGGTGGAATGACAAATGGCACATGTGATTCCTACAGCGCGAAGGTTGCCTTTCTCGAAAAATCCCTTGACGCCGACGACAGAGTCGGCCTGAAGCAACGCAACGGTTGTTTTGGGATTTTCCAGGCTGACCGAGGCTTGCTTAATTGCATCCGCCAATATTCGCGGGAGCTTTCCGATATCGACCTTCAGTCCGACCTTCAGGGCATCTTTGGGAGTCAGGCCGGACCCTATCCCTCCCAGCTTCTCGCCCAGTATAGCCCTGTGGAGCTGAAGCTGATCGCCCCAGAAAACTTCGGAGCCAAAGGTGTCATAGCGAAAGATCTCCTGCCCCTGTTTAAATAACTCGGTGGCGTTTTGCTGGATGATGCTGCTGAAATTTCCCGGGGCCTTTTCTACCGCAGGATCCGTCTCGACGTCACGCGTCAAGAAATGTGCACATGAGGATGTTAAGAAAATAATTCCAACAAGCGTAATCATGGCTTTGTTTCGATTGGCTGCTCTCATAGATCCTCCAGCTATGGAACGAGAGATTTCAGGCGTAATCTCAAGCACCGATCAAAAATTGGAAAGCTTCATCACCGAAAGTATCAAAGCGGAAGATTCGCCGACCTTCTCGATCCTTTGGCGCGCGTTTATGATGACACTATCGAACCCAGAAAGCGGTTTCGTGAGCCGCATCGGGAGCCGTAGGTGCTTGAAGAATATAGCTAAAAGAACACAGGACCAAAAAAAGAGATGCACTAATCGCGAACCAATGGCGCGTCATTGCCGTCTCCTCAGACTAGGGCCTTGGAGCGTAAAAGGATGACGGGGATTAGATGCGCCGGGACGGCAAGATCTTACTTCTTGTCCCGATCTTTTTCTGATTGGACTACTTGAAGGAGGGCCTGGTAAATCTCGTTGCACTCTGGGCACTGATGGAGATGGTGGCCTATCTCAGGAAAAAACTTCTCTACATCTTTTCCCTCCAATTGCAGATCGACGTAGCGCGGCAGGATGTCGAAAAATTTCGAGCAGAGTATCTCCTTGTCCTGGACGGCGAAGATACTTCGAATTAACCATCTGAATTTTTCCCACGTCACGGTATTTATATCCGCTCTCTTCCGTGTGGATTTCATTGAAATTCTTATTTTTTGACCTCGAAGATTCGCAGAATCTCCTCCTGTGTAATGCCCCCCTTCGTCAGGCATCCCTTCAATTTTTTTCGTGCGTCGTGGAGGATTTGGTATACGTTATCGCGATTGGTCCCGAGCTTATCGGCAATCAGGTCCAGCGGCATCCCCTGAAAAGCACTAGCGATTAAGACAAATCGTTGCCTCGAAGTGAGGTCCTTCTCAACGATTCGCTTGAGCAGACTCCAGACCTCATCCTGTTCCAGAGCCATCTCAGGGGTGTCGGACTGTAGAGCCTCCACCGGCTGTTTAGGAAGATCACGACCAATGCTCGACGGATCGATGGAGAGATCCTTCCATTTTCGCTGCCTTAGCTCGCCGAGAAGCTGTCGGATCGCAATCGTTGTGGCCCACGTCGTGAATCGGCTTTCGCCTCGAAATGTGTCGATTTTTCGCTTAATAATCAGAAGCGTCTCTTGAGCACAATCTTCAACAATTTGTTTGGCCTCCGATCCCCGGCCGGAGTTGTAGCCGTGATCCTCGGCCAGGTAAGCGCGCATCCCATGGATAAGTATCTCACGCAAATCCCTGAGTGCGTCATCCTGCTCAATCCCATCAGCCCTAAGCGCGCGCAACCACTCCTCGTTGGTTTTCATCACGGTTTCGGCCCTATGCGTTTTGCAGATTTAGAGTAACATAGATTAAGGCTAGCCCTACAAAGAGCATGGGGTCAAGCTGCCTTTGCAATGTTCTTTTTTTCCATAGCTCGATCAATGCAGCAGAACAATCAAACTCAAATGACACGATGCCAATCCTCATGTCAGTCGATTCAATTTCTCTAAGCTTCGTTCACATAGTTGCTGCATCGCCTCGAGCGCAGACGGCTCCCCATACAGCGAAAAGACCCGGCTCCTCTGTGCGAACCGGGTCTTTTCCTGTGTTAACAGCCTTGAGTAGTTCTGATTGGGTTTTACCGGCTTATGGTGAGTAGATTCTCGACGTTCTTTACACCGGAAGGCTTTTTTGCCATCTCGCCAATCTTCTTCTTTTCGGTATCATTCTTAACTGTGCCCCGCAATGTGACCTTCCCATCTTGAGTAATAATTTTCACATTGTGAGCGCTTGTCGATAGCGAATCGTCTTTGGTAACAGCCTGTCTAATCTGCTGTGTGATCTTACGATCTGCTTCGTTCTCGGATTGGTCGGATGCGGTGGGCGGCGTCTTTTCGCTGCCCTTCGACTTTTCCTCTGTGGATGCAGCCAGCGCCGTTCGCAGTCCGAGGTTGCCTCTAGTTATCCCGGTCAGAGTGAAAAGGAGATAGAAGCTTAGGAACGTAACCATATATTGCATGTTTGACCCCCTTCCGCCATGTCGACCTTGTTCAACCGCTAGAGCCGGTTCCGCGGGAGCGGCTTGTCGCTTTCGGCAAAGTCCGCGGACGCTTCACTTTTCGAGGATACCTCCGCGGCGCCGGTCTCTTCCAAGATCCTTTTTGCCTTGCTCGTCCATTCCGAATTGTCGGAGTGAACCGAAAGCAGATATCCGCCGTCTTTGATCATGCCTTCGTAGCGCTTTGCCTCGTACTCCGGAATCCCCATTCCGACTAGCGCTCCTGTGAGACCACCAACGGCTCCGCCTACGCCAGCTCCGGCGAGTGCGGCCATGATCGGGCCCGCTGCAACCAACGGCCCAACTCCCGGAATTGCGATCGCACCGATTCCGGCCAACCACCCGAGAACACCGCCCAACGCTGCTCCACCGCCCGCGCCAGCCGAAGCGCCTTCCGGAGTTTTGGTTCCCTTTTCGTGAGCGAAATCTTTGGTACCGACGTTCTCTGGAAAAAGTACCGAGATGTCCTCGGCGCGAAAGTTGGCTGCGCGTAAGGCATCGACGCCGCGCTCCAGCGACGCTCGGTCTCGATAGATTCCATATGCTGCAGTGTTTTTACCGGCCATACAAGCTACCTCCTCTTGGTTTTTCTCTAAGGGAAGCGAGTTCCCTTTTGTATGAGTGAACGGTGCAAGCGAAATGCCATCGGAACCCCTAGGCATGACTTTGCTGTCATCCTCCGTGGAGTTCAGTTGGGATAATCGACGTAGATAGAAAGGTTCTTTGTAGGTCTATTAGGACAATCACCTTTCTAAACTTCCTGAACTCCACACGCTCCTGTAGCTTGTCTTTGTCGCGATTCAGTTTGATCGTTCAAGCGATCCTAAAAAGATTCGTAAAGCAGGGATTCATATTCCCGTGCGCCGGAAATTGACAAACACCTACGAGAGACATCAGACCTGCGGTGCTAGTGACACCTCGTAACGATTGTCGGTATTTTTGCGACGTAGTTGTAAGTTATTCCGTCTCAACAGCTGAGTAGGTTACGCTTTCTGATTGCCATGAATGAGGATTACATTCGCGGTACCCGTGACTTTGTCTCCATTCTGATTCTGAACTAACATAAGATCTACCTAACCACGACTCTCATATTCGCCTCGCTTAACAAAGCCAGACTGCCCGATATTCCGTTGGATCGCGGAGTCGAATCCACCCGACACGAGGATTGCCAACCATTGGCGAATCTGCTTCGTTTTCCCCGCTATCGACTGGCACTGAGCCGGTAACTTCATTCGCCAGGAGATCCCAAGGCCTTAGCTCAGCTTGATGGCTATAAGCGCGGGCTGGTCAACAGCTTGACCGGCAACCTACAGCGTTTGGCTTCCAAAAAGTTTCTTGATCGAGACTCTCCAGATCATAGACGATATGACCGTGGGGGACGGAAAAAATCTGTAGCTGTGCCACCCGGAGCCATCTCGATAGTGACTTCTACCCCCCGGTCGCGGCCGCTTCAACATGATTTCCTACGCTGCCAGCGATCCACCCCAAGCTCGTGGCCCGAGTCGACTTCATCGAGTGGACGCCAGACGGGCAACTCCGTTTTCGAATACTAAGGTCGTTTTTTTATTAGCTAGACGTTCAAACTGGAGACTGACCCCAACCTAAGAAGAGATGCGAAACTGTCTTTTGGCTTCGGCTCTCTCACCAAGTCGCATTTTTTGTCGAATTTTATGGCTCGTCCGATTGCCCTCTTTTTCCTTGGTCGCGACACCGGTTGAGGTACATAAAGCGACCCAAACACAAGACGCTACCTTCCAAGGAGTGGATCATTTGTGAGACAAAGCTCAGTCTACAGTACAGAATCATCTACAAGTGCAACGGCATCTGCTTTGCTCAATCTTAAGACAAGAGGACCGAAGAGTAATGGCTGCTTCGAAACATCGGCGCAAGATCCGTTATGCGGTGGTCGGGTTAGGACATATCGCCCAGGTTGCTGTGCTCCCGGCGTTTGCGCACGCGCGGGTAAATTCTCAACTGACGGCTCTGATATCCGACGATCCGCAAAAACTAAAAACTCTCGGCCGACGTTATCACGTCGATCATCTGTTTTCTTACGAGGAGTATAGGGACTGCTTGCGCAGTGGCACCATCGATGCCGTTTATATAGCTTTGCCGAACCATCTGCATGCAGAGTATAGCATTGCCGCGGCACGGGCCGGGATACACGTTTTGTGTGAAAAGCCGATGGCGGTAAATGAAAAGGACTGTTGGGCGATGACTCGGGCTGCAGAACATGCCGGAGTGAAGCTGATGATCGCGTATCGGCTTCATTTTGAAGAAGCCAATATGACCGCCGTAAGGCTCGTGCGCTCGGGAAAACTCGGCGATCCGCGCTTCTTCGTGTCGTCTTTCTCGATGCAGGTGCGTCCGGAGAACATTCGTACCGATAAAGAAAAAGGCGGCGGCACACTCTACGATATCGGTATTTATTGCATCAATGCTGCCCGTTATGTTTTCAGCGCGGAACCGAACGAGGTTTTTGCTTTCAGCAGCAACAGCAAAAAAGACGAGCGGTTCAAAGAAATCGACGAAATGACCGGCGCGCTTCTGCGCTTTCCGGGGGGGCGACTGGCGGCGTTCACCTCGAGCTTCGGCGCGGCCGACGTGGCCAGCTACCGCGTGGTTGGCACGAAAGGCGATGTGCGACTCGACCAAGCTTACGAGTACGTTTATCCGATCGATCTCCATGTCACGGTCAAGGGCAAAACCCGGAAGCAAACCTTTCGCAAACGAGATCAGTTTGCGCCCGAGTTAGAGTATTTCTCCAACTGTATTCTTAACAATCGGAGGCCGGAACCGTCTGGCACGGAGGGAATCGCGGATGTGCGCATTATCGAAGCGCTCTATCGTTCGGCAAAAAGTAGGAGGCCGATGAAAATCGAACCGGTGCCGCAAACCCAAAGACCGTCGATTAAACAAACAAAACGGAAACCGGCTGTCGAAAAGCCCGCACTTGTGCATGCTGAGAGCGCTGCATTATAAAGACAGACGACAAGCAAATGGTGGAGTAAGCTTCCAGCGGAATGGGCGACCCCGAGGAGCGAAACAGAGCGGCAATCAAGGTTCGGCGTCGCATTTTTAAGCGCCAACAGATTTCATCTATCTAGGTGTGTTAACGAATTTCTCAGCCTTGTATCTCACGAGCTGAGAACGCCGAATCGAACCCGCCACGACACGAGGACTAGTGATTCTCGTAGCATGTGTAACCGCAAGAAAGTAAAAGAGAATTTTGTAACTTTGCCATTACTTTGCTAGAATAAAACCCGTCATGAAAACGAACCAAATTGCGGACAGAGCGGACCCCCCAGGCAATGCGAATGCATTCCCGGCACGGGCTAGCCACCATCAAGCGCCGCCGAGCCGATGGTGAGCTGACCGAAGAGGAGCAAGACATCAGAGCTGATATTCTGGCGGGATTGGTTGCCGATAAAGGCGGAGAACAACAGATAGGCATCGCCGAGCGCATCCTGGGCGAGATCATCAGCAGCGATGTGGCGCTCTTGGTCACCTTCAACCAGGCCAATCGACGGCGTCATCAAGAGCAACCAGAAGGCTCGGGATAACCCCAACGCTTTGGCTTAGCTTGATGGATACAAGCGCGGGCTTGGGAATAGCCTAACAGGAAATTTGCAGCGGTTCGGGTTTGAAAAAGTAACTAAGGTCGAGACTCTCCAGGAGATCATCGAGGAGATGGGCGAGGAGACCGGGACAGGCCAGAATTCCCAGCCATGAATCTTCGCTGCCGCCAGCGTCTCACTGCTGATACAGTATCCTTTTTCGCGAGTATCCTTACAGGAAATTTCCTCTCGCATTCTGCTCAATAGATCCACTCAAAAACCTCTCGGAATTGCTGGACCAACCGATGGCGAACCGTCGGCATGTCGCTTGCTCCTCTTATAGTATAGTTGAACGAGCATTTAGATTCTGAGCAGTAGAGAAAAGGTCGAAAGGAGAATAACCATGGCAGGCAAAAACACAGCAGCATTTGGAATTTACAGAAATGAAGCAAGCCTACGCAACGGCGTGGAAACACTGCAGCGTGAAGGATTCCGCACAACTGATATCTCCGTATTATTTCCAGCAAACGAGGGCACCAAAGACTTTGCCCATGAGAAAGGAACTAAGGCGCCCGAAGGAGCCGCTGCAGGCGCCGGCGCAGGGGCCGTCGCCGGGGGATTACTTGGCTGGCTTGCCGGAGTCGGATCCATTGCGATACCGGGTGTTGGGCCGTTCCTAGCAGCCGGACCGATTATGGCCGCGCTGGCAGGGGCGGGCGTTGGCGGCACGGCGGGTGGAATGATTGGAGCATTAGCAGGTGCCGGCATTCCAGAATACGAAGCCAAGAGGTACGAGGGTATGATCAAAGAAGGCGGCATTCTGATGTCCGTGCACTGCGATAACTCTGAATGGACGTCAAAAGCGAAAGACATTCTAGAGCGAACTGGAGCTCGTGATGTCTCCTCGACTGGTGAGGCAAGCGCGGATTTTGCTGAGAGCGACAAACCTCGGCCGCGCTAAGTGGTCTGATTAACCGAAAGAAGATAGAGGGATGAGTTCACCGATGTGTGCGCTCATCCCTCGCCTAGTCTGGGGGAGTTATGACGGACAAACGTACACAGCAAGAAGCTGAGAACAGTAACATGGCCAAGGACCCTGACGAGTGGGTCACGGGCGATGAACCGATGACGGGAGCGCAGCGATCATACTTGAAGACGCTTTCAGAAGAAGCCCACGAGCCGTTCGATGAGAATCTCACCAAGGCGGAAGCATCCAAGCGTATAGAAGAATTGCAGCGGAAGACTGGCCGAGGGGCTGGGGACAGGGAGTAAACCCTAACTGAGGGTTGTAAGCGATTGCCTCAATCGTTGGTGCTTCTTCCTATCCCATCAAAACCCAAAAGGCACCAGCACAGCTCGACGATTACAAGCGCGGGCTGAACAGCCAGACCGGAAATCTTCAAGTCACAGAGCACGCCGCTGAGCTCTCGACCTAAATCGAAAATTCTCATTTGATCTTGTGCTTTCCGACGTTCGCATGCCCCGCGTCGACGGTGTGGCTCTTGCGGGCATGTGCATTCCAGGGACCCAACCATTCCCATCATCCTTATAACTGCTGGGATACAATGTCCCGTGCCTGAGCAAACCGCTTTCGCTGGATGATTTAAGATCGAATATTGAGAGAGCGCTATCCTAGCACACCGCGGTATCGTAGAAACGACGGCTCAGCGTTTTCGCCACGATTTTATTTGGCTAAACCTAGCAACTCGTCCACCGCAATTCGGTCAAGCTCCGGGCCAAACCATTTGGCAAGTTCCTTCATGCTCACGTAAACTGTTGAAGCCGAAACCGCCCGATGTACCAGCCAGCGACTGGCGACCTCGTTTATCACCCATTCTTTAAGCCGTCTCTGAGCTTCATTGCAATTTTACAAGGTCCACTCCCGCAGTCTCAGCCGCACGTTTGGTTTTCGTTTCACACTGCCGAAGCCTACATACTCAAGGCTGAGAGGGGATTATGTCATTGTCGGCACTCATTACGGTCGCCATGCCGTTAATAGAGGGGAAACGGAAAGAGGAATGAGACCCATATTCATGCGTCACCGAAGGCTTGACTATGTCAGCTATTTGGAAACAATCTAGGAAAATTCCTCCAACGAAGCAGCTAAAGCGGATTCATTCCGTAGGTTTTTCTTCCTGGCATTCATTTTGCTCGGCTAAATGTCTAGGTAGAACCAAGATGTTACCTGGACTACCACCTAGTGGAGGGCACGAACTTTTATTGCAAGGCTGAGGTGACCCGAGACTACTCAAGAAGTGGAAGAGAGGAGATGGATCATGGGAACAATATTACTGATCATCCTGATACTTTTGCTCATCGGCGCCTTACCGACATGGCCGTACAGCTCTGGGTGGGGCTACTATCCTAGCGGCGGCTTAGGTTTGGTGCTGGTCATTATCATTGTCTTGTTATTGATGGGGAGAATCTAAGTGAGTCGCGGATAGCTTGGCAACATTATCTGTTGAGCCTCCGCAGGGTAAGAAATATTGCGACTGAGCTACGTAGCAAGTTCCCTCAAACTTGGTTGAGAAACGAAAACGGAATAGACCGAAGAACACTCGCAATTATATTGCCGGAGACCAATGGTAAAAAAAGACAGATTTTGGCGCGGCGAGGTTACAAAAACATGGCGATGAAATACTTATTAACCGATCGGGAGGAAATCAAAATGAAAACACGAATTTCGTTTTTGAGTGTCATCATCGCTGGAATGGCCTTGACTGTTGCGTTCGCGACGACTACTCAAGCCGCTGACCGGGTCCAACGCAAAGATAATATTAATCGTTATAGCGATCGCGATCGTATGAAGACTGCGAAAGACTCTGAAGAGAAATTGGAACACGCGCTAAAAACTGGCGAGGCCAAGGACTTTTATCGCCGCGAAATCGAAAAAATGGGTTGGCAAATCACTTCTGTGAACTACGACAAGCCTGACTACCTTGAATACGAAATCGTCAAAGGCGACGATTCATATGAAGTACAAATTGACTTCGATAAAAACAGCAGCAAAGCAACGAAAGTCGATGTGACGACGAATATCTGGAAAACCGACGCGACCGAACAGGCGTTGAAGGACCGAAAGAAAGTTGCCTATCCAAGCCGCACGACGACAAATCCGGAGCGATATAGTGATCGCGATCGCATGAAAGTATCGAAGGAGTCCAAAGAGAATTTGGAACAAACACTAAAAACTGGCGAGACCAAGGACTTTTATCGCCGCGAACTCGAAAAGATGGGCTGGAAAGTGACATCGGTGAATTACGATAAGCCGGACTATGTCGAATATGAGATTGTCAAAGGTGATCAGTCTTACGAGGTGCAGGTCGACATCGATAAGAATAGTCATAAGGCGACCAAGGTAGACGTTACCATGAACGCTTGGAAAACCGATGCGACCAAACGGGCGCTCAAACAGAATGAATCGCACGCACGCCGGTAACACCAAGTTTGGGCGAACACGCGATTAATAGCGAAACCTCGCCGCGGGTCATCGAGTCAGGATTGCAATTCCGTTACTTTGTGGAGGCCCGCAGATATTAACCAAAGCCTTTCCTGCGGCATCATCTAGCGCAGCTTTCGCGCCGAAATGCAGCTGCGCAGCTCTGTGAGCATTGTGGGACATGATGGGCTGGGGCATAGCGCTTCTTGCCGCCTTTGCCTTGCGCGACACGGAGTCATGCGCGCAACATCATATCTGGATCTTGGGACTCACCAACTCCCCCAACCTCAGTCCAGCCGAGGACAGGGTGATCAGTAAACCCATTGCTTCAGACGCTCCATCAATCAGACGCAGGACTTCGCTGGGACTAACACTTCGGGCAAAGGGGAATGATTCTTTCTCGACGGATAAATAGCTGGGTAGAGTTCAAATCGCGAGCTGTTCGTCTGTTTTTCTCTTCCAGTTGTTAAAAAGGCATACTCATCTCGGTCGGTCTATTTCACTGATCCCCCGAAAATTAAGTAAATTGGCTCTGGCATATTGATTGCGCCAACTACAATTCAAAGGAGGAGTTATGGAACTCCTAAAAAATCAGGCAGGCACTATCGGTTGGGTATTATTATGGCTCATCGGCATCCCCATCCCTATCTTAATAATTCTGTTTCTCGTGCGCGGCTGCACATAAGAATACCCTCGTGGCGTGTCCGTATCGAAGCCGTACCGTGCGAAGGCATTGCGCGGTGCTCCCGTAAAGCGGGTGACGAGCGGCAGGTAGCACGTCAGTTGGTTTTTCGAAAACCAATGGCAGTCTCCAACCGTTCGGACACCAGCGAGCGGACGGCCTTCGACTAATTTCCCCGGTTGGGAGACAAGCATTAGCGGCTACGTGATCCATCGACGATAGCCGCTTATTCATAGAATAGATTCATAGAGTAAAGGAGGAACACTATGTACAATATTTTCTATATCATCGGAGTCATAGTCGTAGTGCTCTTTATTCTTGGCTATTTGGGACTCCGTTAGTTCCACGATTGGATAAAGCCGGGACTTGGGTCAAAATTGGGAAAGCGGAAGCTATGAGTAGTTGTCGATGTATTGAGACGCTGGAATTTCTTTTGTTACCATCTCCGCTCTCACCGAGATTTTCGAGCAGGTCCCGCGCTTCGACCGAGTGCGCTGCCAGCTTCTGGCTCTCGGCCCATTGGTACTCGGGATCAGCCAGCACGTCCTTTATGTGAACAGTACGACGCTCAAGCATCGTTCTTCCTAAAAGAGTGCCCCGGCCAGGCGGGGCCGGATTTCGTTCATAGAACACCCT
>WNGF01012763.1_pt1 | contig 18849 bp, 22 predicted proteins | sample 5400641 | NCBI WGS metagenome assembly WNGF01 (sample SAMN13153371, study PRJNA577476) | soil metagenome | isolation source: 80 cm soil or saprolite under grassland replicate 2 | place: USA:California | collected 2016-06-15
GACATTTCTGGACGTGCCGGCGAAATCGATCGGCCGAATCGGCGGCGGACGACACAAGCCGACAGGCCTCATCGACGTGGCCGTGATTCAAAGCCTCGTTCGCAAGGGCGTCGTGGACGATTGCGTCGCGAACTACGGACACGTGATCGTCGACGAATGTCACCATCTCTCGGCCCAGAGCTTCGAGCAGGTCGTCCGTCGTGCGAAGGCGCGGTTCGTCCTCGGCTTGTCGGCGACGGTGACGCGCAAGGATGGGCACCATCCAATCATCTTCATGCAGTGCGGACCGGCCCGGCATCGCGTCGACGCGAGAGCGCAGGCGGCGGCGAGGCCGTTCGAGCACACGGTCCTCGTTCGCCCGACGGCGTTTCAGTCGGTGAAGGGAACAGCTACTGACAAACGAGTCCAATTCCAGGCGCTCTACAAGTAACTGGTAGAAGAGGAGCATCGCAATCGACGCATCTGCGACGAGATCGTGCAGGCGGTCGGCGAGGGACGATCGCCGCTGGTACTGACTGAACGCAGTGAGCACCTCGATCGATTCGAGAGCGAGCTATCCGGGAGGTTGCCTCATGTTGTGGCGTTGCGTGGCGGACTGGGCAAAAAGCAGCGTCAGGCGGCCGCAGACCGATTGACCGCGATTCCGCCCAGCGAGGGGCGCGTGATTCTCGCGACCGGCAAGTACATCGGAGAGGGATTCGATGATCCTCGTCTGGACACGCTCTTTCTGACGCTGCCGGTCTCGTGGCGCGGGACCATCGCGCAATACGTCGGGCGGCTCCATCGTCCCTGCCAGCGCGATTCCTGGCTGGCCCGCCGCTGTCATATTGCCCGTCGACCCGGCATGGAAACGAGACTGCGCGGGCAGCGTGCGACGGCTCGTGCGTGACGGCGTCGACGTGCCGCTGGCCGAACTGTTTATTGCCGCGGCTCGTCCGGTTCCGCCCGACGCCGAGGGTGCGAACCGAGCCCGAAGCGCGTCCGCGGCATTTCTTTATCGACGCTTAGAGACGCTGTCGGAAGCGCGTTCACGATTCCGGCTGAATGCCGAGCTGTCGATTCCGTTCGACGGAGGCGGCCGCATGGAAGTCGATTTGCTCTGTGCCGACGCGCGGATCGCCATTGAGGTGGACGGCGCGTTACATCTGGGGGACCCGGAGGCATACCGCCGTGACCGACGCAAGGACCAACTGCGGCAGGAGAACGGGTACCTCGTATTGCGGTTCCTCGCCGAAGACCTCGCGAAAGAAGTCGACTCGGTGCTCGACACGATCTTGCGGTCATTGAGTTCGCACCGGAGGCCGAACTCGGCGGCGATCATTCCGATGGGGGCCCTGCGACGCAGCGGATCGTAGCTCCGGCGCGCCTCGAACGAGTAGCGTAGGCGATCGCCGCGCCTACGGTTCGAGCTGCGGGCCTTGCTCCCGGTGTGCGCCCCAGAGTGCGCGGATAAGAACCGCATCGTCGTCGAAGGTGTAGTACAGGTGAAGGCCAACGCGTCTCAGATAGACGCGGCGCACACCACGGACCGGTGACGCGGTGTAAATCGTCCCGGCGCCCGGAAGGGCGGCGACGACCTTCAGCGCCTGCTCGAGCTCCTCAGCGAAGACCTCCGGACGATCGCGGTTCTCGAGCCACCACGCTTTCTCTCGAGCGACGTGCTGGCGTGCGGTAAAGGTGAAACTGACGTGTCGCTGCTTCAACGCGACCGCAGCTCGCGCAGAACGATTTCAGCATCGATCAGACGGCCGGCCTTCACGTCTTCCTCAGAATCGAGCAGTGCCTTATGAAGGGCAGCACGGTCTTCATCGTCCAGCCAGTCTCCCGGATCGAGCGCCAGGAGCTCGACCTCGGTGCCTTCGGGAAGGTCGGTGGGTTCATCGACGACGAGTCGTCCGGCTTTGACGCGGGCTTTCAGTGTCATCGCAGGGGCTCCGCCGCAGGACTGCCGGCAAAGGCGATCGCGGCAGGGGGCTGCCCGCCGACAACTTGGGGGTCGCTGACGATCCGCTCGCGGTAATTCATCGCTGAGATCATTCTAGCGCCGGTGCCTGGATTGTCGAGGCCAGCGATGGACGGCGAAGCCGGGGTATTGACCCGGGCGAATCGCTACCCGGTTACTACCCGAGCCCGAAAAGCCACAAAATCATTCGAGATTCGGCATCGGGCCACTTGATTCGGGACCGAGGGGTCGGAGGTTCAAATCCTCTCGCCCCGACCAAATTTTCCCGAAAACATTGAGCAAATCGTTCGGACATGGTCGGGAGTGATCCGACGTTTTGGGGCCGATCTTTGTATGCTGTTTTTATGCTGATCGGCCCATCGGCGGATTAGCGGCATTTTTCCCTGTGTCGATCCAAATGGCCGGTCGCCGACCGGCCATTGCCTTGTACGGCGATCAGCCGCCACGGGGGAAGTCCACGCCGCCATTCGCTGTTCGAGTTCACGGCCACTGCTGATGATTTCGGTCTTGTTCAACAGTGCGGGATGTCTCTCGCTTGCCGCGTACGCGGTTGGCATTCCCGATTCGGCGCTGACGATCCAAGAGGCTTCGGGGCTTCGAGAATAGAGGGCGGTCAGGCGGGCGCCGATTCCCCTTGGGATGCCGCCGATCAGTTCGGCGACCGCGCCATAGGTTGCTCGTACGTGCGCTTCGTTGAGAAACCGAACGATGTCCCGTATCTGCACGCGCGGCGCGCGCGGGTCTGGTCCGCCGCGGCTCGCCTGAACCGCAAATAGCGTCGGTCCATCCAGTATGGCGACGATTTCCCGCCAGCGCAGGCCGGCGCGGTTTGACAGTATGCACATGTGTGCATACACTGTTAGGAGCAGGCAATGGCCGACGATGTCGAGTGGGATCCGCGCAAGGCGGCGGCCAATCTCAAGAAACATGGCGTCGACTTCGCCGACGCGGCGCTCGTTCTGTACGACGATCGCGCCATCACAATTCGAGAGGACGAGGCGGGAGAGGAGCGGTACGTGACGATCGGAATGGATCCCGCGCTGCGGATCCTTGTCGTTGTGTACACATGGCGCGGGAATCGGCCGCGCCTGATCTCGGCACGCGAAGCGACACCGCAGGAACGCGAGCAGTACGAGGCCAATGTATGAAAGCACAGTACAACTTCGCTGGCGGGAAGCGCGGTGCCGTTTTGAAGACACCGGCAGGGAAGACTCGCATCACGATTCGCCTAGACGACGACATCTTGCAGTGGTTCCGAAAACAGGCTCATGCCAGCGGCGGGGGGAACTATCAAACCCTCCTCAACGCCGCTCTCAGAGATTACGTCGACAGCAAGCATGAACCGCTGGAGGCAACGCTTCGCCGGGTACTACGTGAGGAATTGCCCCGGGATCTGAAGCGAGCAGGCGCCCGCTAAGCACGTGGCCGACGAATCTCTGGCACATCCCCCGATCATAACGGAGTCAGCGCCAGGACACTGACGTACGAGCCCCTAGACGTAATGCGCCTGCGTGGCGCTGTTCTGGGCGATCACCTTCGTCGGCGCGAGCGCGGTTACAGTAACGCACCCCTAAGCCATGTTGGGCGGATGCGGGTCGCGGGCCGTGCATCGGATTCTGACGAGCGTCGTGACGATTGTGATGACGTGAAGCCGAGCGCCAGAGCGTCGGGGAGTTGGTCCTCAATCCCGAGCCGCGAGAGCCTGGCCCAGACCCGGACTGACCTCCGACGCGAGCCGTGGCGCAAGGTCCTTTGCTGACTGTTGCTCGAACCAGCCCAAAGTGCGGTGTTCTCGGAAATAGTTATATGGCGACGAGCCTCGACGAGCCGCTTCCCGTTGGCCGAACGCCCAGAGTCGCAAGAGCGCACCCTCTCCGCCTTCATTGAAGATCTCGCGTGCCAGCACGTGAAACCGGACCTGATACCAGCCATAGTTCGGCCCGTTCATCGGTTTCTCAGTCCCCAGGAGGAAGTGTGGCGCGAAATCGTGAAGGCTCGTGTAGCCGATCGCCGCATCATCATCGTAAACACTCGGATGGATCTCGCTCAGCCACAGTGTCGGAAATGCCGTTCCGCCTCGATCTTCGAACGCATGCGCCAACTCGTGCACGGCCAGGAGATCGAAGAATCTTCTGAGTTGGAGATCTCCGTTCGCGTCGGCGTAGGTCTTTCTGAGTCTGGGAAAGCCGGACAACGGTGAGGCGAAGCGCGCGACCCTGCCTTGCAATCGCCAAAACGCGTTGTCATCGGTTGCGACACGCAGCCGTTTTTCGACCGGTCATAAGACGGCATGCCATAGTCGCGCGTCCTGCTCGGAGGCGCATTTGTGTAGACTCCTCGCCTATGGGGGACTCGACGCTGAGCGGCCGGACCGCCTATGAGCGACGGGCCTGGGGCGATGCCTATGACGCGTTGTCTGAAGCGAGTGCGGTGGGTCCGCTCGCGGCCGACGACGTCGAGCGGCTGGCATGGTCGGCGATGCTCACCGGGCGCGACGAGCCGTCGCTTGAGGCCTTCGAGCGGCTTCATCATCTCAGACTCGAGGCGGGGGAGACCCTCCGGGCAGCGAGGGCCGCGATCTGGCTGGTGTTGCGCTTGACCTCGCTCGGTGAGACCGCGCGGGCGAGCGGCTGGCTCATGCGGGCGCAGCGGCTCATTGATTCCGAAGGCCAAGACTGTGTCGAGTGCGGCTATCTGCGGCTGCCGCACATATTCCGCCTCACGGCCGCCGGCGATCACGCGGCAGCTCGGGCTGCCGCCGCGGAGGTGGCCAAGATCGGCGACCGCTACAAAGACCACGACCTGAGCGCGTTCGGCAGAAACTTCGAGGGCCGGGCCTTGATCCGGCAAGGTCGACTCTCGGAAGGCCTGCCTTTGCTCGACGAGGCCATGGTCGCGGTGACAAGCGGCGAGCTCTCGCCGGTTGTGACGGGGCTTATCTACTGTAACGCGATCGCTGCCTGCCAGCAGAGCTACGCGCTCGATCGCGCTCGCGAATGGACCGCGGCCCTCAGCGGCTGGTGCCAGGCTCAGCCGCAGCTCGTGCCGTTCGCCGGAGCGTGCCTGATCCATCGCTCCGAAATCATGCAACTGGGCGGCGCATGGCCCGAGGCATTCGAGGAGGCGCGCCAGGCGTCGACCCGACTGTCGCAATCGAGAGGTGCCGATGCGGGTCACGCGTTGTACCAGGAAGGCGAGATCCATCGCCTCCGTGGCGATCTGGCTGACGCCGAACGGGCCTATGCCCTGGCCAGCGAGCGCGGCTACGATCCGCATCCGGGGCTGGCGCTGCTCCGCTTGGCCCAAGGTCGCGTCGACCTGGCTGCGGCCGCGTCGCGGCGCGTCGTGTCGGCAACGAGCGATCCACTCCAGCGGACGCGCTTCCTGCCCGCGCACGTGGAGATCATGCTGGCCGCTTCCGATGTCAGCGAGGCGCAGCGGGCGTCGGATGAATTGGGCGCGCTGGCGGAAGGCTTCGGGATGGAGATGCTCAGCGCCATGGCGCAGCACGCAAAGGGAGCGGTGACACTGGCAAAAGGCGATGCCCGCGGCGCCATCGACCCGCTGCGGCACGCTCAGAACGCGTGGCAGCGCGTCGGGGCGCCGTACCTGAGCGCGCGCATCCGTCTCCTGGTGGCTCGGGCCTTTCAGGCGCTCGGCGATGACGATGGCGCTCGGCTCGAACTTGACGCGGCAAAGAAGATCTTCGTCCAGCTCGGCGCCGCTGCAGACGTGGCGGCGATCGAGGCGATGGCCGCCGCCGCGCACGCCGCGGCGCGCTCCACGCCGGGCGCGCACGGCCTCAGCGCGCGGGAACTCGAAGTGCTGCGGCTCGTCGCATCTGGCAAGACCAACAAGGCCATCGCCGACGCGCTCTTCCTGAGCGAGAAGACGATCGATCGGCATGTGAGCAACATCTTCGTCAAGCTGAACGTGCCCTCGCGCGCCGCAGCGACAGCCTGGGCGTATCAACACGGCCTCTTTGGGTAGAACTACCCATTTTGGGGAACAACGCAAAATTGGGTGGTCTTCCGGAAGTCATGCCGTCCAGTACTTCTGTAATCTCCATTCATCGGCGAACGCGCCGGCAGAAGGAGGTCCCGATGAAGAACGACGATGAATCAGTTGTCCGGATCGAGGGTCTCATCGAAGAGGGCGAGGCGTTCAGACGGCTGACCACAGAACCCCGACGGAAACACTTCGACGTGATCGTAGTCGGCGGCGGTCAGGCCGGCTTGTCGGTCGGCTACTACCTGAAGAAGCTCGGCCTCAACTTCGTGATCCTGGACGCGAGCGCGCGGATTGGTGACGCGTGGAGGAAGCGCTGGGACTCGTTGCGCCTTTTCACGCCTGCCCGCTACAACGGCCTTGACGGCATGCCCTTTCCTGGCCCGCCCCATGCGTTCCCAACGAAGGATGAGATGGCCGACTATCTCGAGCGGTATGCCGCGCACTTTCAACTCCCGGTGAAGAACGGCGTGCGGGTCGACCGGGTATCACGCGAAGGGGACCGTTACCTCGTCAAGGCCGGAGCGCTCGAGTTCGAGGCGGCGCACGTGGTGGTCGCAATGGCGAGTTATCAGGGCCGGAAGGTTCCTGGCTTTGCGAAGGAGCTGTCGCCCGAGATCGTCCAGCTCCACTCGAGCGAGTACAAGAGACTGTCCCAGCTGAAGCCCGGCGGTGTGCTCCTGGTGGGCGCCGCCAACTCGGGCGCGGAGATCGCGATGGAGACCGTGACCGGCGGGCATCCGACGTGGATCTCCGGCCGCGACCCCGGTCAGGTTCCGTTTCCCATCGAGAAGCCCTGGGTTCACTTCTTCATCATGCCCTTCCTGTTCCGCATCGTCTTTCACCGCATCCTGACGGTGAACACGCCGATGGGACGTAAAGTGCGAGCGAGGATGCTCACCGCCGGCAGTCCGCGGATCCGGCAGCGGCGGACCGATCTGGTCCAGGCGGGGGTGCAGCGGGTGGATCGCATGGTCGGCGTGAAGGATGGACGTCCGATGCTCGCAGATGGTCGCACGCTCGACGTGCAAAACATCATCTGGTGCACCGGTTATGACTGCGGCTTGTCGTGGATCGATTTACCCATCTTCGAGAACAACGGCGAGCCACGCCACAGGAGCGGTCTCGTCGAGAGCGAGCCGGGGCTCTATTTCGTCGGGCAGCACTTTCAGCACGCCATGTCGTCGACGATGATCCACGGCGTGGGCAGAGACGCCTCGCGCATGGTCGGGGTGATCAAAGAGCGGTGGGCGAAGCGGGGTGCCGCGCGCTCGTCGATCACGGCTTCGACCGTTCCGGAGGCATCACAGACCACTGCTCCACCAGCCAGCCCTTTCGTAGCACATACCTCGCCGTGATTGGCCGGCTCGGCTGTCGACGCAGCTCCGGCGTACCAGATAGGGTCGTCTGAGGACGACATGCCAGATCGCTGGAAAAGAAACACGCACAGGAGATGGAGCAATGATCGAGCACAAATTCCGTACGACCGTCGCGCGCTCCCCGAAGGAGGTCTTCGACTTCCTGGTCGATCTTCGCAACGCGCCTCAGTGGGAGCCCAACTGCCAAGAGGTCGTCAAGACGTCCGACGGCCCGATCGGAAAGGGCTCGACCTTTCGCGCGAAGAAGGGGATGGGCCGGCTCGAGTCGGAGATCGTCGAGTTCGAGCGCCCGGTGCGTTTCGCCAGTCGCGACAAGGGGCGCGGGATGACCTGCGGTCTGGACTTTCGCTGTGACGCCACGAGTGGGGGCACGCAGGTGTCCGGCAAGCTGTGGATGGAGCCGCACGGGCTGATGCGCGGAGTCATGCTGCTGATGCGCCCGAAGATGAAGCGCATGCTCAGCGAGCTGCCCGGCAACCTACGGCGCGTCATCGAAGCGCAGCACTGAGCTCCGCGATTCGAGGCTAGCCGCTGGACGGAAGGATCCTCCGGCGTCCGGGCCGACCGTGGTGCCGATGATCAAGTGCATCAGGCCCAGCGGCTTGTCGATCTGCGCTCGACGGAGTGGTCGCGATAAGCGGGCGATCTTCTGTCCGGCGACCTCGGCGACGGAGCAGCCCGGCGCGCGAACCGACACTCGCTTGCGACTCGTCACGCAGCGGGGCTGGTTTGGTGACCTGCGCGCACCGCTCCGGAACACGGATGATTGTGCCATTCGGATGGGATCCCTTCAACGGGATCAGGAGATCAAATGAAGCGGGTTTTGATCGCCCTGGTGATTCTTATAAGCGTTGCTACTGCCTTTTTCGGTATCCCCCGCCGAAGGCCATCTGCGCCGCCCGTTTCTGAGGCACAGGCCAGCGCCGAAGCCAACGAGATTGCGAAGCGTCTCGCGACACTCGACGGATATTCGTTCGACGCCCGTTACAGCGAGGGTGCGCACGATCAGGCAGTCCGGCTCGCCTCCCTCACCTGCGAGGCGTACCTGTACTTCGCCTCCCTGTTTCCAGGCGTCCGTCCCCGCCTGATCGCGACGTTCCTCACGCCGGCCGATTGGAAGCGGGGCTACGGCGTGCCGTCGTACTATCCGCCCGACAAGCGCCTACGGATAGCAACCGACGATAACCCCTTCTGGCAGTCGTTTGGCCGGATCGCGCGGGTGGCATCGCCGTTCGGTGCATATCCCAAGCTGAAGAAGACGTATGCCGACGAGAACGGCATCCTTCAAATGAGACGCTTCTTCGATCTGATCGCGGTTCACGAACTCGCGCACGCGTTCGAGCATCAGGGCGGCGCCGTCCTGCCGACGCTTTGGCTCAAAGAGATCTTCGCGAACCTGGCGCTGTACACGTTCGTCGCGACGAAACAACCGTCCGAACTCGCCAACCTGACGACGTTCCCGGAGGCGCAAACGCGGATCGCCGCGTTCAACCTCATGATCCGCCTGCGCGGGTACACGACCCTCGACGACTTCGATCGGCACTACCCGGCTGGAAATCCGAAGGCGCCAATGGGCGACGAGAACTACGGGTGGTATCAATTGCGCTTCATACTCGTGGCCCGCGACCTCTTTCACGCGGATGGCGCGCGCGCGCTCGAGCGCCTCTGGGCGTTCGGACTCAAAGAAGCTGCCCGGGTCCAGCGCCCTGAAGAGTACTACCAGGAGCACGGCAACTTGGACGGATGGTCGGCTGGGATGAAGTCGAAAGACCTTGCAGGGCCGCTTACGTCGGAGGTCGGCGGGCATCTGGGTCAAGCCATCGTCAACTGGCACTGATGGCCTCATGAGCTGGGAGAAAGACTTCCGCGATCGAACGTGGAGTTCAAATCTTTGGAGATTTCGAGCGTCGCGAGGCGACTCTTAATCTACGCGTTGTGGGTTCGATTCGCACCCGGCTCGTCACATCTGCGCGGCCCAAGCTCCGGCGACGAAATCGTCTACGCAACCGACGCACGTTGATTGAGGTGAGGCACGGCGCGGTTGAGTTGGTTAACGCGCGTATTTGTTACGCAGGACGTAACGCGTAATTGTGTGTCATAATCTGTTTGGATGATCGTCGGCTACCGCGACAAGCGAACGGCTGACTTCGCGGCCGGCAAGCGCGTGAAAGCGTTCTCGGGGATCGAACGCTCCGCTCGGTTAAAGCTCGATCGCCTTGAAGCCGCGCATGTCCTTCATGACCTCGCGGCGTTGCCCGGCAACCGGTTCGAAGCGCTGAAGGGTGATCGCAAGGGCCAGTACAGCATCCGCATCAACGATCAGTGGCGCGTCTGTTTTGAGTGGCCGGATGGATCGCTTGGCGCGATGAACGTCGAGATTGTGGATTATCACTGAGGAACACATCATGGCATCGAGGGCTATTCACCCCGGAGAACACCTAGCTGAGGAGCTTGACGCGCTCGACATGAGCGCCGCGGAGCTCGCGCGTCGCCTCAAGGTTCCGACGAATCGCGTCACGGCGATCGTGAACGGCCAGCGCGCGATCTCCGGAGACACCGCGCTGCACCTGGCTCATTTTTTCGGAACGAGCCCACAGTTCTGGCTGAATCTTCAGAGCCTCTACGAAATTCGCTTGGCCGAAGAGAAGAGCGGAAAGGCCATCAAGAAGCTGCCGTCGCTGAAACGCGTCGAAGAGGTTCACGCGTAAACAAGTGAACCCAGGGGGTATCGAGCAACGCTTTGCCGAAGATGAATCTGATGAATGCTTGCACGTTCGGCATCTCCCGACGTTCCCTGGCTTTGAGCCATGGCCGGAGAAGATGCCTCAGTGGTCGGCCAAAGCCCTGCAAAATTCTGTATGCTGCTTGTATGCTGAAGGCTGAGAGGCCCGAATTCATTCAAGAATTCAGGGCTTCGCGCCTCGGTTCGGGACCGAGGGGTCGTAGGTTCAAATCCTATCGCCCCGACCACTTTTCCTAAGAAAATCTGCAGAATTCAGTCCCGTGGGCTGCTCGGTTCCGCCCGAGTGCGCGGCAGTGCGAACGCTGCGCTATCCGAGTGTAGCGCCGCAAACAGCAGCCTCGATGGCAGCTGTATGCGAGAGTGGGCACTCGTCCTGATTAATCGCCCCCAAATCGTGAGGTCGTAGTTAGGTTCTGCACGTATCGGCGAGACTACGTCGGCGTCTGAGAGGTCGCCGCCGTTGGAAGCTGGGGCATGTTCGCGCGGCGGTCCACCGGGGCGATTTTCACTCTGGACGTTGAAACAACACGAGGTCGCTCAGCGCCTCTTGCCGTCCGAAAATGAGCGACGAGCCGTCGCTGGTCCAGGTGATACCTCGCGGCCTCACTTCGGCGGGAAGTTCGATCAACTTTCGAAAGGGCTCGGCTCTGTCTGGTTCGACGATCCAAATCGCCGCATTCGCACTGCCTGGGACGCCGACGGCCGCTAGCCGTTTGCCGTCGGGCGCCCATCCGAGAAAGCCATTGGTCAGCGCGGGACCCTCGGGCAGCGTCGAGTACAGCCTTTCTCCACGGCGATTGACGAATTTCAAATACGTGCGGCCCGGGCCACGCGGCTCGAGGTAGGCGACTACGTCGCCGCGCGGCGACCAGGCTGGTGCGTGGCCGCCATTCGGCGTTGTCAGTTTCTGCACCGTTCCGTCATTGACGTTGATGATCGATAGTTCGGGCGCGCGGGCGGCGGGTACCGCGAACGCGATCTCCTGGCCATCGGGCGACCAGGTCAGCGTATCGAGAACGGGCGTCCTTGCAAGGCGTCGCGGTGTCCCACCTTCGCTGTTCACAAGCCAGATGCCATGCTCGCCGCCGCGATCGGAGACGAACGCAACCTGCCGTCCATCCGGCGAAAACGACGGGCGCTCCTCGATCGCTACGTCGGAGGTCAAGGGGCGCACGCTTGACCCGTCTGGATCCGCAGTCCAGAGATTGCGGCTGCCCGATCGCGATGAGCTGAACACCATGCGTCCGCTGCGAGGCGACACACAGGGCTCGAGGTCGCCATCGAAATCGTTGGTGACATGGCGCAGCGCGGTGCGCGCATCAAAGGCGACCGGGGTGGATACGAGCGCGCGGCGGTACTCGATTAACGTGGCGACAAGCCTTCGGCCGTCCGAGGACATGCGCGGCTCGGCGTACTCGCCTACGCCCGTCGTGAGGCGCTGCGGCTCTTTCCGACCTGAAGAACGCCACCACAGACCGAGATCGACTCCGTCCGGATTGGCGGCGTAGAGCAAGCCTCCGCCGGCGTGGGGCAGCGGGAACAATGCGCGACGCGTCGTTCGGACGACGATCTGCGGTTCGCCTCCGCTGGCGGATACACGAACGATTTCCGACGGCTCCCCGTTCCACGTCGCGATCGTCTGAAAGAAGTAGATGAATTGACCGTCGGCCGACCATGCCGGCCAGTGCGTGTGCCAGCCGCCTCGCGCAGGAACCAGCTCGCGGGCATTCGCGCCGTTCGCGTCGGCAACGATGATCGCATCGCCGCGCGATTCGCCGGGTCGAACGTAGACGATACGCGTTCCGTCAGGCGACCATCGCAGCGCGCCGGAGGTTTCCACGAACCGGCGCGGCGTTCCGCCGAGTGGCGCCGGGATCACCCATGTGTCGAAGGTCAGCTGCTTGCTGCCTTTCGTCCTCGCCTGAACGGCGATGCCGCTCCCATCCGGCGAGATTTCCAGCCCACCGATGGCCGACAGCGTCTGGACTTGCAGATCGGTCGATGCGGTGAGGTTCGCCGGTTCGCCTCCGGCGACGAACTTGACCCAGACATCCACCGAACCGCGTGCATCGGACAGATACGCGATCCATTTCCCATCCGGCGAGATCGCGGGCCCGAATTCGTGCGCCGGTGTGGTGGTGAAGCGAACAGCACGGGAAAAGATCGGCGCGCCGTCCTCGTCTCGCGACGGCCGAACGTACGACATGCCGACGACACCGGCAGAAATCCCGAGTGTAAGGGCGAGGCTCCAATCCAGCGCGCGCCGCCTAGTGCTGGCGCTGTCTGTCGCCGCGGGTGTGATCGCGCGACTCTCGTCAAGATCGAGGTGAATGTCGCCGATATCGCGCAGCCGTCGCTTCGGATCCTTAGCAAAGCAATGTTGCAGCAGGCGGCGGACTCCGGGCGGGGTCGCTGCCGGCAATTTCGAGAAGTCGGGTTCCCGTTCGAGAATCGCCGCGATCGTGTCCGAGATCGTTTCGCCCGGGAACGCAGCGCGCCCGGTCAGCATCTCGTACAGCACACAGCCGAACGCCCAAATGTCGGTCCGCTTGTCGACGGCCTGGCCGCGCGCCTGCTCTGGGCTCATGTAGCTTGCGGTACCGAGGATGAGCCCTTCCTGGGTTTCAGCCGTGAGCGGCGTTTTGCGACGATCCTGGTCCGCCGTCTCGGCCGCGGTGGCCTTCGCCAAGCCGAAGTCGAGCACCTTGACCGTGCCGTCAGGCTTGATCTTGATGTTGGCAGGCTTCAAATCTCGATGGATGATTCCACGGTCGTGCGCGGCCTCCAGCGCGTCGGCGATCTGCCGGGCGATGCTCAACGCCTCCACGTTCGGGACGGGGCCGCGCTCCAACGTCTCGGCGACTGTCGGACCGTCAACGAACTCGAGTACGAGGGCGGGGACGCCCGCGGCATCTTCGATGCCGTAAATCGCGGCGATGTGCGGGTGATTTAGACGGTGCCCATGCCGCCAACCCCCACGACTTCCAGGATTTGGCACGTGCCAAGCCGCTGGTTCAGCAACGACGCGCCCGGATCGGCAGGCGGCGATACGGCCGTCGCCGCGGCGGGTTGGCCGAGGAAGTTCTCGGCCGAGATCGGCTGCGCGAGAAGCGACTCCACCTCCTTCTGCATCGCCTCGTCGCCGCTGCAGGCATCGCGCACGAACGTTTCCCGCGCCTGCGGATCCTGCGCGAGCGCCTCGTGGTAGATGCGTGAGACCTGCTGCCATCGGTCAGGAATCATCGGTACCTAACGTCGAAGCGCCCGGCGCAGCCATGCGCGTCCGAGCTTCCAGTCGCGCATCACCGTGTCGGGCGATACCTTCAGGACCATTGCCGTTTCGTCTATGCTCAGTCCGCCGAAGAACCGCAGCTCGATGACGCGGCTTTTGCGATGGTCGAGCTTCGCCAGCGCGTCCAGCGCATCATCGAGTGCCACCAGATCCTGACCCTTCTCGGATGTCACGAGCGCATCGTCAAGCGAGATTTGCTGTGCGCCGCCGCCTCGCTTTTGCGCGCGGCGCGTCCGCGCGAGGTCGACCAGGACTCGGCGCATCACGCGCGCAGACATCGCGAGAAAGTGCGCGCGGTTCTGCCAATTCATGTGCCGGGCGTCGACGAGCCGCATGTACGCCTCGTTGACGAGCTCGGTCGCGTCAACTCTGCGGTTCATGCGCTCGCCCTGCATACAGCGCCGGGCGATCTGCTGAAGCTCGGCATACACAAGTGGCGTGAGCTGGGCGAGCGCGGTCTCGTCGCCCGCTTTCCACGCCAGCAGGAGCCGGGTCACGCTGCCTGGAGTCGCGCCAATGGACGCATTTTAGCGAATTGCGCGGCGGTGCGAGTTTTCGGTCGGCCTTTCCGCCTTTACAAGCGGGAGGTCTTCATGACCGATAGACACCGCGCGTGGATTCGAATGGGCATTCTCGTGTGCTGCGTGTGCGCCCCTGTGTTGTTGCGCGCCGCGCCTCGCGACGCGGCACTGGACACGAGCGACGGAAATGTCATCACCGAGTGGAACGCGATCGCGCAGTACGCGATCATCACCGTCGCCAAGCAGCCGATTCAGCGATCGCAACTCTGGATGACGCTCGTCCATGTGGCGATCTACGACGCCGTCAGCTCGATCACGGGCGAGTACGAACAGTTCAAGGTGACACCGGCGCAGCTCCGACCGGCATCTCGCGACGCAGCGGCGATTGCCGCAGCCCACGGGGTTCTCGTCAGGCTCCTCCCCGATCAGCAGGCGACGTTCGATGCGGCGCGCGCGCGTTCACTCGCGGCGATACGCGACGGCGTCAAAAAGGACAACGGAATCGCGATCGGCGAGGAAGTTGCTTCACGGCTGCTCGAGATCCACGACGGTGTGATCCCGACCGTGACCTATACAGTCGGCACCGGACCGGGCGTCTGGCAACCAACCCCGCCCAATCTCGTGCCTGCGCTCCTCCCCGGCTTCGCGCAGGTCACGCCGTTCGCGCTTGTCAGCGCCTCGCAGTTTCGCCCCGGTCCGCCGCCGTCTCTCACGAGCAGTCTGTGGGCGAGGGACTACAACGAAGTGAAAGTGTTCGGGGTGAAGGACGGATCGCTTCGGACTGACGAGCAGACGGAGATTGGGCGTTTCTACACCGAGCACGCCGTCGCCCAGTACAGCCGCGCGTTCCGCGGGTATGCAACGGAGAACAGTCTCGATCTTCAGCAGAGTGCCCGGTTCTTCGCGATGGTGAATACCGCGATCCTCGATTCTCAAATTGCGTGCTGGGACGCGAAGTTCCACTACAACTTCTGGCGGCCGGTAACCGCGATCCAAGCCGGAGATACGGATGACAATCCAGCCACGGATCCGGATCCAGCCTGGATGGCACTGGCGGCGACGCCTGCGCACCCGGAATATCCGGCAGCCCACGGCTGCTGGACGAGCGCGACCGCCACGATTCTCGAACACTTCAATGCCACGAACGCCGTTCACTTCGTCCTCGACAGCGCGGTGACCGGCACGACACACGTGTTCGAGAACACGAACGATCTGCGGAGCGAAATCATCAACGCGCGGGTGTACGGCGGCATGCACTTCCGGAATTCCGTCGAAGTTGGCGCAAGGATTGGCCAACAGGTCGCAGACTGGGTGGCGTACTTCTTCTTCCAACCCAAACCCGCAGAAATCGACCCGAACGAGTAGGAGGTCTGCCGTGCAGCCATCACGATTCGTTGGTGGGTTCGCTATCGTCTGCGTCCTTGTCGTGGCGGTCGGCATTGCGCCGAGCGCGCCGGCCGACGGCAACGGCCCAAACCTGTTCGGGTTTGTCGATCCTACCGGCATCGTTCGCACGTACAACGTCAACGGCGCGACCGATTTCGACAATCCGTTCTTCCAGGGGCTCGGCACCCATGGCCGCTCGTGCGGCTCGTGCCATCAGCCCGCCGACGGCTGGACGATCGTGCCGTCGCACGTCCAGGCTCGCGTCGAAACGACCGATGGCGAGGATCCGGTTTTTCGGACCAACGATGGATCGAACTCGCCGATGGCGGATGTGTCGTCGGTCGAGGCGAAACGATCGGCGTACAGCATGCTGCTGACCAAAGGGCTCATCCGCGTCGGCATCGGCGTGCGCCCCGATGCGGAATTCGAGCTGATCGACGTGAACGATCCTTACGGCTACGCCTCGGCCAGCGAGCTGTCGTTGTTCCGCCGTCCGCTGCCGGCCACGAACCTGCGATTTCTGGCTACGGTCATGTGGGATGGCCGCGAGACGTTCCCCGGCGAGTCGATTCATTTCGACCTAAGCGACCAGGCCAACGGCGCCACGCTGGGCCATACGGCCGCGATCCATCCGCTGACCGAGTCCCAGCGGGAAGCGATTGTGAAGTTCGAGACCGGTCTCTTCACCGCGCAGTCCGCCGACAACGCCGCCGGCGTACTCAATGCGCAGCTCGGGGCCGGTGGTCCGGTGGCGCTGTCCCAGCAGCCGTTCTACATCGGCATCAACGACGTGTTGAGCCCCGCGTTCAATCCGCGTGCATTCACGCTGTTCGATGCGTGGCAGAACCCGCCCAGCTCCGAGTCGGATCCATACACGCGGGCCCGGCAGCCGTCGCGCGAGGGCAGGAAATCTTCAACCTGCGGCGCTTCACGATCTCCAACGTCCGCGGTGTGAACGCCGCGCTCGGTGTGCCGGCGCTGGCGGGGTACGTGCACGACGTGTCATGACACACCGAACGTCGGCACTCACTCGGTCTCGCTACCGCTCGATCTCGGTCTGACCACACCCGCCATGCGGACGCCTGACATGCCGCTGTACACGTTCAGGAACAAGACGACCGGCGAAGTTGTGCAGACGACGGACCCCGGACGCGCACTGATCACCGGCAAGTGGGAGCACATGTCGCTGTTCAAGGGACCGATTCTGCGGGGTCTCGCCGCACGCGCGCCGTACTTCCACAACGGCTTCGCCGCGACGCTGGCTGACGTGGTCGAGTTCTACAATCAGCGCTTCAACATCGGCCTGAGCGCGCGCGAGAAGGCGGATCTGATTGCGTTTCTGAAGGCGCTCTGAACGAAATCCGGCGGGATTCACACCCACCGCCCTCAAATTATGCGACTCCGAGGTGGGCCGCGACGCATGCACATGGTCGATCTCGGCGGCGGCGGTCGTTAGCGCGTCGTTAGGCCGCGTATTGTTAAAGCGGAGAATTCCTGCGAATTCAGGATTTTTCGCATCGGTTCGGGACCGAGGGGTCGAAGGTTCAAATCCTTTCGCCCCGACCAACTTTCCTGCAAAACACTCCGAAACTCGATCGGTCATGGTCGGCGATGGTCGGCCATGATCCGTCGTTTTCCGGCTCAAACCCTTATGCTGACCTTATGCTGATGCAGTGAGGGTTAGCGCGGGGGCAATGCACTGAGGTGGCCGGTCGGATGCCGGCCATTTGTTTTGTACGCCCACAGCTCGTTCGGCACGACCCCCAGAACGCCTCCAACGGTCGCCACTCTGACTTCAGCGCACTCGCCGACGCTGACGATGAAACGCTGCGATGGCGAGCCGCCGGACAGTAAGAGGCGCGGCCGGCCAAATTACCACAGATCGGCGCTGAAAATGCTCAGCCAGAAGCGGGGATGAGAAAGTTGCGGGGGAGAGGTACATACTTGTTCTCTTGCGTGGATCGGCATCTTCTAGGGCGATGCCGCGATCCGGCTCCTAATCTCGAACGGACTCCTGACGACGAGACACCGGACACCCCGCCCACGGAACCGGAACCTGTGCCGGTCGAGGAACCGCCGCCGGATCCGAACAAACGAGGCCCATATATCGTCAGGGCGATTCTGACGCGGAGCCGCGCAGACGTTTTGGTGAGGGTGACAAGTGACCGAACTCATTCATGAGCATCCGATTCACATTCGAACGCCAAATGGCCAGCGGTATCTTGCGCGCACCTATGGCAAAACGGAACCGGATGGAACGTGGGTCGGGTGGCTAGAGTTTTCGCCGGTTGATCCGTCTGGCCCATTACTCCGCACCGACCGCGAGACCTCGCAGGCAAGCCGTGAGGCGCTCGAATCATGGGCGTTGGGTTTGGAGCCGACGTACTTCAAGGGAGCGTTCGAGCGCGCGCGCCTCGTCGAATAGCGAATGCAGCGGCCGGTAGCGGCAACCAATGACGCGAATGGCCGGCCGCTGCCGGCCATTTGGTTTTTGCTGAGATCACGCAGCGGTGCGCGACACGTCGCGGCTCGCACCTGCGTCATCGGTACCGATCACGCTCAAAATCGAAGCGGCGGTTCGCTGAATCCGTCCGAGCGACTCGGCCAGCGCAGCGCCATCGCCGCGATACAGGTGGATGCAGTCGCGTGCTGCGTCAGTGACGTTAAGGTCGATCGCGTGTCCAACCACGAACGCGACTGCTTCGGCCTCGAGCTCGCGCGTGTCACGCGAGCCGGGACGGTCGTTGCCGTGGTGAAGAAGTTCATGCGCGAACTCATGAGTGAGGACCATGAACTCTGACGCCGGCTGAAGGGCCGTTAGGAGTTGAATGCGTCCGCCACTGGAAGTCCCAGCGCGCCGTCGAGTTCTTGGACGTAGTCCACCGCGATCCCGTGCGACGCGATCGCCGCCTTCAGGCGGTCCGTTGTCGCGCCTGGATCACCATCCGCCTCGGCCGGCTCGGGCAACGGCTCACCCTCGGTCTGCGCCATGTCTTATCTTGAGATTCCGCTGGTTGGACAGGCTGAAAGTTGAGCCGTGACGGCTGTTAACCTTCTACCCTCTCGACTCGTATAGACACATCCTAGCCGAATCTCATTCGGCTCTGAGCGACAGCGTCGGATCGATCTGTACCGCGCGCCACGCAGGCAGCCACCCCGCCAATAGTCCGACCACACCGAGCACTGACACGGCGCCGGCAATGGTTACCGCATCGCGCGGATCGACGCCGAAGAGCAGCGAATCGACAAACCGCACGGCCCATAAACTACCGACGACCCCGATGGCTGCGCCGGCTCCGACGAGCACGGCGATGCGCTGCAGGACGAGCCGGACCACGGACGAACGCTGCGACCCAAGCGCGATTCGGATGCCGATCTCCTTCCGGCGTCGGCTCACGGCGTAAGCCGTTACGCCGTACAACCCGAGACCGGCGAGCAGTAGGGCAAGCGCGCCGAACCATCCCGACAGAGTCGCGACGAGACGCTCCTGAGTGAGCGAACTGTCCACCTGCTCTTTCAGCGGCCGAAAACTGAATTCGAGATCGTGCTGCGCGCCG
>WNGF01004957.1_pt1 | contig 18847 bp, 20 predicted proteins | sample 5400641 | NCBI WGS metagenome assembly WNGF01 (sample SAMN13153371, study PRJNA577476) | soil metagenome | isolation source: 80 cm soil or saprolite under grassland replicate 2 | place: USA:California | collected 2016-06-15
ATTTTGGCCGAACTCGGCTACGACAAGGACGAAATCGCGGCGCTACGCGAGAAGCGCGTGATCTAGGGCGTGAGTTCGTAAACGGGCACTGATAGCAGCCCGCGGATGTCGGCCGCCGGGGCTGAAAGCGGACATCCTTCACCTGTCGCGGAAGGTCGCAAAATCTGCCATGAGCGGACGTTCCGACTAGCGGGCGCTTGAGGTCTCGCTCTTTGAGCGAATGAGCCGTTGACAGAAGACGAGGATGAGCACAGCCGCAGACGAGCGCACCATGTAAATCCAACGTAGTTGCGAGGAGCGAAATTGTTACAGTTACACACCGCGAGGTTTGTTCCCCTTCGTTATCCGCTGCTGCTGGGGACGTTTACTGTCCTATTCATTTTGCGGGTCTCGGGACAGGTTCTGGTTGGCATTCACGAAGTCAGTTTCCTGCCACCTTTCGAGCAGTGGTATTCGGGCCTCCTGCCATATCCGCTGCTCTTGCCCGGGCAAATCGCGCTGATCGTCCTCATGCTCAAGATCGTTCGCGATTTTGCGCGCGGCGATGGTTACTTCGTCGATTTGAAACCGCGCACGGGCACCATTTTGAAGGTGCTGAGCTGCATCTATTTTCTGTCCATGCTTGTCCGGTACGTGGTGACCATGGTCCTGCACCCTGAGCTGCGTTGGTTCACGGGGACCATTCCGATCTGGCTCCATATGGTCCTAGCAGCTTTCATCTTTACAGTTGGCCATTATCAGGTGGGGCGCGGGTCGACCTCAGCACAGAGACCGGCGCCGTGACCCTGCTGGAGCCTGACGTTACGTTGACCGACTTTGGCCTTGCCGTCGAATGTGCGTGGCTAGCGGTCTGGCTGCACTGGCGCGCCCTGCCCGGCGGACCGCTGCGTACGTGGTTCGTGGTCTTCTTTGCAGCGGCAGGCATTGCCGCACTGCTTGGCGGGATCACGCACGGTTTTCTCTCCGATACTCAATCGGCGATCTACGACGTCGTTTGGAGCGCTACGCTCATCGCGATCGGCATTGCCGCGCTTTCGACCTGGGCTATCGGAGGGCACCTACTTTTCTCCCAGAGAGTCGCGAAACGAGTTTTGGTTTTCGCCGTATCGCTGTTGGCAATGTATGTGGCGACGGTCCTATTAGTCACTCAGTCTTTTGCCGTATCAATTGTCTACTATGTACCGGCAGCGGCCTTTCTGCTCACTGCTTTTGTGCTAATCTATTTACGTCACCACAGGAACTATCTTGTGGCTGGGATCGTCGGTTTAACTCTGTCTTTCGTAGCCGCCGCCATCCAGCAAACTGAGACTGGCATCCTTTCTCTAGGTTTAAATCACAATGCTCTCTACCATCTCGTCCAGGCGGTCGCCCTTATACTGATTTTTTTGGCGGCCCGGGGGCTTACAAGGGAGGCCGTATGCCAACACGACGCGACTTCCTGAGAGGAACAATTCGGACCGGAGCCGGGCTTGACTTCTTGCCTTGCGCTTCAGGAGCGGTCCCCACGCAAAGTACCGGCGCACTGGTCAACGACATCCATTCGCAGCTCAACGAGACACGCGTTGATCGTGTTGTTGCCGTCGACTCCGAGGCAGCACTGCGGCGAGCAATTAAAGCGGCCCGGCGTGACCGAAAGGCGGTTTCGATTGCGGGCGGCCGTCATGCCATGGGCGGCCAACAGTTCGCGAGCGGATCGGTAATGATCGACACGCGCCCGATGCATCACGAGCTTCGCCTCGATGCGGCGCGAGGTATCGTCGAGACCGATGCCGGCATTCAGTGGCCCGAGCTTGTCGAATGTCTTATCGCCATGCAGAAGAGCCAGAATCGGCAATGGGGTATCGTGCCTAGCCATCGGCGGCTATGGCTTATTCGGCGTCGTCACGCGCGTGCAGCTTCGTCTGATGCCGCGCACGAAGCTCGAACGCGTCGTGCAAGTGATGGACACTGACGGACTCATGAATGCGTTCGACCAGCGCATCGCTGAGGGCTTTCTTTATGGCGATTGCCAATTTTCGACCGATGTCAATTCAGACGGCTTCCTCAAGAAGGGCGTGTTCTCGTGCTATCGACCGCTTCCGCCAGATGCGCCGATGCCGACCGAGGTCAAGGAACTTGGCGAAGAGCAGTGGCGTGAACTCTATTACATGTCCCACGCCAATACTCGCCGCGCCTATGAGACCTATGTAGTTATTATCTTTCGACCTCGGGACAGCGGTACTGGTCCGATCTCAATCAAATGAGCCTCTACCTCGACAATTACCACGAGGACCTAGACCGTCGGCTCCAAGCCAAGGTCAAGGGCACGGAAATGATCACCGAGCTCTACGTGCCCCGCACTGCTCTCGCCTCGTTCCTTGGCGCAGTGCGCGCGGACTTTAGGCAACACGATGCGCAGCTTATTTACGGGACGATCCGTCTCATTGAGAAAGATGGTGAAAGCTTTCTCGCTTGGGCGCGAGAATCGTGGGCCTGCATCGTTATGAACCTGCATGTGGATCATGATGAGAGCGGCTTGCGCAAGGCGGCCGACAATTTCCACCAACTTATCGATCGTGCCATTGAGTTTGGCGGCAGCTATTACCTCACCTACCACCGGTGGGCGAGCCGCCAGCAGGTCGAGAAGTGCTACCCGCAAATGGCCGAGTTCCTGCGCCTCAAACGACGCTACGATCCGGGAGAGGTCTTTCAAAGCGATTGGTATCGGTATTACAAGAAAATGTTCTCCGATCGGCTCTGAGCGCGGGATACTGGATTAGCACGAAACCTTGGGCGAGCACACCGACGCGATCCTGGCCGAGACTCGGCTATGGCAAGAGCGAGATCGCCACGTTGCGCGAGCAGCGCGTCATCTGCCCTAGCCGCGGCGCTTGAAGAATTGCACCGCGCGCTCGTGCTTCTCGGCGGCCTGCCGGCTCGGAAACGTGCCGAGATTGCGGCGCTTGCCGGTGCGCGGGTCCTTTTTGCGCGAATACAGCCGGTACTGGCCGGACTTGAGCTTGCGGATCATGGTCGTTCGGAGTGCTCGCAGCCCGCATGGAGCGAAGCACAATGCGGGAGCGCAAGTCCCGGATTACACTTCGCTCCATCCGGGCTACGGTCGTTCAATCAACGATCGGTCGTCAGGATGGGTTCCTCCGCCCAACCGATCACCCGCCTTCGAGCGCGCGCTGGATCGCCAGAAAGTCCCGCCAGGCGAGCCGCTTCTGCAGCGGCTGGCGCAGCAGATAGGCGGGATGCAGCGTGGCGATGGCGCGGATCTCGCGGCTGCCGGTCTGATAGGGGAGGAAGCGTCCGCGCGTTCGCAGGATGCCTTCCTTGACGCCGAGCAAGGCCTGGGCGGCGGGCCCGCCGAGACACACCAGGACCTCGGGATCGGCGAGCTCGATCTGCCGCAGGATGAAGGGCAGGCAGATCGCGGATTCCTGCGGGGTGGGCGTGCGGTTTCCCGGCGGCCGCCACGGGATGATGTTGGCGATATAGGCTGAGCCGCGGTCGAGCCCGATCGCCGCCATCATCAAGTCGAGCAACTTGCCGGAGCGGCCGACGAAGGGCAGGCCCTCGAGGTCCTCCTCGCGCCCCGGCGCCTCGCCGACGAACATGACCCGGCCCTGCGGGTTGCCGTCGGCGAAGACGAGCTGCTTGGCGGTCATTTTGAGCGCGCAGCCCTCGAAGCCCTGCAGGATCGCGCGGAGCGCCTCGAGGCTCGTTGCGCTCCTGGCCGCGTCGCGCGCCGCCATCACCGCGACCTCGGGCGGGGCTGGCGCGGGGGCCAGGCGATCCGCCGTGCCGGCCGCCCCCTTCGACGGCAGGCGCCGGGGAGGGCGATCGCTCTCGATTCCGAACGCCGATCCAGCATCGGCCGTGCCGCGCCCGATGCGCTCGCCGACAGTCGGCGGCGCGCTTGCATCCGGCGCGCCATCGGCGAACCGATCGACCGGGACCTCGCCGAGCGCGGCGTCGGCGCCGGATTCGACGTAGAAGGCGAGCAGCTCGTCGGCGGCGCTCGGAATCGGCGATTTCATGCCATCACGCTTAGCATCGATGGGCGCTCGCCTGGAATGGCCGCCATTGCCGCCTGTGCGCAAACGTGGAAAAACCGCATTGCTGTCGGCGCCATCATGTTGCCAGGGAGGAAATCATGGCGGCGAACGAGTTGCCCGCCCGCGAGGCGATGGAATTCGACGTGGTGATCGTCGGCGCGGGCCCCGCGGGTCTCGCCGCCGCCATCCGTCTCAAGCAGCTCAATCAGGATCTCGCCGTCGTCGTCGTCGAGAAGGGTTCGGAGGTCGGCGCCCACATTCTCTCCGGGGCGGTGATCGACCCGATCGGGCTCGACCGTCTGCTGCCGGGCTGGCGCGAGGAGGACAGTCCGGTCAAGCAGGAGGTCACCGAGGATCGGTTCTATTGGCTCGGCCCCGCCGGCGCCGTGCGGCTGCCGGCGTTCCCGCTGCCCCCGCTGATGTCGAACCACGGCAATTTCGTGGTCTCGCTCGGCAACGTGTGCCGGTGGCTCGCCGGCAAGGCGGAAGCGGCCGGGGTCGAGATCTACCCGGGCTTCGCAGCCGCCGAGGTGTTGTTCGGTGCCAACGGCGAGGTCGCAGGCGTCGCGACCGGCGACATGGGGGTCGGCAAGGACGGCAAGCCGAAGGACGGCTTCAGCCGGGGCATGGAGCTGCGCGGCAAGTACACGCTGTTCGCCGAGGGCGCGCGCGGCAATCTGTCGAAACTCCTGATCGCCCGGTTCGGCCTCGACCGCGATCGCAATCCGCCAAAATTCGGACTGGGCCTCAAGGAGCTGTGGGAGGTCGCGCCCGACAAGCACAAGCCCGGTCTCGTCCAGCACACCTTCGGCTGGCCGCTCGACAACCGCACCGGCGGCGGCTCCTTCCTCTATCATTTCGACAAGAACCTGGTCTCGGTCGGCTTCGTCGTGCATCTCAATTATGCCAATCCGTGGCTCGCGCCGTTCGAGGAGTTCCAGCGGTTCAAGACCCATCCGCTGGTGCGCGACACCTTCGAGCGCGGCAAGCGGCTCGCCTATGGGGCGCGAGCGCTCACGGAGGGCGGCTGGCAATCGGTTCCCAAGCTCATCTTTCCGGGCGGGGCGCTGATCGGTTGCGCGGCCGGATTCATGAACGTGCCCCGCATCAAAGGCAGCCACAACGCCATGCTGTCCGGGATGCTCGCGGCCGAGCATATTGCCCAGGCGATCGGCGCCGGTCGCTCCCACGACGAACTCTCCGGCTACGAGGCGGCCTGGCGCTCCTCCGACATCGGGCGGGATTTGTGGCCGGTGCGCAATGTCAAGCCGCTATGGTCGAAGCTCGGCACGGCGATGGGCGTCGCGCTCGGCGGGCTCGACATGTGGACCAATACCCTGGGATTCTCGCTGTTCGGCACGCTCTCGCACGGCAAGCCGGACGACGCGACGCTCAAGCCCGCCGCGCAATGCAGGCCGATCGCCTATCCCAAGCCCGACGGCAAGATCACGTTCGACCGGCTCTCCTCGGTGTTCCTCTCGAACACCAACCACGAGGAGAATCAGCCGGTGCACCTCATCGTCGGCGACATGGCCCTGCAAAAGGCCTCCGAGCACGACGTCTACGGCGGCCTTTCGGCACGCTATTGCCCGGCCGGCGTCTACGAATGGGTGGGCGAGGGCTCCGACGTGCGCTTCGTGATCAATGCCCAGAACTGCGTCCACTGCAAAACCTGCGACATCAAGGATCCGAACCGGAACATCACCTGGGTGACGCCGGAAGGCGGCGGTGGACCGAATTATCCCAACATGTGACGGTGCGCCGCAGTTTTGCCGCGCTCGAATTCTAAAGGCTTGGCCGGCTGCCGTGCCGGGTCGCTTCTTGCGGGCGGCGCACAAAAAGTTCATTCTGCGCCCGGACAGAGGGGCGGCGCTTCTGCGGACCGCCCGTCCCATGGAGAACGTCAACCCGTGACTCTTTCGAAGCTGGTTCGACGCGCGGCTTGCGTGACGCTTGCCGCCGCCGCCACGGCATTGCCGATCACGATCAGCGCCCAGGTGCCGACGCCCTCGGAGCTGTCGCGCATTTCGCCGGCGGGCAATTATCTCGCCGCGCGCGAGGCGGGGGCGGAACGGGATTCCGCGGCCGCCGCCGCTTATTATCGCGCCGCGCTGAAATACGATCCGAAGAATCCGGAATTGCTGGAGCGCGCCTTTCTGTCGCTGCTCTCCGACGGCGAGATGGACGAGGCGGTGAAGCTCGCGGATCGCATCGTGCAGGTCGACCATGGCCATCGCATCGCGCGACTGGTGCTCGGAGTGCGCGCCATCAAGCAGAAGCAGTATCCCGTCGCGCGCCAGCATCTCGCGCAATCGGTGCGCGGGCCGATCGCGGATTTGACGGCGACCCTGCTTTCGGCCTGGACTTTCTACGGCTCCAACGAGGTCAAGCCTGCGATCGAGAGCATCGATCGCCTCGCCGGGCCCGACTGGTACGCCATCTTCAAGGATCTGCACGCCGGCATGATCCTGGACCTCGCCGCCAACAACAGGAAGGAAGCGGGCAAGCGCCTGGAGCGCGCCTACAAGCTCGACAGCAATGCGTTGCGCGCGGTGCAGGCCTACGGCAATTGGGCCTCGCGCGGTGCTTCCCGGGACGAGGCGCTGAAGATATTCCAGGATTTCGACAAGGTTTTGCCGCGCCATCCGCTGGTGGTGGACGCGGTCCGCGACATCAACAAGGGGAACAAGCTGCCGCCGCTGGTGCAGAGCCCGCAGGCCGGCGCCGCCGAAGTGCTCTATGGGCTCGGCGCTTCGCTCGGCCGCCAGGGCGGCGAGGATCTGGCGCTGGTGTATCTGCAGCTGGCGATCTATCTCGCGCCCGAGCAGCCGCTCGCGCTGCTCTCGCTCGCCGATCTCTACGAGAACCTCAAGAAGCCGCAGCTCGCCATCAAGGCCTACCAGCGTGTCCCGGAGGATTCCTCCCTGCGGCGCAACGCCGAGATTCAGCTCGCGGTCGATCTCGACGCACTCGACCGCACCGAGGAAGCCAAGAGCCATCTCGACAAGCTCGTTGCCGCTCGGCCCCACGATCTCGAAGCCACCATGGCGCTCGGCAACCTGCTGCGCGGGCGCAAGCAGTTCAAGGCCTGTGCGGACGTCTACAGCAAGGGAATCGATCTGCTCTCCAAGCCGGACAAGCAGAACTGGCTGGTCTTCTATTTCCGCGGCATCTGCTACGAGCGTTCCAAGCAGTGGGACCGGGCCGAGGCGGATCTCAAGAAGGCGCTCGAGCTCTACCCGGATCAGCCGCACGTGCTCAACTATCTGGGCTATTCGTGGATCGACCAGGGCATCCATCTCGACGAGGGCATGCACATGATCAAGCGTGCGGTCGAGCAGCGGCCGGATGACGGCTACATCGTCGATTCGCTGGGCTGGGCGTTTTACCGGATCTCCAAGCACGACGAGGCGGTGAAGAATCTCGAGCGTGCCGTCGAGCTCAAGCCGGAAGATCCCACCATCAACGATCATCTCGGCGACGCCTATTGGAAGGTCGGCCGCACGCTCGAGGCGCAGTTCCAGTGGTCGCATGCCCGCGATCTCAAACCCGAGCCCGAGGACCTCAAGAAGATCGAGGAGAAGCTCAAGGCCGGTCTCCTGGATGAAACCTCCTCGGCCGCGGAGGCCGCCAAGAGGAAGGCGGGCAACGGCGGCTGACCGCCACGCCGTGGCCCTGCGGTCGGCTGCTGGCGCGGCGCTCGTCGAGTCCGCGCCGGCGAAAATCAATCTCACGCTGGAGATTCGCGGCAGGCGCGGCGACGGCTATCACGAGCTCGAAAGCCTCGTTGCATTCGCCCGCATCGGGGATCGGCTTCGCCTGGGTCCCGGCAAGATGCTCGGGCTCGAGGTGCGCGGGCCGTTTGCGGCGGCGCTCGACGCGCCTTCCGACAATCTGGTGCTCACCGCCGCGCGCGCGCTCGATCATCGCATCGAGGGGCTCGCGCTCGGCCGATTCGAGCTATCGAAGCGGTTGCCGGTGTCGGCCGGCCTGGGCGGCGGCTCGAGCGATGCCGCCGCGGCGCTGCGGCTGATCGCCCGTGCCAATGCGCTCGCCTCCGACGAGGAGCGGCTGATGGATGCAGCCTGCGCCACCGGAGCCGACGTGCCGGTCTGCCTCAAGAGCCGCGCGCGGCTCGTCCGCGGCATCGGCGAGCAACTATCCGATCCGCTCGATCTGCCGAAGCTTGCAGCCGTGCTGGTCAACCCCGCGGTCGCGCTCGCGACCAAGGATGTGTTCGGCGCGTTCCGCTCGCGGGCAAAAGAGCGGACGCGGGACGATATGCGGGCTCGGCCGGCATTGGATCCGGCCGCGATCCCGCGCGACCGCGACGAGCTCGTTGCGCTGCTGCGGCTGCGCGACAACGATCTGGAGCAAGCCGCGATATCGCTTGCCCCGGTCGTCGCCGCGGTGCTGGCCGAATTGCGAGCACTGCCCGAATGCGATCTCGCGCGGATGTCGGGCTCCGGCGCGACGTGCTTTGCGGTCTTTCCCAGCCCGGACGCTGCGCGCGGCGCCGCACGGCGCTTGCGCGCGTCGCATCCGCGCTGGTGGATCTGCGCGACGATGCTGAGCTGATCCGGCAAAGCATCGGCTCGCCAACACTGGGAATCCGACATTTAGTCTAGCTTCGAATTGGCAAGCGTCTTCGCCGCACGCGTTCTCGGTCCACGACCAGTATGCTTTGTTTGATATCCGTTTCGTTCAAAGCTTCGAGCAAGTCGCGCATCGGCGCGATCACGTCGATGTCACTCCAGTTGCCGCCGCGGAAAAGGATCAAGCTCGGCTCCGTGACGCGCGCCAGGGCGGCAAAGGCACGGATGTGACATTGTCCCCGGCGATGGATCGAAGCGAATGTCACTGGGTTCGCCGGATGCAGAACTCCACGGTCTCGCTGAGCGCGGCCTTCATCGGCGAATCCGGGAACAGCGCCAGCGCATCCTTGGCGATGGCGCCGTAATGCTGCGCGCGCTTGATGGTGTCCTCGAGCGCCCGGTGCTTGACCATCAGCCCGAGCGCGGTCTCGAGGTCCCGGTCCTCGAACTCGCCCTGTTCGAGCGTGCGCCGCCAGAACCCGCGCTCGTGCTCGGAGCCGCGGCGGAACGACAGCACGACCGGCAGCGTGATCTTGCCCTCGCGGAAATCGTCGCCGACGTTCTTGCCGAGCTTGGCGGATTTGCCGCCGTAGTCGAGCGCGTCGTCGACAAGCTGGAAGGCGACGCCGAGGTTCATGCCGAACGAGCGACAGGCCGCCTGCTCGGGCCGCGGCCGGGAGTCGAGCACCGGACCGACCTCGCAGGCCGCACCGAACAGTTCCGCGGTCTTGGCGCGGATCACGGCGAGATATTCGTCCTCGGTGGTGGCGGTGTTCTTGGCGGCCGCGAGCTGCATCACCTCGCCCTCGGCGATCACTGCGGCCGCGCACGAGAGGATCTCGAGCGCGCGCAGCGAGCCGACCTCGACCATCATCTTGAAGGCCTGCCCGAGCAGGAAGTCGCCGACCAGCACGCTTGCTTCGTTGCCCCACAGCATTCGCGCCGCGAGCCTCCCCCGCCGCATCTCGCTCTCGTCGACGACGTCGTCGTGGAGCAGGGTCGCGGTATGCATGAACTCGACCGACGCCGCGAGCTTGACGTGGCCGTCGCCGCGATAGCCGACCAGCTGCGCCATCGCCACCGTGAGCATCGGCCGCAAGCGTTTGCCGCCGGAGCCGATCAGGTGATTGGCGATTTCCGGAATCATCGTCACCTCGGATCCGGTGCGCGACAGGATCGTGGCGTTGACCCGATCCATATCGGCGTTCACCAGATCGGTCAGCGGGTCGATCGAGGCCGGCTGGCTTTCGAACGGGATGACGACGGCCAAGGGATTCTCCGGGTGGCTGTGCGATCGGTTCATCGAGAACGCCAGAAAAGCCGGGCTCCGCCTTCCCGGCATGTTTGGACAAGCGGCCGGCGGGAGAATAGAAACGCCGTGCCCAAGCCGCAAGGGCGGGGTCGGCCGGCGCTGAATCCAGGGCGGCTCGGCGGCGCGACTGCTTTGGGCCCAACCGCCGGGAGGCGAGCGTGCGCGAGCTGGTTCGCACCAATGACGCAGTACTGGTTTCGGCCATCGGCGCCCTGCTGCAGAGCGCCGGAATTCCCCATCATGTGTTCGACCAGAACATGAGCGTGCTCGAAGGCTCGCTCGGCGTCCTGCCGCGCCGCATCGTGGTCGCCGAGGAGCATGCCCGCGCCGCGCGCAGCCTGCTGGAGCGGGCGGGCTTCGGCCATGAGCTGCGTCCCGATGCACGATGAACGCCTCGCCGAGACCACGCAGGACGCCGTGCTCGGCGGCCGGCTCGTGCTGCGGCAGCCGCGCCACGGGCATCGCGTCGGCCACGATGCGATCCTGCTTGCCGCCGCCACCCAGGCGAGATCCGGCGAGCGCGCGGTGGATCTGTTCGCGGGCGTCGGTGCCGCGGGTCTGGCGCTGGCATTGCGCGTACCCGGCCTCGACGTGACGCTCGTCGAGATCGACCCGGCGCTCGTGACCTTGGCGCGCGAGAATATCGCGCGCAACGATCTCTCCGATCGCGCCCGAGCCGTCGTGCTCGACGTCGACGCTCCGGGCCGCGAGTTCGCTGCCGCCGGGATTTCGGCCGCCTGCGCCGACCGCGTGTTGATGAATCCGCCGTTCAACGATGTGCTGCGGCAAAGCGCTTCGCCGCAAGCCGGACGCCGTCTCGCCCACGCCGCTTCGCAGGAGCAATGGTCCGGCTGGGTGGGCGTTGCCTCGCGCCTGCTCAAGCCGAACGGGGTGCTCACGCTGATCTGGCGGGCGGACGGCCTGGCCGATGCGCTCGACGCGCTCGCCCGCCGCTTCGGGGCGATCGCGGTGTTGCCCGTCCATCCCCGTCCCGAGGCGGCCGCGATCCGCGTGCTGCTGCGCGCCGTGAGCTCGAGCCGGGCGCCGCTGCGGCTGCTGCCCGGCCTCGCGCTCGCCGACGGGACGGGCCGGCCTACGGCAGAAGCCGAAGCAGTGCTGCGCGAGAACGCGGTGCTGCGGCTCGCTGAGCCGTGAGTCGCGTTTTCACGCCAACGATTTCGTTCGGGCCGTTTCGACTTAACGAAAATCTGCAACCTCCGCTGCTCGCAGGGTCAAAGGTCTGGCTGCTGCTTGAATTCACCAGTTTGGATGAATTCCAAACAGACGACCCTGCAAGTATTGAATTAGAACAATCCTAATATCCGTTGGCTGGAAACATTCCAATATTTGTTTGTTTGCTTGACACTGAAGTGTCACGTCGCTCTTATCGCGTGCGCCGGCGATGCGTCGGCTGCCTTTGATTGCAGGGCCTTGAACCCGGCGAATTGGAGGGAATCATGTGTCTGAGCGCGCGCTTCCGTGCACGAGCATCGCGGCTATCCCTGCTCGAAGTTTCCAATCTCCGGGTCCGCCCGAATCCCGCTTGGCGTGCGGAGCTTCTCGACGATCTGAGCGATGCCTTGGCCGAACTCGGCTTGTTTGCGCCGGCTCGAGGCTGGCGATCGGTCGCGCCGACGCGGCTCTCGAGCGAGGAACGCGCGCTCGGCGGCCCGGACGGTCGACCGCTGCAACGATCCGCGAACGCTTATCGCATTTTGGCCATTCTGATCGCGGTGCTCGCGGTGTCGGCGGCCGATCCGGGTTCGGCTTTCGCCGCCGAATCCGACGCGCCGGGGCAATCGGCCGCGGTCGCGCCGGCGTCCAACGACGCGCTCCTGAAAAAGCTCGAGGCCATGGAACGGCGCATCCGCCTGCTCGAAGGCCAGCTCAAACACAAGGCCGCGCCGGCCGCGGCACCGCAGGGGACCGCTCCGGCGTCCGCCACAGCGCCGCAGGTCGGACGGGCCGCAGCCCCCGCCGGAGCAGGCGCGCCGGCGGCACCGAGCGAACCCGCCGCCAAGCCCAACGCGAGCAAAACCGCCGCCGCGCCGCCTGCGGCGAACAGCGCGGAAACCGCCGACAAGAGTATTCTGGGATTGGTCGCTTCTCCCGTTCCGGGTCTCGCGATCGGCGCCTACGGCGAGATCAAGTTCGGCGCTTTTCAGAATCCGGCCGCCAACGGTCAATGGCAGCACGGTTTCGATGGCCACCGCGTGGTGCTGCTGCCGACCTATCAGATCACCGACAACATCATCTTCAACGCCGAGATCGAGTTCGAGCACGGCGGCATCGCGTTCGACGCGGACGACAAGCTGCACGGCTCGGTCGACGTCGAGCAGATTTTCGTCGATTTCAAGATCGTCGACCAGTTCAACTGGCGCGCACCGGGCATCGATCTCGTGCCGATCGGCTATATCAACCAGCATCACGAGCCGACCCAGTTCTACAGCGTGAACCGGCCGGAAATCTACAATGGGCTCATTCCCTCGACGTTCCGCGTGCCGGCGACGAGCGTCTACGGGCGGATCGCGGAGGGCGTGAGATACCAGCTGCAGATCAGCAGCAGCATCGAGGACTTCGGCGACGATTTCGACAAGCGCACCGACGCCAACACCGTGCCGCCGTTTCCCATGCCCTATGTCGCGGGCATCAACGGCATCGACGCGCTCGGCCTGGCGCGGCCGCCGGTCGGGGATTTCCGGCAGCTCAGCAACGACATGGCCTATGCCGGAAAGCTCGACGTGGCGCCGCCGTTCATTCCCGGGCTCGCCGCCAGCGCCAGCGTTTATTTCACCCCGAACACGACCCCGCGCGGCGCTCACGCGGACACCGGCGATCTGCTCGGCCGCTCCAGTCTCGCATTGTTCGATGCCGAGTTCCGCTACCGGGTGCCGGATACCGGCCTGGAGCTGCGCGGCGAATACGCGCAGGCTGTGTTCGGAAATCCGGCCAATCTGCGTGCCAACAACGATTCCGATCCTACCAACAACGTCGGCAAGCGGATGTGGGGCTGGTCCGGCGAGGCCGCCTATCACGTCCCGCTCGGCACGATTCTCAGCAGCGAATGGGAGGCGGTTCCGTTCTATCGCTATACCCGGGAGAATCTGCAGACGGGCGGCTTCGCCGGGACCGACGCCAATCTGCCCACCGGCGCCGGCCAGCTGCAATTCCATACCGCCGGCATCGCCATCTTCCCGTCGCCGAAGATGGTGCTCAAGGCGACGTACCAGCGGGTAATCGATCGCGAGCCGGGCGGGGCCAAGGCGGACTCGGTCCTCGGCGCCGTCGGCTTCTTCTTTTGATGGCGAGCGTGATGGCTCGACGATTTGACGCGGCCGACCATCTCGCGTCGGTTCGCCGGCGCTCGGCGGCACCCAGTAGTACGAGTGAACCATGACTGAATGGGTGCGCTGGGCTGCGCCGGCCGCGGCGATCGTATCGATCGCATCTCCCGCGTATGCGGTTCAATACCTCTCCGTGGACCAGGCCAGGAAACAGGCATTCCCGTCCGCGACGAACTTTGTCGCGATCGACGGCCGCGCCTGGAAGGCGGAGGCCGGAGGCAGGGCGCTGGGGATCTTCGTCATCGATCACGTGATCGGCAAGCATCTCTATATCGACTATTCGGTCGCCTTGGACGCGGGCGGACGCATCCATCGGGTCGAGATTTTGCAATATCGCGAGTCCTACGGCGGTGAGGTTCGGGACGCCAGTTGGCTCGGGCAATTCGTCGGAAAGACCGCCGGCAGTGCGCTGCGGGTCGGCAGCGATATCCGCAATATTGCCGGCGCGACGTTGTCGTCGCTTCACGTGACCGAAGGCGTCAAGAGGATCGTCGCGCTCTATGGCAACCGCGGGCGATAGCGTGCGTCGAGCGCGACCCCTCCTCGGCACGTTCGTGGAGATTGCGGTCGCCGGTCGGGCACGATCCGACATGAATGCGGCGATCGATGCCGCATTCGAGGCCATCGCCAAAGTGCACCGGCTCATGAGCTTTCAGGATGGCGGGAGCGACGTCGGGCGGCTGAACCGCGAGGCCGGCGCCCGCGCGGTCGAGGTCGACGCCTGGACGTTCGAGGTGCTGCAAGCATCGCACGAGCTGCACCGCCGCTCCGGCGGCATATTCGACATCAGCGTCGCGCCGGTGCTCCACGAGCGCGGTTTGCTCCCCCGTCTCGACGCCGAAGCGGCACCGAGCCGTTCGAGAATGCGGACCGACGGCATCGAATTGCTTTCCGGCCGCCGCGTCCGCTTTCGCAGTCCCCGTGTCAGGATCGATCTCGGCGGCATCGCCAAGGGCTTCGCGGTCGATCGCGCCCTCGATGTCCTGCGGGCGCTCGGCATGCGGAGCGGTCTGGTCAATGCCGGCGGAGATCTCGCCGGGTTCGGGCCGAATTGCCATCCGGTCCACATCCGCGATCCACGCTTTCCGCAACGATCGCTCGCGCGTGTCGATCTCTCGAACGAAGCGCTGGCGTGCAGCGGCGGTCGCCACGATCCGCTGCGTTGCTCCGATGCTTTCGACACGGCGATCATCGATCCGCGCACACGCGAGCCGGTACGCGCGGTCCGCGGCGCCGCGGTGCGCGCCCCATCCTCGATGCTCGCCGACGGACTGACGAAAGTCGTCATGATCGCCGGCGAGGGGGCGGCCGCGTTGCTGGCCGAACATGGCGCGAGCGCCTTGTTCGTTTCGCCCGCCGGAGAGGTCAGGGTCACTGCGGACTGGAAAGACGTGGTGTGCCTTGCCGCTTAGTGCTCGCTTCCGCTTCGCTCTTTACGCGGCCTTTGCGACCCTTTTCGTCACCGGCGCCGCGTGGTTGATCGCGGACGCCCTGAAGGATGGCGACGACGCGGAAACGTGGCAGATCATCGCCGCCAACCTGCTCATGCTGCACGGCGGAGCAGCGATGCTGGCCCTGATGTTGCTCGGCGCCCTGGTTCCTCTGCACGTCCAGCGCGCCTGGTTGACCAGGAAGAACCGAACCACGGGAACCGCGATGCTGAGCTTCAACGCGGTGTTCGTGGCGACCTCGTTCGGCCTCTATTATGCGGGAGCCGAGGGCTTTCGCCCATGGATCAGCGGCGTGCACATCGCCATCGGGTTTGGTTTTCCGCTGTTGTTTTTTGTTCATGTCCTGCTCGGCAGGCGGCAATCGGCCCGCCAAGCCGGCAACCCGCGCCGGATCCGCGGCGCAGACGGCGGACAGGCGAGCGGGGACAGGCACCAGAGAACACCGGGCGTACAAGTTCGACGCTGGTGATGAGCCGCGACTGACCGGGATGCGGCAACGCTAACAGCGCATCGTTCCCGTCCGCCGTCTGCGCTATGCCGCATCCGGCTCAGCAGAGGCACGCCGCGCGCCGAAATAGGACGACAGCATGATTGCTGTGATCAGCACCACGAGAAACAGGATTTTCACGGCGCGCCGCTCCCCTGATCGAAAATCGGTCCCGTGGATTTCCTAGCGCGCAATGGTTAAGGATTTGGCTCGCGCCGCGGCGGGAACGGATTTTTGGCCCGCGACTTGAGCCGGCAGGGGTTTGCGCCTATGTGCTCGCCGCATCGGAGAACAGGATGCTCGATCGCCTGAGGGGCTTTCTCGCCCCGGTTCTGCCCAGCCGTTTCCGTCCCGGCCTCGCCGTGGTGCCGGTCGTGCGGCTCGCGGGCATCATCGGCTTTACCACTCCGCTGCGTCCGGGCCTGACGCTGTCCGGGATCGCGCGGTCGCTCGAGCGCGCCTTTACCTGGCCCAATGCCAAGGCCGTGGCGCTCGCGGTCAACTCGCCGGGCGGCTCGGCGGTGCAGTCGCATCTGATCTTCCGGCGCATCCGCCAGCTCGCCGAGGAGAACGCGCGGCCGGCGATCGCTTTCGTCGAGGATGTGGCCGCGTCAGGCGGCTACATGATCGCCTGTGCAGCCGATGAGATCGTTTGCGATTCGGCCTCGATTCTCGGCTCGATCGGGGTCGTGGGCGGCACCTTCGGGTTCAACCGGCTGATCGAGAAGGTCGGGATCGAGCGGCGGCTCTATACCTCCGGAGAGCGCAAGGCGATGCTCGATCCGTTCCTGCCCGAGAAGCCCGAGGACGTGGAGCGGCTCAAGTCGATCCAGCGGGAAATCCATCAAGGCTTCATCGCGCTGGTAAAATCCCGCCGCGGCGCGGCGCTGACCGGTCCGGAGGAGACGTTGTTCTCCGGCGAATATTGGACCGGGCAAAAATCCCTGGAGCTCGGCCTTGCCGATCGCGTCGGCGATCTTCGTTCCACCTTGCGCGAACGCTTCGGCGACAATCTCACGACCCCGCTGGTGAGTGCGGAGCGCGGCTTTTTCGGCCGGCGGATTCCCGGCGTGGGCGGAACCTATCTGGGCCAACTGTGGGGCGGCACCGGGTTTGCCGAGGATGTGCTCTCGGCGATCGAAGCGCGAGCGATCTGGGCCCGCTATGGGCTATAAGCAAGCCGCTCCGGGACGAGACTCCGGCGAAGCCCAGGTGAGCCCCGCCGGACCATTGGGGAAACCGGGATGCCGCCGCTGATCATATGGGCGCTGGGCGCGTTGGGCGCGTTTGCGGTCGGACGTTGGATCGCCAACGAGGTTCGCCGCAGGAGCGCGGAATTGCAGGCGCGCCGGGAAACCGTCGGTCGAGCCGAGCGCGACCAGGCGCGGACGCTTGAGCGCGATCCCGCCACCGGAATCTACCGGCCGAAGTAGCAATGGGTGCGGGGTTCGCCTTAAGTCAGCGGATCGGCGTCTGCCGTGCGCCGAACATCAGGGCCGCGAAGAACAGGGCAACGCCGCAGAAGCCGATGATTTCGAAGGGTGGCACGCAACTCTCCGATTGTTGCGCCGCTGCGAACGGATGTATTCGCCGTTGCGCGGCTGTCGCGGCGGAGTTCCGCTCGGGTTTGCGCCTGCCGGCGGCTTGACCCCCTGTCGGGCCGCCGATAGGTTCCCCACCGCACTGCAACGTCATCGCAGAAATTGCTAAGAAATTTCTGCAGCGGGCGGTGATGAGCAAAGAAGAGAGTTAATCGCCCGTTGCCGCGCCTCGAATCGATGCGGCGATCGCGCTGACGCCTCGCCGGTCGCAACCGCCAGACCTCCCATGAAAGCCGCGCACCCGCTTGCCCGAACGCGCGATGATCCCATGAGCCCCGCGCGATCGTTTCAGGGGCTGATCCTGGCGCTCGAGCAATTTTGGGCGGAATGGGGCTGTGTGATCCTGCAGCCCTACGACATGGAGGTCGGCGCCGGCACGTTTCATCCGGCGACGACGTTGCGCGCGCTCGGGCCCAAGACGTGGAACGCCGCCTACGTCCAGCCCTCGCGGCGGCCGAAGGACGGCCGCTACGGCGAGAATCCCAACCGGCTGCAGCACTATTATCAGTTCCAGGTGATCCTCAAACCTGCGCCGAGCGACATGCAGGAGCTCTATCTGCGATCGCTCTATGCCATCGGCATCGACCCGGGCATTCACGACATCCGCTTCGTCGAGGACGATTGGGAGAGCCCGACGCTCGGCGCCTGGGGGCTCGGGTGGGAGTGCTGGTGCGACGGCATGGAAGTCTCGCAGTTCACCTACTTCCAGCAGGTCGCCGGCTTCGAGTGCCGACCGGTTTCGGGCGAGCTGACCTACGGGTTGGAGCGGCTCGCCATGTACGTGCAGGGGGTCGAGAACGTGTTCGACCTCAATTTCAACGGCCGCGAGGATGCCCGCAAGGTCACCTATGGCGATGTGTTCCTGCAGGCGGAGCAGGAATATTCGCGGCACAATTTCGAATACGCCGACGTCGACATGCTGTTCGAGCAGTTCCGCATGGCCGAAGCCGCCTGCCGCAAATATCTCGACGACGGCTGGGTCGTGGAGGGCAACGTGCGCCGGCAACGCATGGCGCTGCCCGCCTACGACCAATGCATCAAGGCGAGCCACGTGTTCAATCTGCTCGACGCGCGCGGAGTGATCTCGGTGACCGAGCGGCAGAGCTATATTCTGCGCGTGCGCGAGCTCGCCAAGGCTTGCGGCGAGGCCTGGCTCGCGACCACGGGGGGCGGGGCTGATGCCGCGCCATCGTCGTGAAAGCGTCGGCCGTCAAGAACACGGCGCGTGCTTGACGCTTCTTTTGTGCCGCATACTCTGAACCGACCCTCCCCTGGAGGGCAGAGAGGGAGTCGCGGCATACTCGGCCGGTTCCCTCCCCCCTTGTGGGGGAGGGTTAGGGAGGGGGGTGCTGACCATGCCGCATGCGGTGGTGAGCAAGCAACATCGAGGGCGAGCAAGGGATCTCCGGCAGGGGATGACGCGTGCCGAGACGTTGTTGTGGCGGTACATCAAGGCGCATCGGATCGAGCGTCTGGGCTTTCGCCGGCAAGTTCCAATTGGAAACTACGTCGCCGATTTCGTCTGTCATTCCGCGCGGCTGGTCGTAGAGCTCGACGGCGAAAGTCATGATTTCGGGTCGCGGCGGAAGATCGATCATCGGCGTGACGCTTGGTTCGAATCTCAAGGCTATGCCGTGCTTCGGTTTACGAATGACCAAGTGCTTCGTGAATTGGAAGGGGTGGTGCATGTGATCCGGGAAACAGCTTGCGCTCGGCGCGCTGAACCCCCCTCCCTGTCCCTCCCCCACAAGGGGGGAGGGAACTCGAGCAAGCTGCGCGTCCGTAGACGTACGATCACCGCTGCAGGATCGTCAGCGGGATCTCCGCAATACCATCATCATGCCTGATCTCCTGCTCGAGCTGTTCTCCGAAGAAATCCCGGCGCGGATGCAGCAAAAGGCCGCCGAGGATCTCCAGCGCCTCGTCGCCGATCGCCTGGTCGACGCCGGGTTGGTCTACGAGGGCGTCAAGGCCTTCGTCACGCCGCGGCGGCTCGCGCTCGCGATCGAAGGCC
>WNGF01011941.1_pt1 | contig 18846 bp, 18 predicted proteins | sample 5400641 | NCBI WGS metagenome assembly WNGF01 (sample SAMN13153371, study PRJNA577476) | soil metagenome | isolation source: 80 cm soil or saprolite under grassland replicate 2 | place: USA:California | collected 2016-06-15
TGGCCCGGCCGCATCCGGTCGCGGTTGAAGCCGTGACGCAGGCTGTGGCGGAGAGACAGCGGGTAGAACCCGATCCGGTGGTCGAGCCACCGATCGGCGCGTCGAACGATCCTTTCGGAGGGCGACACCCGGGGTACGAGGTCCTCCGGGCGAGTGATACGGATGCCGGCCGCGCGCTCGCTCCACACGTCCGTCTGCTCTCCGGCATCGAGGAAGAGCTGGAGCCGCTCGCCGAGGCGAGCGCGGAGTCTGTCGACGATCCCCGTGCTGAAGAAGAGTCGCGACGAGAACGGGTCTGGCAGGACCAGCCAGACAGGAGTCACGAGGCGGTGCGCGCGCGGAGGGCGAGAGCGATGCGATCCGCGAGCGAGGAGCCGTCGAGACCGTGGAAGCGCAGCGCCTCGAGCGGCGTTCCACAGGCCGGCCAGCCGTCGACGCCGAAGACGGTGAGGTCGCGGCCTTCGAGCTCCCGCCGCAGCGTGTCGCCGAGCGCGCCGACCGGGGAATGGTCCTCCACGACGAAGATCTCCCCGAACGGCTGGACGAGCTCGGCCAGCCAGGCCGAGTCGACGCGGTTCAGCCACGGCATGTTCACGACCTGCACGCCTGTTCCCCTCAACTCGAGCGCCTCCGCCGCACTCAGCGCCTCGTGGAGCATCACCGGCCCGTACGCGAACAGCAGTGCGTCGGTGCCCTCGCGGAGGACGGTGCCGCGCCCCGGCGAAGCCTCGACGCTGGGCAACTCGATCGTGCCGGGTGAGGGGCCGATCGCGAGCCTGACGGCGACGTTCTCCTCCGCCTCGGCCACCGCCCAGCGCAGCAGCGCGCGCGTCTCCTGAGAGTTGGCCGGCTGGATCACGACCAGGTTCGGCAGAGCGGCGAGGAGCGAGACGTCGCGGAGACTCTGATGGGACTTCCCGGGCCCCGCGGGAATCAGCCCCGCGTAGTGCAGCGCGTAGACGACCCTGGTCCCCTCGCTCGCCTGGTTGTAGATCTGCTCGTTTGCGCGCGCGGCAAGGAAGGCGGCAAAGGAGTTCACGACCGGGAGCAGACCCTGTCGGGCCAGCCCCGCAGCCATCGACACCAGGTCCTGCTCCGCGATGCCTACCTCGACGAACCGACCGGGTTGCTCGAGCTCGACCGCGCGAATGCGGCAGTCCGACGCGAGGTCGGCGTCGAGCACGACGACCTGCGGTCGTTCCGTGACGAGCTTCATCAGCTCGTTCCCGTAGGCGGCAGCAACGTACTCATCCGTCACCCGACGCAGGCCTCCACCCGATTCCGGCTCGCCTTCGAGCGAAACGTCCTCGTCGAGCGGGGGCACCGGCTCGAGCCGCAGGTCCGGTAGACGCTCCCGAATGCGCGCCACGAGCTCGGCGTGCGCGCGCGAAAAGGCGTCGTCGTCGGGCGCGCCCGCGTGCCAGCGGTAAGTGCCGCCGCCTTCGCGCAGCGCCGTCGGGTGCTCCATGAAGGAAACGCCCCGACCCTTGATGGTCCGGGCGACGAGCACCTTCGGGACGTCTTCCGGCGCTGCGCGCATGGCGGCAAACGCGTCCGCCAGGGCGTCGTGGTCGTGTCCGTCGCAGACCTGCACGTGCCAGCCGAACGCATCCAGCTTGGCCTCGAGGTTCCCGAGCGCCAGGATCTCTTCGGTCGGCCTGTCGGACTGAAGCTCGTTGCGATCGACGATCGCCCAGAGGTTGCCGACCCGCTGATGTGCCGCCGAGGCGAATGCTTCCCAGTTCTGGCCTTCCTGGAGCTCGCCGTCGCCGGTCATCACGACCACGCGGCCGTCGCGGCCCAGGAAGCGCTTCGCCCATGCCATTCCGCGCCCCTTCGACAGGCCCATTCCGAGCGAGCCCGAGTTCGCCTCGATTCCCGGCACCCCGACGTCCGGATGGCCGTCGAGGCCTCCCAGCCTGCGGAGACGGAGCAGCCGCTCCGCGGGGATCACGCCGAGGGCATGCAGCGCGGCATAGAGCCCCGGTGCGTCGTGGCCTTTCGACGAGAAGAAGACGTCGCGGTCCGGATGCTCCCAGCCGAGCTCGGCCACGTTCAGCTCTCGCCAGAGCAGGTGCGTTACGACGTCGAGCGCGCTGAAGCTCGAACCGAGATGTCCGGATCCCGCGCGCTTCACCGCCGTGAGTGCGTTCGCACGGCACATGTCGGCGATGAGATCGAGGTCGCCGTCCGCGGCTTGGACGCGGTCGAACTCAGCGCGGGGGATCAACATCAGGTTCGGCACCAAGAAGACGGTAGCGCTTGGGCCGACGGCATCTGCCCTAGGATGGTGCGGTGTTCGTGCCGGGCTGGGATTTTAGGTCCGGTCCGGCGTGTGGGTCGTGGTTCAGCGCGCGCCCGGCTCTCGCTGCGATTAGTCCTCTCGAATGAGGAGAACGTCCTCGCCGTGGTGCAGCTCGGAGAAGCGGACCCCGGACCGAGCGATTGCTCGTTCGACGGCGTCGCGACAGCCGGGGCGAAAGCGGTCGTGGAGCTCGAGCATAAGCGCGCCGACAGCCTCGAGCCATTCCGTCTCCTCTGAGAACAACTCGAGCTCGCTTCCCTCGATGTCGATCTTGACGAAGTCGACCCAGTTCGCAGCGGCGCGATCCAGGAGCTCCTGGATCGTCACGGCGCGCACGCCACCCGGATCGTCGGATGCGTGCACACGCATTCCCCAATATCCCTTTCCCACGTCGTCCAGCTCGACCCGGCCGGGTCGCGGCCACACGGCGCCCTCGACGACCTCGACCTGCGGGAACGAGGCGGCGTTGCGCCGGGCCACCGCCGCGTTCGACGCTTCAGGCTCGACGGCCAGGACACGAGCGCTGGGGTAGCGCAGCGCGAGATAGATGGAGGCGTAGCCGACGTTTGCACCGAGGTCGAAGATCAGTCGCGGCTCGGTGCGTAGGTGAACGGCGTATGCACCGCCGAACACGCCCTCGAAGGCAGCCAGGTCTGACGTCCCCGGACGCGCGTAGACCGTATGCGTGGTCTCGGGCACCGAAAGCTCGATGAGATCGGTGCCGCGCGTCCTCCGCAACGCTCGCGAGACGAGTGACCGGACTACCGCCACGGATGGTGGCGAAGAACGTCTTCGTTGACGTCGGTCCCCCACCCCGGGCCCGACGGGATCGTGAGCGTCCCGTCTCTGATCTCCGGCACTGCAGTTGTCAACTCTTCGCGCCAGGGAACATCGTCGACGTCCACCTCCAGGATCCGGACGTTCGGGATGGCCGCGCACCACTGCGCTGAGATGAACGTTGCGAGATGGCTGTAGTAGTTGTGCGGTGCACAGTTCACTTCGAAGGTCTCGGCGAGATCGGCGATCTTCTTGGCCTGGTGGAAGCCGTTCCAGATCACGTCCACGGAGGCGACGTCCATCGCGCCCTCCTCGAAGAACGGGCGGAAGCCGCGGTTCGTGTACAGGTTCTCTCCGGTGCAGATGGGGATAGCCGCGCCGTTCCGAACGGCGGCCAGGGAGACCGGATCGAAGGCGTCGACCTCGAGCCACATCAAGCCGTGGTCGTCGAGAGCGCGCGCGATGCGCAGCACGCCTTCCGCAGTGAGGTTGAAGTTGAGGTCGACGATCGGCTCGGCCTTGCCCTGGGTCCCCTCGCGGAAGGCGTCGAGGAGGCGGACGAGCGCGTCCTCGAGCTCCGTCGACGGATTGCGGTCGAGGCCGGGTCCGTGGAAGCCGGGCATCAACACCTGCGGCTCGTTACCAGGGACGACGATGTTCGTCTTGAACGCCTTGAAGCCGCGTTCGACGATCTCGCCTCCGAGCGCGACCACGTCGTCGTAGGACGCGAGCTTCCCGGTGTTGGTCACCTCCCACGCGCGCGCGCGGGTCGTGCCGCAGTGCGACCAGTACACCTCGACATCGTCGCGCGTGGGGCCGCCGAAGAGCTCGTAGACGGGCACGCCGAGCGCCTTCGCCTTGAGGTCGAGGAGCGCGTTCTCGATCCCGCCGATCGCCTTCTGGATCACCGAGCCCGGGCTCTGTCGCGTCGCGCGGAAGAGATCCCAGACGATCCTCTCGACGGCCCGGGCATCGCGATCGACGACGTGCGGCGCGAGATCCTCCACGATGCCCGCGAGTCCGCGCGGGGACCCGTGTGAGTCCGTGATCTCCGCCCAGCCGACGGCACCGTCGTCCGTCGTCGCCTTGAGGAAGATCCACGGACGCCAGCCGGCGTCGCAGTAGAGCGTCTCGAGCCGCGCGACCTTCATGCTCATCGGCCGACCCTCGGCCGATGAGCGGGGGAAGGGGTGAGGACGGGAGCGTTAGCGACCGTCATGCCGCCGGAGGATACGGACGCGGCACTCGGTCGACCTTCGGCAGCGTCGCGGCCCCGGAGTCGAGGAGCGCGCGGGCGCGATCCCAGTCGTCCTCGTCGTCGATGTTGAAGCCTTCGTAGGCGCGGGTGAGATACGGGGCGACGACCCGCCCCTCTCGGGTTCCCGTCTGCGACACGACGCGCGTCCATGCGATCTCGAGCGCGCTGTTCTGAACGTAGATCTCAGGGAGCGCCTGGTACTGGCCGGCATGCCACGCGACGTCCAGATGCGACTGGTCGAGAAGGGGCCGCATCGTCTTGCCCTCGAGCACCCACATCTTTCCGGGGTGCTGCTTGACGAGCTCGACCGCGCGGATCGAATCCGCTTCCGGCGTCGCCAGGAGCTGCTCGAGCCCGCGCCGGAGAACGTCCGGACCGCGGAAGGGATTCGTCGCGCGCACGATTGCGAAGAGGTCGTAGTGCTCGTCGAGATGCTCGAGAGCGTGCGTGATCCATTCGATGTCGGGCGAGGTCGACGTCGCGAGCTCCGGCGGACGAAGGAACGGGACGTCGGCGCCGTAGCGCTGCGCCACTTCCGCGATCTTCCCGCTGTCCGTCGAGCAGACGACACGGTCAAAGATTTCCGACAGCAATGCTGTCGCGACCGCGTACGCGAGCAGCGGGTGCCCCGCGAGCGGACGGATGTTCTTGTCGTGGACGCGCTCCGATCCCGAGCGCGCGGGGATCAGTGCGACAACGCTCGGCACGCTTCCTCCGCCTCCCGCAGGAGGCCTTCGAGCGCCGGCGCCTCAATGCCGACGCGCTGCGCCGCGCGCACCGCCGCGCCCGTGATCGCATCGAGCTCCGACGGCCGGCCGGCCGCGATGTCGCGCGCCGTCGAGCTGGTCAGCAGCGGGGGCATCGACTCGATGATCTCCCACTGGGCGTCCGGTACGAGCGGAACCCCATCCGCGGCCGCGACGGCGCACGTCTCCCTGATCGCTTCCTCCAAGCGCGGGCGCCAGTCCGGATCGCTGCGCAGCTCGCCGATCGGCCATTGCGTGGCTGCGGTCGCGGCGGCGACGGGCGCCTGCCGTGCGAGCTTCTCCCACAGGACCGCCGCCTCGCTCCCGTTTACGCGCACATCGACACCTGACCGCCTGAGCAGCTCGGCGGTCGCGGCGTCGGCATCCGAGGAGACCGTCATCACCACGCGCGGCGTGTTCTGCACGATCACCCCGGGACGCTCGAGCCAGGCCTCGATCCAGCCGATGCTGCCCGCGACCACACGGCTCCCGGGGAAGCGGCTACGAAGCGTCTCCATGTGCTCGATGCCGTTCAGCTGCGGAATCACCGTCTCGGGCCGTACCTGCACGCGTCCGAGCGCATCGTCGAGTGCAGGCGCCTTCACCGTGACGAGCAGGAGCTCGACCGGCTCGCGCAGCTCCGTTACGGCCTCGGCCCGAGCGGTCTCCACCCCCTGGCCATGTCTGAGGGTCAGACCCACGGACCTGATCAGCTCAGCCGTGTCGGGACGGGCGATGCAAACAACGCGGACACCCGCCCGCACCAGGCCGACCGCGAGCACGCCGCCGACTGCGCCGGGACCGAGAACCGCGACCGTCACGTTTGCGCCGGGTCGGCGATCAGGTTGACGTACTTCCAGTCGGTGTAGACGTCGAGCGCTTCGAGACCGGCCTCGCGCCAGCCCGTGCCCGACTGCTTCACGCCGCCGAAGCCCATGTGCGGCTCGCTGCCGTGAGTGCCGCCGTTCACCACGACGACTCCCGCCTGCACGGCGTCCGCGAAGCGCAGCGCGCGGTGCAAGCTCGCCGTGTGGACGGCGGAAGTCAGTCCGTACGGTGAGTCGTTGACGAGCGCGATCGCCTCGTCGAGGTCCCGGACGCAATAGAGCATCGTGACGGGCCCGAAGAGCTCGGTGCGGGAGAGCTCGGCGTCGGCGGGGACCCCCTCGACGACGGTCGGCGCCAGCCACCAGCCGGGGCGGTCGAGGCGCTCGCCGCCGACGAGCACCGGCGCGCCGTCAAGCGACGCGAGGATGCGTTCCAGGCTCTCCTCGCTGATCACCGGCCCGCTCTCGTAGCCGCGCGCGCCCTCCACGACGCGATCGCGGAACTCGTCGTACACCGCATCGAAGACGACGAGCCTGCTCGCGGCCGCACACCGCTGCCCCGCGTTGGAGAAGGCAGAGGCGATGGACCAGTCGACCGCGCGATCCAGATCCGCGTCGTCGCAGACGACGAGCGCGTTCTTGCCGCCGAGCTCGAGGCAGACCTTCGCCAGCCTGCGCCCCGCGTGCTCCTGGATCCAGCGACCCGTCGACGCCGAGCCCGTGAAGCTGACGAGATCGACATCGGCCGACTCCACGAGCGGCGGTCCGGCCTCGGAGCCGAGTCCCTGCACGACGTTGAGCACGCCCGGCGGCAGCACGTCGTTTACGAGCCGGCCGAAGAACTCTGCCGACGCCGGCGTGTGCTCGGAGGGCTTCAGCACGGCCGTATTGCCGCAGAACACGGCGGGAAACGCCTTCCACGCGTAGTTCGGGAGGGGCGTGTTGAAGGAGACGATCAGCGCCGCCACGCCGACCGGACGCCGCGTCGCCATCACGGTCCGGTTCGGCACCGCGGACGTCGTCGTGCGGCCGTAGAGGCGCCGTCCTTCGCCCGCGACGAAGAAACCCATCTCGATCGCGGCATCCGTCTCTCCGAGCGCGAGCTCCATCGGCTTGCCCGTCTCCGCGACGACGATCTCGGCCGCCTCCGCCCGCCGCGCGCGCAGCGCGAGCGCGATCTCTCGCACGAGTTCGCCGCGCTCGACGGTAGTGCGCGCCGCCCATTCAGTCTGCGCTCGCCGCGCCGCGGCGATCGCGGCGCCGACCTCGGCGGCGCCCGAGCGAGCAGCGCTGCAGAGCTGCGTTCCGTCGTCGGGCCGCTGCTTCTCGAACCACTGGTCGGCTCCGGTGGCGTCTCCGTCGATGAGATTCGAGACGGTGTCTCGAATCACCAGGCCGACCAGCCGCCGTCGGCGACGAGGTTCGCGCCCGTAACGTACGAGGAGGCGTCCGAGGCGAGGAAGACGACCGGGCCGACGACCTCGCGCACATCCGCCATGCGCCCGACGGGCATGCGCTCGGTGTACGCCTCGAGGAATTCGTTCGGCTGGTCGTTCAACACGCCGGCAAGCGTGAGCGTGTTGACGCGCACCCCGCTCTTCGCCCAGTAGGTCGAGAGGTAGCGCGTGAGGTTGTAGAGCGCGGACTTGGAGACCGAATACGCGACCGGTTTGAAGAATGTCTCTCCGCCACGACGCCGGAAGTCGTAGAGGTCCTGGACCGGTGAAAGCATCCCGTAGATCGACGAGACGTTGACGATCGAGCCGCGACCCTCCGCCGCCATCCGTGCGCCGACGACCTGGCAGCAGAGAAATGTCCCTTTCACGTTCACGTCCATGATCTCGTCGAAGGACTGCTCCGGATACGACTCGACGGGTCCAACCTCTTCCGGCGGAGCATCGGGCGGTGAGTCGAGCGCAGCTGCGTTTACCAACACGTGCGGTGCGGCCCACTCACGGGTCACCTCTTCGGTCGCCTGCTCGATCGCCCGGCGGTCGGTCACGTCCACACGGAACCGCTCGGCCTCGAGATCGAAGACTGCGACGCGAGCGCCTCGTTCCTCGAGGCCGCGAACGATCTCCCGGCCGATCTGGCCGGCCCCGCCGGTGACGACCGCCACCCGGCCCTGCAAGGAAAACAGGTCGTCCGTCACGAGCGCTGCGCCTCCCAGACGCCGTCACAGAACTCCCGCACACAGCCCGCGCCGCCCGACCGGGAGAGCACCCAGCGCGCGTGTCCCCGCACCTCCGGCCACGCATCGGCAGGCACAACCGGGAGGCCCACCGCACGCAGGCAATCCACGTCGTTGACGTCGTTGCCGACGTAAGCCGTGTCCTCGAGTGCGACCCCGAGTAGCTCCGTGCGCTCAAAGACCACGGCGAGCTTGTCGTCCACGCCCTGCACGCAGTCGGCGTTCAGCTTCACCGCGCGGGCTCCGACAATCGGATTCGGCTCCGTCGACACGATCAGATAGTGCACCCCGACCTCGTCGAGACGCCGCAGGCCCAGCCCGTCGCTCCGGGAAAACGCCAGCGACTCGTCGCCCTGCTCGTTCACCCATACGCGGTTGTCCGTGAAGACCCCGTCGAAGTCGAAGACCGCGAAGCGCACCCGCCGGAGCAGCGGCAGCAGGTCGGTCACGGCCGGGTAGCCGCGTGCGCTCCTGCGTGCTCGGAGAGAGGCTCGACGTCGTCGAAGGTGACGAAGTCCTCGAATGCGATGGGACGCCGTAGCCGACGGCCGACGAGCCGCTCCAGCTCATAGGGCGGCAGGCCGCCGTCTGCCGGCGACTTGATCGCGATGTCCTCGGCAGTGAGGACGTGACCGAGCTCCAGCTCGCGTGCGGCGACGAGCTTCTTGCCCATCTTCTCCAGCGGCTGCTTCTCCACCGGGAGGCGCTGCTTGACTCCGTCTCCGAGCGCAACGGGAACGCGCCGCAGGTCGCGCACGAGCTTGCGCAGGCCCTCCGGCATGAGCGAGAACGCGTGATCGGTTCCCTTCCAGGCGTGGTTGAGCGTGAAGTGCTTCTCGATCACACGCGCGCCGAGCATGTAGGCGACGAGCGCCATCGAGATGCCGTTTTGGTGGTCCGACAGACCGATCACGAACCCGGGGTAACGGGCGCGGAGCGTCGTGATCACGTTCAGGTTCAGGTCCTCGGTCTCGCACGGATACGCCGCGGTGCACTGCAGGATGCCGAGCTGCTCGTTGCTGGAACGGATTGCCTCGACCGCGCGGTCGATGTCCTCCATCGTCGCGCCCCCCGTCGAGATGAGGATCGGTTTGCCGAACGCGGCCACGTGTCGCAGCAGCGGCGTGTTCACGAGATCGGCGGAAGCCATCTTGAAGGCCGGCACGTCCAGCTCGGCCAAGAAGTCCGCGCTCTCGAAGTCGAAGGGGGTCGCGAAGAGCGTCATCCCGATCTCGCGCGCGTAGCGCTGCAGCTCGACGTAGTCGTCGCGACCGAGCTCGAGCGCCTCTCGGTGGCCTTTGCCTGCTCGACCGATCCCTGGTGGTTGTGGCCGATCTCCGCGATCACGTAGCAGTCACTGCCGTCGTGGATCACGAAACCGTCGATCGTCAGCCGCCGGTGCTCGCTCATCGCCGCTCCATGCTAGTCGCGGCTTCGTTGACACGCGTGCGCAGTCGTTCGAGATCCGCATCGACGAGGAGATGTACGAGTTGTGTGAAGTCGAGCTCCGCCTCCCATCCAAGCCGCTCGCGGGCGCGGGTCGGATCGCCGACGAGTCGATGTAGCTCGGCTCGCCCGCGCTGGAACGCCGGATCGGGCCGCACGTGGTCTCGCCAGTCGAGTCCGACGTGACCGAAGGCGCATTCGACGAGTTCCTGCACCGCATGTCCCTCACCCGAAGCGACGATGTAGTCGCCCGGCTCGTCCTGCTGCAGCATCAGCCACATCGCGCGGACGTAGTCGCCCGCGTAGCCCCAGTCGCGCCGTGCGTCGAGGTCGCCGAGCACGAGCTCGTCCTGCAGGCCCAGCGAGACCGCCGCCGCGCCGTGCGCGACCTTGCGCGGGAGGAACTCGAGGGGCCGCCGCGGGGATTCGTGGTTGTAGAGGATCCCGGAGCAGGCGAAGAGGCCGTAGCGGTGCCGGTACGACCGAGCGCTGAAGTGCGCGTACGCCTTCGCGACGCCGTACGGCGTCACCGGAGCGAGCGGCGTGTCTTCGGTTTGCGGAACATCGGTTGGATCGCCGAAGATCTCGGACGACGAGGCCTGGTAGAAGCGGATGTGGGGATCGACGATGCGAATCGCCTCGAGCAGCGACGTCGCGCCCACCGCCGCGAACTCCGCCGTCTGCACGGGCCGCTCCCAGGACGCGGGCACGAACGACGGCGCCGCGAGGTTGTAGACCTCCGCCGGCCGCGCGGCGCGCAACGCTTGCGCAAGTGACGTCTGGTTGAGGAGGTCGGCCTCGTACAGCTCGATCCGGCCCTCGATGCCGGCGAGATTCTCGTAGCGCGGGGCGCCGGGACGGACGAGTCCGACGACCTCGTAGTCCGCGTTCAGCAAGAGCTCCGCCAGATACGAGCCATCCTGGCCCCCGATCCCGGTAATCAGCGCTCGCCTCACGGACCCATTCTTCCTGTCGCCGCGGCGTACGCGGTCAGGGTTGCGTCGGTGACCGCGTCCCAGGAGAAGCGCTCACGGGCGCGCTCACGGCCCGCGGAGCCGAGCCGGCGGCGTACCTCCCCGTCCGCAAGCAGGCGCTCGAGCGCCGCCCGCAGCGCCGTCGGATCGCGGGGCGGGACGACCAGGCCGGTCTCCCCGTCCACGACCAGGTCCCGCAGGCCGCCGACGCTCGTCGCCACCACCGGGCGGGCGTGCGCCATCGCCTCGAGACACGCGACGCCGAAACCTTCCCGACGGGAGGGACAGGCCACGACGGCTGCGCGGGCGTAGAGATGCTGCAGCGTCTCGTTGGGGACGAAGCCGAGCGCTCCCGGGACTCGCCGCCGAAGCGGCCCGTCGCCCGCCACGACGAGATTCATCCCCCCGGCCGCCTCGACGAGCTCGAGGATTCCCTTCTCCGGCGACAGCCGCCCCGCATACAGCACTTCGGGCGGCTCCGCCTCTTCGCCGACGTCCGGGGGGATCTCGACGCCGCTCGGAATCACGCGGACGTCGCGGACGCCGAGCCGTCGCGCCGCTTCGGCGAGAGCGGTGGACGCCGCGATCACGAGCCGTGCGCCGAGCAGCACACGGCGCGCCAGCTTCGGCGCCCGCCGCGCGAGCTCGACATCGGTGCCCCACACCTGGACGACGTACGGCTTGCCCGTCCGTGCTGCGACCCACCCCGCGGGAATCCAGTGGGCGTGCAGGAGATCGGCGTCCGTGCGACGCGCGGCACGCACGAAGCTCGCGAGCAGCGCCGGGACCAGCAGCACGAGCCACGGCCGGCGGCGCAGATTGCCGAGAACGCCGTGGCCGTACGCGATCCCGTAGTTGCGAAACTGCTCCGGCCCGACGACTTGGACCTCGACGTCCCGGGCGCGAACGTGCTCGACGGCGTCGGCAACGAACCGGCCCGCCGCATCGCCCGCGTAACGCGGATACGACGTCGTGAGCACGGCGACCTTCACTGGTCGCCTGGAAGGGACTCGAGGGTCGGGTGGAGCCCGACGCCTCGTGCCTCTTGGACGAGACTCTCGCCGACGGAGACCGAGGGGATCCCGTGGACGGCGACCTTGAAGAACGCGCAGCCGTCTCTCTCGATTTCCGAGCCTTTGAATCCCAGCATCCGGACGCGACGCAACCTCGCCGTGGCCAGCGCGCGATCACGGAAACGGCCGAAGACGGCTTCGAGCCGGGTACCTTCTCTTGGGGGCAGGACACATTCGCTCACGTGCGGAAAGCGCGGCGTCCCTTCGGCAATCACGACTAGCGGATACGTACAGACCGCGGCGAGCACAAGCAGGAACGGTAGGAAGCGACGAGTCATCGCACCTCGACTCTCGTCCCGCGGGCTCTGAGCAGGAGTAGCGGGGTGAGTGTGGCTGCCCACAACACGAGCCCACCGCTGACACGGACGATCGGGTTCACTGCCGCTTCCTTCGTGAACGGGAAGCTCGGAAACGCCCAGGTGCTCCACGTCAGCCCTGCTAGGCAGAAGACTGAGAGACAGGTCGCGTAGGCGGGGAGGCGCCGTGCTCCACCTGCGAACGCTAGAACGATCGCGGCGACGAGGAGCGGTATCACGACAAGCCAGATGTGGAAGTCGAAGAGCGTGCTCAGGGCCAGACGGAACGAAGGCCAGGCCCTCCCGGGATTCGAAAGAATCCCGCCCCCCACCACTGAAGCTCCGTTGCCCAAATCATGAGCAGCGACGAAAACGTGCCACGGAACGGTGACGGCTGCGGCAATTAGGGCGGCAACGATCAGCTTCGGCCAAGTCACACGCGCATCCCGGACCGATGCGACGAGGGCAGCCGCAACCAGGCACGCTGCGAACATGTAGCCCTCCCGCTTGGTCAGCATGGCGGCACCGAGAAGAGGCGTCGCCGCGGCCAGCATCCAGTCGGCTCGGACGACGAGCCAGACCGCGACGAGCAGGACAGCCACCGCGAACAACTCGTCGAGAAGGAAATCCGCCTGAGGCTGGAGCGCATAGCCCACAACGTGGGGTGTGACGAGGACGAGAAGGAGAGGCGTCCAGAGCAGCAGCCCCGGCACGTTGCGCGAGAGCAGTCCGATCACGGCCGCGACGAAGCCGAAGAGGAAGAACCAGAACTGCAGGTGGAGCGTCGCGACGTCCATGGCGCCCATGAAGTGGAAGGCCGCGGCTTCCAGCGAGGGAACAAGCGGCGGATACGACGAGTTCGGAACGTCGCGTAGGAACTGAGCGTCGAATGCGCCAAACGAGTAGATCGCCTTCGCTTTGGGCACCCAGAACAGCCACGCGTCGAACTCATACAACCCTGCGAGACGGCCCGCTCGGAAGAGCGCCTCGAGATAAATGCCCGTGAGGGCGGCGAACACGCCCGCGACGAGCGAGAGCCGAGGCAAGCCGATTCTTCGACGCGCCGTCGGTGGCAGCCGGCATCCCCGCCGAATTCCTGCGATCACTCCGAACGCTGCGACCAAGATACCCGTGACGAAGATCGTCCCGATCGTCATGTGGATCCCGATCGTCAACTGCCATACCCAGACCACGCCCAGCGTGGCGATCCCGAGCATGTAGCCCAATCCGAGCAGACGCCCCAGCTCACTCCACGACTCCCATCCACGCAAGCCGAAGACGAGGGCATTTCCGACCGCGAGCAGCCAGAGATTCAGCCCAAGGAGGACCAGAATCGCGCTGACGCTCACCGGATCTGCCCGATCGAGATTCGGTTTGTGTCGTGCCAGCGAGCGATGTAGGAACCCCTCAATCCCGACGTGTCACACCCGTAACAGATAATCCAGCGGGCGGTGGGCGACGGCCGCCTGGGCATGAGGAAGTACCGGAACCACCCTTCGACAAAGGGAAACGTCAGCGAAGTGGCATTGCGCAGGCGTCCTCCGGTGACCACCCGATAGGGCTCGGAGACCGGAATCAGCGCGCGCGCCTCGTACGCAGCCTCCTGGTCGACGACGATGCTGTTACCTCCCGCAACTTCGCGATCGGCGTAAGACAAAGCGCTGTTCGCGTCCGCCCTGTGGTCGAAATCCCGAAGTGCTTTCGCGTAGTAGCAGGCTGCGATCCCGAGCGATGCGAGAAGGGCGAGCCCAACGCCTGCATCGCGTGCGTTAGCTCGGCGCATCTCGAGAGGAGGGCGCGAACACGAGCGGCAGCGCGAGCACGAGCACCGCGAAGGCGTAGAAGTAGTAAAACTGCATCGTCAGGTAGAAGAGGTTCGCGGCCATCGTCCCCGCCAGCGCGGCCGTCATGCCCCACGCAAGCGGACGCACCCGGGCCGCGACCGCCAGCCCTTCCGCCGCCAGACGCCGCCCGAGCGCGCGTGCCGCTCGGAGCCGGGCGAACAGGTAACGGAGGAAGACGAAGAACGCGAGCGCCCCTACGAGGCCCGTCTCCACGATCAGCGCCACGTAGAACGAGTGCGGGCCCCAGTTCGACTTCCCCGTGACGAACTCGTAGTAGACGGAGAACGTGTTGAGCCCGAGCCCGAACAGCGGATGCGAATGGATGATCTGCGGGACGAAGTCGTACACCGCGAAGTGCGCACTCTCGGAGCGCCCGCTCGTCTCGAGGCGGGAGCGCACGAGCACCTCGAAGTAATGGCGCCGCTCCCACACGATCGCGATCAGGACCGCCGCGACCCCGGCAAGCGGAACCAGCAATGCGCGCGACGTGAGCCGCCGGCGATACGGGACGGCGAGGATCAGCAGCCCGACGCCGATCCCCAGGAGACCGCTGCGCGACAGCGTCGAAAGCTGCACGAGGAACAGGAAAGCGAGCAAGACGGCAAGCGGCACCCGCAACCGGTGCCCGCGCTCGAGCCGCAGGTAGACCGGCAAAAGGGTGAGGAGCGGGATGCACAGCATCACGGCGAGATGGTTCGGATCGCCCGTGAGCGCGTTCGGACGGTAGACCGTCGTCCCGCCGATTGCGCCGTAGACGTTGATCGAGCTCGCGCCGCCGGTCAACGGCGCCAGCACCAGATGGTCGAGGTTGACGCCGGCGCGCGCCGCGAGGAGCTGCAGCACGCCGTAGACGCTGTTGACGACCAGTCCGAGCGTCAGCGCGGCGACCGCTTGCCAGTAGAAGGCGATCGAGCGGCGCGCGAGGTACGCAACGCCGGCGCCGAGGAAGAGAAAGTGAAGGACGAACTTCACCATTCCCTTCCCCCACTGGTCAAGCGACTGCTTCGTCTCGATGTTGAAGAAACCGATGAGGTAGATGACGAGCAGGGCTGCGAAGATCGCAAGGACCGTCACCGTCGTCCGCGGAAAACGCGGGCCGCCCCACTCGAGCGCGAACGCGACGAGAAAGAGGATCGTCAGGACGTCGGCGATCCCGACGGCTCCCGCGACGTTCCACTGCACCTTCTCCCAGCTGACGCAGACGAGCGTCGCGAGGAAGAGCGTGCCGGTCAGTCTCACAATCTCACTCTCGATCCGGGCGTCCCTGGTCGGCGGCGCAGACGGACGCGCGGTCGAGCCCGCGCGTCCTGAGGACGGCATCGCAAGCGATGCCTCATTCGAGGCCTCGGAGAACCTCGGCGAGCTCTTCGACGCGTGCGCCGCGTCCGAGACGCTCCCGATCCTCGGCAGAGAGCAGCGTGCCGTCGAGCGTTCCGGCCGCCCAGCGGGCGTGCAGCTCGGCGAGCGCGCTCGTGAGCGCGCGGACGTCGTCGGGTGCCGCAACGACGCCCGCGCCCGTCTCGCGGATGAGCTCGGCCGCGGCTCCTTCGGGGGGCACCGCGGCAAGGATCGGCCGCTCCGCGGCCAGGTACTCGAAGACCTTCCCCGACAGCACGCCCTTTCCCCGCCCGCCCGCGTCCGGGATCAGCAGGAGCAGCGCGTCCGAATCGCGCTGGAGCGCAAGCGACTGCCGGCGCGGCACATGCGGGTGAAGCTCGAGCCGGGAGCCGAGTCCGAGCGACTCGGCCCACTCGCGGTCGGCAACGCGAAAGTCGCCGACGAACCTCGCCACGACGTCGTCGAGTCCGGACTCGGCGAGCGCGGTCAGAAACGGCCGCGGATCGCGCTTCCCGAAGAAGCTCCCCGTGTGCGTGATGCGGAAGCGGTCGCCACGGCGGTACTCGAGGCCGGCGAAGTCGTCGAAGTCCGCTCCGTTGAGGATCGTCGTCACGACCCCGGCCGGATCGAGCCCGCGCGCCTCCTCGGCAATCGCATCGGAGGCGGCGACGATAACGTCCGCCTGCCGCGCGACCAGCCGCGCCACCGACGCGCTCGCCTTCTCCTTCAGGCGCACCGAGGCGCGCTCGATGCGGCGGTGCGGATGCATCGCGATCGAATCACGCAGGTCGGCGACCCAGCGCGCGCCGGTCGTCCGCTTCACGGCAGCTCCGATCAGGTGGACGGAGTTCGGAGGCGACGTCGTGACGACGACGTCGATGCCCTCGGCGCGCACGATGCGCACGGCGGCCGGGATCGCGGTGAGGTTCCAGCTCACGTTCTCGTCCGGAACGAGCACGCGCCGCGAGAGCGACCGGGCTTGGCGCGAGAGGCGGTCGAGGCCTTGGCGACCGTGCAGGTCGTCCGCGAGCTTGCGCGCACGGGGTCCCAGGTAGCGTGCGCGGTGGATCCAGGCCTGCGTCGGCGGCGCGAGGTCGGGATCCGAATGGATCCACTTCGGGTCGTGCGGAGCCAGCACATGGGTCTCGATCCCGTGCGCGGGCAGATGGGCGGCGAACTTGAGCGGGCGCTGCACTCCCCCGCCGCCCGCCGGCGGGAAGTACATCGTCACCAGGAGCACCTTCACGCGGGACGATGGTAGAGCGCGTAGCGCTCGTCCCTGTACGTCAGCGGCCACTCCGGGCGCACGTGGAAGCGGTGCTCGTCGACCACGAGCCAGCCGGCGCGGTAGCGGTCGAGGATCGCGACGTTCCTCGTGCCGAAGTAGCGATTCACCGAGAGGCGGCGGGAGTAAGGCCGGTTCGCCGCCGTGTCGGCCACGTGGGCCGGCGGTGCCGCAGCGACGTACACGGGGGCATAGGCGGCGATGCGATAGCTCGTCTCCAGGTCGGAAAAGACGACCGCACGCTCGGGCACCTCGTTGCGCAGCGCGGCCAGGAGCCCGCGAGTGAGAGCGTGCGCGTCCTCCTTCGCAGCGGGACTCCAGTGGCGGAAGCCGTGAACGGCGATGGGGAGGCAGAAGAGCACGGCGGCGAGCGCCGTGATCCACCCGCGCGACTCGATCCGGCGGGCGAACCGCAGACCGTAGACGACCGCCACGACTCCGCCGACGGCCGCGATCCAGGTCGCCGCCGCGGGGCCGCCCTCCCGCAGGCCGGGCCCGAAGTCGCCGGGGAAGGCAAGCTGAAGGCCGATCCCGGCGCCGAGCGCGAGCGGAAGCACGAGCACGCCGAGCAGCCGGGCGAGCACCGCGGCCCCTCCTGCGAGGGCGAAGGCGAAAGGCACGAACCCGGCCAGCCGCCGGGCCTGTGACAGGGAGACCGCGTCGGCGAAGTGCGGAAAGATCCAGACGAGTAGCTCGATGCCGAGGACGGCGAGCGTTCCGCCGAGCACGAACGCCGCCCAGCGCTGTCTCGCCGCCAGCGCCGCGAGCGGCACGAGCACGAGCGCGGCAACCGCAACCGCACCGCCTCGCGACACGACCTCCGGCCGCAGTGCGTAGTGATGCGGCGAGTCGACGTGCAGCTCGTCCCCGTACTTCACGAGCGCGCGCTCGAGCTCGCCCGGCGACGGAGAGTGGGAGGCCGTCTCCCGGACGATCGGCAGCAGCCACGCCAGCGCCGCGCCCGCGGGGACGAAGAGCGCAGCGAGGGCCGCGACGACGCTGCGCACGTCGGTGCGCGCCAGGACCGTACGCGCGACGGCGAAGCCGACGAGGGCGATCCCGAGGAACACCGCCGTGCTGGCGTGCACGAGCAGAACCTCGACTCCGATCGCGGCGAGCGACAGCCCGAGCGCCGGACCCGGATGGCGCAGGAAGAGGAAGAGCAGCGTCAGCGCGGCAGGGACGAGCACATAGCGGTCCAGCGTCCCGGGCTGGCCGAGGAGCGCGTACGAGCCACCGTGTCCGGGCGCCAGCGCCGCGCCGGCGACCGAAGCGCTGAGCACCGCGACGCCCATCGAGGCCGAGCGGAACAGTGCGAGACCGGCCTCGTAGACCACGGCGAACGCCACCGGCGCTACGGCGCTCGGCTCGTGCAGCACTACCTGCGTCGGATCCACGCCACCGAGCTTCGCCACGAGAGCGAGGAACGCGTGCCAGAGCGGAAAGGCGTAGCCCGGGTGCAGGCCGCCGTCCATGAATTCGTCCACCGAGCGGACATGGAGGTCGCCAAAGGCGTCCAGCTTGCGGACGCGACCGAGGTGGAAGAGCGCGTCGCCGCTGACGACGCCCGCCACATGCCAGAGCGCGATGCCGAGCGCGAGCCCCACCAGGGCGACTGCGAGCGTGTCCCAGGCCGGCGGGCCCGACACGACTCGCAGCGCGAACGGCAGTGCGACGAGCCCGACCCCGCCGAGCACCGCGAGCGCAAGCCAGATCGAGCTATGCACGACGAACACGATCAGAAGGGCCGGCCCCAGCGCGCCCAGTCCCCAGGCCACCGTCGCGGAGGCCCCGCGCAGGCGGAGCGCCCGTCCGACGAGCGACCCTGGAAGCAGCACGACGAGCGACGCCGTGACGAGCCGCAGCCAGAGGCCGATCCCGTCCGCCGGCAGCAGGCGCGCAACGCCCAGCAGCGGCAGGGAGAGGAGAAGAATCGGTGCGCCGCTAACGCTGCGCCGCAGCGCCCACACGCCCGTTCCATTCATCGGCGAGCTCGCGCAGCCCGGGTCCGGTCACACGCCACGCGTCCCGCACGTGCAGCCGCATACGCCTGCCCAGACCCGGATCGCGCCGTGCGACCGGCGACAGACCGGCGCGCACCGCATACTGGACACCGGTCGCGATCGCGGCGATGCGGGCTCCCGGTGCGCTGTGGTGCTTGCGCCAGTACCGGTGCCGGCTCCTCCACATCTCGTTGATGCGCCGTTCGGGGATGTCGGCGCTGAACTGCGACTCGTGGTGGACGACGGTGACCTCAGGGAAGTAGTGCACCTCCCAACCTGCCTGCCGGAGGCGGAACTGCAGGTCGACCTCCTCCGAGTAGAGGAAGAACTCCTCGTCGAAGAGCCCGACCTCGTCGAGCGCCTCGCGGCGCAGCACGAGAGCGGAACCCATGACCCAGTCGACCCGCCTCGGCGTGTCACCGTGCGACTGCTTCACGCCGAGCTTCCCGACGGTGACGAGCCCGAGCGCACTCACGGCCGGCG
>WNGF01004494.1_pt1 | contig 18832 bp, 18 predicted proteins | sample 5400641 | NCBI WGS metagenome assembly WNGF01 (sample SAMN13153371, study PRJNA577476) | soil metagenome | isolation source: 80 cm soil or saprolite under grassland replicate 2 | place: USA:California | collected 2016-06-15
AGCTCACCCAGCGAACGTATGCGAAGCGCTCCCCCGACTCGGACGTGTAGTGCAGCCAGGAGTCGTAGTGCGGTGAGCCAGTACATCTTGCGCCGGGTGCTGCTGCTGGTGCCGATGTTGCTCGGCATCACGGTGGTCGCTTTTACCTTTATCAACGTCGCGCCGGGGGACCCGGTCACTGCCATGATCGATCCACAGCAGGGCTCGGGTGGGCTGGACATGGCCGCGGTGCGGGAGTCGCTCGGCCTCAACAAACCGCTGCCGGTGCGCTACGCCATCTGGCTCAAGGAAGTAGCGACCGGCAACTTCGGCTACTCCTACCGCACTGGCCAGGCGGTCACGAAGCGTATCGGCGAGCGTGTTCCAGCCACGATCGAATTGATGGGCACGGCCCTGCTCTTCTCAACGGTCGTGGGCAGCGCGCTGGGCATTGCCTCGGCGCTCAAGCGCTACTCCGTGTGGGACTACGGGCTGACAGTGCTCAGCCTGACGTGGGTTTCGGTGCCTGCCTTCTTTTTCGGTCTGGTGGGGCTGTACGTGTTCGCTTTACGTTTGAACGTGCTGCCGACCTTCGGCATGACCACCCCCGGATCGACCGATCCGCTGGACCATCCCAAGCATCTGATCCTGCCAGCCATCGTGCTGAGCCTGGAGGCACTCGCGGGAGTGACGCGCTACACGCGCGCGTCGATGATGGACGTTCTCGGTCAGGACTTCGTGACCACGGCGCGGGCCAAAGGGTTGCCAGAGCGATTGGTGACGCTGCGGCACGCATTCAGGAATGCGCTCTTGCCGGTGATCACGGTGGTATCGCTGCGCATTCCGCTGCTATTGGGTGGCGCGGTGGTGATCGAGTACGTCTTCCAGTGGCCGGGCATGGGTACGCTGGCCATCACGTCCATCGAACAGCGCGACTATCCGGTGCTCATGGGTCTGACGCTGATGACGGCTAGCCTGGTGCTGCTCAGCAACCTGTTCGCCGACATCCTGTACGCCTACGCCGACCCGCGGATTCGGTACAGCTAGCGTGGCGACCGTTGTGAGCCTGCCCGGGCGAGTCGCACCGGCGACGGTCGACGAGACACGCAAGCGCAAGTCGAATACGGCATGGTCCCGCTTCCGCCGCGATCGCGTCGCCGGCGCAGGTCTGGTCGTGCTGGGCATTGTGGTCGCGCTGGCGATCACGGCGCCCTTGTTCGCGGCCGATCCGTTCTCGGTGGACCTGGATGCGGTGAAGAAGCCGCCCAACGCGGCCCACTGGTTGGGCACCGATTCGGCCGGCCGCGACGTCCTCGCGCGCCTCTTCCATGGCGCGCGAGTGTCGATGAGCGTCGGCATTGCTGCCGTGGCGGTCGCGACCTGCGTTGGCACGCTGGTGGGTCTGACGTCGGGCTACGGCGGTGGCAAGATCGACAACTTGTTGATGCGTCTGACGGAGTTCGTACAGACGTTCCCGCTCTTCTTTGCCGTCGTCATCCTGGTCGCGCTGGTCGGGCCCAACCTGTTCAACGTGGTGGCCGTGATCGGGCTCCTGTCGTGGCCGGGTCTGGCGAGGCTGATTCGGGGCCAGGTGCTGTCATTGCGTCAACAGCAGTACGTCGAGGCAGCGCGGGCGGTGGGCGCGCGCGGACGCCGTGTCGTCTTCGTGCACGTGTTTCCCGGGGTGCTGCCGTACCTGGCCGTGTATGGCGCGTTGGCGCTAGCGCAGGCCATTCTGACGGAAGCAGCGCTGAGCTTCCTCGGACTGGGGGTCCAGATGCCCGTTCCGAGCTGGGGCGGAATGATGAACTCGGCTCAGTCGCTGACCGTGCTGGAGAGTCAGCCATGGTTGTGGGTCCCGCCCGGCCTGGCCATCGCCGTCACGGTGATGTGCGCGAACTTCGTCGGCGACGCCCTGCGAGATGCGTTCGACCCACGGATGGGAGTGCGCTAGTGACGCACGTGGTGGTGCTGAATCCACTCGCTCTGTATCAGCCGTACTCCGACGAACGCGCGGTCGCCGAACGGCTTGGAGCGACGTTCCACGCCGATGCCCCAGCCGATGCCGACCTGCTCGCCAGAGCCACGATCGTGCTGAGCCACAGCGTACCCATGGATGCCGCGTTCTTCGATCGCGTACCGAGCTGTCGGCTGGTGGTGACGTACAGCACTGGCGTCGATCACATCGACGTGGAAGCAGCCGAAGGCCGTGGCATCCGCGTACGCGGCGTTGCAGGCTACTGCACCGAAGATGTGGCGGAGCATGCCCTGGCCATGATCCTGTCCTGCGCGCGGCGTCTCCACCAGCTCGACCGCGAGCTTCGCGAACACGGGACGTGGGATGTCATTCAGTCGGCGCCGGGCCGCCATCGGTTGTCCAGGCAAACACTCGGTATCGTCGGCGTCGGACGCATCGGGCGAGCCCTCGGTCGCAAGGCAGCCGCTCTCGGGATGCGCGTCACGGGCTACGACCCCCTGCTCGACGCGGAGCCCGCCGATTTCCCAGGCGAGCTGGTGGCGCTGCCGCGGCTGCTTTCAGAGAGTGACTACGTGTCGCTGCACGCGCCGCTCCTGCCCAGCACCCGCAACCTGATCGGCGCCGCTGAGCTGCGTGCCATGAAGCGGACGGCGTTTCTGATCAACAACGCTCGCGGTGGCCTGGTCGACGAGGCGGCACTTCTGGCGGCGCTCGAAGAGCGGCAGATCGCCGGCGCGGCGCTGGACGTTCGCGTCCACGAACCACCACCGCCCACGGACCCACTGCGGCGGCGTGCTGACGTGCTGGTGACGCCACATGCGGCGGCCTTCACCGTCGAGGCGATCGAAGACCTGCGCGAGCTGGTCGCCGAGTACCTGCAAGAAGCGTTGGTCGGTGTGGAAGCGTGACGGGTGTGAGCTCGCAGCCAGTCGGCCCGGAAACGGATCCGGCGGCTGCGTTGGGAACCGGTATCCGAGCGGAGCGGCTGCGGCAGAGCATGACGCTGGCACAGCTTGCGGAGCGAACGGGGCTGTCGCCGAGCGCACTCAGCCAGATCGAACGCGGCGTGACGGACCCGTCGATTGGTTCATTACGACGCATCGCGCTCGCGCTGCAAGTACCGTTCTTTCAGTTTCTGCTCGAACGCGAGAGCCCCGATCCCGTCGTACGCAAGCATGAGCGGCCGACGATCACGTTTCCGAATCGCGCCCTGCAGTACCAGTTGCTTACGCCGAACCGGCGCGGGCCGTTCGAAGTCCTGTCGATGGACCTCACACCCGGCGCGGCTAGCGGCGACGCGGCAATGGGGCATGACAGTGAGGAATGCATGCTCGTTCTTTCGGGCGGCGTGGAAGTCGAAGTCGCCGGCGTGACGTATGCGCTGAGTGCGGGAGATAGCATCTCGATCCAGCGTAACGCGCCGCATCGCGCCGTCAACGTCGGCCGCCACTCCGCCGAGATTCTGATGGTCATCAGTCCGGCTGATACGTTCTGATGCATATCGACCAGACGCTCGACCAGCTGGATACGCCGTGTGTGCTGGTGGATCTGGACGTCCTCGAGCGGAACATCGAGCGCATGGCGCGATTCGCGGTCGCGCAGGGCGTGACGCTGCGGCCGCACGCAAAGTCGCACAAGACGCTCGGCGTGGCGGAGCGCCAACGTGCAGCGGGTTGCACTGGACTGACGGTTGCGAAGCTCGACGAAGCCGACGCGTTCCTCGCCGCTGGGTTTGACGATCTCTTCATTGCCAACGAAGTAGTGGGCGAGGACAAGTGGCGGCGGCTTGTAGCGCTGCAGCAGCGCGGGCAAGTCGCGATCGGCATCGACAGCCCTGAGGCTGCCGATGGCTTGAATGCAGTGGCTTCCGCCGAAGGTGTGGCCGTGCCCGTGTTGATCGAGGTCGACTCCGGGCTGGGGCGGGCTGGGGTGCTACCCGGTGACCCGGTGCTGCAATTAGCGCAGCACTTGAGTCGGCTGCGGCATCTGCGGCCGCGGGGTGTGTTCACGCATGCGGGCCACGCGTACGGCGCGGCGTCGCCGGAGGAAGTCGCGCGCATTGGCCGCGCGGAGGGCGAGGTGCTGGTGGAGACCGCCGAACTGCTGCGCACGCACGGCATCCAGTGCGAAGTCGTCAGCGTGGGCTCGACGCCTACGGCGATGCATGCGGGCGCAGTCGTGGGCGTGACCGAGATCCGCCCCGGCAACTACGTGTTCTTCGACCGGATGCAGGTCGCGCTGGGTGTGGCGGCACTCGCCGACTGCGCGCTGACCGTCCTCGCGCGAGTCATCAGTCGACCGCAACCGCACCGCGCGGTACTCGACGCCGGCAGCAAGACGTTCGCCCTGGACCGTGGCGCACACAGCATGGAGGCGGTGGCTGGCTACGGAGAGGATTGCCAGCATGGGCTGATCCTGCAGCGCCTGTCCGAAGAGCACGCAGTGATCGAAAACGCAGACCAGAGCATCCACGTTGGTCAGCGAGTGCGCGTGGTGCCCAACCACGCGTGCACGGTCACCAATCTGGCCGACGCACTGGTCGGTGTGCGGGCAGACCGGGTGCGCGAGGTTATGCCAGTGCTTGCCCGAGGAGGAGGGCGATGAAACACGACCTCAGCGCGTGCGTCGGCGTTGACGAGCGTGGCGACTCGCGGACCGACATCCTGCTCTCGACCGACTGATGGCGCCACCCACCGTCATGACGGTGCGTGGGCCGCTGCCCGCCAGCGACCTTGGCTTCACCCAGACGCACGAGCATCTGCTACTGAACGTCGAATGGATCGACGCGCGTTTTTCGCTGGACGGCATTCTGGACGACGAAGCCCTTGCTATCGAGGAGCTTGGCGCATACGCGGCCGCGGGTGGGCAGACCATTGTCGACTTGACGAATGTGGGACTGCGACGCGATCCGCTGGGTGTTCGGCGCATTTCGGAGGCAACGCGCGTCAATGTCGTCATGGGCTGTGGGTGGTACCGCCAGCCGTACTACCCGGCTGAAGCGCTGATCGATCGGACCAGCACCGATGCGCTGGCGGAACGTCTGATCTTCGAGATCGAACATGGTCTCGACGGCACGGACGTGCGGCCGGGCATTGTGGGCGAGATCGGCTCGCACAAGGATTTCGTGACGGCGCAGGAGGAGCGGGTCTTTCGCGCCGCTGGCCGCGCCGCCGCGCGTACGGACCTGGCGGTCACCACGCATTCAGTCGCGAGCCCTGTTGGCCTGGAGCACCTGAGCCTGTTGTGCGAAGAGGGCGTCGACCCGGCGCGCGTGGTGATCGGTCACAGCGACAGCTACCCATATGTGGAGTATCTCGAGGCGGTGCTCCAGCAAGGCGCATACGTGCAGTTCGACAACATCGGCTACAAGCTGCCCGGCGTTGCGTCACTCGAGTCGCGCTTGATTCCCGTCATCGCGGAGCTGGTGCGCCGTGGCTGGGCGCAGCAGCTCCTGTTGAGCCAGGATATTTGCCATCGTTCTCACCTGAAGGCTTATGGTGGCAATGGCTACGACTACATCCTCACGTGTTTCCTGCCACGTTTGGGTGAGGCCGGGCTGGACCGCGATGCGCTGAGAATGATGACTGTCGACAATCCACGGCGAATGCTGAGTGGCCAATGACCCGCGTGCGCTGCGCGGTGATCGGCTCCGGTTTCGCCGGCTCGACGTACGCGGAAGCGGTGCGCTACGCGCCGGATGCGGAGCTCGTCGGCGTCGCCGGCGGCCATCAAGCGCCGCAGCTGGCCGCCCTGCACGACGTTACAGCCTGGCCTGACGTGGATGCGGTTCTCGAATCGCGCGACGTCGACGCGGTGCTGATCGCCTCGCCCAATCCGTTCCACGCTCCGCAAACCGTGCGCGCGGCGGCCAATGGCAAGCACGTGCTGGTCGAGAAGCCAATGGCGCTGACCGTGGCGGAGTGTCGGCAGATGGTCGAGGTGTGCGAGCGGGCGGGAGTGGTGCTGATGGTGGGGCATCACCACCGCTTTCGTCGCAATCCGATCGCCACCAAGCTGCTGCTGGACCGCGGCATCATCGGCCGCGTGGACATGGCGTCGATGGTCCAGACGGAGCCCGACCAGACCACGTGGCTGACGAAACCAGAGAATGGCGGCTACCTGCTCGGCGGCGGCGTCCACGGGCTCGATCTGTTGCGCTGGTGGTTGGGCGACGTTCGGCGGGTGACAGCCTTGACCGGGCAGTATCGCGGCGAGCAGGTGGAAAACGGCAGTTTGCTGTTGCTCGATTTTGTCAATGGTGCGCATGCTTCCTTTCAAGAGTCCGTTATTCCTGGCTCTGTGCCACCGCCCGGCTCCGGAGTGGTGCGTTTCGACGTCGTGCTCACTGGCGAGCGCGGCGTGCTGCAGGCCGATATGTATGGCGAGGTGCGCTCCAGTACCCGCGACGGTTGGCAGGTGCAGACGAGCCTGCCGGTCTGGGACGGCCATTATGCGTTTCTACGCATAGAGGCCTATGCCGGTCAGGTGCGTGAGTTCATCGCCGCGATTCGCGAAAGGCGGCCACCGCGCGTGCCAGCCACCGAGGGCCTGGCGGCCGTCGCCATCGTCGAAGCAGCCCACCGCGCAGCGGTATCCGGCATCTGGCAGGAGGTGGAGCAGGTCTGACCCGGCTGCGCGGTCAGGCCAGATGGCCCATGCGGACTCGGCTCGCAGCGTAAGCCGCGTCGTCGGGCCTTGACTCGGTCGCGGAAACGTTTAGGATGGGCAGGCTGACGCTGCTCGCGGGGACTTGCAGCGTCGCCAGGGGGAAAGATCGACAATGCGTGCCGCATCGACCCACGCGACCAGATCTGCGCGCGCGGGGGTGCACGCCAAAAGCGCACCTTCAATCGCGAGGGCGCCACAACGCCAGCCATCGCCGACTGGCCAATTGTTACCCGGCGGCCCGCAGTCGGCGGCCGAGCTCAAAGCAGTCGACGGATACGAGAGCACGCATTCATTCGACACCGCGGGTGCGTCGCCAGATTATGCCGCGATCTTCTCGCGTACGGCCTGGAACCTCACCATCTACACCAGCAACTACAGCAAACGCTCTGGTGTCACCAAGGTGGGCGACCTTACCGTCGACGAAGCCGCCAATCTCGCATCCCACGTCTTTCACGAGCTTCGTCACGCTGAACAGTACTTTCGCATCGCGTGCGGCCTGGCGGCTGAAAGCACGAAAACAACCACGGCCGACATCGCCAAGGAGATCGTCGCCAAGACTTCGATCAAGGCAGACGTAGCTCTCGCAGCGGCAGCCAAGCCGCTCGCCGCGACGAAAGCAACCAGTGGCCTCGTGGCTGAGGCAAAAGACTGGGAAAGCATCACGGTTGGCCGACACGCTGACTACAAGGCGAACATGCTCAATTGGGGCAACGAATGCGACGCGGCCAGGGATGTGGCAGCCGCGGTCACGACTGCCACGCTTGGCGCTACAAAAACCGGATTGGACACGAACATCACGAATTGGAAGGGTGCGACACGTGGGCCCTTCGTCGACACCCATATCACAACCATCGAAGCGATCAAGAGCAAGGGCAAGATGGACAGGCTCGCGCTCAGCTCGCTCAAGAAGATCAAGCCGTTGTGGGCCAAAGTCGAGGCCTCCTGGACGACCGTTACCAGCGACTGGGCTACCGACAAGGAACCGGCAAGGCTTACGAAGATCGGCGCCACCGGAGCACTGCTGCGCAAGCTGTCGAAGGTTTTGTACGCGGCATATCGTGACTACCTGCACGAGCACGATGCCTTCGAGACCGGTGATGCCGCGGGTAAGCGCTTCCGCTCGCTAGCGAACAAGAAGAAGAAGAAATAGGCAGCCGCCCTCAGATGCGATGTGATTGACGCACTCCTGAACCTCGCCGCGCTGTTGGCGTCGGCAGATATGTCCGCTGCAGCCCTCGCGGAGCGTTTGGGGACGCAGGCCGTCGACCTGCGCGGCAATATCCTGGTTCAACAGCCGAGCATTGCTGGCGTCAGAAACGCGAGCGTCGTTCGCAGCGTGCACGGGGATACACCGTCACTGATCACGCTCAAGCTCGAGCGGCCGCTCGCGCTACGCGACCTGGAAGCGGTATTCGGCGTACCGAATGTCGTTGCCGCGGAGCATCGCGGGCAGTTCTCGAGCGCCGTCTTCAACGTCCCTCAGCCCGACCTTCCGTTTTCGGTCGCGTTCATCGGCGTGATCGAAAACGGCGCGACGACCGAGATTACCCTGCGGCGCGACACACACCTGGGTTAGTGCTCGCGCGCCAGGTGCTGAGCTCAGGCGGGCCAGGGTTGAACGCCGCCGTCTACGCGGAGGACCTGGCCGCTGATGAATCCCGCGGCTTCTGAGGTCAGGAAAGCTACGGCGTGGGCGATGTCCATGGAATTGCCGTAGCGATCCAGCGTGTCGTCCGTCATCCGCGCGGGATCGAGGGGGCGGCTAGCAAGAAAGCGGGGGGTGACGATGCCGCCGGGGGCGATCACGTTGACCGGGACGTTGTAAGGGCGGAGCTGGACGGCCAGGCAGCGGGAGTACTCGATCACCGCTGCCTTGGCGGTGGCATAGATCGAGCCGTTGGCGATCCCGTGCAGCGCATCCACGCTACTGATCGTCACGATGCGCCCGTGGCGGCGCTCCATCATCTCAGGCGCGACCGCGCGACAGGTCAGGATGCACGACATCAAGTTGCGGTCGAGGACCGCGTGGAGGTCCTCGAGCGAGACGAAGACGGCGTCATTCGGATCGGGCTTACCCGCGTTGGGGCCACCGGTCCCGGCCGCGCCGATATCCCCGCCAGCGCAGGCGACAAGGATGTCGATCGGGCCCAGGCCTGCGTGGATCTCGGACACGATGCGGTCGACCGTGCGCGGGTCAGCGAGATCCCCGTGCACGGGCAGCGTGTCGGCGCCGTGGTCATGAGCGATCTCAGCGGCGACCGCGGCGAGCGAATCCGCCTCGTTGAAGGCGCGTGTCGAGGTCGGGCTGGTGCCGTGGACCGCGAGACGGGCGCCCAGGCTGGCCAGGTGACTGGCAACCACCCGGCCGATGCCACGCGACGAGCCCGTTACCCAGGCGACTCTGTTGGCGAGGGAGTCAGGCACCGATCTGGGACAGAAGCCTACCTGCCTGCAGGGCGATGTCGAGCGTCAAGCAGCGGCTGGCATCGCCCTGGAACGCGCCGAGGAGGTGCTCGATGCGTTCGAGGCGGTAACGGACGGTGTTGTAGTGGACGAAGAGCGCGCGCGCCGCGGCCGCGGCGTTGCGGTTCGCATCGAGGAATGCCTGCAGCGTGCGAAGCAGGTCGCATCCAGGGTGGGCGTGCTCGTACGCGACGAGCGGAGCCAGGACATCGGCGTGGAACGCGCTCAACTCGGGCAGCGGGCACGCGAGCAGGAGTCGGCTGAGCCCAAGCGACTCGTAGTCGTAGACCTGGTTGGGGCCACTGGCGTGGCGGCCGACCGTCAACGCGCGGACTGCCTCGGTGAAGCTCGCGCGGAGCTCGAACGGATCGGTATAGACGCGCCCGATGCCGATGGTCAGGGCGAGCGCCGGGAGGCGCTGCATGGCCGCGGACTCGAGCTCGTGCGCGGACGCGACCAAGCGGTCAGCCGGGGTGAGCGCGGCGATGCCGGCGCTGCGCTCCCAGATGATGGCGTCGCGCCCCAGGACGCTTCGGGCCACCTCGGCCAGACCAGTCGCAGGCCGCTCGCCAGGTGTGTCGATCTCGGCGACGAGGACGGCGCGCGGAATCGACAGGTCCCAGCCGAACGCGACCGCCCGCTCGTGGAGCACCGACCACTCAGTGAGATGGCCGGTAACCAGCTCGTCGAGACAGATGCCCTGGAAGCGGCGGTCTGCCTCCGACACCGCGCGCGCCTGAACCAGTCGCAGGGCGGCCACGGTCGAGGCATGTTCAATCGCCATCAGCTCGTCTTCGGTGAGTGCGCCGGGCTCCGCGAGCACGACAGTCGCACCGTGCACATCGGGCCCGGCCTGGATCGGTTGGACGGCGGCTGACCATGGCGGTTCCGCGCCGGCGGCGCTCAGCCAACGCAGCGGGCCAGGCTCGAGGCTATGCACAAGCGCTGACCAGTCTTGAGGTGGACTGAAGAAGTTCGGAGAGCGCGCCAGCACATCCCCCTCGAGGTCAAGCAACGCCACCGGGTGTTCGATCAGCTCCGCCAACGCCTGTGCGATCTCACGCGCCCCGCCACCGTTCAGGACGATCGCGGTGAAGCGCTCATGGACCGCGGCCGAGCGCGTGAGTCGCATTGCCTGTTGGTTCAGGATCAGGCCGAGGACGGCGTTGATGATGTCGGCCAGCGCGGTTTCGGGCGGCAGCTCCAGCAGTGGAAACGCGAGCCGATCGGCGGCCTCACGCATCACCGCGGGCACTTCGTCGATGTAGCGCGCGGGCTTGACCGCCAGTCCGGCCAGGCCACGTTGGGCCAGGCGTGGAACAAGCTCGGCGAGCGCGGCGCGATCATCTCGCAGTGGGTACGTCGTCGTCAGCAGCAGCTCATCGGGCTTGACCCAGTCGAGAATGTCTGGGACCTCCATCACGTTGACGAACCGGACAGTGCGGTGCAAACCCGACTCGCCGGCAAGGACGCGGACACCGCTCAAGGCCGACAGGGCGAGCGCTTCGCGGAGTGGAACCCCATCAATCACGGCTAGTTCCCACAAGAAACGCGGGCGAACACTAGCACAACCTGCCAATGCCAGGCTGGTGGTAGTCGGCTACTCTCTGCGCCGAGATCGAATCCAAGCATGGCCGGGTCAACGCGCGCGCGGGTGATCAGCACAGCGATTGCGCCCTATCTCTATCAGAGCGGCGTTCTTGGACGCGTCCACAGCGTGTTCCGCTCGGCGTTGAACCTCACTGTTTCCGACGAGCTGATCACGCTCGCGACTCCGAGCACGGGTGCATTGCCGAACGGCGTCGTGCTGGATTCGGAGACCGATCTGCGGCGGCTGCCGGTCGGCGCGCTGGTGTGGAGCTCGAGCCAGTCACTGAGCTGTCTGGACCTACAGGTAGAGCTGATTGACGCGCAGCTGTGGTCGCCGCTGCTCGAGGTCCGCGGGGAGTTTCGACCGCTGCACGAGGTGCGGGGCGCGCTGGCCCGGGCGCTCCAGCGGCGTGCGCCCAGTGGTGGGTTCACGGATGCGCTGCGGCGGCTTGCCGAGGGCGCTCGCGACGTGTCCGCCGGCTATCCCGCGATGAGCGAAGTGCTGCGGGCGGTCGGCGACAGCGATCTGGCACGGGCTCTTTCGAGCGCGCGCAGGCTCATCGGGCTTGGGCAGGGGCTAACGCCATCCGGTGACGACTTCCTGATCGGGTTGTGCGCTGCGTTGCGGGCAGCGGAGCATCCTCTGCACGCGGAGTTTGCGAGCGGCTGCTGGCAACAGGCGGAGGGTCGCACGACGACGGTCTCGGAGATGTTCTATCGATGCGCGGCGCGGGGTGAGTACAGCGGTCGCATCCACCGCGTCGTATCGACGCTCACAGATCGCGCGGCGGATCCCGCGGTCGAGCTCGAGCGTGCACTGGACTGGGGCGCGAGCTCAGGCGCCGATTGCGTGCTTGGACTGCTTCTCGGCGGCGCGGCGACCCGCCGTGCCCTGGTGGGTGCGAAATGACCGCGGCTGAGCATGTACTGGCGGTAGTGCGGGCGCACGTGGTGCCGAACACGTATCGGGATTCGGTCGAGCTCATGCGGGTGGCGGCCGAGATCGAGCGGCTGCCGGACGTACAGCGGGCCGCGCTCGTGATGGGGACGCCCGCGAATCGGGCGATTCTCGATGAGGCAGGGCTACTGGTCGGCGCAGCGCTCGACGTCGGGCCGAACGACCTGGTCATCGCGGTAGGCGGCGCCTCGGCGGAAGCGGTGCAAGCGGCACTCGAGGAGGCACGGACGCTGCTCGCAAGCCAACCGAAGGCGAGCGCACGGCAATCGGAGCTGGAGCAGCCGAAGACGATTGCCGAGGCCATCGCCGAGCAACCCTCAACCGGGCTGGCGATGATCTCGACTCCCGGCGCCTACGCTACCGCCGAGACGCTGAAGGCGATCAAACGCGGTCTGCACGTATTCCTCTTCAGCGACAACGTCCCGCTCTCAGACGAGATCGAACTGAAGCGACTCGCCGCCCGCAAAGGGTTGCTGTTGATGGGTCCCGACTGCGGCACGGCGATCCTCGATGGCATACCGCTAGGCTTCGCCAACGTGGTGCGCCGCGGCTCGATCGGCCTTGCGGCAGCCTCGGGCACCGGGTTGCAGCAGGTGACGTGTCTGATCGACTCGCTTGGCGAAGGCGTTTCGCAGGCGATTGGCGTCGGCGGGCGCGATCTCGACGAGCAGGTCGGCGGAGTGATGATGCTGGCGGCGCTCGAGCGACTGGCAGCCGACCCGCAGACCACGGTCATCGTGCTGCTGTCCAAGCCGCCCGCGGCGAGCGTCGCGAACGAGGTGCTCAGACTGGCGCGTGGGGCGCGAAAACCCGTCGTGGTCAACTTCCTGGGCGACTCCCACGAGATCCAGCGTGATGGGAGCGTGGTGCGCGTGCCCACGCTGGAGGAGGCAGCAGTGTGGGCGGTCGCGCTGGCGCGGGGCGACGCGGCACCCGCGAGCCCGCGACTTGCGACGGACCTCGTCGAGCTGGCGCAGTCGAAGAGCAGCCGGCTGACAGCCGATCAGTGGCGGGTGCGCGGGCTGTACAGCGGCGGGACGCTGTGCAAGGAGGCGGCGCACGTCTTTCACGAGCTCGGCGCGCGCGAAGGGCACGAATTGATCGATCTCGGCGACGACGAATTTACCGTCGGCCGGCCGCATCCTATGATCGATCCCCGGCTCCGTAACGAGCGCATTGTGCAAGCGGCCGCGGACCCCGAGACGGCGGTGATCTTGCTCGACGTCGTGCTCGGCTATGGCTCGCATCCCGATCCCGCGGGAGCGCTCATGCCCGCCGTAGCGGCAGCCACCGCGTTCGTGATGGTGGCTTCGGTGTGCGGCACCCCGGCAGATCCGCAAGGACTCCAGCGACAAACGGCGCTGCTGCGCGATGCGGGCGTCGTCGTAGCTCCGAGTAACGCTCAAGCTGCGCGACTCGCGGCGTTAATCCTGAAGGACCGCACCTGATGCCGATCCTGGCGGAAGCCAACGGCGTCCTGAACATCGGGCTGGCCGGCTTTGCCGACCCGCTGCAAGCCCTTGGCGCACCCGTGTTGCAGCTCGATTGGCGCCCACCTGCTGACAGCGATCGCAACCTCGGCCTTCTCGTGGCGTTGCTCGAGGACGATCTCGACGACGTCATTGGCGCCCAGGTCGCGCTGGCCAATGCCAAGGCAGTTTCACGGCTGCTCGCCGCTCGCCCGCTGCTGCTCGACGTGCAGCCCGCGCGTGAGGTCGTGCCCGATCTCGGCGATCGACTCCTACTGCACGCGGGCCCGCCGATCGACTGGTCCGACATGTGTGGACCGATGCGCGGGGCTGCGATTGGGGCGATGCTGTTCGAGGGCTGGGCGGCGGACCCGGACGAGGCGACCGCGCTGGCGAGCTCCAACGCGGTGAGATTCGCGCCGTGCCATGACTTTGGCGCGGTCGGACCGATGGCCGGCCTTCTGTCGCCCTCGATGCCAGTGGTGGTCGTTGAAAACGACGAGTGTGGCAACCGCGCCTTCGCGACGCTCAACGAGGGCCTGGGCAAGGTGCTGCGGTTCGGCGCCTACGACGCGTCGGTCCTGGAGCGGCTGCGGTGGATGGGCAGCACGCTTGGGCCTGGCCTGTCGCGGGCACTGCAGCAGACGGGCCCGATCGATCTGAAAGTGCTCATGGGCCAGGCACTGCAGATGGGCGATGAATGCCACAACCGCAACGTGGCGGCGACCGCGCTGCTGAGCAGACAGCTCGCGCCGGCGCTCGTGCGCGAGGTCGAGCCGCCGATCGCGGCGGCCGTGCTCGACTTTCTGCTGGACAACAATCACTTCTTCCTCAATCTGTCGATGGCCGCGTGCAAGGCCAGTCTCGACGCCGCGCACGATCTGGCCGGCTCGACCATGGTCACGGCGATGGCGCGCAATGGGGTCGAGTTCGGCATCCGCGTGAGCGGCACGGGCGATACCTGGTTCACGGCGCCGTCGACGGTGCCCGATGGTCTGTACTTCGCGGGCTACGGGCCGCGGCACGCGAACCCGGACCTTGGCGATAGCGCGATCACCGAGACCGCGGGCATCGGCGGCTTCGCGATGGCCGCGGCGCCGGCGATCGTGCGCTTCGTTGGCGGCGAGGCGGCCGACGCGTTGCGCTACACGCTCGAAATGGGACGCATCACGCTCGCACGCAACGCGGACTATGCGCTGCCGAGCCTGGGCTTCGCGGGCACGCCCACCGGGATCGACGTGCGACGGGTGGTCGAGAGCGGCACCGCACCTGTGATCAATACGGGGATCGCCCATCGCGAGCCTGGAGTGGGACAGATTGGGGCTGGCATCGCGCGGGCGCCGCTGGCGTGTTTCGCGGCTGGGCTGAGAGCCCTCGGCACGCGGATGGGACTCACCTCATGATGGACAAGAGTGCGTTGATCGCGGTCGGCGGCAATGCGCTGATCGCCGATGGCCAGCGCGGGACCATCGACGAGCAGTTTTCCAACGCGCGCGTTATCTCGGCGCAGGTGGCGGCGTTGGTCGAAGGTGGCTGGCGCATCGTGGTCACCCACGGCAACGGACCGCAGGTCGGCTTCATCCTGCTGCGCTCGGAGCTGTTCAAGGGCAGCCCGTTCATTCCCAAACTGGCGCTCGACGTGTGCGTGGCTGACTCTCAGGGTGGGATCGGGTACATCATCAGCAACAGCCTGCTCAACGAGCTTGGGCCCGGGCGGGTGGCGTGTCTGCTCACCCAGACCGTGGTCGACGTTGACGATCCCGCGTTTCGCAAGCCGACCAAGCCAATCGGGCCAGCGTTTTCCGAACGTGAAGCCATCGAGCGGCGCGAGGCCGATGGCTGGACGATGGTCGAGGACAGCGGGCGCGGCTATCGTCGCGTGGTGCCTTCGCCGAAGCCCGTGCGGATCATTGAGACGCGCGCGATCCAGGCGCTGCTCGGGGCAGGGCAAGTCGTCGTCGCCGCGGGTGGGGGCGGCATTCCCGTTGTGGAAGTGCAACCCGGCACATACCGCGGAGTCGAGGCGGTCATCGACAAGGACCTCGCTTCGGCGTATCTCGCGGCCAGCCTGGAACTACCGCTGCTGGTGATTTCGACGGGAGTCGAGCGGGTCGCGGTGCATTACCGTGGCCCGGACCAGCGCGAGCTGGATTGGGTGAGCCTCGAGGAGGTGCGGGGTTATCTCGAGGACGGCGAGTTCCCGGAAGGGAGCATGGGGCCGAAGATCAGAGCCGCAATTGAGTTCCTGGAGCGAGGGGGTAAGGAGGTCATCATCACGTCCGTAGGGTGCCTGCAGGCGGCGATCGCCGGTCAGGCTGGTACGCACATCACGGTCAGCTAGCCCTCACCCCTGGATTAAGCCTCTCTCAGGGGCAGAGGCAGAAGAAAGGAGACAGCATGCCACGCGTCTCGGCGGAGCCGTACGAGTTCGAGTTCGAGCCAAGCTCCACGGCGCTGCTGGTCATCGACATGCAGCGCGACTTCGTCGACCCGGGTGGTTTCGGCGAAGCCCTCGGCAACGACGTGTCGCTGCTGCGGCGCGCGGTGGCGCCAACGCGGCGCGTGCTCGATACCGCGCGGTCCATCGGCCTGTTCGTGGTGCACACACGCGAGGGCCATCGACCAGACCTGTCCGATTGCCCACCCGCCAAGCGCATCCGTGGCCGACTGCGCGCGGGCATCGGCGACCCGGGCCCGATGGGGCGCATCCTGGTCCGCGGCGAGTATGGCCACGATATCGTCGACGAGCTCAAACCTGGACCAGGTGAACCCATCGTCGACAAGCCCGGCAAGGGCTCGTTCTACGCCACCGACCTCGAGCTCATCCTGCGTGACCGCGGCATCAAGAGCCTGCTGGTGACCGGCGTGACCGCCGAAGTGTGTGTGCAGACCACGGTGCGCGAGGCCAACGACCGTGGTTTCGAGTGCCTGGTGCTCGCCGACTGCATCGCGTCGTACTTCCCGGAGTTCTACGAGATGACGCTCCAGATGGTGAAGGCGCAGGGCGGCATCTTTGGCTGGGTCAGCACCTCGGATGCGCTCTTGGCAAGCATTTCGGAATCTGGCGTTCTGGCCGCTAGCGCGGCAACGGCCTGAGGGGGCGAAACGCAATGGCAACTGACAGCGGAGTACAGCAGGCGCGCATGGGTGGCGGTGGGGCTCGAAGCATCCCGCTGTGGGTGCCGGGCGATTGGAATGCATTTTTCGGACTGTTCACGAACGTCATTCTGAATGTGCTGGTACTGACCGGGCTCGTGCTGGGCGTGGTCAAGCTGCCCAACGACATCGTGTTCGGCCGCATCTTGCCCGCGCTCGGGATCGCTTTGCCGCTGGGCAACCTGTGGTACGCGTACCTCGCCTATCGCATGGCGCAGCGCGAGGGCCGTACTGACGTGGCCGCGATGCCCTACGGGCCGAGCGTGCCGCACATGTTCATCGTCGTGTTCGGCGTGATGCTGCCGATCTATCTGCAGACCAACGATCCCATCCGCGCTTGGCAGGCGGGTCTGGCGTGGTGCTTCATCATTGGCGTGATCATCCTGATCGGCGCGTTCGTCGGGCCGACCATTCGCAAGTACACGCCTCGGGCAGCGATGCTCGGCACGCTCGCTGGCATCTCGATCGCGTTTATCTCGCTGCGGCCGGCCTTCCAGAGCTGGGACGTGCCGTGGATCGCCTTCGTATCACTGACCCTGGTGCTGGTGGGCTGGACGGCCGGCATTCGCCTGCCCGGCAACATTCCCGCGGGCCTGGCGGCGGTGATCGTGGGGACGGCGCTGGGCTGGGCCACGGGGGTGATGAAAGCGCCCGAGGTCGCCGCCTCGCTGGGCACGGTTGGGATTCACCCACCGCTGCCATCGGGTGACGTGATCGTGGGCTTTGGCGCGATCGCCAGCTTGCTGGTCACCGCGATCCCGCTCGGTATCTACAACTTCACGGAGGGGATGAACAACGTCGAGAGCGCGGCCGCGGCTGGTGACAACTACCCGCTGCGATCGATTCTGATGGCCGACGGCATCGGCGCCATCGTCGGCTCCTTCCTGGGCAGTCCGTTCCCACCCGCGGTGTACATCGGCCATCCTGGCTGGAAGGCAGTCGGTGGACGTATCGGCTACTCGATGGCCACTGGTGTCTCCGTGGCCCTGGTGTGCTGGCTCGGCCTGGCGGCGCTGCTGCTGGCGATCATTCCGCTGGTGGCGATCCTGCCGATCCTGCTGTACATCGGCCTGGTGATCGGCGCGCAGGCGTTCCAGGCATCGCCGAGCCGACATGCGCCGGCGATCGTGCTGGCGCTGCTGCCAAATATTGCATCGTGGGGGCAGAACCAGGTCGACACGGCGATCAATGTCGCCGGGCAAACGCTCACGCCCGCCTTGCAGGCGAAGCTCTCGGACGCGGGTGCGATCGTGTACCACGGCATGGCCCGCTTCGGCGGCGGCGCCGTGCTCGCGGGGCTCATGCTGGGCGCGATCGCCGTGTTCATCATCGATCGCGATTTTCGGAATGCGACCATTTACGCCGGCGCCGCGGCGGTACTCGCGTTCTTTGGGCTGATCCACGGTACCGAGATTGGCTTCGGGGTCAATCTGGATATCGTGGGCGGATACGTGCTGATGGGGCTGATCACGGGCTATCTGGCGGTGCGGGCGCCGGCTACGGAAACGGAGGTGGCGGCGGTACCGGCGGGCGCGGAGGTCGCGACTCCGTGAGCATCGACCTGTTTGTCAACGGCACGCTGATGAGCGGCCTGGGGCTGCACCCGAACCTGGCGGGCGCCGAGTTTCTCGGCGCCTTCCAGACGGCGCCGCGCTATCGCCTGTACTCGATCGACGGCGTGCACCCGGGCATGTTCGAAGTGGTCTCGGGTGGCGTCTCGGTCGCAGGCGAGCTGTATCGGGTCCCGCTCGATGTGCTGCACAACGTGGAAGCACGCGAGCCGCCCGGCCTGTACCGCGGGCCAGTAGAGCTGAGCGATGGCCGCACCGTCGAAGGCATTTTGTTCCCGCGCGATCTCACCGAAGGGCACGTGGACATCTCCAGCTTCGGCGGTTGGCGCGCCTATGTCACACGCGCCCGCGTTGCTTGAGCTCGAGATAGGTCTCGATCAGCCGCGGGCTCAGCGTGTCGGCATCGGTGTCGACAGTGAGCACACCGTGCGCCGTACAGACTGGCGGCGTCTGAGGGCCGCTTGCGGGCGGGGCGGCGGACGTTTGGGTCGCCCAGTGTGACGCACACCACCAGGTGATGGCGGGCGGCTTGCGTCACGTGCGCGGCGAGCGTGGCGGACGACTCGCGGTCGGCGAGATCGGTAAACAGCACGACGAGCGAGCGCCGCAGATTGCGCTGCGCCAGGAATTCGAACGCGCGACCGTGGTCGGGCTCGACCGGCTCGGCGCGTAGCGCATAGAGCGCTTGGACCGTCGACAACAGCGCCCCGCGGCCGCGCTGGGGCGGCACGAACGTGCGGACATCGTCAGCATAGGCCAGGAGGGCCACGCGATCGCCGCGCACGCTCGCGACGTAGGCAAGCACGAGCGCCGAGTTCAGCGCGTAGTCGAGCTTCGTGAGGCCGGGTGCGGCGTCGTCGGAAGGTGTTTCGGCGAGCGCGGCCATGGTGCGGCCGGCATCGAGCAGGACCACCAGGTTCTGGCTGCGCTCCGACTCGAACTGATTGACCATCGGCTGACCGCGGCGAGCGGTGGCCTTCCAGTTGATGCGGCGAAACTC
>WNGF01008121.1_pt1 | contig 18823 bp, 12 predicted proteins | sample 5400641 | NCBI WGS metagenome assembly WNGF01 (sample SAMN13153371, study PRJNA577476) | soil metagenome | isolation source: 80 cm soil or saprolite under grassland replicate 2 | place: USA:California | collected 2016-06-15
ATCCCGTCGGGACCGCTTGGGACTCCCTATCGCCGGAGTCTCGGACTGCTCGGGCAGGTAGCTCAGTCGGTAGAGCGTGCGGCTGAAAACCGCAAGGTCGGCGGTTCGATCCCGTCCCTGCCCACTACAAATGGCACTCCGCTTAGAATGTTGTCAACGAGATGTCAACGATTGGCTCTCGGACAGAGGAGCGGAGCGGTGACCATCCGGGCGCGCACCAATGGCTGGCAGGTCATCGTCTACGCCGGCCGCGACCCCCTCACCGGCAGACAGCGGCAGATCACCCGCCAGGTCAACGGCAGTTACCGCCAAGCCAAGAAGGTGGAGGCCCGCCTACGGACCGAGGTCGCGGACGGGCAGCACGCCGGGACGCGGCTCAAGACCCTTGGTGAGCTGCTTGACCTCTGGGTCGAGCGGCGCGTCGCGAGCGACAAGCCCATCTCTCCGGACACGGTGGAGGACTACCGCAGCCTGATCGCCAAGAAGATCAAACCCGCCCTAGGCAGCAAGCGCCTCCACACGGTCAACGCTCGCGTCCTTGACGCCTTCTACGACGATCTGCGGCGGTACGGCAACGCCAAGGCCGCATCTCGCGCGAGAGGCCGCGCCAGGGCCGAGGCGGTCGCCAGAGGCGCGGACCCGAGCACGGCTGCCGCCACGGCGCAGCCCACCGCGAGCGACCAGCGGTTGAGCGCGAACCGCGTCCGCGACGTTCACGTGATCCTGTCCGGGGCGCTCGGACTGGCGGCCCGGTGGGGCTGGATACCGTTCAATCCAGCGCTGATGGTTCGGCCGGCAGGGGGTAGGAGTAAGTCGCGTCCGGTGCCTACCCCGAAGCAGGTTCGGGAGCTGTTTGGAGCACTCACGGACGAGCCGGACTTCGCGGTGTTCCTGCGGCTGAGCACCACGGCGGGGATGCGGCCGTCCGAGGTCTGCGCGCTGCGGTGGCTGGACCTGGACCTGGACGCGGCGACGGTCAGCATCAGCGGCAGCATCGTTACCGCCAAGAGCCTGCCGCAGAAGTACGCGCGGAAGGACAGCCCAAAGAGCGTCCACAGCGTGCGGCTTCTGGCGCTCGACGCGGCCACGGTCGAGCTGCTTCGCGCGCATCGAGCCCGCTGCGAGCAGCTTGCGGGGCAGTTCAACGGGCGGTTAGACCCGCAGGCGTATGTGTTCGCCCGGACTCCGGACGGTCGGACCCCTTGGCGGCCGGACACCGTCAGCAAGCAGTTCACGGCGCTGGTGCGTCGGCTCGGGCACGACTACTCGCTGTATGGACTCCGGCACTTCATGGCGACCCAGCTTGGAGCCGTGGCGGAGGCGGGCACGGTGCGAGAGCGGATGGGGCACGGCAGTCTTGCAGTGACGAGCGGCTACATGCACCGAGTCAGCGAAGCCGACCGTGCGGCTGCCGAGTACATGGGCGCGTTGCTTGACCGGGACAGATGAGCCCACCCACCAGCAGGACCACCCGGGCGGCGACGCTGGCTTAAAGCCTGCGCCACATGGGGCGTTATGGGCACACCGCACCCCGGATGGCGATGAGACGGCTCAGGGCCGGGCCTGGGTGTCGCTTGCCTGCGTGCCTGGCCGGTCCGTGGTTGCTGGTCTACTGGCCTCGGGGATGGCCAGGGGCGGGCCAGCTGCGGTGACGGGCTGGGGCCGTAGCTGGCTTCGGCGCCACCACAGGTAGGTGGCGGCGCCGACCACGATCGGCAGGGCCCACTGGAGCGCGCGGTAGACCAGCACGCCGGCGGCCACCTGGGACCGGTCGCCCCCGGCGGCCGACAGCGTCGCGATCAGTGTCACCTCGACCGCCCCGAGCCCACCGGGGGTGTACGGGATCGCGGTGATCAGGCGGGCGAACGCGAACGCGGCCAGCACCTGCGCCCAGGAGACCTCGGCGTCGCTGACGCCCACGTCGCGCAGGGCGACCAGCAGCAACAGGTACAGCGTCAGGTGGCTGACCAGCGACGCCACCGTGATCGGCACCCAGCCGCGCTGGAGCAGGTCCCGGGTGCGGGCGCGGAACTTGGTGGTGGCCAGCTCCCAGCCAGCCACCGGCGGCCGCCCCACCAGCCGCAGCAGCCGCGAGGCGACCCGCCCGGCCCACAGCCCGAACCGGCGAGCCATCTCCTCGCTGCGCAGCATCAGCGCGAACACCACGATCGCGGCGACCAGCCCGCTGATGCCGGCCAGGGCGGCGATCACCCGCCCCAGGCTGACGCTGCCCTGCAAGGCGACCAGGGCCAGGGCCAGCACCGGCATGGCGAGCTTGATGAAGCTGTTCCACACCCCGGAGACCAGTACGGCGGTGGTAGTCCGCGACCGCGAGTAGCCCCACGACCCCAGCATGTTGTAGGTCAGGCCGATGCCGATTGCCGGCCCGGCAACGGGCACGGTGTTGGTCACCGCGGTGGCCGATTGGGTCATCACATTCGCTCGCCAGAACGATAGCCCGGGGGTGACCGTCATCCACACAAACGCGTAGGTGCATAGGTTCCAGATGGCCAGCAAACCAAGGAGAGTGAGTTCCAGCCAGGTCATGTCGGTGATCGCGGTCCACGCCTGGCTCAGGTCGATCTTCTTGAGCAGGAAATAGAAGATCGCCACGACCAGCACCAGCGACAGCACGACCTGGATGAGCAGGCGGGTGCGTGAGCGGGGCTTGGCGGCGGCTGGCTCCTGATCGACCATCACAGCACCCCTCGTCTGACTGGGTCCAACAACCGCTCCACACTCGGCCGGCTCATCGTCCTTCACCGGAGTCCAGCCGCAGTCGTCCACCGGAGCGCTGCCTGAGCGCCTCGCGCAGCGCGTCACGGGTGACAAAGCTCAGCAGCCCGGGTAGCTCTATGGCAAATGACCCCTCGACGTCGCTGGTCGAGTGGAGCCGGTAGGTCATGCAGCCGCCCGGGAACCGGTGATACCAGGTCGCCCCGAACGCGCTGGTGGACTGGTCGACCCGCTGGTAGCGTCGCACCTCTGGCGCCGGGGACGGCATCTCGAATGTGCCGGTGGTGTCGCAGCCGGCGGCAAGGCGCACCACGACCGCACCCTTGCCGGCTCGGTCGTGGTCCAGGGTGATCACCGAGCGGCCGTTGTTGACGGCCACGTCGGCGACCGTCCAGCCGGGCACTCGAGTCCGCACGCAGGGCACCAGAGAGGCCGACGGCACCGACTGGGCCATCAGCCACAGCGGCTCCAGCTGGGTGCAGTCCAAGCTGTGGATGCCAAGCGGGGTCCTGACAGCCACCCGATTGTCGAAGATGGCGGTCGGGTGCAACGAGGCAAGGACCAGCAGGGCCACGATCGCCGCCCACAGCCCGACCCGGCGGGCGCTCCAGCGCTGCACCCGGATCGGCCGGGGCGGGCTGGGCAGCAGCCGGGTGAACTCGGCGTGCAGGTCACGGCCCTTCTCCCGCAGCATCCGCCGCAGCTGCGAGGGCAGCGCCAGCCCACGGGCGGCGGCGAACCCCTCGCCGATCTCGTCGACGCTGAACTGGCGCAGGGCCCGCCGGTACACCTGCTCAGGGCTGGAGCGCAGCGCCAGGCACAGCATCATGTTGGCCAGGTCGACCGCCTGCCGCCAAGGGGTGGGGCGGGCCTCCACGAAGGCGACGTCGATCAGCAGCAGGCGGCCGTCGCGCACCAGCAGGTTGGCCGGCTTGATGTCGCGGTGGGCCAGGCCCGCGTCCCACAGCCGCCGGATGATCCCCACGCCATCGTCGATGATCTGCTCGTCGACCGCCGCGTCGCCGAGCTCCACCGCGCCGTCAAAGAACTCGGCGACCAGCAGGTACTCCCGGTCGGGGGTGAGCTCCACAAACCCATACGGGGTGGGGCTGGGCAGCCCGGCGCGCTGCATCAGCGACAGGGCGTAGTCCTCCTGCTGCACCAGCCGCCGCACCGTGTTGAACGGCTTCTCGTCCTCCAGCCGCCCATACAGCAGCTCGCGGCCGAGCTTGTACCAGCGGTCGGCGCGCAGGTGGCTTTGCGCGTACAGCTTGCCGAACAGCTGCCTGGGCGGGTCGCCCTTGACGGTGATCCGCAGCGGGGTGGACCCGGCCGAGCCGGCCAGCCCGAACGGCTTGACGTCCTCGACCATCAGGCCGAGCTGGTCCTGCAGGCCCCGCCGGATGGCAACCCCCCGCTCACCGCCGATGTCCAGGTGGGCGCTGCGGCCCCGCTTGTAGGCGACCGGAAAGACCTCGCTGGGGGTGAACCGGCGGAACAGCAGCAGCGGGATGGTGACGCCGATGCCCACCCCGAGGAGCACGTCGTTGGGGGCGTCGACGCCCAACGCGACCCGGGCGACGCCGACCACCGCCACCAGCCCGGCCGCCACCCACTTGCCCCTGTTGCGCCAGCGGCCCTCCGGCACCAGCGTGTACAGCACGCCCACGAGGGTCGCCGTCATGTAGGTGATCGGCAGTGACGGCATCGCCCACCCGCCCCAGCTGGTGCGCAGGTCCACCCCGAACGGTCGTGGCCGCCGCGCGGCGATCGCCAGGCCCGCGGTGACGTTGTCGCCAAGGATCCAGGCGACGATCCATACGATCAGGTGCCGCCAGCGCCGCAGTACCAGCAACGCCCCCAGCAGCCCTGCCCACAGCAACATCAGCGTCCACCAGGAGCCGACGTGCGCCAGCCCCTGCCAGAGCGCCTCCAGCCCGGGCGCGTGCAGCCCGCCAAGCCATCGCACGACCGTGTCGCTGACGACCGTGGCCTCCACGGAAGGGCCGCGCAGCCCGCGGGCGAACAACGCCAGCGTCAGCCCGGCCAGCGCCACTGCGGCGACCAGCCAGCCGACGCCGCTGGTCTGCAGCCGGTACGGCAACGGCGGTGGCGCCCCGGTTGGCCGGCGGCGACGCGGCGACCGGACCGCCTCCCGGAGGGTGGAGTGGACCGGCAGGGCGCTCGTTGGCGTCGACTGGTCTGCGGGCAGGTCCATGGCCCCTCCCCCAGGGCAGCTCAGCCAGCATGAAGCACCTTCCTTGCTGGGTTCTGGCTTGTCAAGGCCCGGAACGCGCCGGGAGCAGCCGCTTGCAGGCGGACGCAGTCGGGCGGGCTGACCAGCGAGCTGCACCTGCGGGGTGGAGGGCAGCGGCCGGCCGCTGGTGATCCTCGCCACGCCGCGCAGCGCCATTGGGAGCGTACCCGGGCGGAGCACTCGGTGGGGCGGCTCAAGCAGTTCCGCCGGGTGGCGGTCCGCCACGAAGAGCTGGCGGTCATCTCCCTGGCCATGGTCTACGGGCTTGCGCCAGTGGGTGAGCTCGAACAAGGCAGGCACCAGCCCGTGATGATCACCGGGCTCTCACATCCGTGATCACGGTGACTACACAGGGCGATGGTGACTGCGCCAGACCGGCGCATAGCTGGCAGAGCCGCCATCGGCCGCGGTTAATGGCAGCGGAAGAACTCGGTGATCGGAGCGTCAATCGGGCCGCTGAGGCGGGTCGTGACGTGGGTCTTGAACGTCGAGCCGTCCGAGCCGGTGCCATGCGCGGTGTAGGTAAAGGTATTACTCACGTACTGGCCATTTTGGACGAAGAAGCCATTGTGCAGGGTAACTGTGCCGGTGTAGGTCGGCAGGCTCGGGTCGGCAAGCGGCACGGCGACAAAGGTGCCGGTCTGAGTGACCGTCCAGTGGATGCGGCCATCAGCAAACGTGGTGCTGTGCGTGACGCGGTTGGTGGTCATCGTGATGGTGTAGAGACGGCCCACCTGCACAGGAGCTGGGAGGAAGTCCACGAAGGTAGCGACTAGGTTCTTGTCCTGGGTCGTCTCGCGGCCTGGCGTGACACTCCGAACGTGCGCGCGATCTCAGCTTGGGTGGCGCCGTAGGCGAACATGCGGGCGGCTTGCAGCCGGCGCGGTCGCAGGCCGGCCAGATCGCGTCGCCATGCGCCCGTTGTGATCAGCATCGCCGCGGCCTCCGCGTGGATGTCTCGGGGTCGGTGCCGGCCTGCTGTGGCAGCATGCCCGCCCTGCCATAGCCACGCAAGGCTGCCAGAGCCGTCACGCTCCCAAGTCACGGTACAATCCGGCCAACCAGCGGAAAGGCGGGCGGGAGGATGCGGCCGTCGCGCGGTCAGGTGCTCGGCACTCTGGGCGCGGTCGCGTTGCTGGCTGCGCTGATGGCGGTCGGGCGCCTGGACGCTCCGGGACGCCCTCGCCGGGCGGCGGCTCCGGCACCGGCCAGCACCACCGCCACCCCACCGACGCCGCCCACCACGGACACGACCGTTCGTCCGCCAACCCCACCCCGGCTGCGTGGCGTGCCGCTTGCGGGCACGGGGGTGGCGGCCCTGCTGATCCCGGAAGCCTCACCATCGGCCGTGCCAGGACTGTTCTGGCTCGACAACGGACAGCTCACCCCGATCGGCGGTCTGCCCCACGGCGGCTGCTACCTCAACCCGACCCGGTTGCCGCACGGCTGGGCGCTTGGCCGGCAGGCCTACCAGCACGCCGGCCAGGACTGCCCCGAAACAGCGACACGGACCCAGTTCTACCTGCTGGCTGACGGCGCCAGCAGCGCCAGGCGGCTCCCCGTCACCGCCGATCAGATCCTCGCCGGCGACACCGACAGCCGGCTGTGGCTGGTCACCACCCTCCACCCGCCCGACCCCAACATGGGCCAGGTGCCACCACAGGCGGTCCAGCAGGTCGACGTCGGCGGCCACCCCCACACCCCCCGCTACCGCATCCCCGACGGCTACGTCGCCTGGCAGGGTATGGCCAGCGGGTCGCTGCTGCTCACCCTCGCCGAGCAGGGCCCAGCCGACACCAGCCTGTTCGCCCTGTGGAACCCCCGCAGCGGCCGGGTGCTGCGCCGCTACGATCGGGTGCTGGCCGCGACGGGGACCACGATCGCCTGGGTCGCGGCAGGGTGCGACCCGCAGCGTTGCCCGCTGCACCTCAGCGACCTGGCCGCCGGCACCGACACCCAGGTGGCCGCCCCGCGGGGCGCCTGGGCCAACACTGGCGCGTTCAGCCCCGACGGCCGCTACCTGGCGGTGGTCTTCAGCGCCGACGTTGACGCCAGCGGCGCGCCGACGCAGGCCAGCGTCTGGGTCGTGGACACCGCCACCCGGCGGCTGCGTGCCGTCCCGGGTGCCGTCATGAGCGGCGCTGAGTTCTGGTTTGGTGTCAGCTGGTCGCCGGCTGGCGCCTGGCTGCTGCTGTCGGCCCCCGCCAACCAGCACACCGACCAGCTCGCCGCCTGGCGGCCCGGCGACACCGTCCTGCACGTCCCCAGGCGGCAGCCCCCCATCGGCCAGCATATGGCACCGGCAGGCGGCTAGCGGCAAAGGCGCAATGAGCCCGCGGCCGGGATGTCAACCTGTTCTGCGAAGCTCTTTAGGCGTAGCGAATAGGCATCGTGAAGCAACTCTCGGCAGCTTTAGCGTGCTGCTTGATTCCACGGTTTGACCCTACCGGACTGCTAGTTGCATTACTTATTCCCAGCTCTAACACTGCCTCTCAGCAGCACAAACACTACTCGCTGCCCTCGTCTAACTCCCTCATCTCAGCCCCAGCGCCAATCCTGCCAATTCCTCGCTACCGTTCTCCCCTGCGCTACACTCAGCACCGCATCCATTTCAGTACGACAGCAGTGCATCCGCGGATGCCAAACGCGCGCCCGGACGCGGGAAGGCGGGAGCAATGGCCGGGATTTCCCCATCACCTGAGCTGATCGACGACGCCGCCTGTGAGCTGATCGGGATCAGCCCGGAGCGGGCGGGCGAGTACGTGCTGGCGCTGGCGGCCGATGGGCTGGAGCTGCCCGAGGGCTGGAGCGCTTCCGACCCGTACCGTGGGCTGGTGGGCTGGGACGTGATCTTGATCGCGCCGCGGTCGCTGAGCATCCTGCGCTGCGACCTGGTGGACTACTGGTTCTCGCGGCGGGAGTACCGGCTGTCGGTGGAAGGCGCCGACCCGGACACCGTGGAGTGCGACCCGGACCTGGAGCAGACCTACTGGCGCCAGGAGCAGCTCGCGCAGGCGCACGTGCGCGCCGCGGGGCAGGCCGCGGGTGAGCTGGCCCGCTTGCTCGACGCCGGGGCGCCGCGGGTGTTGGATCATCCGCTGGACTCCGAGGGCAACCTGTTGCAGCACGCCCACCTGGTCCTTGGCGCCCGGATTCGCAGTGGCTATCCGCTGGCGCCGGGGCGAATGGAGGCGGTGGCGCGGTGGGTGATCGCCGGCTACTACCGGCGCGTGCGCGAGCTGGCGGGCGGGCTGTGCGGCCCGTACCGGTGGGGTCAGCCGGACCCGACCGGGCGGGTGGAGCTGGTGGGGCTGCCCGAGGAGCTGGTGGACGCCTTCGCCGGGCGGTTTCGGCCGCTGCGCCAGGTGGGGGCGTGTGATCGGCCGTTGCGGCGGGTGCTGGCCCGGCGGGCAGGTCACACGTGACGGCGGATCTGACCAAGCTCGCGGTTGGGCGGGCGGGCTACTACACCCGTGAGATCGCCAAGGACCGGGAGGAGTACCTGTCGGGCAAGGGTGAGGCCCCTGGGGTGTTCCATGGGGGGAGCGCGCGCGCGTTGGGGCTTGAAGGGGAGTGCTCGCCGGAGGCGTTCAAGCGGCTGTTTGCGTGGCAGGACCCAAGGTCCGGCGAGCAGTTGGGGCGGGCGCCGCGCAAGGATGCGATGCCGGCGTGGGACCTGGTGTTTCGCCCGCACAAGGACGTGTCGGTCCTGTACGGCCTGGGGGATGCGGGGACCTCGCGGGAGGTAGCGGCCGCGCATCAGGCGGGCGTGCGCGCCGCGGTCGCCTACCTGGACCGGCAGGTTGGCACCCGCACCGGCCGCCATGGGGCCGAGCATGTGGGGGGCGAGGGCCTGCTGGCGGTGGGGTTCACCCACCGCACCAGCCGCGCCGGCGACCCGCTGTTGCACACCCATCTGATCATCGCCAACCGCACCCGTGGGCCGGACGGGCAGTGGCGCACGCTGGACGGTCGGGAGGTGTACCAGCACAGGTTGGCGGCGGATGCGGTCTACCAGGCGACCTACCAGGTGGAGTTGTCGCGGTCGCTGGGGGTGCGGTGGGCGCCGGCGGACCGGTGGGGCAACCGCGCGATCGAGGGGATGCCCGAGGAGCTGCGGCGCAGCTTCTCCAAGCGGCACCAGCAGATCAGCGCCGAGCTCCAGCGGCAGGAGGCCCAGGGCAAGCATCGCACGCCCAGGCTGGTGCGGAAGGTGGTGCATCAGACCCGCCCGGCCAAGACCCACGAGACCCCCGAGACGCTGTATGGCCGCTGGCAGCAGGAGGCCCGCGACCTGGGGTTCGAGCCGGGGCGGCTGGTCCGCGAGGTCACCACGCCGGCACGGGGCCGCGAGCAGCACCTGGCCGGGACGGCGGGACGGGACGGCGCGTCGGCAGGACCGGACGGCGCGTCGGGTAAGACGCCGGCGGGACTGGCCGACATGCTCACCACCACGGGAGGACAGCCCGAGCGGACGGTTACGACGATGTTCGACCGGCTGGCCAGCCCCGAGGGACTGACCGCGCAGGCATCGACGTTTACGCGCCGGGAGGTGCTGTGCGGGGTCGGCCGGGAGCTGCCCGCCGAGGCCGCCGGCGATGTCGGCCCCGCCGAGCTGGAAGCCCTGGCCGACCGGTTCCTCGCCGAGCGGGCGGTGAGCGTGGTCAGCGAGCACGCCATCGGCGAGCGGCACTACGCCACCCCCGAGCTGCTGGCGGTCGAGCAACGGCTGATCGACGCTGCGGTTGGCCGCGCCGGCGAGCAGACCGGCGTGTGCTTGCACGACACCTTGCGGGCGACGCTGGCGGCGCATCCGACCATCGGCCAGGACCAGGCGGCGATGGTGCGCGACATCACCCAGGACGGGCGGGGCGTGGCGGTGGTGGTGGGCAAGGCGGGCACCGGCAAGACCTACGCCCTAGGCGTGGCCCGGCACGCCTGGCAGCTCGACGGCTACCGCGTCCTGGGCGCGGCGCCGACCGGGATCGCCACCGTCTGCCTGGACGCCGAGGGGTTCGAGCACTCCCGCACCGTGGACGCGCTGCTGCACGAGGTGGACCAGGACCACGCCGACCGTGGACGTCGTCACCGGCGTGACCCGGTGGCCCGGCGGCAACGTGAGTTGACACGTAAGCGTCAAGCCGCCGGCCGGGACCGCGATACGACTCGTATCGACCAGCACCAGGACGAGCGCGCGCTCGACTCAAGGACCGTGCTGGTGGTGGACGAGGCAGGGATGCTCGGCTCCCGCAAGCTCGCCCGCCTGCTGGACCACGCCGCGGATGCGCGCGCGAAGGTCGTGCTGGTGGGCGATGACAAGCAGCTCGCTTCGATTGACGCCGGCGGCGGCTTCCGAGGACTCAGGCTGCGGCTCGGCGCCAGTGAGTTGAGCGAGAACCGCCGGCAGGCCGAACCGTGGGAGCGCGAGGCGGTCGAGCACTTGCGCGACGGCAACATCGACGCCGCCCTATCGACGTATCGGGAGCATGACCGGCTGGTGGCCGCCGAAACGCCCCAGCAGTTGAAGGAGACGATGCTTTCGGACTGGTGGCGCTCGTTCCAGCAGGGAAAGCGCGTCGCCATCCTGGCCTACCGCCGCGACGAGGTCGACCAGTTCAACACCGCCTGCCAGCAGCTCCGCGACACCAGCGGGCACCTCGGCCCGGAGCGGCTGACCGTGCGGGATCGCAGCTTCGCGGTGGGCGATCAGGTGGTGTGCGGCAAGAACGCCATCCCGTCGTTGGGGGTCGCCAACGCCACCCGCGGCCAGGTCGTCGGCCTGGACGTCGAGCAGCGGTCGATGACGCTCAAGCTCCAGGACGGCCGCACGGTGGTGCTGCCCCGCGAGTACCTGGACCAGCGGCCCGCCCGGTGGGTTGGCAACAACCCCGACCGGCGCACCGTCGACCTGGCCTATGCGACCACCGGGCACAAGTCGCAGGGCATCACCACAGACGAGGTGCTGGTCCGGGTCACCAGCGCCGAGAACCTCCAATGGCTCCACGTCGCCGGGTCACGCGCGATCGGGCAGACCCGCTACTACAGCGTCGTCAGCCCCGAGCCCGCCAGCCGCCAGGATCGCGACCGCGAGCAGGTGGACGTGCCCGGCGCCGACCCCACCCCCATCGGGCAGGCCGAGCAGATGGCCGCGGTCGCCCGCCGCGACGGCAGCCAGCGGCTCGCCGCTGATACCACCGCAAGGCTCGATCTGCGAAGCATGAGCAGGCACGACCTCCGTGCCCGCCGCGAGCAGCTCGGCGAGTTGCTCACCAAGGGTCCACGCGACCAGTCCCGCCTGGTCGCCCATGCGACCATGCGACGCCAGCAGCACGAACAGCGGCTCGCCGGGGCGACCAGCAGACGGCAGGACGCCCGCGACCTGGTCGGCCTGCTGGAGCACGGTCCGGCCCGCTGGCTGCGCCGGGGCGACCTCGCCAGGGCACGACAGCAGTACGAGCAGGCGGAGCAGGCCTTCCAGGTTGCCCGGCAGCAGGCTGACCGTGCCGCCGACCGCGAACGCAACCTGCGGCAAACCCAGCAGCAGTACCACGCCCACCGGGAGGCCAATCCCGAGCTGGTCGCCGAGCACCGGGCGGTCATGCGCGAGGAGGCCTGGCAGCGGCGGGTGGCCGCGCGCGCGGTCGAGCTGGAGCGGCCCGCCTGGTCGCGGGAGCTGGGCCAGCGTCCGGCCACCGTCAAGGGTAGTCGCGCCTGGGATCGGGCGGTCGGGCAGGTGGTGGAGTACCGGCAGCGCTGGAGGGTCGATGACGCTGAGCGGGCGCTCGGGCCGGAGCCGCACGGCACGGATGCCTCGCTGGAGCGGCGACAGGCCAGGCGGCATGCCGAGCGGGCGGTTGGTCGCGTGCGCGAGCTGGCCGGCGACTGGACCGACCGAGACGAGCGGGGCGACCATCGGGAGGCGACCAGGCCCAGCGAGCGGGGCGACCATCGGCAGGCGACCGGTCGCAGCGACCACCGAGGCGACCGCTGGAGCGACCGCAGGCTGCGACCACGCGACCGCGACCACGACGACCGCGAGCGCGCCATGTAGCTGGTGGTCGCACGACCACCCCGCCACGACAGGCGACCAGCAGCCGACCCCCGCCGCACAGCTTTAGAGCTGGATTGGTTGACTCGTACGAGCCTGTTTCACAAACCTGTGCGAACGAACGGTGAAGCTGCCGCCTGTGATGCCGCGCGGGGTGCGCCTGTGCCGGGCTGGTCGGGGGACGCACTGGCGGACGGCCGCAGCCACAGCGACGCGCTGGCCGGCTGCATCGTCTGCTCGACCACGCCGAGCAGCTCGGCGGTCAGCGTGTCGAGGTCGACCTGCTGGCGCAGCCTGGCGCTGAACGCGGCGATCGTGCGGGCGGCGTCGTACCGGCGCCGGTTGAAGCGCCGGTCAACCACGGCCTGGATGCGGCGGCGGGCCGGCTGGAACGCCGCGGCCACGGCACCACCAGGGGAGAGTCGCGGCCAAGCAGCTGGCTCAGCCCCAGGACCACGCCAGCGTAGCTGCCGCCCAGCAGCACGGTGAGCAGGCTGTAGGCGAGCGTGCGGCTGACGATGCGGTCCAGGTCGTACAGCCGGTAGCGTAGGATCGCGGCGCCGGCCGCCAGCGGCAGCAGCGCTACGCAGGCCCCGGTCGCCCAGGCGAGCGTGTCCGGCAGGCCCAGCGCCGCGCTGGCCAGCGCGGCGACCGCCGTCAGCGCCACCAGCGCCGCCGCCCACGCCACCCAGCGCAGCTGCTGGCGTTCGACGCCGCGGGCGCGGCGAAACCGCACCACCAGCGACCCCGCCGCGACCATCAGGGCCAGCAGGGTGACACCCAGCGTGAGCTGGTTGACGACCAGCAGGGCACCACCGACACCGCGGAAGTCCAGCTGGTTCTCGACCTGGTAGCGCGGGTCCAGCGACCCCCTGGCTACTGCCACCGCCACCAGCAAGGCGACCGGGGCGGCCACGGTGGCCCAGGCCCACCAGCGCCAGCGGGGTGAGGGCAGCGACCCGGTCGGGGTCAGCAGCAGGATAAAGCTGAGCGCCGGCAGCGCCATCAGGATGAGGGCCGGGGAGTAGCGGGCCACGACGCCGGCGGCGGGCAGCGCGCCGGGCCGGGCCACCAGCCCGTAGGCCGCATAGGCGGCGGCTACCCCGCTGGCGTTCAGCGCCAGGCCGAGGATCAGCAGCAGCCAGCCAACCGGGTGGTGGGGCCGCCGGCTGGCCAGCACCGCCCCAACCGTGGCCGCGCTCACCAGCGCCAGCACGGGGCCAACCACGGACCCGCCGCTGAGCTGGGCCAGGTCGGGCCGGCCGGCCTGGCGCGACAGATGGTCCAGCCAGGCGACCACCGGCAGGCCGAGCATGGCCAGCGCCCACAGCACCCACGCCAACACGCCCGGCCACTGTCGCGGCCGGGCCAGTCGGGCGGCAGAGGTCACCGCCATAGTGCTCGCAGCATGCAGCTCCCCTTCGGCACCGCCACCCTCGACGGCGTGGATCACCCACCACTGTGGCCGGCCTCCGTCTCGGTAACGTTACGGACGGTGGACCAGCCGAAACCACCAGGGCTTTGTGAAACAGGCTGGTACGAGTCAACCGCTGTCCCATGTGGGGGGGAGCGCTCCCCCAAGGATGCTCCGCCGGCGACGAGGCGACAGCGGCCGGGTAGCCTGGATGCCGAAGGTGAGGCTCGAACCAAGGAGCACGCTCGTGGTGCGGCTTGGTCCCAACGCCTACGGTGAGCAGCTGCGGCCCGGCCGGGTCGCCGACTGCTACCTCGGCATCCTGCTCGATCAGCCCTTGGCCGAGATCGCGCCCGAGCCCGGCTGCGTGCTGGTGGTCGCCCCCGCCGCCCTGCTCCACCGCGAGATCCCGCAACCGCACGGGCAGGTGCTGTACGACCTGGTGACCGGCCACCCCGACCGCGCGCCGCAGGAGCTGGTGTTCCTGGCCGACCTCACCGTCGAACTGCGCGCCTGGCCGCAGGAGACCTGGACCGCGGTGGGGATCAGTCCCGAGGCGGCGCTGCTTGCGGTGGTGGACCGCTGGCGCGCCGGCCACCTCAAGGGCCTGGAGCTGGGCGGGGTGCGCGCCGAGGAGGCCCGCGCGCTTGGCCGCCCCCCCATGGGCTATGTGCGGGCGCAGCTCCGCGACCGGCTGGCCGGGGAGATCAGCCGCCTGTACCTGCGGTGGCTGCATCCCACCAGCCGCCGCCGCTCGGGTGAGCGCTTCCTGTAACCGGCCGCGCGTGCCGGCTCGTCTGCCCGTGCCGCGGCAGCAGCCAGGCCCCGACACAGGACGCCGGGGCCTGCCAGGAGCCGATGATGCTCAGCGTTCGTCGCGGTAGCCGCCCGGATGGTGGGGGCGGGCAGACCGCTCCGCCCGCTCGGTGCGTGCCTGTTCCTGCCGCCCGGAGCGCTCGGCCTGCCGCTGGGCTGGCCGGCTGGCCCGCTCGGCACGGCGCTGCACCGCCCACACCCGAGCAGCCGGCCTGGCCGCGCGGCTTTCGGCCTGCATGTCGAAGACCACCCGTGGGCCGAGGGTGGCCATCTCTTCGCCACGACGGACTCGCTGGGCAAGCTCCGTATCGTTGCGCGCCCTGATCGGAATCACGTCCCGGTTGAGCTGGACGAACGCCGGGTCCAACCGCCGCTGCGCCGCCGTGGCGTTGCTCCCGCCACGCCCCGAGGGTGGGCGGGGTGGCAGGCCCAGCCCGTGGCGCTGCCACGCGGTCCGCAGGGCCTTGTCGCTGGTGCCAAGCTCCTTGCGGGTCTGGTTGATGCCGACCTCGGCAGCGCGCTGCCACGCCCGCCGGGCCGCCTCCGGGTCGTGGTAGAAGCGGCTGCGCTCCGGGCCACCCTGGAACACCACCGGCTGGTCCAGGCCGTGCTCGTCGAACGCGCGGCGCAGTGCCTGCTTGGACACCCCCAACTGCTGCGCCGCCCGGTCGATGCTGACCTGGTTGGCCAGCTCAAGCGCCTCCTGGGCGGCGGCGCGGTCCTGCAAGAACCTGGTGCCCAGGGCCATCGACGGCCGCCCGCGTAGCATGCTGCGCTGCTTGGCGGTGGTGCCGGCGAAGATGCCGTGCTGGTCGTTGTGCGCCTGGGGGCCTTGCAGGGCGGTGTCAAGGCAGGGCTGGCGGACCTGGCAGCCCGCGCAGAGCTCCTTGGCGTGGGTGACCTGGTGGCTGTTGCCGCCGCTGCGCTCGGTGGGGAAGAACAGCTCCGGATCGGCCTGGCGGCACGCCGCCTGCTGCCGCCAGTCCCCGCCCTGCGCACCCGGTGCGGGGGTGGTGGTCGGTTGGGCGAGCCTGGCCCGGACGGCAGCGGCGCGCTCCTCCAGCGGCACCATGCCCTCCTGGGCGCGCAGCGCGGTGGTCACATGCCGAACGTAGGTGGGCGTGACGCCCAGCCGGTAGGCGAGCTGGCTGGAGCGCGGCGCCCGGTTGGGATCAGGGGCCTGTTCGGCCCACAACTGCTCAAGCCGCCCGCGCGCGGTCGCCGGCCCGGCGCGCAGGCTGGCCAGCTGCTGGGCGACCTGGCGGCGTGGCACGCCGAGCTCGCGCGCCAAGCCCGCCTCATCGACGGGTTGGTTGCCGCGGACTTCGCGGGTCCAGTAGCGCCGCTCGACTTCCACCGCGACCCGCTCAGGGTCGGCGGGTCGGCCCGTCAGGGTGGCCTGCTGGTGGCCGCCGGCGGCAAAGTGCGCCTGCAGCTGGGCCACCTGCTCGGGGGTGGGCTGGCCGTGGCTGACCTGCTCGCTCAGCATCCCGGCAAGGCCGTCCTCGCTGGCCTGCTGGGTGCGCAGCGCGTGCAGCCACTGGCGGGCGACCTGCGGGGTGGTGCCCACCTGGCGGGCCAGCGCGGCGGGGTCCAGGGGTTGGCCGCCGCGCACCTGGTGGGCGAGGTAGGCGTCGGTGATCTGGTCGCGGACCAGCCGCCCCCGCAGCTCCGCAAGCGCGGGGTCACGGTGGCGCTGGGCGCGCAGCACCCGGACCAGCTCGGCGGTGAACCGAGGAGCGACGCTGACCTCGGCGGCCAGGGCGGCGGGGTCGACTTGGTGGCCGCCGTCGACCTCACGGGCAAGCCAGGTGTAGGCGACGCGCTCCCACGCCGGCCGCGGGTCTGCCGGCGCCTCGGCCGTGGTGGGTGCCGGGGGGTTGGGGCGATGCCCGTTGATCCTCATCGGGCGTCCCCCTTGCGCTCCGCCCGCGGCGAGCCGCCGGCCAGCCAGGTGTTGAGCCGCTCGACAAGCGACGGCTGCGGGGTCCGCTCGCGCTCGTGTTCGGCGCGCTGACGGGCGCGCATGGTGGCGCGCTCGCGGCGCCGCTCGCCACGGCGGAGCTGCCGCTCGGCCTTGTCTTCCAGCCGCTGCCGGCGGCGCCGCTCGGCGGGGGTGTAGAACGGCCGCAGCCGGATCGGGGTTGGGCGCAGGTGCCCGTACAGCAGCACCCCCTCACCCGGCCGCAGCCGCCGCAGGTCCTCCACGGGCAGCAGCGGCCGGTACAGGTGCGACTCGTTCAGCGAGTGCCGCCCGTCCGAGCCGATGGACCGGGACTGCTCGACCTGCTGACGCTCGCCGATCAGCTTGGAGCCCAGCTCCAGCGCGCTCAGGTCCGCCAGCCCCGACAGGAACAGCTTGGCGCGGTGGTTGTTGAGGATCGTGGAGGCCTTGGCGCCGTAGCGCGCCTCCAGCTGGCTGCGGTCATGCCACACCGTCACCAGCTGGATGCCCTGGCCGCGCGCGGTGGTGGCCAGCACGTCCAGCTCCGACAGCGCCGCGCAGTTGCCGGCCTCATCCAAGAACAGCCCAAGCCTGGGGTTGAGCATCCCGTCAGGGCTCTTGGCGGCCCGCTCCTGCGCCGCAGCAACCACCTGCTGGGTGATCGTCTCAAACAGCGGACGCAGCAGCCGCTGCTGGTGGGCGGGGGCGTACAGGTAGATGGTGTTCTCCCCCGACAGGAAGTACTCCACATCCAGGTTGTGGCCCTCGGTCCACGCCGCCACCCGCTCGTTGCCGTAGACGTGCAGCACCTCCTCGGCCGTGGCATAAAGCGAGTCACGCGCCCGCTCACCGCGGAACTGTGAGGAGTTCCAGGCATCCAACGCCGCCTGCACACCGGCCGCCTCAAGAATCTCGGTCACCCGGTCGTCTTCGCGGGAGTCCAGCCAGTGCAGCACGTCACGCATCGCCAGGCCCTTGACCGCGGCAGCGAACAGGACCGGCCCGAGGAACTTGACGCCCATCGTCTTCCAGAAACGATGCTCAGGCCGCTGCTCCTCGGTGGGAGTCTGCTCGATGGCGTTGGCCAACATCACCGCCATCTGCTGCGCCCCCGCCCAGGTCCCACAGGAGGCCAGCGGGGTCCACTGCGCCACCACCTCCCCCGACGCGCCCAAGGGGTCGATGATGGTCACCTCGCCCTTGCGCGCACGAGCCGCCATCGTCGCCCGCAGCACATCAGGCTTGACCGAGGTGGCCAGCAGCGGGCCTTGCCAGTCCAGGATGCCCGGCACCAGCGCGCCGGTGGTCTTGAAGCTGCCGGTCGGTCCGAAGATCAGCACCGAATGGCAATCCTCGGAGGCGAGCAGCCGCCCACCCTTGGCCACGCCGGCAAGGCGGCTGGTGCGGCCGACGATCACCCGGCCAGGAGTCGGGCGGCGCACGAACAGCAGGCGCAGCTCCCGGCCGCTGGCCCACACCGAGCCCCGGCGGCTGCGCCTTGTGTGCTCGCGGCCCGGCCGATGCCCTGGCGCCCGGCCGGGCAGGTACTGCGTGGCCAGCCGCACCACCATGGTGATCGCGCCGGCGATGCCGCCGACCAGCAGCGCCGCCGAGAAGTACATGCCGACCGGGCCGGGCAGCACGCGGCGCACGCCGGCAGGCCAGGCCAGCTTGGGGTTGCTCAAGGTACCGGGCAGGTGCCACAGGATCAGCACCACATCGCCCGGAGAAACGTGCATCCAGATGTGGCCGAACAGCAGCCCCGCAAGTTGCCCGGCCAGCCAGACCAGCACGCCCGCCACCGCGGTAGTGGCCAGGCCGTAGCCGATCAGCCGCTGCTCGGTCTCCCTCATGCCCGGCTCGGGGATGTGTCGCCCGTTGGGAGGCACTGGAGGCCAGGGGTCACGCCACATCCGGCCCACCCCCCGACGTGATGTCCTCACCGTCCAGGAAGCGATGGAGTTGCTTGCGCGAGACTCGCCACTGCCCACGGACCTTCCGGCCGGGCAGCCTGCCTTCCTTAAGACCTCTGTAGTACGACCACACCGAAACTCGGGCGAGCTGTGCCGCCTCGGCAACGGTGTAGGTCAAGATGTCGCCGTCTCGTACGGCGATAGCGTCTGCGGTCGGCCTTGCGGCCGGCGCGCTACGATCTCCCTGCACGCGGAGCCTCCAAACTCTCGTGCCTGGCCCCGGCGGGGAACGGTGCGCCTACACCGCTCCATCAACCGCCGGGGCCTTGTTTCCTGCCCTTTCGCCTGCCGACCTCCCTTCCTCCAAGTCCTACGATGAACAATGTCACTCTGCCATACGTATGGCTAGGCATCAAGGTGCTACCCCAGTGAGAGTCCGTCAGGAATGGCCACCGATAAGCAACTGACGGCATCAAGGACACCAGGGGTTCATGCAGATCAGAAGGTCCGCCAACCAGTCCCGTTGGCAGTCCCCTTACCAGTCCGCTGCAACTCGGTCGCAGCAGCGGGTTAGCATTAGGGCGAACGCCTCAGAACAACGGGATCGGTTATGCCGCCTGCTCAGGCCTACACTCCCAATCTCCGCCTTCAGCAACACCGCGCGCGACTCAATCTCAGCCAAGAGGAAGTTGCC
>WNGF01014840.1_pt1 | contig 18814 bp, 14 predicted proteins | sample 5400641 | NCBI WGS metagenome assembly WNGF01 (sample SAMN13153371, study PRJNA577476) | soil metagenome | isolation source: 80 cm soil or saprolite under grassland replicate 2 | place: USA:California | collected 2016-06-15
CTTCCGTGATGGCAGGCGGTGCGGTCCAGGCATAATAGAAGCCAAGCGTTTCGGCAATAAGCTTCACGGTATTCTTGTTTTCAGTCCGCTTCTTGTTTCGGTCTACTTCCTGTAAGCCAATAATCGCAGCCCCACCAATTTCCTGGTCCTGCTTTAGAAGCTTAATGAGTTCCAGTAGCTGCGCTCCGCCGCGCCAGCGTATGTTATAGGAAACGACCTTAATCGCTGCTGATGACTTCGCTGGAGACTGAAGCTTCGACGCCTGGCCAATCTCAAGGAGTTTCGTATCCTGGTCAGGTATGAGCTCGTGAGGCACGTCTAAAAGATACTCAGAATTGAGGTGAGCGACACTCTGGGCGGAGAGAACAGTTGAGACGACGATTGTAAGCCAAGTTATGCGACTTCGCCTGGTGAGTAAAGTGAGCATTTTTACCGGCATCCCCTTTCACAATTCCATGCGGGTTTCAGCCGAGTAGTCATTCTTTCAAGTTTCATCGAAGACGATCCACGAAATGACACGAACCAACACGAATATTTAGGTGAGATTTCCTGTGATTTAGTGGATCGTTTTGCCGGAGCCTTCGCTAAGAGATACGCAATACTGAAAACATGAAACACCAGCTCCCGCCGAGGCTACAAGAGCGCTGATGTTTGAGTCAAACACCTAGTATCCTGGGAATGTCTGACTTGACCAAAGGGAATACATCAGTTAAACCTCCAGACGCAATGGCCGACTCAGCAATTGATATAGATGTGTTGGCGATCTTTTCTCATCCGGATGACGCGGAATTGTCTGTGTCGGGCACGCTGCTTAAGTTGAAGTCGCTTGGTTATCGGACTGGTGTAGTTGATGTGACGCGCGGCGAGATGGGCACGCGAGGCACGCCCGAAATTCGCGCCGCAGAAGCGCTCGCAGCGGCCAGCGTAATGAAGCTTGATTTGCGCCTGAATCTTGAGCATCCAGACGGTCATGTCTGGCCCACTGAAGAGTCGCGCAAAGCAATGGTGCGCATTATTCGCAGCCATCGGCCCAGCGTGTTGCTGACGACACATTGGGACGATCCTCATCCGGACCACGCCAACACTTGCCACATTGTGAGAGAAGCGGCGCGCCTCGCGACGATGGCTCGCTATGACGCTGAACCCGGGCAGCAAGCCACGAAAATGCCGGCGATCATGCACTCAATCTATTCACGGCTGGTTCTACCGTCATTCATCGTAGATGTTTCGGAGTTCGTTGAGGAAAAGATGAGTGCGATCAAGACCTACGCTTCACAGTTTTACAGTCCCGCCTCAACAGAGCCCGCTACGCGGATCAGCGATGAAGGCTTTCTGGAGCAGATTGACTTGCGCATGCGTTATTACGGTTCATTGATTGGCGTCGCGGCGGGAGAGGCTTTTTACGTGCGTGAGGCGCTCAATGTTGAAGATCCGGTGGCGCTGCTAACCAGGCCAATGAATATTTACTCGTAGTCAGTTCTTAATTTCCATCGCTTCATTCTGACCATGGCAATGGCCCGCGGAGCGTCGGCGGTGAATCCTCTTGCCGACTCTATTGCCCGGTAGATATCTTCTTTCGCCAGGGAAGCAAAGATTCCATTCACGTCAAAGTTCTCAACCGTCAAGTTTGTCGTTGTTGTTCCATGGCCCATTGAGAACCGAGCACTGATTTGTGCGTCTTCGCCGCTGAACTCCGAAACAGAGTTAGCTGCTCTTACTGCCTCCATTAACGCCTCCCACACGCGACCGCGGTCGATCTCAAACATCTGAGTAGCCACGCCTACCAGCGCTCGAGCCCGGTCCACCTCACTGCCTCCGATTCGACGCGCTACAGTTGCCGCCTCGTTAAGTACTTCTACAGCTCGGTTGGCGTCAGTTTTTTTGAGCAATTGCGCTACTTCAAGCAGGGCCCAGGTGCGTTGGATGTTTGTGATCTCCGCCGCAGACAGCAGACGCATGGCCTCCTGGGAATCTTTTTTATTGATGGCATGGCTTACAAGCGTGAAGTCCACATGAGCTCGCGCACGTTTCCGCAGCTCGCTGTCGGCAATCTTGTCAACAAGATCCCGCGCGTTTGTTTCACCTTTACGCGCGGCGACGAGCGCAGCCCTCGCATATAAAGAATCGCGCTCGGCGGCATCCGTGACGCGCTCGGCCTGGTCGAGCGACTCGCGTCCTTCGTCGCGCGTCTGATCCTCGGGAACCAATCCTCGAGTGAGCAGTCGATCGCGGCCTGTGCGTAAATCTTCAGTAGCATCGGGAGCAATCGATGAAAGTTGCACCCTCAGCTCGGGGGCCAGCTCAGGAGCGTATTGCTCCAGCAGCGGTAATAACCTCGCGATCATAAAATACAGACCACGGCGGCCCGCGACGGTCCGATCTTGATCGGGAGGTTGCGGCGGCCGCAGAAGTATCTGTGTTGCGCCGCGGAGAAACGCCAACCGAAGCGCGGGCGAAATGTCCGGGGCAACAATGCGATCGCGCTCCTGGCTGGAATGATTCTGTCCGTTGCCTCTGACGATAATGTATAAGAAGGGCGTGAATACATAGGAAGACAAAACAGAAACGCCAACTGCGTCAGATGAAGGATCTGCAACCGTACGAGCTAGCATCGCTGCGAATCGTTGATCTGCTGCAGCGGGATCTCTTTCCCGCAAGGCGCAGAGAAAAAAGATGCCGCGCGTAGTGACTCGCTCCAGCGCTGGATCCGCAAATTGCAGGGCACGTTCCACATCTCCATCCCCCAGCAGCCGCCGGGCTAACTGCAGGCGATGCACGAAGGCGATGGGAGGATCTTCTGGGTCGGCCGTTTTGAGCATCGCCGGATCGACGTTACTGGAAACTGGAGCAGAGGGATCCCTAACGGTGTCCGTTAGTTTTGCCAGGAACTCTTCCGAGAGCTCACGATCGCGTTTAGCAGAAAGGCGCAATACCTCACTGCGCAGTTCGGGCGGTGGTTGGATGTATTGATTAGCGCCGCGAGCCGCTGTTTGTCTCTGCTCTTCAAAACGCCGCCACGCTTCCTTGTCAGCTGTCTCAGCGGATTCCCACGCCCGCCGGAACAGTGTGCGCGCTTTCTCAACATCGGAGCCCCACAATGCGTCGGCGGCTCGCGCCTGCACGCGGGCGCGCAGCGTCTGGTCCTGATAACTACGGGCTTCGTCTGCCAGCGCGGTTAACAGTGAGATAGCTACGGTGCGGCGTTGAAGCACGAGCGGATTCGCTTCTTCACCCTTTGCAGTTTTCTTTTCGGCCGCCTTGGGTTTGGGCTTCTTGTCCAAACCAGCTTGAGCGGCCGCCGCGACCGGGAAGCCAGTGAACGACGCCAGGCAGAATGTCGCCACGAGCGCCAGCCCGACGCGAGTGGGAGTAGGCGTCAGGTTTTCTCCTCTACTAGAGCGTACCAGAAAGACTCGGTCGTGGGTCATCATCTATGAAGGGTTCTCTACAAACAAGACCTCATACTGGGATCGCGGGCGTCTCGCCCGCCGCGCGCACATAACTCGAAGCAAAAGCAGCGGCAGACAATTAGAAGGATGAACAACGTTGCAGAGCTTGCTGACGCACACTCGATCGAGTTTGGACTTCGGAATTCTGCGGCCGGGAAACTCCAATAGAAGTTCTATGTTTATAGCATGCCGCAATGTGAGCGTTAGGAGTTCTATGCGCCGTCGGGCCGCGAGGCACATTTCACTCCTAAAAGGAGTGAGCGTCGTTGTCGGTGAAATGGCTATAAACATTCAACCACTACGTCGTTGTCGGCCGACGTTAGGCCGCGCGCTGAGAGCGTGCTGACGAACACTCGTCGGGCGAGACGCCCGCGGTCCCAGTGAAAGAGATGCTCGACATCATACTGACCCACTACGACAAGTTGGTTCAGTTTGCATACGCCATGAGGAAGCGCCGAGTTCATCTTAATCAAGCGTTCGTGAGTCAGCTCTGGATTTTTCCAGTACGGAGCGAGCAACTGCAAGTGTTGCCACAGACCGCGGAGCCTCGCCTGAAAACCCCTTGGCAAGCTCAATCGAGCGGTTGAAGTCGTCTTTCGCCAACGACCTGAAGAGTCCGACCAGATCAAATTCCTCTGCGGGAGCGTTGGTCACCAGGACCATCTGTTTGGCGCGCAATGTTGCGCTCACCGTACTGTCCTCTCCCGTGAAGCCCTCCGCGGAATTGGCCGCTTTCAATACCTCGCCGGCAATCTCCCACGCGCGCACGCGGTCTGCTTCGATCAGGCCAGTTGCGACTGCAATCAGGCTGCGCGCCCGATCCGGATTGCCACCACCAATTCGACGCGCTTCAGCGGCCGCTTCTTCCAGCAACTCAACGGCGCGCGGTTGATCGGATTTCATCAGCAGTCGTGCAGCGCGAGAATAGGCCCAGATCCGCTGCAGGCTAGTGAGTTCCCCGGATTTAGCCAGGCGCGCTACTTCCAGTGGCTCGTTTTTCTGCGCTTCCTGTTGCACTGACTGGAAGTCGATATACCCTCGCACGCTTTTTCGCAATTCTGCATCTTCGATCTTGTCGACCAGCTCGCGTGCTTTTGGATCGCTTTTGCCGGCGAGCGCTACGGCATAATCTGCATAAATACCGTCGCGTTCATCTGAGGTGCGGGCGCGATCCAATCTCTCTTGCATCACCTCAAGTGGGTTTCGCGATGTGTCGTCGGGCGTGATGCCACGTGTAATCGCACGGTTTTCGCCGCTTCGCTCACGTTCTGGGACGTCTCCGGCTAACGCCGTCATCTGCGTTTTCAAGACCGGTGCCCGTTCTGGCGCATACTGCTCGAATAAAGGCAGCAGCCGTTTGAGGATCATGTACTTTCCTACTCGGCCGGAGGTCGTAAGATCCTGGTCCGGTGGTGGCAGAGGCCGCAGCAAGATTTCTGAAGCAATGCGAAAAAAGGTTGTGCGAATGTTTGCCGGTAAATCGGGCGCTGCCGTTTCTCGCCTCTCTTGAGACATCGAAGCTCCACCGTCAGGAGAAAAGTTTATGAAAAGGAACGGTGTGAAAGCGTAGGACGAAAGACCGGAAACTGTATTGGCATCCGACGCCGGATCGCGTTCGGCTCGTGCGAGCAATGACAAGAATCCTTGATTGGCAGCCGCGGCATTCTTTTCACGGAGCGCCGATAAAAAATTGATCGAATCACGATTTATTGAATCGAGCACGGGAGTGGCAAACTGTATTGCGCGTTCGACCTCACCGTCTTCCAGAAGTCTTCTGGCTAACTGGATTCGTTTAGCGGCAGCGACTGGCGCGGAAGCTGGATCCATACGACTCCGATCCGTTGCTTCCTTAGTCTCATGCTCGCTTGTTTCTTCCAGCTTCTTAAGAAACTCTTCGCCTAAATTTCTATCGCGTTTTGCTGCGAGACGCAGAACTTCAGAACGCAGATCTCGTGGTCTGAGCATTAAGAACCCGCCCCCCGCTTTATGTAGCCGCTGGAACTCTTCTGCTCCGCGCCTCGCAGTTTCTGCATCGCCTGCGTCCGCTTCGTCCCAGGCCCGGCGAAAAAGAATGCGCGCCTTTTCGGTATCCGTTTCCCACAGTGCGTCGGCCGCCCGCGCGCCAACGCGTGCGCGCAACCCTTGATCCTGAAAACTGCGGGAGTCGTCGGCCAGCGATTGCAAGAGAGATATGGCTACCACTTGTCGTTGCGCGACGATCGGATCCGGCTCCTCGGCTTTCATAGCCTTGGCACGGGAAGGTTTCCCTTGATTAGTATTCTTTTTATCAGCGGGTGCTTGCGGATGAATTAGCGATGCCAGCGACAAGAGGCAGAGGCTGGCAAGAAGGGGAGTGCGATGGGCCATGGTGTTCTCCTGCACGAAAAGGTTGGGCTTAGCTGGGGGTTACACGTGCAGAAGAGCACTGCGGTTCCAGAAAAATTTGAGTTCGACCTTAGCTTGGGCTTTGAAGTGAGCCAACGAAAATCCGGAACTCTAAACCAAATCAAACAGCAACAACTTCGAGTTCGGGATCAACTTCCTGCTTGAGCATTCCTTCGATGGCCATCAGTGTACCCGTCAGTGAACTGGGGCAACTACCACACGCTCCCTGGTAACGAATACTCAGTGTGTGATCTTTCAAGCCGAGAATCTCAAGATAACCACCGTCGCCCATAAGGGCAGGGCGGACCTTCTCATCCAAAATCTCATTGATCTTTAGCAAGCGCGGATCGTCACTTGTTATTGCCTCGATCGCACCTCCGACGGCGGCGGCAGCGGCGTTGGGCGCTGGGGCTACGGATTCGGCGGCTCGAATCGGAACTGCCAGCGTGGGAAGCAACTCATCCCAGTCACCCTCGTCTTCCTTTTCAACGGTAATCATCTTATCCATGTAGAACACAGACACCACTTGACCGACATCAAACAGCGCTTTCGCCAGCGGATCGCTCTGCGCCTGGCCCGCGGAACTAAAGGAGCGGGCCGTGCCATGACTCACTGGCTCACGCAGAATAAACTTGACGGCATTTGGATTTGGCGTTTCTTCAATATCACTAATCTTTGGCATTTCTCGATCTCCCTTGGTTGCACCGGTCGGCCACGAACCTGAATAAGTAAGTTTAAATACCAGAGTATTATAGCGGGTTCTCAGCTAAAGCGCAGGGAGGCGGAATTTCGGGTAGTGATGTAGTTTGAAAATCCCACCCACGGCAGAGAATTTGCGAAAAATAGAACAAGTTCTATTTTTTGCACAGTCTCTGTTGCTTAGTGTGATTTAGTAGATCGTTCATCTATCTTTTAAAAAGGACCCCTACCCTTAAAACTGTCAATTGGCCTATTGCGAAAACCGCTTGGCGCGCATATACTCCGTGCCCTCTCTTGCCCCCACTAACTTAGAGGTGAGACAAGTTGAGATAGAGGCAGGCGATTGCGAGGGTCGCCTGCCTCTCCTTGTTATGGGTTCCCGTCAGCAGCGTTTCTTATCACGTCCCATTTTTGGCTTTGGGTCTTAGGTTTTTGGCCTTTGATCTTTGACCGCGAAATGTGATCCTTGTGCAAGATCAAAGACCAAAGACCGAAGGCCAAAGGCCAACAACTAACAACTGACAACTAACAACTAACTACTAACAACTGACCATCCATGAACATCGGCATCACTGTCTATCCAACTTATGGCGGGAGCGGCATCGTGGGCTCGGAATTGGGAAAGGAGCTGGCGGCGCGCGGCCATACTGTTCACTTTATTTCGTCGGCGTTGCCAACCCGCCTGACTGAACTCAACGAGCGCGTGAGATTCCACGAAGTCGAGATGATGTCGTATCCACTCTTTGAGCATCAGCCATACACGCTGGCACTCGCTACCAAAATGGCAAAGGTGGCAGAGTCAGAGAATCTCGATCTCCTGCACGTGCATTACGCAATTCCGCATTCAATCAGCGCTATTCTCGCGCGTGAGTCTTTGAAACCCAATCGGCGGTTGCCGGTAATCACTACTCTCCATGGTACCGACATAACGTTGGTGGGCGCCGACCGATCATACCTCCCGATTACTCGTTACGGCATTGTTCAATCAGATGGCGTGACAGCCATTTCTCATTACCTGAAGGATGCAACGAGGGAGATTTTCCAGTTTGATGAGATCACTGTGATCCCTAACTTTGTTTGCCCCTCGGACTATGCCAGACATCCGGTTGACGAGTTGCGCCGGACACTCGCTCCAGGCGGTGAACCCTTGCTGGTTCACGTATCAAATTTTCGTCCGGTCAAACGCCCTGTGGATTGTATTGAGATCCTGGCGCGGCTGGTAAAAAAACAAATTAACACGCGGCTGGTAATGGTCGGCGACGGCAGTGAGCGAACCAATGCTGAGCACCGAGCGCGAACTTTAGGCGTTTATGACCAATGTGTTTTTGTCGGCAAGCAGCCCAAGATCGTCAATTATCTTTCAGCGGCCGACGTGTTGCTTCTGCCGTCGGAGCAGGAATCGTTTGGGCTTGCCGCACTCGAAGCGATGGCTTGCGAGGTTCCGGTAGTGGCCTCGCGTGTTGGTGGGGTGCCGGAGGTTGTGACAGATGGCGAGACGGGCTTCCTGAGCGAAGTAGGCGACGTCGATAAGATGGCCAACGATGCTGCGCGGCTGTTGAAAGATCCTGAATTAAGACGCGAAATGGGAAAACGGGCGCGCGAATCTGCGATTTCACGGTACCGGACCGACATAGTGATTCCGCAATACATTGAGTTTTACAATCGCGTGCTCGCGAAAGATCAAGGAGTATTTGAATGAAGAACTCGGTGCTGATCCTCACTATTATTCTGCAACTGTCTTTGCCCATATTGGCCCAACAGCAACCCGGCTCACCACAAGAGAGACCCGCCGCGAAGCCACAGGAACCAATTCGCCCGAGCGATGAAGATGTCGTCCGCATTACTACAAACCTCGTTCAGGTTGACGCCGTGGTAACTGGTAAGAATGGAAAGCAAGTGACAGACCTGCGGCCGGAGGAGCTGGAGATATTTGAAGATGGCAAGCCTCAGCAGATTACAAACTTTTCCTACGTATCGCTGGAGTCGGCCGCACCCCTCCTGCCGACAGGGCCCGTTGAAAAGTCGATCGATAAATATGGCCCACCTGTCCCGCCTGTTCATTTGCGACCGGAACAGGTGCATCGCACGATCGCACTGGTAGTCGATGATCTTACGATGTCGTTTGAGAGCATCTATTTCGTACATGAGGCGCTGAAGAAGTTTCTTGATCAGCAGATGCAGCCAGACGACTTGGTAGCGATTATTCGTACTGGCGGTGGCATCGGCGCTTTGCAGCAATTCACCTCAGATAAGCGACAACTTTATGCGGCGGTAGAACGAGTGAAGTGGGATCTCAGGGGAAGTGGCGGCGTATCGGCGTTTGCTCCATTTGCAGCGGATCCGCTCGATTCACTCGATTTAGGCCAAGCGCGGAACTCGACGGAGAGAGTCTCAGAACGGGAGTCCGGCGCGGATTTCGATCAATTTCGCGAAGATCTTTTCACGGTTGGGACGCTCGGCGCCTTGAACTACATCGTGCGCGGTTTGCGAGAGTTGCCCGGTCGCAAGTCAGTGATCCTGATTTCCGATGGCATCAAGATCTTCAGCAGGTCTGACCTTTCGCGCGGCAGCAGAATACTCATGGTCATGCGGCGCCTAACCGATCTAGCGAATCGAGCTTCAGTTGTCATTTACACAATGGATGCCCGTGGATTGCAAGTGCCTGGGCTGACCGCCGCCGATTCCACTTTTGGGATGAGCTCCGAACAGCTCGAACAACGCTTGAACAATCGATGGACGGATATGTTTGAGTCGCAAGACGGACTCAACTACCTGGCCCAACAGACCAGTGGCCTGGCCATACGCAACGCCAATGATTTGAATGGCGGGATCAGACGAGTGCTCGATGACCAGAAAGGCTATTACCTGATTGGCTACCGTCCCGATGAGGCGACATTTGAGACAGTCTCTGGTCGCAGAAAGTTTCATAAACTTCGTTTGCAGATAAAGCGGTCGGGAAACTTCAACGTGCGCATGCGTAATGGTTTTTTGGGAATTACTGACGAAGAGGCGGTACCCGTAAGAAAAACTCGCGCGCAGCAATTGATCGGCGCTTTGACTTCACCTTTCAGCTCTGCCGGAGTTCAAGTAAGACTTACATCTCTTTTTGCGAACGATGCGAAGGCAGGATCGGTGATGCGTTCGTCTTCGATATTGTCGCAATCACATTTGGCGACAACGGCACCGTGGTGGATCAGATAGAACGCACACATACGATGCGCGTGAAAGGCAAAACCTACGAGCGCGTTCTCAATAGTGGTTTCACTTACAATCTTACCGTACCTATTAAAAAGCCCGGCGCTTACCAACTTCGTACGGCACTGAGGGATGAACTCTCCGAGCGTGTTGGCTCTGCGACTCAATTTGTGGAAGTGCCGGACATCAAAAAGAACCGGCTTGTTGTTTCCGGAATCGTGGTGCGAGGAACTTCGCCCGAAGCTTTAAAGCGGACGGCGAGTAAGCCGGCGAACCAACAGGACAATTCTGACGATAGCGCAGAAGAATTCGATCCGGTTGCAAGCACGGCAGTGCGACAGTTTGGGCGCGGGTTTGTCGTGGAATATGGGTTTGCCATCTATAACGCGCAACTAGAAAAAGCGACGGAGAAACCAAAACTGCAAACTCAAGCTCGTCTTTTCCGAAACGGACAAAAGGTATTTACGGGTAAAGAGATTTCTCTTGATCCGGGCAATCAACCGGACCTGAAGCGATTGCTCGTGAGCGGCGCCTTGCAACTGGGCAGAGAAATGATTCCCGGCGATTATGTGCTCCAGATAATCGTTACCGACCTTTTGGCGAAAGAGAAGCGTCGAATCGCTACGCAGTGGATAGATTTTGAAATCACGAAGTAGCAAATGAGATCGGTTATCGTCGGCACCGCAGGCCATATTGATCACGGAAAGAGCATGCTCGTGTGGGCGCTGACCGGCAAAGATCCCGATCGGTTGCCGGAAGAGAAGAGACGCGGAATTACGATTGATCTGGGATTTGCCGACCTGGACCTTGGCGACGTGCGCATCGGCTTCGTGGACGTGCCCGGTCATGAGCGGTTTATCAAGAACATGCTCGCCGGTGCACATGGGATCGATGTTGTGGCTTTAGTTATCGCTGCGGATGAAGGAGTGATGCCACAAACGCGCGAGCATTTTGACATTTGCCGCCTGCTCGGTGTTCGTACCGGCCTGATAGTGATCACCAAAATAGATCTTGTTGAAGAAGAATTGATTCCGCTCGTGCGGGGGGAGGCGGAGGAGTTAGTAGCCGGATCGTTTCTGGAAAGCGCTCCCGTGCTGTCGGTGAGCGCGAAGACCGGATTGGGCCTGGACGAGTTGCGGACGGCGCTCCGCGAAGTTGCCTCGCAAGTGCCCGCCCGCTCAGCAGATTTAGTTCCGCGCCTGCCTGTAGATCGCGCCTTTACCATGAAGGGATTTGGGCCAGTCGTGACGGGTACGTTGGTTTCGGGCAAGATTTCTGAGGGCGATGAGCTTGAGCTCCTGCCCTTGGGCGCGCGCGTGCGTGCGAGGGGACTGCAAGTGCACGGTAAGTCTGTCAGACAAGCAATCGCCGGGCAGAGAACAGCGGTGAATTTGGGAGGGATCGACACGGCGGCGATTGCTCGGGGCATGGTGCTCGCACCCACTGCTCGTCTGCGGGCCACTCAGATTCTTGATGTGCAACTGGACGTCTTAAGTAATGCGCCCCGGTCTTTGCGCTCTCGCGCTCGCGTTCGTCTGCATATCCATGCGGCGGAGGTTCTCGCGCGCATTCACGTGCTGGAGGATGGCGGACAAATCGCGCCAGGTGAAAGCGGCCTCGTGCAATTGCGATTAGAAACACCAGTGGTTGCTGTCTCCCAGGAGCGTTTTATCATTCGCTCATACTCACCGTCGCATACAGCGGCCGGCGGAATGATCCTGGATCCGTTTGCTGTCAAGCATCGGGGAAACGATCTGCCACAGGTTCGGCGGCAACTCAGGAGTTTGCTTGATTCAAATCCAGCGGATCGAATTTCGACTTTTGTCGAATTAGCCGGAGATAACGGTCAACGGGCTGCTGACCTGGCGGCTCGCACGGGCTGGAACGCAGAAGTGTTAACACAAACTCTTGCCCAGGCAAAAAACACTGGTGCGATAACTGATAGCGATGGAGTTTTTATGGCCCCGGCGGTTTTCGAGCGCTTAGGACGGTCCACCGTCGAATTGATTACCGCCCACCACAAGAGAGAACCATTAGCTAGAGGTTTGGCACGGGAGACTCTCCGCGAACGACTCTTTGCTCACACCGCTCCTGAAGTGTTTCGTTCGGTTTTGCTGCAACTCGAACAAGGAGGAGTGATTGTTTCCGAACGAGATGTCGTTCGTTTGCGTGAGCATAGTCTTGAGCTCACCGGGGCGGATGCGCAACTGCGTGAGCGGCTCGCCAGTGTATACGAGAAAGCAGCGCTGGCACCCCCGGCGCTGGATGAGGCTATGCTAAGCGCCGGAATCGCAAACACGCAGAAGACACATGGCCGGAAAATTCTCCAACTGCTGCTTGATAACGCTACGCTGTTGCGAGTGCAGGGTGACTTGTTGTTCCATCGTTCCGCACTCGAGCGATTGAAACTGAAGCTCCGTGATTACGGTGATCAGCACGAACCTGAGCGAAGCATTGATGTCGCCACTTTCAAGGAACTGGCCGAGTTTTCTCGAAAATATGCCATCCCGCTGCTCGAATTCCTCGACCGCGAGCGCGTGACGCGACGAGAAGGCGATCGGCGCAGGATCCTCAAATGATGGGCTTGCTTTAATTCGCGCGGTGGCGTTAACATGCAGGCCAGAATGTGAACGGCTTTTTCCTTTACCTTCATAACAACTCATTGGCCGGAGGTTCAACATGAAAAGCCTTAAAGACATCTTGGCCGTGATAGTGGGTTTGGCAGCGGCCGCTGGCGCGATTTACTACTTCTACCGGTTCGTGACCTCCCCGGAAGCGGAGGGTGGTCATAGTCTTGGCTGGATGTCGCTTGGCTTAGCGGTCATCGCGTTCATCTGCGGACTGGTCTACTTCCTTGGGCATGTCAACAAGGAAGAGGAGATCCACATCACTCAGTAGAGAAGCTTAGCAGCCTCGGGTGTTTGGGATCTCTGCCTGAGGCCAAAAAGATGGTTGCGCACGAGTGCTTTGCCGGTGCAGCCTATTTGAGTCTCTGACGCCGTTTGTGCATGGATCACGAATTGTACCTGCACAAACGGCGCTTGGTTTGTTAGCGGGACAAAAAATCGATTCGGAGAAACGCCGAATGCATATGGCAACGATTACCATGATAGCCACCTTGGCGCAGGTGGAAACCAAGTTTCGTGAGCCTGGCTACTTCGCTCCGGTAATGCTGGGTATGCTTGTGCTGGGAGCTGTCGCCTGGTTGATTGCAGCAGTGCTCGGCTTTGCCAGAGCGCGGGCCTTTGGTCCATCAGCCAGATGGTTTTCATTTGCAGCAGTCTGCTTGATCCTGTTTCATCTGCAGTTCATTGTGCTTGGGTTTGGAGTGCTGACAAACGATAACAGTCTGGTGTTCGGCATTCTTACGTTCTTTAATTTCTTCGTGTTGCTTGCCGCTGTGTGCGCGATCATGGGCTTCATTCGCCTGACCGACCCTCGCTAGTTGTTGCTGGTTTGCTTAGTTCGCTTTGATGACAAAGAGACTTCTGTTAATGGCCGCGCTCGCAGCTATTGTGAGCGCGGCATTTTTAATTTATCGCGATCGGGTTTCCTCAGTTCGATCTTTGGCACGACGAAATTTTGTGCAGACTCGTGGTCCTCGGTTCGTTGTTGACGGGCACCCGTTTCGATTTGTCGGCGCGAATGTCGCGGTGATTAAGCGGTAAGGATGACGGGACTGCGGCGGGCGTGGCCCAGAATGGCTGGCTGCGTTTTAATCCCTTTAGACGTGGCCCGGAAGAGTGGAACGAAGCTGCCTTCGTTAGTCTCGATCTGGCCATTGTCGAAGCAGCGCGCAATAACCTGCGCGTCCAACTGTGCCTTACCAACTGGTGGCGTGATACGGGTGGCGTCGTGCGCTATCTGCGCTGGGCGGGTCTTCCGGATGCAGCCGATGATACACAACCCTATGGCATCAATGCGGAACGCGCAATGCTCTTCTATACCAATGCCGACACGCGCCGTTTATATCGCGAACACCTGGAGAGGCTTGCCCTGCGCCGCAATACCATCTCGGGAGTGCTGTACCGTGACGATCCCACAATCTTTGGCTGGGAGCTGATGAACGAAGCGCAAGCCGTTACCGGGAGGTGGGGCGAGCGTCGCGCCTGGATCACGGAGATGAGCAGCTACTTGAAATCGCTGGATCCGAACCACCTGATTGCTCCAGGCGATTGGGGCTATGTTCATCGACAACCGCGCCGCAGCGGCATTTACCGTTCAAAAGCCGTTGGTGTTTGGTGAATTTGGAGTGGACGTGAAGGGCTACAACGGCTTTACTCAAGCTGAGTGGTTCCGCGCATTCTTCAACGCAAGTGTGCAGTCCGGCTCGGCGGGAGCAATGTTCTGGATCTTAACTCCCGATCCAAAACGCGGTTATAGCGTAACTTATACAATTGCGCGCGATCAGAATGTCTTTTCCGAGATTAGTCGCGCGTCACACATTTTCACAGCATTGGCGTCGGCTGATCCTCCCGATCGGTTGTTACACGCCGGACGTCACCTCGTGCCTCGTCAGTTTGTGTGGACGCGTGCGGCTGATGATCCCGCTACGGTGCCACTAATGATTGTGCGGGAAGACAGGTCGATCCTTTATCGTTTCAAACCGATGATGGCTGCGGCTGAGCGCTTTGAGAAGATAGGAGGTGGCCCCGGTTACCTTTGGGGCTCGGGAGCTGGGTTCCTGCAATATGTTGTTCCTGTTCGTAAGGACCGGCGGCGCGTAAAGCAAATAATTGTTCGGGCCCACCTTCAGCCGGTCCCTCCGAGTGATGCTAAACCAGGATATATTCAAACGCGCGTTAGGCTCTTCATAAATGGCGCTGACCTGGGATCGCGCTTGATTCCGGTGGAAGACGCAAAGCAACCCCTGATTCAGGAATGGCGGACTGACGGATTCCGCCTTCGCCTGCGCGCCATGCGCGGTCTGCCGCTGATAATCCGCTTCGCGGTTATGCCCGAATCAGACTGGCCCTACGGCATCAACATTTCGGGCTGGCCGGAAGGTTATGATGCGCACGATGCGCGTCCAGTGGAGGTTGAGATCAGGAGACAGTAAAGTCAGTTGGCGGGCGGCAGAATGAGGCGCCAGGTGCAGGCGCAGGATGAAGTTGGGTCCCTTCTCACAATCACACTTGACGCGGATCATGAAGTCAGTACCACCGCGCGGTAGCGGGTGGGTCCTTCCCGCAATCACACTTGACGCGGCGCAGCTTGAGTGATGCGTAGCAAGAACCCACCCGCTACCGCGCGGTGGTACTGACTTCATGACCCCGCAGCGAGCCGAATTGCAGAGCACTAAGCCGCGGTGAAGAAATCGATTGCTGCATGCCTATGAAGTTAAGTCGATCAAATCCAACAAGATACAAACAATGTGCCGATCAACGTTGGGACAGTTGGCTCTATTAATGTGAAGGTGTAATAAATCCTCACTCATCCGGAGATAACAAGAAAGCAAGCGACTCCGACACAGAGCAGCGCGCGACGTCAAATGAAAAATGAAAAATGGAAAATGGAAAATGTCAGGGTCCTTCTCCCGCAGGACATGCTCCTCGCGCTGGCCCTAATGCTCATCGCTCTCGTCGTTCGTTTCATCGGTTTGCGTCTGGACAGCCTTTGGTTCGATGAAGCCTTTTCGGTACGCATCGCACGCCGCAGCTTGAGTGAAATAGTCAGACTCACCACTACCGATGTACATCCACCGCTTTATTACCTGTTGCTTCATTTCTGGACCAGGCTCTTTGGCGAAACTGAAAGTACGGTCAGAATGCTTTCGGTGGTTTTCTCGGCCTTGACTGTCTTCGTGATCTATCGACTTGCCTTATTGCTTTTCGATCGACGCACTGCCGTTTTAACCGCGCTATTAACAGCACTCTCGCCCCTTCAGATTTTCTATGCTCAGGAAGCGCGCATGTACGCGCAGCTAACCTGTCTAAGCACGATTTCAGTTTATTTTTTCCTTCGCTGGTTGAAAGATGGCAAGCGCCTCTCTGCTGTGCTGTATGTAATTTCTACGGCCATGGTCTTGTACACACATCTTTACGCTGTGTTCGTCGTGCTTGCGCAGTGTCTTTACTTCGCCATCTTGTTCACCCTGGCGCGTGAGACTTTTCAGAAGCGTTGGCGCGCCTGGCTGGCGATGAGTTTCATCACCGGATTGTTGATTGTGCCCTGGACGCTGATAGCCTTTCAGCAAGCTGCCAGAGCCAGAGGCCGTTTCTGGATCAAGGAACCAGATTGGTTCGCTCCGTTTCAGACTCTAATTGAGTATTCCGGATCTCTATGGCTGACTTTGCTGCTTCTGCCTCTGTTTCTTTACGGAGTGAAGCGATGTTGTGAACAAAGGGTCACGGCTGAGACACCTTCATTGCCACGTTTGAGGGCGTTGCTTCTGCTCTGGCTAATCTTGCCGATTAGTTTGCCCTTTGTTCTTTCCAAGCTAATGACCCCTTTTTACCTGACGAAATATACGCTGGCGGCATCTTTGCCTTTTTATCTGTTCACCGCCGTTGGGTTGACCCAGGTGCGCAGTGCGGCCGGGCGGGGGATCCTGGTCGTACTAATTTGCATTTGCTTAGCGACGCTATTGAGTAGCGATCTAACAACATTAAAGCGGGAACGTTGGCGCGATGCCGCTTACAACGTTGAACGGGAGGCACAGGCGGGTGATTTAGTGTTGTTCAATTCTACGGGCAGTTTCTTATCATATGCATACTACGCAAAACGCCAGGACGTCCCTACCAAGGTCTTTCCATATTCAAGCCAGGCGGAAGAATCTCCGAACGAAGTACTCTTGCTGGAACGCGGCGCCGCTGAAGCCTTAGGCTCTGTCAATTCGCCAAACACGGAACAGGAAACAAATGATTTGCTGCGAAAAGAGGTAGGTGTCCACAAACGCGTTTGGATAGTGGCGCGCTACGGGGATGGCTTTAAGAATGATGTAATGAAGGCGTTTGGTGACGCGTTTCGCTCTACGACCCAGCCCGCGCTCTGTGTAAGGCAAATCCGATTCTTATTTAGCGAATCACTTGGGGAAACAGAGAGCGCGATTTACTTACAGCGGAGCAGCTTGAGCTGCGTACCGCAAGTTTATCTTCTGGAGCGTTAGGTTTGGAAAACATGACTTGTAGCCGTAGCCGAGCAAGCGCAGAGGGTTGTAACGACGGGAACGATTGAAACCAGGAAAGAGAGGCATCGTGAGGAACCTCGCGTTTGAGCGGATGTTGAAAGTGTTGCCTTATGTTAGGGGCGAAAGGCGAGCCGGGTCAATGTTGAGACCGATGGAAGCGAGTACGTAAGCCAGGGGGCAACACACGGAGGGACGCCCCTACAGACGATCACCAAATTCAATTCAATCGTTGAGAGTCGGGTTGAGCATTTGGGTAGAATCGATTTTGTAGATATCCGCTGAAGGTACCGTTCCGAGTGTGACGCGACTGGCCGGGCTCGAACGCTGCAATGCGGAGATAACCGCGTCGTTGCTGAAATAGCGCCTGCCGCGCGCCACGACCACGAAATCTCCATCACTTAAGTGTCTCAGGGCCTCCTGGTCCGAAAGTGAAATAAGAATGAGATCAGGGCGATTAGCGCGCTGCGCGTAGTAAGCAGCCAGACCTGGTGTTTCAGTAGCTACCCGCGCGTTCGGTTTAGCGAGTTTCGAAATCTCTGTCATCACCGCACCCATGCTGGAGTCGTAAAATTCGTCGTGCGGAAAGTAAGAACCAGCTTTCTCTATGCCCCCTCCCAGAGCGTTAGTGTATAGACGAAAATGAGGCGACGCACTCGCCGAGACCCAGAGAGAGCCCAGCACCAGGAGCAGTGGTAAAGCAGTTCCCGCGTAAACGCTCGCCTGCTCGCTGGAGAGTAACGCTCCAAGTCGCTCACCGATCCAACGGCCGGCATACTGTACGCCGATAGCGGCAGTGATCAATACCGCTGGAAGAACGACTGTGAAGTAGCGCGTAAACTTGCCGCCGGCAAAAACGAAAGTCATCGTCCAGACAAACATCCAGAAAAGAACGAAGTAGCGCCCATCGCCCAGCTTGCGTCGGAAAAGTAGCGGTAAACCAGCGACGAACGCGGCTACGGTCAGCAGGGGCAGCTTAACGGCGAGGAAGACAAAGTAGAAATACCACGGTGTGCCCGCAAGCCAGTCAGTCATTCGGTGGCTGTAGAGCTTGCCCATGAATTCGTAACCATCATGCCCGATTCTTTTCTGACCCGCGAAGATTCCCATTTCACGCCACGTCGCCGGCAAAAGAACGGTTGGGCTGAGTAAGAGAAAGGCCCCGATCATGATCAGAAGAAAGATGAGAAAGCGCTTCTTGCCCAAGCGCCAACGCGTTTCAGGGAGCGCCTGAAACATCCAGTAGTAGCAGATGCTAACGCCTATCAGTGTCGGAAGGTATTTTGACGCCATCATGGCGCCGAAGCAGGCAGCCGTGGCCCAGTAATAAGGTTCCGGCCGACGGCTGGAGTTGCTCTCTGCTACCCTTTGCGCTCTTAACCAAAAGATGTTCCCCAGGAGAAAGAAGAAGAGCAGAAACGCTCCGCAGTCAGCAAATAAATAAGGATGGCCGTGAGCGCGCCAAAGATCGCACCGGGCAGGCGCAAGGCTGTTTCTGGTGAAACATGTAAGGCCGGGTTCTGACTCGCAGCAAATGAACTGTTCCATTTCTCGACGATGAAGAGGCTGGCCGTCTGGAGTGCCTTCATCAGCATCGGATGTTCGCCGTTGGTGGCGGTCAATCCGTTTTGGCGGTAATCAGCGACGGCGTAAAGTTTGTTCAACTCATCTTCACTGAGGCCTTCGGCGCTCAAGCCGGAAACGCGAAAAGCAAAACCTGAGAGCACCAGCACAGCCAACGCTGCAATTACCAGAGTCCGGTTCGCTAAAAGAACTCCTCGCTGGGGAAATAACTCCGGCCTCAAACCGGCTGTGATGATTGCTTCTGCTTGTGCGGCCAAAACCGGAGGCTCCTTCGGAGTTCTTGCTAAACGTGGGGTAATCGAGGCTTCGATGCGCCCCACACCCACTCCTAAGCTGTGCTCAACTAACAAAACCGGACAGGTTAGCGCGATGATTG
>WNGF01014302.1_pt1 | contig 18810 bp, 15 predicted proteins | sample 5400641 | NCBI WGS metagenome assembly WNGF01 (sample SAMN13153371, study PRJNA577476) | soil metagenome | isolation source: 80 cm soil or saprolite under grassland replicate 2 | place: USA:California | collected 2016-06-15
GCAATCTCTTTCAGCGATAACAACTCGATTCATCGGCGAGGGCGATATGAGCCGACTACTTCTGTCATTTCGTGGTCGCATTTCGCGTTCCACATTCTGGTTGACGATTTTGTCGCTGGGCCTCACGTTTGTCGTTCTGCTGATATTGATTGAAAAGATCTTCGGACGAGCGAGTTCGCTTGCGCTTTACCCGCCTTTTTTCTGGGCCTTCGCCGCTGTAGTCGCCAAGCGGCTGCGAGACCGAGGCAAATCTCCACTCTGGCTCGCGCTTGCCCTGATCCCGCTAATTGGCCCTCTTTGGCTTCTGATTGATATAGGACTGTTAAGGGGCACGCCTGGGGAGAATCGATATGGCGCCGACCCGCTCGATGACCACACTGATTACATGACAGTCAACTAGCAAGATATGTCAGAGCAGAAGCACATCGTCAATGACATCACGGGTCTAAATCCAATTCCGGTTTGGGCCATCGCTACCCCGACCAGCATCGAGGAAATACAGGACGCTATTCGGCGGACCACCGGACCGATCTCTATCGGAGGCGGCAGGTTCAGCATGGGCGGCCAGACGGCCAGTCCTGGGAGCCTGCACCTGGACATGCGCAAATTCAACCAGGTTGTCGAGTTCTCGCCACTGCGCCGCACGATTCGCGTGCAATCCGGAATTCGCTGGTGCGACATTCAGCGATTTATCGACCCGCACAATCTGTCTATCAAAATCATGCAGACCTACGCCAACTTTACCGTCGGCGGGGCGCTTAGCGTGAACGCGCATGGCCGCTACGTCGGTCTCGGGCCGCTCATTATGTCGGTCCGTTCGATAGCCGTTGTCCTGGCCAACGGCGATCTGGTGGAGGCGAGTCCCGCCTGCAACGCCGAGCTGTTTTACGGCGCCGTCGGCGGCTACGGAGGGCTCGGCGTGATCGTCGAAGCCGAACTGGACATGGTTGAGAACACGCGGGTCGAACGGATTTCCAACAAGTTGCAGGTCAAAGACTACCTCGCGCATTTTCGCAAGACGGTGCGAGATTCGCGCGAAGTCGTATTTCATAACGCCGATCTTTACCCGCCGAGCTATACCAGGGTTCGTTGTGAAACCTGGGTCGAGACCAGTAAACCGGTCACTGAGCCACACCGGCTTCAACCGCATAAGCGATCCTATCCGCTCGAGAACTACTTCCTTTGGGCGATCACGGAAACGCCATTCGGGAAGTGGCGGCGGGAATACCTGATCGATCCGGTCTTGTACCTGCGCTCTAAGGTTCACTGGCGCAACTTCGAGGCCGGTTATGACGTGGCGGCGCTTGAGCCGCCGTCGAGGAAGCGCCGCACCTACGTGTTGCAGGAGTACTTCACGCCGGTGGACCGCTTCGAGGAATTTGTTCCGAAGATGAGGGAGATCCTTCGCCGCCACCGCGTCAACGCCCTCAACGTCTCCGTGCGACACGCTCACCCGGACCCTGGTTCAATGCTCGCGTGGGCCAGGCAAGAGAGCTTTGCCTTCGTCCTCTACTACAAGCAGCGGACGCGGGAGAACGCGAAGAACCGGGTGGCCGTCTGGACGCGGGAGTTGATCGATGCGGTATTGAGTGTCGGCGGGTCCTACTATCTGCCTTACCAGGCGCACGCGACGCCGGAACAGTTCCACAGGGCGTATCCACGGGCCAAGGAGTTGTTTGAGTTGAAGCGTAAGCTCGACCCCGAGTTCCGATTCCGAAACGTGTTGTGGGATAAATATTACGCGCCGACGCTCGGGCCTCCCGCGACCGCGCCGGCGCCGAAATCCGAGTTTCACGCCGTCTTCTCGGACGTGAAGGCGCACGACGCCTTCTACCGATTCCTGCAGAACATCTTCCGGCTCTACCCCGAAGACCGATTTCACACGCTCATCAAAGAGGCCTGCGCCTCACATCAAGATGACGAGGCGATTTACCGCCAGATTCAGCAGAAATTGCCGACCATCAAGCCTTTCCTCGCCGACCTCTTTTACGCCCTCCCGTCGCTGGGCAAGCAGAAGCGTGAGATGACCAGGCAGACGCTCGAACTGCTTGGCGATAAGCGGGAGATCGAAGGCTACGTCGAAATCGGGACTACCGGCAGGTACATAAGCGATTTACGCAAACATCTGCGCTTTCGCGGCCCGGTCGTCTTAATCAATGATCTGGCGCCGACGAACTCTCCGGTTGACGTCATTGAGCGCGGCGGGTTGAGGAAGCTCGGCGTTTGGGTCCCGCTCAACGATTACGCGCCTATCGGTAAAACGAGCGTCCCCGACGGCAGCATTGATCTGGCGACCTGCTACGTGGGCTTACATCACATGGAGCCCGAGTTACTCGACGCGTTCCTGACCTCCGTTTGGAGAATATTGCGGCCCGGCGGCCTGTTCATAGTGCGAGACCATGACGTTCAGACGCCCGAGATGAACGCGTTCGTATCGCTGGCGCACACCGTGTTCAACGCCGGTCTAGGATTATCCTGGGAAGTGAATCGGCAGGAGATCAGGCGTTTCGCTTCGGTAGGCGAATGGTCACGGCGGCTGCAGTCGGTCGGCTTCCATGACACGGGGCGCCGCCTGCTGCAGGCGAATGACCCATCAGACAACGTGCTGATGGCTTTCAGAAAAACAGAGATGGAGCGTACGTAATGAAGATGGCAGACCTGGCGCGCCGCGGCGGCCTGTTGACCGTGTGCGCGCTGACAAACCTCGCATTTGTTATCGGGGCCGGCTCGGCCGGCGCCGCCCCGGTCACTCCGGAAGAGCATCGGCGCGGGACGGAACAGACGTTCCTGACTTTCCCCGAATGGTTCCTGGTCAGCAGCCCGGCGGAATACGCGGCGTTCGTCAAAAGCGAACCGCCGAGCGAGTTCCCATTCATCGGTCACGTCAAACAGCTCTGGGAGAGTTACGGCGCGGTTTACGACGCGACACGAGACGGATACCCATTCAACGCCGGTTATCACGTCATGATCGTGGTGATTAGCGCGAGCACCGCCGTCGAATACTCGCTGAGGTCGGCCTACGAAACGCTGATTGGTCGCTTGACGGAGCTGACCCGGACTCACGGGATGACGCAGGAGGACGTGTTCGGCGCGCAAGTCGCGCAGGATTACGTGGACTTCATTCGCGCGCGCCCTTTTTACGAGTATGACTTTTTGGGTAAGGCGCCCAGGTTATGGAAGGAAACCAGCCTTTGGGGGCCGGACATGTTGCGGAAGTGGGAGCGCAAATACGCGCTGACGACCGAGTATCTCGCGAAAGGGATTTATAGCTGGGTCATCAAAAAAGCGACTCAAGCAAGCTATGATCCGACAATTGACGTGACAGCCGTACTGGTTGACCGCCTGCCGGCCGGAATAGAAACCGAGCTTCCGGAGCTGAAGTTACTGCGACATTTGCCGGACGGCTCGGCGCTCATCACCGTGCCGCGCTATGACGCTTTCAAGTTTTACAGCCAGGCTCTCGCCAGGCGTGGCTGCAACTTTCAAGAGGTTGCCGGGAATCGGTCAGTGATCCTTGTCGCCGCGTTGGTTCCGCAATCCTGGCAGCCAGCGGCCGATGAACCGGAGGTTCTTTTCACTCAGCCGATCCTGACACAACCGGCTCTCAAGCGGGTAGTTATGGTTGTGCCGGTTGGGTCCTTGAGCCTGAGTCTTAATAGACTGAACGCCTCGGGCTTTCATATCGAGCACATATACGACTACTGATTCAGATGAGGCTTAGGAGCTGTGGCGCCAAAGCCTGCCGCGAACGCTTTCATATACAATGAAGGGTGTGCAAATAAAAGCCCTTTGAAATCCATACATTGATTAGCGCAAGCCTGGGTACGCATCGCTTCCAGCGTGCAGTCTTCGGCGGGAGGCGCATTGATTGGAATCAAATGCGCAGGAATACGAATCGGCTCCAGGCGCTAATTGGAATATGTCCTTATCCCGAAGGAGGAGTCGGATCTCTCCAATTTGGTTGGCTCCATTGCGCTGTCCAGGGTCGGCTTCGATTCCAGCGGTAAGCAGGCGCTTGTTTACATACAGGATTATTGCGGACCATTATGCGGGAGCGGGCGCTACATACTGCTTGTGAAGAATGGACAGCGATGGATAGTCAAAGAAAAGTTCACGTCGTGGGTCTCATAGATCGATCAGGGTTCTGGATAGAAGACGAGGTCTTCTCGGATCGCGAATGCGATGATCTAATCGAGGCTGCGCCGTTGGGCCTGCAGTGGCGCAGTCGCGCGGGCGCTCGCCACTTGATGGCCATCGCCGCGATCGAGTCGGCGGCGAAAGATGAACGGTTGCTTCGGATCGCCAGGCTCGCGCTAGGCGACGGCGCAGTTCCATTTCGGGCGACGCTCTTCGATAAATCCGCGACGGCGAATTGGCTCGTCGTCTGGCATCAGGATACGGCGCTGCCACTTGAATCGAGGAATAATTCGACGGAATGGGGGCCGTGGTCGCTGAAGGCCGGGGTTCTCTACGCGCTTGCGCCGGCCTGGGCGCTGTCTCGCGTCATCGCGCTGCGCATTTCTCTCGACGCCTCGACGAGCGAAAACGGCCCGCTGCGGGTCATCCCAGGATCGCATCTTGCCGGTGTTTTAAGCGACGATGAAATTCTCGGCCTTGCAAGAACACATGAAAATATAGAGGTCCTCGTCCCGCGCGGCGGAGTGTTGGCGATGAGGCCCCTGCTCGTCCACTCATCGTCGAAGGCGCGCTCCGGCGAGCCGAGGCGTGTGCTCCATCTAGAATACGCGGACGCGCTCGAATTAAAGCCCGGGTTGCGGCTAGCCATCGCATAGCAGGGCGAGTATACTTTCCCGTGTCCCACTCATTAGTTTCAGCCATATGGACAGAAAGACATAAGGAAGTGATATATGTATCCACTCACTCCAGATCATAGCGTTTCATGGGGGTCTAACACTCATTCTAGGCTAGCGCGGGCGAAGGGATACGATTATAGCGCAAAGAGATTGGCATCGGATGATCTCTAAGTTTTCGAAGGGCGCAAGAAAAACGGCATGAGTGATGTAGCAGCAGACTTGTCTATCAAGGAGCAGGCGGCAAAGACGCGACTCGACGCCCACGTGGGCGAGATTGTGGAGTGGCATTTCAATCCCGAGACGGGGTGCCCCTTCTGGCTGGACTTCGCGGCCAAGCTCGGTTGGGATCCGAGGCGCGAAATCGCCTGCTTCGAAGACCTCAGGAAATTTCTGCCTTTTCAGGACGATGCCCAAAAGCCGTCTTCAGATCGAAGACTTTCGCACCGATTATGAAATCTTCAGCGAGACGCTCCCGGATGAATATTTTCCGCGCGGCGCCAACTGGCTGATGCTCGGGCCGTCGGGGCCGCGCAGGTTGCGGCTGGCGGTCGAGCACCTGTGCCAGTATCGCGGCGGAATCTGTTTTTGCGTCGACCTCGACCCGCGCTGGGTGATCAAGCTGATCAAGTGGGGCGAGTTCGCCGCCCTGGAGAAATACAAAGCTCACGTGATCGAGCAGGCGGTGACCTTGCTCGGAGCCGGCCACGATATCCGGTGTATGTTCGCCACGCCGAAACTGCTCGAGGCGCTCGCCGAGGAACTGGAGAAGCGCGGCGCCACAATCAAGGCGATGGGCATCACCGGCATCTTCGCGGGCGGAACCGAATTCACGCCGCAATACACGCGCTTCGCGATGGAGGAGTTGCTGGGCGAGGGCGTTTACTTGACGCCGACCTACGGCAACACGCTGATGGGGCTGGCCTGCTCGAAGCCGGTCACGCCGGAGGACGGCTACAGGATCACTTATTACGCGCCGCAGCCGCGCGCCGTCATCGAAGTGGTCGCCATTGAAGACCCCGACGTTGTCGTCGATTACGGCGAAACCGGTCGCGTGCGACTGACAACGCTGACCCGCGAGACCTTCATCCCCGGGTTTTTGGAAAGAGACGAAGGCGAACGCGAGCGGCCCTGCGACAAATATCCGTGGGACGGCGTGAGCGGCGTTCGTCCGTTCCGGCAGCTCTCCGCCCAGACCACTGTGGGCGTCTATTGAACAATTGTGACTACTCAGTCCTTTTGCCGCGGTAGCGGCTCTTGAGTTTAGCCGTGGGTTTCAACCCACGGCGCGACGGGATTTTTTTCACGTCGCGTCAGCGACGATTGAATTCAGCCGTCGCTGACGCGACGCAGGAATATTCGCCGGCCGTCCCGTGGGTTGAAACCCACGGCTAAATTCAAGGCGCCGCTAACGCGGCAAGGAGGGCGGCAGAGGTTACGAACAATACTGTGAGGAGCCGATGGCGATCCTGAATATTCCCATTCTTAGATGGGGGCAACCTTACACGAGTCTCGATACTGAGGATGTGGTTCATTTCATCACCGGCGAGAAGCTGGCGCGCGTGAGCCAGTCCAACACAGGTCTGCTAGGCCGCGACATGCGGCTGGCGCCGCGCGCGAGGGCTTCGCTCACAGAGATCCCGGTCGCGGATCTGATCGCGATGATGAAGAAGGCCGCGGATCTTTATCTCAACGGCGCGCTGGCGATCGGCGACGGCGCGCAGACGCCTGATGATTTCGCCCGCCAGCAGTCGGCCAGCACGGGGCTGCCCGAGCGTATGTGCAAGGCCAACATGTCGAAGAATCACTTCGTGCTGTCGAATATGGACAGAATTCTGGACGCGTTGACTCGCGGGTTGGATCTGAACATCCTGACGCGCGGCTACGGGGTCGAGTCTCGCGGGGCGCCGGTCAGTTATCAAGTTCAATCGCCAATCCTCGGACTGGTGCTGCCGTCGAATTCGCCGGGCGTACATACGCTTTGGCTGCCTGTGATTCCGATGCAAGTCGGGCTGCTGCTCAAGCCCGGCCCTCAGGAGCCGTGGACGCCCTATCGAATGGCCGCCGCCTTTATCGAAGCGGGCGTGCCGAAAGAAGCGATTGCGATCTATCCCGGCGGCGGCGACATGGGCGCCGAGGTCGTGCGGCGATCGGATCGCACGATGATCTTCGGCGGCTCGGCCACGGTCGAACGCTACCGGGGCGACACGCGCGTTCAGGTTCACGGCCCCGGGTTCAGCAAGATTCTGCTGGGCGACGACGTGGTTGACGAGTGGGAGAAATACCTCGACGTGATGGTTGACAGCGTGTTCCTGAACAGCGGGCGTGGGTGCATCAATTGCTCCGGGATTTGGGCCTCGCGCCACACGAAGGAGATCGCGGAGGCCATCGCCTCCCGCATCGGCCAGGTCGAGCCGAAGCCGCCCGAAGACCCGGAAGCGAGCCTGGCGGCGTTCACTGTGCCGGGCGCGGCGCGCGCCATCTGGCTGAGCATCGAGGACGGCTTGCATGAAGACGGGGTCGAACATGTCACGGCGAAATACGGCCCGAGGCTGGTGGAAAAACAGCGCTGCGGGTACCTGCGCCCGGTCGTGATCCATTGCGAATCGCCAGATCGCTCACTGGCCAACACTGAATTCATGTTCCCCTACGTGAGCGTGGTCCGCTGCTCGCAAGACGAGATGCTGAATCGGATCGGAACGACTCTTGTGGGGACCGCCATCACGCGCGACGAGCGTTTTCAGCGCCGACTCATAGACGCGACACACATCGATCGTCTGAACCTGGGGCCGGTCCCGACGATCCAACTCGATTGGTTGCAGCCGCACGAAGGGAACATTGTGGAATTTCTCTTCAGGCCCAGAGCGTTCCAGTGGGGCAGACTTTAGTCTGCCCGCCACCTGATGTTTGGCTCCCCTCACTTTAGATTAGGAGGCCATCATGACGTTATCCTCACTTCGACTTTGTCTCAGTATTTTTCTGCTGGTCGAAGTTCAATCGCCCTTTCGGGTGGGCGCCAGCAATATCGAGAGAGACGAGCCCCCCAAGTCTCCTTTGACAATTCTACGGCGAGTGGCGCAAGACCCCCCGCCCGCCGCCGCCTCCTCCACTCCGCCGCAAGAGGCGTCGTTGGTTCTGAGGGTGCGGGATGAAAATGGCGCGCCGGTCACATCGGCGAAGGTCTATCTGTACGCGGAAGGCCCTCGCCTGGTCGCCACTTGGGAGACCGATTTCCAGGGGCGAGTCGCGATGACCGGCATTGCGCCGGGCATATATCAGATGCGTGTCGAGAAGCAGGGATTTTTTAGCGCCAAGCTGGAGCGGCTGGAAGTGGGCAAAGCCGAAAGCTTTGATCTCACCCTGGAGCATGAACAGGAGATCAGAGAATCTGTCGATGTGACGAGCGCGCCGCCGACCATCGATCTGACCAGAACGGTGGCGAGCGACGAGATCGGCGCCCGCGAAATCACCAACCTTCCTTACCCGAGGAAGCGCGATTTCAAGAACATGGTGGTGTACCTTCCCAGGGTGCATCAGGATTCTACGGGGCAGCTTCACCTCAACGGCGCCGCTTCTTATCAAACCTTTTACGCCCTCGACGGGTTCAACATTTCGAATCCCGCGTCGGGGCTGCTGGAATTGAGGGTCAGCCCGGACGCGCTGCGCAAGATCGAGATTCAGAGCAGCCGATTTTCCGCGGAATACGGCAAGGCTTCGGGCGGCGTGTTGAATTTGACAACCGGAATGGGCGATGACCGGTTTCGCATCGCGGCGACCGATTTCGCGCCTTCGGCCCAATTCGTCAATGGTATCACTCTCGACAGTTGGACGCCGCGATTGGCCATTGGTGGACCGTTTCGGAAGGGGCGCGCCTGGTTTTATACCGCCACAGAGGGCGAGGTGGACCTCGACATTCGCACTGATCTTCCCGAAGGCGCTAATCGGAACAGGCCATGGCGCCTGGGCCAGCTGGCCAAGGGACAGGTCAATCTTTCTCCGACTCATCTTGTGAACGTCGGAGCGCTGGTGAATCAGTTTCATTCGGAGAACGCCAACCTGTCCGAGGCCAACCCCCTGGGGACCGCGCCCGAATTGAAACAGGATGTCTATCTGCTCACGGCGAAGGATCAGGTTTTTCGCGCCAACGGATTGATGGTTGAGACCGGATTGGCGGCAAGCCGGTTCCGTTCCGCCGTCTTGCCGCACGGCGATCTTCCGTATCAGCTTGTTCCTGGAATGGCGAGAGGCAGCTTTTTTAAGACGTCGAATGTGGTCGCCACCCGCCTTCAAGGACTCATGAACATAACGCTTTCGCCGGCCGAGTGGCGTGGGCGGCACGAGGTCAAGCTGGGCGCGGACATCAATCACGTCGGTTATGATCGGCTCCTGGCCCGCACCCCGATTCAGATTTTGCGGGCGGACAATACCCTTTCAAGCCAAATCCTATACGACGGCGTCTCGCAAGCCGGGCGCAACAATGTCGAGGCCGGCGTTTACCTGCAAGATCGGTGGGCCGTCTCGAATCGGCTGCTGATCGAATCAGGCATTAGGTTAGACCGTGACAGCCTCGTCAAGCGGGTTCTGGCGGCCCCACGCCTGTCGGCGAGCGCATTGCTGACGAAAGACGGCGATACGAAATTGGCCCTGGGGGCGGGCCTTTTTTATGACGCCTCGAATCTCGATTTCGTGACGCGCCCCCTGGAGGGGCGGCGCGTAGATCAGTTCTTTGCGCGTAACGGCATGACGCTGTTGGCCAATAGATCTAAGGAAACGGCTTTCACCTTGAACGAGGATCGGTTGGAAGCGCCGCGCTCCTTCGGCTGGAGCATGGAATTTGAAAGAAAGCTGCCGGCTGAAATTTATTTCCGCGCGGAATATATCGGGAGGCGTGGGATAGATGGTTACACGTTCGAATTGCAAGGAGTAGAGCCGTCGGCGCCGTTCATGACCGTTCTCGAGCTGGCAAATACGCGCAAAGATCGCTATGACGCGCTCAGCCTGACGGCCCGCCGGGCGTTCAGGGAAAGGTATCTGATCTTCGCTTCCTACACGCGCTCTTCCGCGCGGACGAACGCCGTTCTCGATTTCAGCCTGGACACGCCACTCTTCAGCCCGCAGGCGGGTGGGCCGTTCGATTATGACGCGCCAGACCGCCTGATTTCATGGGGCTCGGCGCCGCTTATAAAGAAATTCGACCTGGCGTATTCGCTGGAATGGCGGAGCGGCTATCCGTTCAGCGTCTTCAACCAGGATCGACAGTTGGTCGAAGCGCCTAATTCCCGCCGCTTTCCCGCCTATGTTTCACTGAATTTGCACGCCGAGCGGAGGGTCCGATTACTGAGCTTCAACCTGGCTCTGCGCGGCGGGTTCAACAACATCACGAACAGACGGAACGCGATTGCGGTAGACAACAATATCAACTCTTCCCGATTTCTCCGTTTCAGCGGCGTTCAGGGGCGCCAGTTTACTGCGCGTATTCGGTTTCTGGGGCGGAAATGATCCTGACTCTTCGAGTGAAAATCAACCACGAAGAAACGAAGAGCGCGAAGAAAGATCAGAGAATACCTTCGTGCTCTTCGTTTCTTCGTGGTTGATTTTCCAAGGAGATTGCGGTGCGAAGACTGATCACCCCATCGCTTGCCGTCTTACTGCTGGGGCTGCTCGGCCCGGCGCTCGCGCTCGCGCAGCGATACTCCGGCTCCGACGGGCGGTTGCGCATAGCCCTTGTCAAGCAACCCTTCTCTCCCACCGGAACTTCATCAGGCCCCAACACGATGGCCCAGGGGGGTATCCAGCAAGTACTCGCCGGCATGGGCGCGGTCGTGCGAGTCGAGGAAGCCGCGCTTACGCCGGACGAGGCCACGGAGTACGGCGGATGGAAGCGGCTGGGGATGGCGCTGGGTCACTTCGCCGACATCGTGGCGAAGAACGAGCGGGACGGATACTTCACGGTGGGCCTGCTGGCGACCTGCCCGTCAATGCCGGGACTGGTCGCCGGATTGCAGCATTCGGGCCCGACGCGTGAGCCGATCAGGATCGGTATGCTCTGGCTCGACGCGCACCCGGATTTCAATACGCCGGAGACAACGCGCAGCGGCTCGCTGGGCGGAATGCCGGTGGCGGTCGCGACGGGCCGGGCGCTGCAAAGACTGCGCCTGGACGCGCGCCTCGATCCGCCGCTGTCTGACCGCAACATCGTGATGGGCGGCGTGCGACTTACCGATCCGCTTGAACAGCATCTGCTCGACCAATCTTTCATCGAGCAACTCAGCGTTGATGACCTCCGCAATATGACGCCGGCCGTGTTCGCGCAACTCGACCGCCTGAGTAGCCTGACGGACAAGATATATGTGCATATCGACATGGACGTGCTCGATCCGCGGGAAGTGATGGGGCACGGGAACAAGGTACCCAACGGCCCGTCGAGTGAGGAATTGGCCCGCTTGTTCGAGGCGATCTTCGGCCGCTACCCGAAGGCGTCGGCGATTGGGTTCGCGACAATCCCGGCCACCGACGAGGGCGGACTCTCACTCTCGGCGGTGAATCGCATGATCTCCGGCGCGATCCGTGGGCTGAAGGCCCGCGAAAGTCGACGTTAGTTGCTAATGATGCCATGCGCCATTTGCCCTAGAGGCGTCTAAATCGAACCAGACCCCGGAAACGCATACTCCAGCCTCTTCGGGGCCATCGGATGACTGATCAACCTTTCGTGCTGCTGATCGCGTGTGCGAACGTCGCCAACCTGCTGCTGGCCCGCGCCGCCGGCAGACGCCGCGAAGTCGCCGTCCGGGCGGCGCTGGGCGCCGGGCGCTGGCGCATTGTTCGCCAACTGTTGACCGAGAGTATGCTGCTCGCAGTTCTGGGCGGGGCGCTGGGTGTGTTGCTGGCCTGGTGGGGTTTGCGACTGCTGGTCGATCTCAGCCCGGCCAACATCCCGCGGCTTGAAAACATTCGTCTCGACGGCCGTGTGTTATGGTTCAGCCTCGGACTATCGCTGCTCACGGGATTGATCTTCGGGCTGGCGCCCGCGCTGCAAACAACGCATCTTAAACTCGGCGAGACGCTCAAAGAGGGGGGGCGCACGGAGGCCGGCGGCCGGAGCGCGCAACTGATCCGGGGAGCCCTCATCGTCGTCGAGGTGGCGTTGACGCTGGTATTGCTCGCCGGCGCTGGACTGCTCATTCGCAGCTTCTGGCGATTGCAGCAGGTCGATCCAGGATTCAAGGCTGATAATCTGCTGACGCTGCGGCTTAGTTTGCCGCGCTCGAGATATACCGACGGCGCGCAGGCCGTCTCTTTCTTCGAACGGTTGCAAGAACGGCTCTCCGCGCTCCCTGGAGTCGTGGCGGTGAGCGCCACGACAGACATCATGCTGCGAAGGCTGGCCAATTCATCCAGCTTCACAATCGAGAACAGACCGCGAGACCCGAGCGACTTGGCGCTCGAACTGCCTTTCGACCGCGTGCAGCCCAACTATTTTCAGACGATGGGCATTCCGTTGCTGCAGGGTCGCGCGTTCACGGCCCAGGACACGCGCGATAGTCCGAGGGTGGCGATCGTCAACGAGACCTTCGTTAAACGTTATTTCCCGAACGAGGACCCGATCGGCAAACGCTTCACCTTCGGCGACGGGGGTCCCAACGCTCGATGGATCTCCATCGTCGGAGTGGTGCGCGACACCAAACGCCAGGGAGTTGATCAGCCGATCAGGATCGAATCCTGGATGCCTCTGGCGCAGAGCCCGGCCGGTTCGATGGATGTTGTGTTGCGCACGATTGGCGATCCGCTGGCGTTAAGCAACTCGGCGCGCGAAGCCGTCTGGTCGCTCGACCGCGATCTGCCGATCCCGAGAATACAGACCATGGAGCAGAATTTGTCGGCGAGAGTGGCGCAGCGGCGATTGAATATGCTTTTGCTCGGGCTGTTCGCGTCGGTGGCTTTGATTCTGGCGGCAGTCGGCATCTACGGCGTGATGAGTTACGCGGTCACACAACGCACGAACGAAATCGGCATCCGTATGGCGCTCGGCGCTCAGGCCAGCGACGTGGTCGGGCTGGTTCTCAAACATGGAATGGCGCTGACTCTGGTGGGCGTGGCCATCGGGCTGATCGCAACATTTATGTTGACGCGTTTGATGGCGAGCCTGCTCTTCGGCGTAAGCGCTACCGACCCGATCACCTTCGCGGCGATTGCGGCTTTGCTGATCGGAGTGGCGCTCGTGGCCTGCTGGATTCCGGCGCGACGGGCGACGAGGGTTGATCCGATGGTGGCGCTTCGCTGCGAATGAAGCGGCTTCTGTACCAAACCGACTGAGTTATATCTACGTGGTCAACGAGGTTGATGCGCTGGACATGAACACATCTCCCATTAGCTACGGATTTCAATAGGGCGCAAAAAATCAATCTGTTGTGTTGTCAAGACCCCATTAGTGCGTTAACTAGGTTTTTTTGGCATTTGTTTAAATCAGAACACGTGAGATTGGTACAGTACCGCGCGCATGCGCGCCAGGATAAGGGTGAAGAGCACGGGCCGAATCCCCCCAATGGCAGTTGGGGGATCGTTAAGGCCCAGCCTACACCGACAGACGAACTTTTCCTGAATCCCCCCAACGGCAGTTGGGGGGGATTCAGGCTCGGACCACGCTTTTGTAGGCTGGACCTTAACGATCCCCCAACTGCCGTTGGGGGGATTCGCAGAATCGTCCAGTCTTATCCTGGCGCACATGGTACCGCGCGCGTAAGCAAGCGGCCGTCAAATAAGTCAGCCGCTTGCTTACGCGCGCGGTACTGTACCAGCGTCCCAATGTAGCGTGTTTCGATTTATGGGAAACATTAAAAAACTTAGTTAACGTTGTACTATTGCTCTGCTAACTAAATTTTTCGATTTTTTTATTACCTTCGAAGGAGAGCGTTTAGAGTACCGGCTTTAGCCGGCCTGGCTTGGATCCCCAACACTGCCGGCCGCAAGCCGGTACTCTAACCACTCTCTCGTGAGCGTTTGTGGTTAAACCGAATGGCTTCAATGCCGGTTGTTTCGATACGGGAAAACGCTAAACAACATAGTTATCAGAGTACTATGCTGATTTGACCAATTTACGAAGACTGGCAATCCCGGGTATCAGGCTTACCGGATACTTCATTTTGGATTCACTGTAGCGCCGATTGTGGCGGGGCTGGATAAGTTCTTCGGTTTCCTCGTCAACTGGGATCAATACTTGCCTTCATTTGTAAACAGAATGGTTGGCGGTCATGGTCATTCGCTGATGTATTTGGTCGGGGTGATTGAGATCATCGCCGGACTCGGAGTATTGTTTAAGCCGCGCATCTTCGCCTACGTCGTCGCGGCGTGGCTTTTTCTGATCATCGCGAACCTGCTGATGATTCCCGGCTACTTCGATGTCGCGCTGCGCGATCTAGGCCTGGCTCTGGGCGCGCTCGCGTTGGGTCGTTTGAGCCAGGAATATTCGGATTAAGTCGGGCGCGAGCTTTCCAACAACTCGGAAAAGATTCGCGCGCTCAAGGCGTCGGTTCTTGATGTTGTCGCGCGCGTGGCGCTGGAGACGCCGCCGGCGGCGCCCTACCTCCGCACGAAGATAGAGAAGATGGGGCGCCTACTGGAAATAGTGTGATACCTTGCTCACGAGGAGGTCTTATGAAGCATAAAGAATTTATGGTCGCCGGCGCCGACGAACTCAAAGACGGTGAGATGAAACAGGTCGACGCCGGTGGGAAGAACATCTTATTGGCGCGCGTCAACGGCAAATACCATGCGGTGGGAGCGATTTGCCCGCACTACGGCGGGCCGCTCGCGGAAGGCGCCTTGTGCGGCGAGCGCATCATCTGTCCTTGGCATCACGCCTCATTCGACGTGAAGACGGGCGATCTGCTTGAACCCCCCGCGTTCGATTCGTTGCCTCGTTACGAAGTCAAGATTGAAGGCGACCGCGTCATCGTCGCCGTTCCCGATGAAGCGGAGGATCGCCGCACGCCGCCGATGGCGTCACGCGATGCGCGGCAGGATGAACGCGCATTTGTGATTCTGGGCGGCGGCGCGGCCGGCTACATGGCGGCGCAGACGTTGCGCGAGGAAGGCTTCCGAGGGCGCGTTCTGATGGTCACTCGCGAAGATCGCTTGCCTTATGACCGCCCGAATCTGAGCAAAGATTACCTGCAAGGACACGCCGAGCCGGAATGGATGCCGCTCCGCCCAGACGAGTTTTTCAACGAGCATGGGATCGAGGTTCTGCGCGGGAGGGAGGCGACGCAAGTTGACGCGAAGGCAAAAATCATCTCTTTCAAAGGCGGTGAGCGACTCGCATACGATGCGCTGCTCGTGGCGACGGGCGGCGAGCCGCGCGCCCTGCAAGTCGCCGGAAGCGATCTGAAGAACGTCCTGACGCTGCGCAGCTTCGCTGACTCTGACGCTATCATCGCCGCCGCTGAACAGGCGAACAGCGCGGTTGTCATCGGCGCGAGTTTCATCGGCATGGAAGCGGCCGCCAGTCTGAAGACTCGCGGGCTCGAGGTGACGGTCGTCGCGCCCGGTCAGGCGCCTTTCGAGAAGACCCTCGGCGTCGCAATCGGCGCGCTATTCCAAAAGATACACGAGGACAACGGCGTGCGGTTCAGATTCGGCGCGAAGGTTGCGCGAATAACCGGCAACGGCAAAGTTGAAGCGGTTGAGATTGAGTCCGGCGAAAAGATTGACGCCGATCTGGTCGTGGTCGGCGTCGGCGTCAAGCCCGCGACGGATTTTCTCAAGGGAGTCGAGCTTTCCGATGACGGCGGCGTGGTGGTTGATGAACACCTGCGGGCGGCCGACGGTTTGTACGCCGCCGGAGACATCGCGCGCTTCCATTCTTCGCTGACAGGCGCCCGGCAGCGCATCGAGCACTGGCGGACGGCGCTGCAACAGGGGCGCATCGCGGCGCGCAATATGGCCGGAAGCGCAGTCCCGTATACTGCTGTGCCCTTCTTCTGGACGCGGCAGTTCGACGCCGGACTTTTGTACGTCGGTCACTCCACAAGCTGGGACGAGATCATCTTCCAGGGCGACGTGTCCACACAGAATTTCCTTGCCTTCTACGTGAAGGGGAACCGCGTCCAGGCAGTCGCCGGCATGAACCGTGACCGGGACCTGGCCGCCGTCGAAGGATTGATGCGAGATGATCGGATGCCAACGCCTGATCAGCTCAGGAGCGCTACTGTAAATCTCCAGAAGTTGCTCCACAATCCAAGTTGAGTAGATGTCAGATGTCAGATGTCGGATGTCAGTGGTGGGGCGAAGCCAGAGCCTCTTCACTGACATCCGACATCTGACATCTGACATCTACTCTGGAGGAATTATGCAAACACTCTGGCAAGACCTGCGCTACGGCGCGCGGATGTTATTGAAGAGCCCCGGCTTCACGGTAATCGCCGTGCTGACGCTGGCGCTCGGGATCGGCGCGAACACGGCGATCTTTTCTCTCACCGATCAGATTCTTCTTCGGCGTCTGCCAGTGGAAAGGCCGGAGGAGTTGGTCGTGCTGCGTTCGACCGGGCCGAGTACGGGAAGGGTATGGAGCGATGGGGACCGCGCTGCTTCATTCTCCTACCCGATGTACAAGGCTCTGCGTGATCGCGGCGGCGACGTCTTTTCGGGCTTGCTGGCGCGGTTCGCGATCCCGCTTAGCGTCGCGGGCGTGGGGCAGACCGAGCGCGCGGACGGCGAGCTGGTCTCCGGCAACTATTTTGAAGTCCTCGGCGTGCGCCCGGCTCTGGGGCGCGTCTTCAATCAAGAAGATGATCGGACGCCTGGCGCGCATCCGGTCGTGGTTTTGAGCTACGCCTATTGGACTCGCCGATTTGGCGCGGATCCGGCGATTCTGAACAAGGCGCTGACAGTGAATGGAACCTTGATGACGGTGATCGGCGTGTCGCGCGAAGGCTTTCGCGGGGTTCAGGTCGGGCAGACTCCCGATGTTTTCATTCCGATGATGATGAAGGCCCAGATGACGCCGGGCTCGAACGGGCTTGATGACCATGAAGACTATTGGCTGGCGATCATAGGGCGCCTCAAGCCGGGGACGTCGCGCGCGCAGACCGAAGAGGCCGTCCGTCCGAGCTATCACTCTATTCTCGAAGAAGAGCTTCCGCTGATGACCGGATTTAGAGCCGAGATGCGGCAGCGTTTCCTCGACAAAAGAATCCTGCTGGATGACGGCGCGAAAGGGCGGCAGATTCTCCAGCGCGACGCCAAAAAACCATTCCTGATCCTGACGGGGATGGCCGGCCTGGCGCTGTTGATCGCCTGCGCGAACGTGGCGAACCTGCTGTTGGCGCGCGGCGCGGCGCGGCGGCGCGAGATCGCCGTGCGTATGGCGTTGGGCGCTGGACGGTGGCGATTGATGCGGCAGTTTCTCCTTGAAAGTCTCCTGTTGGCCTTTCGACGGAACTTGACCCGCGCTTGCTGGGTTTCACTCTCGCGCTATCGGCTCTGACCGGCTTGCTCTTCGGAGTCGCGCCTGCCGCGCGGGCCACGCGATTGAACCTCGAAGCGACCTTGAGAGAGCAGGGATCGAGCATTTCCGGCGGATTGTCGAGCGTGCGCTTCCGCAAGGCGCTGGTGGTTTCGCAGATCGTCCTGACCACCGTGCTGCTGGTCGGAGCGGGGTTGTTCGCCCGCAGCCTCAACAATCTGAACCGGCTTGACCTGGGGTTGCGCGCCGGCCACATGATCGCTTTCTCAATCGCGCCCGAATTGAACGGTTATTCTCCGCAGCGAACCATCGCCTTCTTCGATGATCTCCGCCAGGGTATCGCGGCGCTTCCCGGAGTGCGGTCTGCCAGCGCCGCCGAAATCGCGATCCTCACCGACAGCAACGCCGGTTCGAACGTCACGATCGAAGGTTACCAGGCGCAAGAGAACGAAGACATGGAAGTTCGCCATAACCGCATCGGGCCGGATTATTTCACCACAATGGGCATTCCGCTCCTCGGCGGGCGAGAATTCACCGTCGCGGACACGGCCGGCAGTCCGAAGGTTGCGATCATCAACGAGACGATGGCGCGCCGCTATTTCGCCAATCGGAACCCTATCGGCAGCCATTTCGCCTTCGGGGCCGGCGACCGGGTTCGTCCGGACATAGAAATCGTCGGCGTCGTGAAAGACAGCAAACACGCCACTGTGCGCGAAGAGAAACGGCCGTTCGCTTATCTTCCTTACGCCCAGGAGGAAAACATCGGGAGAATCACTTTTTATGCGCGAACCGATCAGGACGTCACCTCCATCGCGCCGTCGCTGCGACGCGAAGTCGCGCGGCGCGACAACAACCTGCCGATTTACGATTTGAATGACGCGCCGCATCCGTGAGATCGGCATCCGCATCGCGCTCGGCGCGACTCAGGGGCGCGTGGCCTGGCTGGTCTTGCGCGAGGTGGCGTTGCTCGCCAGCGCCGGGCTGCTCGCCGGCGCTCCGCTGGCCTTCGCCCTGGGCCGGGCCGCCGAGTCGCTGTTGTTCGGCGTCAAGGCCGGCGATCCGACGGTCTTCGCCGCGGCGTGCCTGCTGCTGGCGCTCGTGGCGCTGCTGGGCGGTTATCTGCCTGCGCGGCGGGCGGCGAAGGTGGATCCGATGGTCGCGCTTCGGCGCGAATGATTGCAACACGTATTGCATAAACTTGCCGCGACGGCGGGCGGCGTGCTAGGCTGCGGGCGAAAGTGAGAGGTAGACGCTGTCCGTCACGACCGAGGTAAAATCAATGAAAACCAAGTCGCGCAAGATTCCCGCAGCCGAATCCGATCAGTCCACTGCCGCAAGCTCGCCGACTCAACTCGAAATCCGGTTCGCCGACGCGCAGTCCAAACTCGCCCCGCGGCGGCGGCAAATGATCCGGACGATCCTCGACCACCCGGAAGAGATCTACTTCCTCTCCTCGCGGGAGTTGGGCAAGCGCTTCAACATGGACGCGGCGACGATTGTGCGCGCCATTCAGGTTCTCGGATATGACCGCTACGCCGA
>WNGF01011281.1_pt1 | contig 18807 bp, 22 predicted proteins | sample 5400641 | NCBI WGS metagenome assembly WNGF01 (sample SAMN13153371, study PRJNA577476) | soil metagenome | isolation source: 80 cm soil or saprolite under grassland replicate 2 | place: USA:California | collected 2016-06-15
CGTCCATCTCGTCGTGCCGCGCAGCTTCAACGACGCGCAGCAGATCGCGGACAAGTTCAAGGAGTCGATCCCCGTCATCCTCAACCTGCAGAACTCGGACGCTGACCTCTCGAAGCGCCTGATCGATTTCGCGAGCGGACTCACGTACGCGCTCGACGGCGGCATGCAGCGCGTCGCCGACAAGGTGTTCCTACTGACGCCGCGAAACGTGGAAGTGAGCGCAGAAGAGCGCGCGCGCTGGCTCGAGCGCGGCGGTTTCTTCAACCAGGCGTAACGCTGTAGGACTCGCGTCGTCCGCGGCGAACGCGACCCTGATGGGTGCCCTGTTGCCGCTCCTGGACACCGTGTCGCGAATCGAGAGCTTCGTCGACGTCTTCATCGGCGTCTACACGCTGCTGATCCTCGCGTACATCATCACGTCCTGGATTCGGCTGCCGTACTCCACGTGGCTCAACCGCGTCCAGCGCTTTCTCTACGACGTCTGCGATCCGTATTTGCGGATCTTCCGGCGGCTGCTGCCGCCGTTCGGGCCGCTCGATCTCTCGCCGATGCTCGGAGTCGTAGTTCTCTACCTCATCGACCGGATCTTGCACGCGCTGCTCGACCTAGCGCACTGACAGGGGAGGTTCCCATGGCACTCACACCAGTCGAGATCAGACACATCAGCCTCGGACGATCGATCCTCGGCTACAGCCGTCCCGCGGTGGACAAGCTGCTCGACGACGTGATCGACAGCTTCGAGCAGGTTTGGCGCGAGCGCGCGGACCTCGCGGACAAGGTCGAGCACCTCGAGCAGGATCTCGTCCGCCACCGCGAGCTCGAGACGCTGCTTCGCACGACGCTCGTCTCAGCGGAGCGAGCCTCGCAGGAGCTGAAGGAACAGGCGCGGCGCGAAGCGGAGCTCGTCGTCACCGAAGCGCACGCCGAGGCGCGGAAGGTGACCCTCGACGCTCTCGCCGAGCTCGAGCGAATGCGCTCCGAGTCGCGTCGTATCCGGTCGCTGCTCGGTGCCGCCCTGGCGACGCTCGCCGAAGGCAAGGACGGCGCCGACGAGGACCCGCACGCGGGGGAAGCGCGCGCCGCGTAGGGCTAGAGTAGGGCCGTGAGCCGTGCGGGCGAAACGAGGTTGAAGCTGCGGGTGTCGCCCGGCGCCCGCCGTCCCGGCGTCTCCGGCCGATACGGCGACGCCTGGAAGGTGCGCGTCGCGGCACCGCCTGAGGACGGACGCGCGAACGATGCCGTGCTCCGCCTCGTCTCGGACGTCCTCGGCGCACACGTCGAGCTCGTCGCCGGCCATGCGTCCCGCGACAAGGTCGTCGCCGTGCTCGGCGTGACGCGGGCGGATGCCGAGCGATTGCTATCCGTCGCCGCAGGAAAGGACCCCGCATGAGCGTCGACGTCGAGCGCTTTCGCACCACGTTGCTCGACGAACGCAAGCGCGTCGAGCAGGCGATCGAGTATCTCCATCAGGAGAACCCCGGCAGCCTCGAAGACGAGACCGAGGAGATCTTCGGCACGAACGACAACCACCTCGGCGACGCTGCGTCCGGAACGCTCGACCGGGAGATCGACTACACCCTCGAGGAGAACTCCGAGCAGGTCCTGACCGCGATCGACGCTGCGCTGACGCGGATCGAAGACGGCACGTTCGGCACGTGCGCAAACTGCGGCAAGCCGATCGCAGAGGAACGGCTGGAGGCACGGCCCTGGGCGACCCTGTGCATCGACTGCAAGCGCAAGGAAGAAGGCCCTTGACCGAGTCGCCGGCGCGGCACGCGCCGGATGTCCGGGTCGGCTCGGCGACAGACGGCCTGACGCCGTTCTCGACGGCGAAGCGCTCGCTCGGTGCTGGGCTGTCCGAGTGGTTCGCGCTCGCCGCCGTTGCGATCGCCGCCGTCGCCGCCGACCAGCTGACGAAGCATCTCGTGTCGTCGAAGCTGGCGCTCGACGATGAGGCGAAGGTCGTCGGCCCGCTGTCGATTCACCACGTGCAGAACTCGGGCATCGCGTTCGGGCTCTTCTCGAGTGCGACGCCCGTGGTGATCGTGCTCACCGGGTTGGCCGTCGGGTGGATGCTCATCTTCTTTGCACGCTCGGGCGCACGACATCCGGTGCTGCCCATCGCGCTCGGTCTGGTGATCGGGGGCAGCCTCTCGAATCTCGTCGACCGGGTGCGGCTCGGTCACGTGACGGACTTTCTCGACCTCAAGTGGTGGCCGGCGTTCAACCTCGCGGACAGCTTCATCGTCGTCGGCGTCGCGATCCTGCTCGCGGCGCTCGTCGCCGCGGACCATCCGCGTGCGCGTTCGCGTTCCTGACTCGGCCGCCGGCTCGCGGCTCGACTCGTTCCTCGCGCAGCAGGTCGGCTCACGTGCCGAGGCTGAGCGCGTGATCGACGCTGGCGCGCTCGTCGACGGGGTGCGCCACGCGAAGAGCTGGAAGCTCCAGGGCGGGGAGGAGATCGACTTCGAGCCGCCGCCCGAGCCGGCGCCGCTCGAGCCCGAGGAGATCGACGTGCGCATCGCGTTCGAGGACGAGCATTTGCTCGTCGTCGACAAGCCGGCGGGGCTCGTAGTACATCCGGCGGCCGGTCACGTGTCGGGGACGCTCGTGCACGCCCTCGTCGGCATCGCGGGCGGCGGCGAGGAGACCCGGCGGGGGATCGTCCACCGCCTCGACCGCGACACGTCCGGGCTGATGGTCGTCGCACGAACCGAGGACGCCTACCGCAGGCTGCAGTCACTCGTGAAGCGCCGCGCACTCGAGCGCGAATACCTTGCCCTCGTTCGCGGCCGCCCGCGCTCGCGCGCCGGGAGGATCGATGCTGCGATCGGCCGCGACCGCAACGATCCGCTGCGCCACTCGCTCGATACGGACACGCCGCGCGCTGCCGTCACCCACTTCGAGGTCGAGGAGCTGCTGCCCGAGCACGCGCTGCTCCGGGTACGCCTCGAGACCGGCCGCACGCACCAGATCCGCGTCCATCTCGCCGCGATCGGACTGCCCCTGTCGGGCGATCCGGTCTACGGAGCGAAGGGCGACCTCGGGTTGGAGCGCCAGTTCCTTCATGCGGCGCGGCTCGCGTTCGAGCATCCGATCACGAGCGCGCGGGTCGAGCTCGAATCGCCGCTGCCACGAGACCTGCGGCGCGCGCTCGAAGCGGCGCGGCGCTAGCCGCTCTGGACGACGCCGCACCGGTTAAGCAGACAGCTTCCGCACGAATCGGGGATTCCCGCCTCGCGGCAGCTAGAATCCCACGGCTTCTATCCCAACTCCCCGGCGGAAAGCCCGGGACGGGGGTGCCGGCCGCTCAGGCCGGTTCCGTCCGAGTCCGCCGGCGTTCACGCAAGCGAAACCAGAGAGGAACCCATGGCAGTCGTCAGCATGCGAGAGCTTTTGGAGGCCGGCGTCCACTTCGGCCACCAGACCCGCCGCTGGAACCCGAAGATGAAGCGCTTCATCTTCGCCGAGCGCGGCGGTATCTACATCATCGACCTGCAGCAGACGCACCAGCTGCTCGAGGAAGCGCACGACTTCGCGCGCAACCTCGCGGAGCGCAACGGCACGGTCCTGTTCGTCGGCACGAAGAAGCAGGCTCAAGATGCGATCGAGGAGCAGGCGAAGCGTGTCGGCATGCCGTATGTGAGCCACCGTTGGCTAGGCGGCCTGCTGACGAACTGGCGCACGATCTCCGATCGCATCGAGCGGCTTCACGATCTCCGCCGGCAGAAGGAGGAGGGTCAGCTCGAGCTGCTGCCCGCGAAGGAGCGGATCGCGATGCTCGCCGAGCTCGAGAAGCTCGAGTCGAACCTCGGCGGCGTCGCCGATCTGCGCCGGCAGCCCGACGCGATCTTCATCGTCGATCTCCGCAAGGAGCAGCTCGCCGTTCGCGAGGCGCGCCGCTTGGGCATGCCGGTGATCGCGCTGGTCGACACGAATTGCGACCCCGACGAGGCCGACTACATCATCCCAGGCAACGACGACGCGATCCGCTCGCGCAGCCTGATCACGCGCGCGATCGCCGACGGCATCGAGGCAGGCAGACAGAAGGTCGCGCCGCAGGACTTCGTGAAGGACCTCCAGCCGGACGCCCAGGCCGAGAAGCCGGCGGCCGACGAGACCCCGGCCGAGCACGAGCCGCTGTCGAAGGGTGAGGCGACGGTCGAGCCGGTCGCCGAAGAGGTAACCGCGGAATGACCGTTGCGATCTCCGCCAGCCTCGTGAAGGAGCTTCGCGATCAGACGGGCGCGGGAATGATGGATGCCAAGCGGGCGCTCGTCGAGACGGGAGGCGACATCGAGGCGGCGCGCACGCTGCTCCGCGAGCGCGGCATGGCGTCGGCTGCCAAGCGCGCAGGACGCGAGACGACCGAAGGCGTCGTCCTGCTGAAGGTCGGCGAAGGCAAAGGCTCGCTCGTCGCCGTCGGCTGCGAGACAGAGCCGGTGTCGAAGAACGCGGAGTTCGGCGCCTTCGTGGAGCACGTCCTCGAGGCCGCGTACAGCACCTACCTCGCCGACAAGATCGACGAGCTCGAGGAGGTGCGCAACGAGCTGATCGCCAAGATCGGGGAGAACATCGCCATCGTCGGCACGGTGACGTTCGAGGCGGTCGACGGCGGAGTGATCGAGGGCTACGTCCATCCACCCGCGAGCAAGCTCGGGGTGCTCGTGCAGCTGCGCGGTGGAACCGGCGAGCTCGCGCGAAAGGTGGCAATGCACATCGCAGCGTCGGCGCCGCAGTGGATTTCCCGCGAAGACGTCCCCGAGGACGTGGCGACGGCGGAGCGCGAGATCTACGCGAACTCCGACGAGGTCCTCTCGAAGCCGGAGCAGGCACGTGAGAAGATCGTCGAGGGCATGCTCAACAAGCGCTTCTTCTCGGCCCAGGTGCTGAACGACCAGGCCTGGATCCACGACGCGGCCAGGACCGTGGCGCAGGCGCTCGCGGACGAGGACGCGGAGGTGCTCGAGTTCGAGCGCTTCGCCCTCGCGGGATGACCGTCCCCGAGCGGGTCGCAGCGGATGCAGGTTCCACGGAGCCCGTGTTTCGCCGCATCCTGCTCAAGCTCTCCGGCGAGGCGTTGATGGGCGACCGGGAGTACGGCATCGATCTCGCGACGGTCGAGGCGACCGCGGCGGAGATCGTCGACGTGCAGTCGACCGGCGTCGAGGTCGCGATCGTCGTCGGCGGCGGGAACATCTACCGCGGCATGGCCGCGGCGGCAGAGGGAATGGACCGGGCGACGGCGGACTACGCGGGGATGCTGGCGACGCTGCTCAACGCGCTCGCGCTCCAGGACGCGATCGAGCGCGCCGGCGCGGCGACGCGGGTCCAGTCGGCGATCGACGTGGCGCAGGTCGCTGAGCCCTATATCCGCCGGCGCGCGATTCGCCATCTGGAAAAGGACCGGATCGTTCTCTTCGCCGCGGGCACCGGCAATCCGTTCTTCACGACCGACACCGCCGCCGCCCTCCGGTCGCTCGAAATCGGCGCGGAGGCGCTGCTGATGGGCAAGCACGGCGTCGAAGGCGTGTACGACGGCGATCCCGACACGGACCCCGAAGCCGCCTTCCTACCCAGGCTGTCGCACCTCGAGGCGATCGAGCGCGGGCTGAAGGTGATGGACACGACGGCGCTGTCGCTGTGCATGGACAACGACATCCCGATCTACGTCTTCGAGCTGACCCCGGGGAACATCCGGCGCGTCGTCACGGGAGAGCGGGTCGGGACGATCATCTCGAGCGAGGGAGGACGCTGATGGTTATGGCCACGGCCGAGGAGCTGATCGCGGACGCCGGCCGGCGGATGGACAAGTCGGTCGAGCATGCGCGCAACGAGTTCAACACCGTGCGCACCGGACGGGCATCGGCCGGGCTGCTCGATCGCATCGCCGTCGACTACTACGGCTCGCCGACGCCGCTGAAGCAGCTCGCGACGATCAACGTCCCCGAGCCGAGGATGCTCACGATCCAACCGTTCGATCCCACCTCGATCAAGGCGATCGAGAAGGCGATTCAAGAGTCCGATCTCGGGCTGCAGCCGTCGAACGACGGCAAGCTGATCCGTCTGCCGATCCCGCAGCTGACCGAGGAGCGGCGCAAGGAGCTCGTCAAGGTCGTCGGCCACATGGCGGAAGAGCACCGGGTCGCCGTCCGCGAGGTCCGCCGAGACGCGCTGCGGCACCTGCAAGAGCTCGTGAAGAAAGGCGACGTCGGTGAGGACGACGAGCGGCGCGCGGAGCAGGAGGTGCAGAAGCTCACGGACGCGCACACGAAGACGATCGACGAGCTCCTGAAGCACAAAGAAGCCGAGATCATGGAGGTTTGAGCACGCGGACGGAAACCGCGACCTCTCGGGCGCCGAAGCGTGAGAATCTCGCGCGCTCGGTCGCGATCATCATGGACGGCAACGGGCGCTGGGCCGCGCGGCAGGGGCTGCCGGTCGCCGACGGCCACCGCGCCGGCACGCGCGCCGTCCGCCGGACGGTTGAAGCGGCGATCGCGCTCGGGATCGAGACGCTCACCATCTATGCGTTCTCGACAGAGAACTGGATGCGCCCGGAGGACGAGGTCGAGGACCTGATCGAGATCTTCGGGGAGACGATCGACCGCGAGCTTCCTGATCTCTGCAAGGAGGGCGTGCGCGCGCGGTTCGTCGGCCGCCGCGATCGCGTGCCGGAGTGGCTGCGCGAGCGGATGGCGAATCTCGAGTCCGAGACCGAAGCCAACGAGCGACTCCACCTGTGGATCGCGCTCGACTATGGCGCGCGTGCCGAGCTCGTGGACGCGGCGCGGCGGCTCGTCGAGGACGGGCTCGCGCCCGAGCAGGTCGACGAGGCGGCGATCGCGTCGCGCCTCTACGCGCCCGAGCTGCCGGACCCCGACCTGCTGATCCGCACGTCGGGCGAGCTGCGCATCTCGAACTTCCTCCTCTGGCAGCTCGCGTACGCGGAGCTCCTGTTCGTCGACACGCTCTGGCCGGACTTCGGCGAGGACGACCTGCGAGGTGCGCTGGAGGAATATGCACGCAGACGGCGTCGCTTCGGCGGCCGGTAGCGGGCCACTAGTGCCGGCGTTCCTCTCGCGGATCCTGATCGCCGCCGTCGGCGTCCCGGTGGTGCTCGGACTCGTGTACGTCGGCGGCTGGTGGCTGTTTGCGCTCGCAGCGGTTGCGGGGCTGATCGCGCTGCACGAGTTCTATGTCATGGAGCGGCCGCTGCGGCCACTCGTCCTGGCCGGCTACGGCGGGGGCGCAGCGGCGCTCGTCGGCGCGCAGCTCGGCGGGATTGAGTGGCTGCTCGGCGGCTTCCTGGCGACGTTCCTGCTCGCGTTCTTCCTCTTCCTGGTCGCGACAACACGGGCGCCTGCGACCGTGTCGATCAGCGGCACCGTCCTCGGCGCCTCGTGGATCGGACTCGGGCTCGGCTTCGTGCTCTTGTTGCGCGACTTCGGTCCGCACGGGAGGCTCGCGGCGTTCACCGTGCTGATCGCGGTGTGGGCGGATGACACCGCTGCGTACTTGATGGGCCGGCTGATCGGCCGCCACAAGTTCTCGCCCGCGCTGTCGCCGGCGAAGACGTGGGAGGGTTTCGTCGCAGGGACCGCGGCGGCGATGTTCGTCGCCTTCGTCGCGCTCTACCATCAGCACTTCCTGACGATCGGCGAGTCGATCGCGCTCGGCGCCGTCGTCGCGGTCGCCGCCGCGCTCGGCGATCTCTTCGAGTCGGCGTTGAAGCGCGACATGCAGGTGAAGGACAGCGGCACGATCCTCGCAGGCCACGGCGGCATGCTCGATCGACTCGATGCGCTGCTCTTCGCCGTGCCGGCGGCGTACTTCACGATCGTCGTACTGGGCTAGGCACACTGTCCTCATGAAGCGGATCGCCGTCCTCGGCGCCACCGGCTCCATCGGCCGCCAGGCGCTGGAGGTGATCGGCGCGAACACGGAGCTCGAGCTCGTTGCGGCGTCTTCGGGCTCGACGCCGATCGACGGAGTCGCACCGCTCACCCAGACCGGCGGCGACGTGACCGAGCTGCTCGAGCGTGCGAACCCAGACGTCGTCCTGAACGCGATCGTCGGCTTCGCGGGCGTCCACGCCACGCTGTGGGCGTTGGAGCGCGGTGTCACGCTCGCGCTTGCCAACAAGGAGAGCCTCGTCGCGGCGGGCGACCTCGCCCTCGCTGCGTGGGAGCGCGGCGGCAGCCTGCTGCTCCCCGTGGACAGCGAGCACTCGGCGGCGTTCCAGTGTCTCGAGCACCGGGCGGCCGACACGGTCGAGGCGCTCGTGCTGACGGCGTCCGGCGGGCCGTTTCGAGGCCGCCCGCGTGAGGAGCTCGAGGACGTGACGCCTGAGCAGGCGCTCGCCCATCCGACCTGGTCGATGGGCCCGAAGATCACGGTGGACTCCGCGACGCTGGCCAACAAAGGACTCGAGCTGCTCGAGGCGCATTTCCTGTTCCGGCTGCCGTATGAACGGATCGAGGTCGTCGTGCATCCGTCATCGATCGTCCATTCGCTCGTGCGTCTTCGCGACGGCGCTGTGCTCGCGCACCTCGGCTATCCCGACATGCGCGTGCCGATTTCGTACGCGCTCACCTATCCGGCGCGTGCGACGACGCCGGTCCCGCAGCTCGATCTCGCGTCCGGCCTGAAGCTGGAGTTTCACGCGCCGGACGTCGACGCGTTCCCGCTCCTCGCCCTCGCGCGCGACGCGGGGGAAAAGGGGGGCACCTATCCGTGCGCGTTCAACGCAGCGAACGAAGTGGGGGTGCAGGCGTTCCTCGAAGGACGGATCAAGTTCCTGGACATCGCAGCCGCCGTCGAGGACGTGCTCGCTCGCGTCGACGGCGCGCCCGCGCGCGACCTCGCCGAGCTGATCGCCGCCGACCGCCGCGCGCGGGAGCTGGTCGCTGTCGCATGAGCATTCTCGTCGGGATCGTGGGGCTCGGATTCCTCATCCTCATCCACGAGGGCGGGCACTTCCTGACCGCGCTCGCAGTCGGGATGAACCCGCGCAAGTTCTACGTCGGGTTTCCACCGGCGATCGCGAAGACCCGCCTCACCCGGGTGGACTACGACGGCGCGCGCGACTCGGTGAGCGAGCTCGAAGAAGCCGCCGAGCGGGCGCAGCTCTCGACGCAGGCGCGGGCAGGCGTCACCCGCGGCATCACCGATCTGAGCGACGGGCTGGCGAAGGATGCGTACTGGCGCGCCGCGCCGTGGAAGCGCGTGCTGGTGATCTTCGCCGGCCCGGGAACGAACGCGCTGTTCGCGATCGTCCTCTTCGCGATCCTGTTCATGATCGGCGGGGGCAAGCCGACGACGACCGTCGGCGACGTCCTAACGGGAACGCCCGCGGCCCACGCGGGGCTGCGTGCGGGAGACCGGGTCGTCGCGATCGACGGCCGTCCCGTGGGCGCGACGCAGATCCCGAAGCGCATCTCCGGCTCCCGCGGACGGCCTTTGACGCTGCGGGTCGAGCGCGACGGCCGATCGCTCATCGTAGGACCGGTCGCGCCGAAGAAGACGGACGGCGTCTACCGGCTCGGCTTCGTGCTCAAGGGCAAGGGGCTCGCGCCGCCCGCCGCGACGAAGAACGCCGTCCGGCTGACGGGGCTGGTCTCATGGGACATCGTCCGCTCGCTCGGCCGGCTCGTCCACCACTCGGGTCGCAAGCAGCTCTCGAGCCCGGTCGGGATCGTCCAGGGCTCCTCGGCCGCCGTGAAGGAAGGGACGCAGACGTACCTCTGGGTGCTGGCGCTGATCTCGCTCTCCCTCGCGCTGATCAACCTGCTGCCGCTCCTGCCGCTGGACGGCGGGCACATCTTCTTTTCGCTGCTCGAGGCAATGCGCGGGAAAGCGGTCGGGCGGGAGGTCTACGAGCGCGTTTCGGCGATCGGGATCGCGCTGGTCCTGATGTTGATGTTCATCGGGCTCTCGAACGACCTCGGACGCATAGGAGGCGGCTAACCTAGGGCCGGATGGCCAGCGACCGGAAGATCAAGGTCGGAAACGTCGAGATCGGCGGCGGCGCCCCAGTCGTCGTCCAGTCGATGACGCTCACGCCGACGCACGACGTCGAGGCGACGACCGCGCAGATCGCCGCGCTCGCGTCGGCCGGCTGCGAGATCGCCCGCTGCGCAGTGCCGAAGCTCGAGGACGCGGAGGCGCTGAAGAAGATCGTGCGGTTCAGCCCGATCCCCGTCATCGCGGACATCCACTTCAACGCCTCGCTCGCGCTGAAGGCGATCGACGCCGGGGTTGCCGCGGTGCGCATCAATCCGGGGAATATCGGCGGCCCCGAGAAGGTCGAGCAAGTCGTGGCGGCGGCGAAGCGTGCCGGCATCCCGATGCGGATCGGCGCCAACTCCGGCTCGCTTCCGAAGCATCTCCACGCTCTCGCGCAGGACGACCAGGCGGAGGCGCTCGTCGAGGCCGCGCTCGAGGAGGTCCGGCTGCTCGAGAAGCTCGACTACGTCGACTTCAAGATCAGCGTCAAGTCGACGAGCGTCCCGACCATGATCCGCGCCTACCGCATGCTCGCCGAGAAGGTCCCGTACCCGCTGCATCTGGGTGTCACTGAAGCCGGAACCCCATTTGCCGGCTCCATCAAGTCAGCCGTCGGAATCGGAACATTGCTCGCTGACGGGATCGGCGACACGCTGCGCGTCTCGTTGACCGCCGACCCGGTCAAGGAAGTCGAGGTCGCGTGGGAGATCCTGAAGGCGCTCGGGCTGCGTGAGCGCGGCCCCATCATGATCGCGTGCCCGTCGTGCGGACGCGACAACGTGGGCGTGCAACAGCTCGCCGAGCGCGTCGAGGAGCGGTTGAAGCGCTACCCGCAGGCGTTCGAAGTCGCGGTGATGGGCTGCGCGGTGAACGGCCCCGGCGAGGCGGGCGACGCCGACTTCGGCATCGCCGGAGGCCGCGACGTCGGCTTCATCTACGCGCACGGCCGCGTGCTCAAGAAGGTCTCGTCCGACATCCTCGTCGACGAGCTGTTCCACGAGATCGACACGTGGATCACCGCCGGCATGCGCCGGCCGAAGCGGTTGAAGATGGCGAAGCCGGCGGCGCTCGCGATGGCCGAGGCCTCGCAGATTCCGCTCGATTAGGCTGCCGCCACTGGTGGCAACACGCGCTTCACAGCTCTTTCTGCCGACCCTGCGCGAGCCGCCCGCGGACGCCGAGGCCGCGTCTCACGAACTGCTCGTACGCGGCGGCTTCATCCGCCAGGTCGCGGCAGGCGTCTGGACGCTGTTACCGCTCGGCTGGCGCGTGCACCGAAAGGTCGAGCAGATCATCCGGGAGGAGATCGACGCCATCGGTGGACAGGAGATGCTGATGCCGGTCCTGACGCCGTTCGAGCTCTGGCAGCAATCGGGCCGCGACTACATCGACGAGATCTTCCGGCTCGAGGACCGCAAGGGCGCCAAGTACGTCCTGCCGATGACGCACGAGGAGACGGTCACATTCCACGCCCGCGAGCTCCAGAGCTACCGGCAGCTGCCGCAGATCCTCTATCACTTCTCGATCAAAGAGCGTGACGCACCGCGTCCACGCGCCGGGCTCATCCGCGTGCGCGAGTTCATCATGAAGGACTCCTACTCGTTCGACCGCGACGGCGACGGGCTCGATGTCGCGTTCCATAAGCACTGGCGCGCGTACGAGCGAATCTTCGAACGCTGCGGTGTCGACGCGCTCGCGGTCGAAGCCGAGTCGGGGATAATGGGCGGCAGCGGCTCGGTGGACTTCCTCGCCCCGGCGACGTCGGGCGAGAACACGATCGCCATGTGCACGAAGGGCGACTACGCCGCCGATCTCGAGATCGCACGCGGGATTCCGCGCGCACCGCAGTTCCCGGAGCGGCTGGACACGCCGCAAGAGGTCGAGACGCCCGGCATCGCCACGATCGAGTCGCTCGCGAAGTTCCTCGGGATCGACCCTGCCGCGACCTCGAAGGCGATGCCCGTCGTAACGCACGACGGGACGCTCGTGCTGGGTCTGATCCGCGGCGACGACAGGCTCGAGGAGGCGAAGCTCGCCTCCGCGCTGGGAAGCGATTTCCGGCCCGCGACCGAGGAGGAGATCCGCGCCGCGTTCGGCGCCGACCCCGGCTCGCTCGGGCCCGTAGGCTTCGGGGGAGAGGTGGTCGCCGACGAGGCACTGCGCGAGGGACAATTCGTTGCCGGCGCAAACCGGACGGGCCGGCACCTCCGCGGCGTCGAGCACGGCCGCGACTTCGAGGCCCGCTTTGCCGACCTGCGGCGGCCGAAGGAGGGCGACGCGTGCCCGAACTGCGACGGCGAGCTGCGCTTCCAGCCCGCGATCGAGGTCGGCCACATCTTCAAGCTCGAGACGCGGTTCTCCGAGCCGATGCGCGCGATGTTCCTCGACGAGCACGGGAAGGAGAAGCCGCTCGTCATGGGTTGTTACGGCATCGGATTGGGGCGCGTGCTGGCCGCGGCGGTCGAGCAGCACCATGACGAGAACAGCATCGCCTGGCCCGAGGCGATCGCACCCTACGACGTGCACGTCGTCGCGATCGCGGGTGCAGAGGAGATCGCGGAGCGGGCGGCGGAGGCGCTCGGCGCGCGCGGCAACAGCGTCCTGCTCGACGACCGCGACCAGCGCCCCGGCGAGAAGTTCGCGGACGCCGACCTGATCGGCTGTCCCGTCCGCGTCACCGCCGGCAAGAAGAGCCTGGAGGACGGCGCCGTCGACGTCCGCGACCGGGCGAGTGGTGAGGAGCGCCGCGTGCAGGTCGACGATTTGTGATGCCGCGCAAGCGCCGCTACAGCGACGAGGCGTTCGGGGCGACGATCCAGCGGCTGATGGCCGAGACGAACGTCACCTACCGCGCGCTCGCCGAGAAGACAGGACTCTCCGCCGGCTACCTCAACCACCTCGTCCACGGAAACCGCCCCGTTCCATCCGACGACGTGATCGCCGAGCTGGCGAAGGCGCTCGACGTCGAGCCAGAGCACTTCCGCGAGGTTCGCGTGCGGCGCATCTCGGAGAAGCTCGAGCAGATGCCCGAGCTGATCGACCGGCTCTACCGGCGACTGAGCTAACCTGTCTCCGAGCGGGGCGTGGCGCAGCCTGGTTAGCGCGTTCGGCTGGGGGCCGAAAGGTCGGGAGTTCAAATCTCCCCGCCCCGATTGTCCTTCGAGGGGGGACGGAGGTCTCCGACTCTCCCCAAAAGGGGGGACGGAGGCTCACGCTTTCGGCAATAGCCGCGGCCTCGCCGCTCCCCGATCCTTTGCGAGGCGACCTTGATGCGGCTGAAACCCCCTGAGCAAGCCGACGCGCCGGTCCCCGACGAAGGCGCCGGCCGGCTCCGTGTCCTCGTGGTGGACCGATCCAGCGAGGCCGACGGCCCGCTCGTCGAGCAGTTGCGCGCAGCGGGTCTCGCAGCGGAGCATCTCGCCGACGGGTCGCCGCGCGCCCTAGCCGCGGCGGTTGGCCGCGGCTGGGACGTGGTCGTGGCGCCGGCGGTGCAGGCGCCCGCCGCCCGGGCTGCGGTCCGCGATTGCAACACCGACACGCCGGTCGTGGTCGTTCGCGCCCTGCAAGGGGAGACCATTGCGACGGACGTGCGGCGGGCGGCGGCCGAGGCCGCCGCGCGCCGAGAGCGTAGGCGCGTCGCGGAGCAGCTCCAGCAGAGCGAGATGCGTCTCCGCGCCGCTGTCGAAGGCGGGTTCGACTCGTTCTTCGTGTTCGACTCCGAGCCGGGAGAGGCAGGCGAGCTCGACTTCCGGCTCGTCGAGGCGAACACCCGCGGTGCCGCGATCTTCGGCAAGCACAAGGAGGAGGTGATCGGCAGGCTGTTCACCGAGCTCGCCTTCGACGAGGAGCGCGCCGCGTACTTCCTCGAGCGCTTTCGCGCCGTCTTCGAATCCGGCGTGCCCCTCGAGGAGGAATACGAGGTGCAGTCGTCGGACGTGCCCGCGCGCTGGCTGCACATCCAAATCGTGCCGCTGTTGAGCGGTGTCGCGATCACCGCGCGCGACATCTCGGAACGCAAGGTGAGTGAGACCGCACTTCGCGAGAGCGAGGAACGCTTCCTGAGCATCGTCCAGAACGTTCCGGGGGTGTTCTTCACGCTCGTTCCTTCCGAGGACGGCCGAGGGACGCTGCGATTCGACTTCGTGAGCGACGGCATCGAGACGCTGACCGGTCACGCGGTCGAGGAGTTCTTGGGTCCCGGCCGCATCACGCTGCAGAGCCTTCTGCATCCAGAGGATCGGCCGCTGATCGACCGCACCGACGAGACGATGCTCGCCGGGCGTTCGTTCGCGATCGACGTCCGGGTGGCGCATCGCGACGGAATCGTCCGCTGGGCTCACCTCAAGATCGAGCCGACGTTCGACGACGCAGGATCCGTCACAGGCGCGAACGGGGTCATTCTCGACATCACCGAACGGAAGATCGCGGCGGACGCGCTGCACCTTCGCGAGCGCGCGATCGACGCGCTGGTCCAAGGCGTCGTCATCACAGACGCGAGGGAGCCCGACCATCCGGTCGTGTACGTCAATCCCGGCTACGAGCAGCTCACCGGCTTTCGACGCGACGAGCTGATCGGTCAGCCCGCGTCGTCGCTGCCCGCGGCCGTCGAAGAAGCGACGGAGGCGACGATCCAACGAGCGATTGCAGAAGGACGTCCCTTCGCGGGGGAGTACCGCTGCCGCCGGAAGGACGGCTCGGTCTTCTGGTGCTCGCTCCTGCTCTCGCCGGTCCGCGACGAGGAGGGCACGGTGACGCACTACGTGTCGATCTCCTCGGACGAGAGCCCGCGCAAGCAACTCGAAGAGCAGTTCCTGCAGGCGCAGAAGATGGAAGCGGTCGGACGCCTCGCCGGCGGCATCGCACACGAGTTCAACAACGTCCTGCTCGTGATCCGCGGTTACAGCCACGTGCTGATGAGCGCCGTGGGCGAAAAGCGCGACGGCTGGCAGGAGGCGAAAGAGATCGAGACCGCGGCGACGCGCGCATCCGAGCTGATCCATCACCTGCTCGCGTTCAGCCGCGGCCAGGTGATGCAGGCGAAGGTCATCGACCTCAACGCAAGCCTCGCCGACATGCGGAAGCTGGTCGAGCCGCTGATCGGCGAAGACGTCGAGCTGCGCACGTCGTTCGATCCGCAGCTCGGCCCGGTCAAGGTCGATCCCGCCCAGCTCGAGCAGACCCTTGTCAGCCTCGTCGTCAACGCCCGTGACGCGATGCCGCACGGCGGACGCCTGACGATCGGCACCCGCAAGGCTCGTGTCGAGGCGAAGGACGCCACTGCGGTGCAGCTTCCGGTCGGCGGGTATGCGGAGATCGCGGTGGAGGACACCGGGGTGGGGATGGACGCCGAGACGCACGCGCGCGTCTTCGAGCCGTTCTTCTCGACGAAGGGCGAGGGCAAGCGGACGGGCCTCGGCTTGTCCACCGCGTACGGGTTCGTGAAGCAGAGCGGCGGCGACATCGCGATCACGAGTGCGCCCGGCGAAGGAACCCGTGTGACGATCCGGCTTCCGCAGGCCGCCGAAGCGGTCGACGCGCCCGCACAGCAGGCGGTTCAACGCGACGGAAGGCACGCCGAGGGGACGGTGCTGCTGGTCGAGGACGACGACTCGGCGCGCCGTCTCGTCGCGCGCATCCTGGGCGACTCGGGATACCACGTACACGCTGCAGGGCTGCCGGGCGAGGCCCTCCGCTTCTGCGACAAGCACGCGGGGCCGATCGATCTGCTCCTCAGCGACGTCGTCATGCCGCAGATGAGCGGGCCGACGATGGCGACGCAGATTCTCGAGCGCCGTCCAGAGACGCGTGTGCTGTTCGTCTCCGGCTACATCGAGAGTGCCGACGACGTCGACATCGTGTCGTCCGGCGCCGACTTCTTGCAGAAGCCGTTCACGCCTTCGCAGTTGCTCGAGACCGTCCGGCGCATCCTCGACGAACCCCGCCAAGCGATCGCATGAGCGACCGCATCCTGATCGTCGACGACGACCGGCGGATCCTCGAGCTCATTCGGCGGCTGCTCGAGCACAGCGGGTACGACTGCGTGACGGCCGAGAGCGCGGAGGAGGCGAGACACTTCCTCGCCGGCGAGGCGGTGGCGTTGCTCCTCGCCGACCTCCAGATGCCCGGCGGCTCCGGTCTCGACCTGATCGCGCACGTGCGTGAGCATCACCCGGAGACCGCCGCGATGATGGTCACCGGCGTCGACGACGCTCAGCTCGCCGACTCCGCGTTCACGCTCGGCGCGTACGGCTACATCGTCAAGCCCTTCTCGCCGACGGAGCTCGCGATCCAGGTGATGAACGCGTTGCGGCGGCGAAAGCTCGAGCTCGCGCAGCGATCCGAGCGCGAGCGGCTGGAACAGACGGTCGCGGCGCGCACGTCGGAGCTGCGACGGGCCGTCGAGGACCTGAAGCGTTCCGAAGAAGAGACCGCGCGTCGCTTGGCCGCAGCGGTCGAAGCGCGCGATCACGAGACGGCGGAGCACATCGAACGCGTCGGCGCCTTCAGTGCGCTCGTCGCAGAGTGGCTCGGGCTCGCCGACGAGCACTGCGAGTTGATCCGGCGCGCGAGCACCTTGCACGATGTCGGCAAGATCGGCGTCCCCGACGGGATTCTCCTGAAGCCCGGCCCGCTGACGGCGCACGAGCGTGCCGCGATGGAGCGGCACGCGGAGATCGGCCACGAGATCCTCGCCGGCTCCGGGCACGAGCTGCTGGAACTCGCCGCGACGATCGCGTGGACGCACCACGAGCGCGTCGACGGCACCGGCTATCCACGCGGACTGGCAGGCGACGAGATTCCGCTCGAGGGACGGATCGTGGCCGTGGTCGACGTCTACGACGCCTTGACGAGCGACCGGCCGTATCGAGCCGCGCTGATCCCCGCTGAAGCGCTGGCCGTCCTCCGTCAAGGGCGGGCCACGAGCTTCGATCCGGAGGTCCTCGACGCGTTCCTCGACGTCTTCGCCCTCCCGGAGGCGGCTGTCGTATAACTACAGTTATCGGAGCGGTGCCCGAGACCGATCGCATCACTTGTCTGGTCGCGGACGACCATCCGGCCGTCCTCGACTCGATCTCACGCGTCCTGGCAAGCCAGGGCTTCGACGTGGTCGGCCAGGCCCGCGACGGAGACGACGCCGTCCGGGAGATCGAGGCGAAGAAGCCGCAGGTCTCGATCGTGGACGTGCGCATGCCGGGGCTGTCCGGCATCGCCGTCGCGCGCAGGGTCCTCCGGCACACCGCGGTGATCCTCTACACGGGCTACACCGACCGGGCGCTGTTGGTCGAGGCACTGGACGCCGGCGTGCGCGGGTTCGTGCTCAAGGAGGCGCCGCTTGCCGACCTCTCTCGGGCGATCGAGATCGTCGCCAAGGGCGGCGTCTACGTCGACCCTGTGCTGGCAGGGGTGCTGGCGAGCGGCGAGGCCACGCAGCAGCTGTCGATGCTCACGCAGCGCGAGCGGGAAGTGCTGCGGCTACTCGCGGACGGGCTCCGCAACGAGGAGATCGGTCGGCGGCTGCACATCGCCTCCGAGACGGCCCGCGCGCACATCCGCAACGCGATGCGAAAGCTCGACGCCGACACGCGGACCCACGCCGTCGCGCTCGCTCTCCGCGAGTCGTTGATCGAATAGTTTCGAGTAGGAAACCGCCGCTGAGCCTGCTACGTTCAGGTCGTGCGGCGAGTCCTCGTCTCGGCGGCCGTCGTCCTGCTGCTCGTGCCCTCCGCCGGTGCGCGGCGGTCCGCCCCTGCGACGGCGATCTTCTACTACCCGTGGTACGGGACCGCGGCGCGCGACGGCGCCTTCCTCCAGTGGCGCCAGAACGATCACGCGCCGCCCGCTGACATCGCGTCCGACTTCTATCCCGCACGCGGTGTGTACTCCTCGGCGGATGCGACCGTGCTCGATGCCCAGATGGCGGAGATCGCGCAGGCGGGCGTCGGCGAGATCGTCTCCTCTTGGTGGGGCCGAGGCTCGACAGAAGACCGCCGGCTGCCGGCGGTTCTCGCCGCCGCGCACGCCCACGGGCTCGGCGTCGCCGTGCACCTCGAGCCGTACGGCGGCCGCACGATCGCCAGCATCGCGTCGGACATCGCGTACCTGCGCTCGCTCGGCGTCAGCGATTTCTTCGTCTACCACGCGACGGACTTTCCGGCCGCGGACTGGTCGGCGTTGAACGCGACACTCGACGGTGTGCGGCTCTTCGCGCAGACGAAGCTCGTCGGCTTTGCGCAGGCGGGCGGCTTCGACGGCGTGTACACCTACGACATCCTCACGAGCAGCGGCTCGTCCTTCCGGCTGTTGTGCTCGGAGGCACACCGCGTCGGGCTCTTATGCGCCCCTTCGGTCGGGCCGGGGTACCGCGCGGACCGAGCGACCGGGGATCGCCGCGTCAAGCAACGCCGCAACGGCGCGACCTACGACGCGATGTGGTCCGCGGCACTCCGCGCTGGACCGGATCTCGTCACGATCACGAGCTACAACGAGTGGCTCGAGGGGACACAGATCGAGCCCGCCCGTACGCGGGCCGGCTACGAGAGCTATACCGACGCGTGGGGGACACGCGGCGCCGACGCGAGTACCGCGTACCTGGCACGTACCGGATACTGGACGTCACGACTCGCCGAGCGGCGCTAACCTCGGAAACGTGCTGCTGCGCCGGTTGCCGCGTCCGTTGGCGGTGACGATCGACTGGGTCGGCGGCATCGAGACGCGCACGTTCGCACGCGTGCCTTCGCACAGTACCTCCTGCTGGGCGACAACCGCATTCATTCCTGCGACTCGCGTGTGTGGGGGACT
>WNGF01004856.1_pt1 | contig 18793 bp, 15 predicted proteins | sample 5400641 | NCBI WGS metagenome assembly WNGF01 (sample SAMN13153371, study PRJNA577476) | soil metagenome | isolation source: 80 cm soil or saprolite under grassland replicate 2 | place: USA:California | collected 2016-06-15
CTTCTTCCCGCACGCGGCGTCGCTGCGTCAGGCTTTCGCCCATTGCGCAAGATTCCCCACTGCTGCCTCCCGTAGGAGTCTGGGCCGTGTCTCAGTCCCAGTGTGGCTGATCGTCCTCTCAGACCAGCTACGGATCGGAGCCTTGGTGAGCCGTTACCTCACCAACAAGCTAATCCGCCGCGGGCTCCTCCTCGGCCGGAGGCCAAAGCTACCTTTTCCGGCCGCTCCGAAGAGCCGCCGGGCTATTCGGTATTAATCCGGGTTTCCCCGGGCTATCCCGATGCCGAGGGCAGATTACCCACGTGTTACTCACCCGTTCGCCGCTGTCCCCCAGGCCGAAGCCTGGGTTCTCGCTCGACTTGCATGTGTTAAGCGCGCCGCCAGCGTTCGTCCTGAGCCAGGATCAAACTCTCCGTGAAGGTGGTTTGCCCCGAAGGGCAAATCGATCACTTCGAGCTTGTGCTCAAAGTTGTCTTCCTCTCCGAAGAGAGGTTGACGGGTTTTTTAAGGCCTCATGCCCGAGAGCATGAGGTCTCGGCGTGATCGCACTGCTGAGTTTTCAAAGACCTGCGCCGCGGCCGGCGCGTAAAAAAGCCTCCGACTCGCGCCAGAGGCCTCCGTATGAGTCGGATCCTGTCGTATCCGTCTGCGTCCGAAGGCGCTCCTGGTCGAGTTGCGGGACGTTCTTACGCACCGCCCTATCGAGCGGCCCGGGCATGATAGCACCGGGCTAGGGGGTGTCAAGCAGCGCGGATGCGCAAAAACTGGCGTTTTCCCGCCTGGATCACGACCCCCTCGATCGCCTCCCTCTCGACATCGTAGGAAGAGATCGCGTGCCCGTTTGCCTTGACGCCGCCCTGGTCGATGACGCGCCGCCAGTGAGCCCGCGATTCGCCGAAGGTGTCGGCGAGGAGCGCCGGCAGGTGGACGACCGCCTCAGGATGCTCGACCTCCGGCACGTCCTCGGGGGCCTGGCCTTCCCGGACCACGCGTGTGAAGTGCTCTTCGGCGCGCCGAGCGGCCTCCTCGCCGTGCCACATCGCGACGATGCCGCGGGCGAGCGCAAGCTTGGACTCCATCGGGTCCGTGGCCGGTGGGTCCTCGTCCAGGCAGAGCCGCCACCACTGCTCGAGCGCTTCGTCCGGGATCGACATGACCTTCCCGAACTGCTCGTCGGGCGGCTCGTCGATGCCGATGTAGTTGCCCTCGGACTTGCTCATCTTCACCGCGCCGTCGGTGCCGACGAGCAGCTCGTAGGTGACGATCGCCTGCGGCTCGAGCCCGTACTGCTCCATGACGTCGCGTCCCATCAGCAGGTTGTAGAGCTGGTCGGTGCCGCCGACTTCGATGTCGGCCTCGATCGCGACCGAGTCGTAGCCCTGGGCGAAGGGGTACAGAAGCTCCGAGACCGAGATCGGATCGCCTCGCGAGAACCGTTCGGCGAAGTCGTTCCGCTCGAGGAGGCGGGCGACAGTCGCGGTGCGCGTCAGCCGAACCAGCTCCGCGTACTCGAGCTTCCCGAGCCAGTCGCCGTTGAAGCGGATCTCGGTCCGCTCGCGGTCGAGGATCCGGAACGCCTGCTCGGCGAAGAGCTCGGCGTTCCGGTCGAGCACCTCGTCCGGCAGCACCTGCCGCTCCTTGGAGCGGCCCGACGGGTCCCCGATCCGGGCGGTGTAGTCGCCGACGATGAGCACCGCGATGTGGCCTTCGTCCTGGAAGGCCCGCAACCGCCGCAGGACGACCGCGAAGCCGAGATGGATGTCGGACCCTGTCGGATCGATCCCGAGCTTGACCCGAAGCGGCCGGCCCAGCTTCAGCTTTTGCTCGAGCGCGGCCTCCGGGAGGACGTCGACTGCGTTACGAGTGAGCTCGGCGACGCCCATGCTGCGGGCGAGTCTACCGTTACAATCTGCCGCTTCTCGTGCCGCGTTCCGCTCGAAAGCAGGCGCCCGCAAAGCCGCGGCGCAGGATCCGCAAGCTGCGCCTGCTCGGCTTCCTCCTGATCCTCTTCTTCCTCGGGCTCGCCTCGTTCACGTTCGGGATGATCACGGCGCTGGCGAGCCAGATCTCCGCGCTCGACCCGGTCCACTGCCAGCAGCAGGAGGTGGACGGCTTCGTGTACGCCGGCGCGCCGAGCAAGCGCGTGCTCGCCGTCCTCCGCGGCTCCGAAAGCCGCATCATCGTCCCCTCGGAGGAAATCTCGGACCGGATGAAGCACGCGATAGTCGCGGTCGAGGACAGGCGCTTCTATGAGCACCGGGGCGTCGACATCCACGCGATCGTCCGCGCGGTCTGGGCAGACGTCCGCAGTAAGAAGGTGGTCGAGGGTGGCTCGACGATCACGCAGCAGTTCGTGAAGAACACCTGCGTCCACAACAAGCGCTCGATCGCGCGCAAGCTGAAGGAGGCCGCGCTCGCGTGGCAGCTCGAGCAGCGCTGGCCGAAGGAGCGGATCCTGGCGGCCTACCTGAACACGATCTACTTCGGCAACGGCGCCTACGGCGTCGAGCAGGCGGCGCGCACCTACTTCCACCACACGGCGAAGACCGTGAACTGGGCCGAGGCGGCGCTGCTCGCAGGGATCCCGAGCGACCCCTCCCGGTACAACCCCGTCACGAATCCGAAGGCAGCGCGCGAGCGGCGCGACCTCGTCCTGCGCGACCTGCTCGAGCAGGGCGACATCACACGCCGGGACTTCGTGCGTGCGAAACGACGACCTCTGCCCAGCCCCGAGGACGTGCACCTACCGGGCGCGCGGGGCCCCGCGCCGTACTTCACCAACTACGTGAAGCAGCAGCTCGTCGACCGTTACGGTCCGGGCAAGGTCTTCGGCGGCGGGCTGCGCGTCCACACCACGATCGACCTGAACGTCCAGCGGCTCGCGCGGCGAGCGATCACGAAGTGGCTGCCCGACCCGCACGGGCCCTCGGCGGCTCTGGTCGCCATCGATCCACGCAACGGGAAAGTGCTCGCGATGATCGGGGGCAACAGCTACCGCAAGAGCGAGTTCAACCTCGCCGTCCAGGGTGAGCGGCAGCCGGGCTCCTCGTTCAAGCCGTTCGTCCTCGCGACGGCGCTCAAGCAGGGCATCTCTCCCGATACCACGTTCGTCTCCGGGCCGGTCCAGATCCCGCTCGGAGACAAGGTCTGGTACGTCCACAACTACGAAGGGTCCGATCTCGGGCGCATCTCGTTGTCCGCCGCGACCGAGTTCTCCGACAACACCGTGTACGCGCAGCTGACGCAGGTGGTCGGCCCGGCCGCGGTCGTGCGGACGGCGAAGAGCCTCGGCATCGCGAGCCCGTTGAAGAACTACTTCGCGATCGGCCTTGGCGCCGAAGCCGTCAACCCGCTCGAGATGGCACGGGCGTTCTCGGCCTTCGGAAACGGCGGTTACCGGATCGACGGCACGGTCTTCGGCAACCGGCCGCGTGCGATCAGGTTCGTCGAGAACCAGCGGCAGAAGATGCTCGACGACAACCTGCCTGCGCGCCGCCAGGTGCTGACGGCGAACACCGCGGCGATGGTCACGTCGCTGCTTCAGAACGTCGTCAGGGGCGGGACCGGAAAGCAGGCGCAGCTCTCCGGCGGCCGCCCGGCCGCGGGCAAGACCGGCACCACCGAGAACTACGGCGACGCCTGGTTCGTCGGCTACACGCCGCAGCTCGTCGCGGCGGTCTGGGTCGGCTACCCCAACACCTTGCGGCCGATGCTGACCGAGTACCACGGTGAGTCCGTCGCCGGGGGGACGTACCCGGCGCTGATCTGGAGGGCCTTCATGGAGAAGGCGCTCCCGTACCTGCGCGAGGAGCCCGAGTCGTTCCCGCAGCCGCTGCTCCCCTACTCTGAGCCGAGGCTCGTCGTCTACCGGGACGGCCAGACCCAGCTCGACAACGGCAACTGCCACAGCCCGCGACAGCTCCTCTACTTCAGCGGCCGCCGGCCGGCGCGCACGGCCAACTGCAAGGTGAACGAGGTCGACGTCCCGCGCGTCGTCGGCGACACGGTCGCGGAGGCGAACGCGCGTCTTGCCTCGATGCCGCTGACGCCGCAGTACGTCTACCGGCCGGCCAAGCCGAGGCAGCGGCTCGGGATCGTGCTGCGGCAGTACCCCGCTCGGGGAACGCTCTCCTCGTACCAGAAGGTGACGCTCGTGCTGCCGAGGGCGATGCACGGCGTCGTGCCGAAGGTGGTGGGGCTGCGGTTCGCGCGGGCGAAGGCGCGGCTGGCCCGCCACCACCTGCGCTGGAAGGTCAGCGGTTCGCCGGGGCCGGGAGCGAAGGTCGTCTGGCAGAGCCCGAGCGGGTCGACCGCGGCCGCGCCCGGGCTCGTCGTCAGGCTGGCCGTGCGGCAGGCACCGACGCCGGCGCGGGGCGGCTGACGAAGCGCGAGCCCGCTTCGACGTAGCGCCACGGCAGCTCGGCGGCGCGGCTGATCCCTATGCGCGGGGCGGCGACCGTCTCGGCCGGCACGTCGGGGGCTCTGAGCTCGAAGGGCGGTCTGTCGAGGCGGCGGCCGTCGTGCTCGCGCGTGATTCCGAGCGCCTGGCAAAGCCGGCCGGGCCCGCTGCAGAGCAGGTGCGGATCGTCGTGGCCGCGGCGGCGCCGCATCTCGTCGAGCCCGTGCGTCGGCTCGAGCGCTCGGATCAGGGTGGCGGCGGCGACTTCATCCTCCTCGCAGACCAGGTTCAGGCACCAGTGGATGCCGTACGAGCGGTAGACGTACGCATGGCCGGGTGGTCCGAACATCGACGCGTTGCGCTGCGTACGGCCGCGGTAGCCGTGGCTGGCGGGGTCCTCGTGGTCGTATGCCTCGACCTCGACGATGCGTCCGCCGACCTCGTCGACGAGCAGCGTCGCTCCGATCAGCTCGGGCGCCGCCTCGTGCACGCTGCGGGCGAAGAAGTCAGGCGCGAGCGCGGGCGTCGTAACGGATGAGCGCGGGGACGGCAAGGACGACCACGACAGTACCGGCGATGCACGCGAGCCCGCCCGACACGATCGAGAACCGGAGGCTCGTCAGCGAGGCGAGCAGTCCGGCCTCCACGTTTCCGAGCGCGGGCGTGGCCGCGACCTGGGCGAACTCGATTCCCGACACGCGGCCTCGGATCCAGTCCGGCGTCACCGTCCAGAGGATCGTCCCCCGCAGGACGGCGCTCACGTTGTCGGCCGCGCCGGCCGCGGCGAGCAGCAGCAGGGCGACCCAGAGGCTGCCCGCGAAGCCGAACGCGGCGATCGCCGCGCCCCACAGTGCTGCCGCCACGGCGACGATCAAGCCCTGGCGGCGGACATGGCCGATCCAGCCCGAGAGCAGCGACGAGACGAGCGCGCCGGCGTACGGCGCCGCGTACATCAGGCCGAGGATGCCCGCCCCGCCGTGGAAGCGGTTCAGCGCGAGCGCCGGAAAGAGCGCACGTGGCATCCCGAAGACCATCGCGTTCGAGTCGACGAGGAACATCCCGAGCAGCACTTTCTTCCGGCGCACGAACCGGAAGCCCTCGGCGATCGTCTGCAGGCTCGGGCGCTGTGCATCGTGGGCGGGCGGGAGTGCGGGGAGACGCCACACCGACCAGAGCGACGCGGCGAAGGTCGCAGCGTCCAGCGCATATGCGCCGGTCAGGCCCAGGAACGCGATCAGCAAACCTCCCAGCGCAGGGCCGGCGACGTTCGTCGTGCTCCCGTAGACGTTCTCGATCGCGTTGGCGGCCAGCAGCTCGTCGGGCTCGACCAGCCGAGGGATGACGGTGGTCATCCCGGCGACGCCGACGGCGAAGATCGACATCGCGAGCGTCACGAGCACGTAGATCGCCCACACACGCGGGTTACTCAGTGACGCGTTGAAGGCAAACCCACCCGCGACGAGCGCGAGGAGCGTCTCGGTGTACAGGAGCAACCTGCGGCGGTCGACGGCGTCGGCGAGCGCGCCTCCTGCGATGCTCAGGATGAGGAGCGGGAACAGCTCGCACAGCGAGAGCAGTCCGACCTGGAGCGTCGAGTGCGTCAGGTCGTAGAGCTGGAACGGTGCGGCGACCGCGGCGATCTCGCTGCCGAAGGTCGAGATCGTCTGGCCGACGAAGAGCCGGCGGAAGGCCGGGTAGCGCCGCAGTGGGCCGAGGTCGATGGCCAGGCGGCGGACCAGCCCGGGCGGCGTGATCTCGGTGGGCTCCACCTAAGGCGGGGTTGGCTAGAAGAGCTTCTCGGAGTCGTCCGGGCGGGCGGTTGCCTCGAGCAGCCGGCGGGCGCGGCGGCCGAGGTCGGCGAGGTCGACCCTGCCGGTTTGCGACTGCTCCGCCAGTCTCTCGGCGAGGTCGAGCGCGTCGTCGAGCAACGGCTTGCGGAGCGCGGCGTCCTGGCCCATGTCGGCGAGGATCGTCCGCTCGGTGCGGGAGGCGACGATCGGTTCGGCAACGCCTTCGACCCAGACGAGCGTCCGGCGGCCGTGGCCGCGGCGGTCGTCTCGGATCGGCTCAATGGCGTAGATCTTGTCGGCGCGCGCGTACTTGCCGAAGCCGAGGAAGATCATCCGGTTGCCGTCGGCCATGCCGGGATTATCCCGCGCGGCGGTGACGGTACGCGCTCGGACGCCGAAGCGGAGTGATTGTTCACGCGCACGCGTGAACCAGATTCCCCCACCCAGGGTGGGGTTGACTTGCCCGCCGCCCTCGCGGCGAACGCTAGCTCGATCCGAGTCACGCGTCTGTGCCCGTTCGGTGACGTTTCTGGGCCAGTTCGTCCACGGCCGCGCGCGGCGCGCCCGGGACGCGTCGTCGAGCGGCTACAGCGCGGCGCGCAAGGCCTCGACGACGCGCTCCTGGTCTTCCTCCTCGAGCTGTGGGAAGAACGGGAGCGCCAGCGTGCGCGAGGCCATGTCCTCCGCGACGGGGCAGAGGCCCTCGCCGAAGCCGTACGCCTCGCGCATGTACGGCTGGAGGTGGACGCACGGCACGTAGTCGGCGGTGGCGATCCCCTGCGCGCGGAGCTCCTCGATCACCGGCTCCCGAGCGCTCCCGGGCGGGAGCGCCACGATGTACACGAACCACGAGCGCCGGTGATCCGCGTCATCGGGGCAGAGCCGCTCGACCTCCACGTCCTCGAGCAGCCGGTCGTAGCGCGCGGCGACCGCGGCCCGAAGGGCCAACAGCTTGTCGAGTTTTTCCAGTTGCCCGATCCCGATGGCCGCCTGGATGTCGGTCAGGCGGTAGTTGAAGCCCAGCCGCACGTGGTGGAACCAGCTGCCGCCGTCGAATTCCTGCCCGTGGTGGCGCATGCTCCGCACGAGCTGCCACTCCGTCTCGGAGTGCGTGAACACGACTCCGCCTTCGCCTGTCGCGAGCTGCTTGTTCGGGTAGAAGCCGAAAATCCCTGAGACCCCGTGCGAGCCGATCGGCGCCCCCTTGTACTCAGCGCCGAGCGCTTGCGCAGCATCTTCGATCAGCGCGAGCCCGTGCCGCGAGCAGATCGCGCGGATCTCGTCCAGCTCGCATGGGCGGCCGAAGATGTCGACGGCGACGACCGCCTTTGTGCGTTTGGTGATCGCGTCCTCGAGCGCGGCCGGGTCGAGGTTCAGCGTCCGCCTGTCAATGTCGGCGAAAACCGGCGCCGCGCCCTCGAAGATGAAGCAGTTCGCGCTCGCTGCGAACGAAAGCGTCGAGGTGATCGCCTCGTCCCCCGGCCCGAGGCCCGCGGTCCGCGCGAGCAGGTGAAGCGCCGCCGTGCCGCTCGAGACCGCGGCCACGTAGGGCGCCCCGACGCGCTCGGCGAGCAGCTCTTCGAAGCGGTCGATCGTCGGCCCGTTCGAGAGCCACCCCGAGCGGAGGACCTCGAGGACCAGCTCCTCCTCGCGCTCGTCGTGCAGGGGACGCGCGAGCGGTATCTCGCGAACGCCCGTGCTCATGCTTCCGCAGGCGCGGGCGTGGCGTACTCCAGCCACTGGGCCCAGCGCTCGCTGCGGCCGCGTGCGGTGTCCAGGTAGCTCTCCTGGATCTCGAGCGTGATCGGCCCGACCCCGATCTCGACGTCGTCGACCGCCCGCAGCGGTGTCACCTCGGCCGCCGTGCCGGTCATGAACGCCTCGTCGGCGAGGTAGAGGTCCGAGCGGATGAGCGGCTTCTCGTGCACCGTGTAGCCGAGATCCTGCGCGATCTGGATCACGGTGTCTCGCGTAATCCCGGGCAGGATCGAGGCGGAGAGATCGGGCGTGAAGAGCTCGCCGTCCTTGACGAGGAACACGTTCTCGCCGGAGCCGTCGGCGATGTAGCCCTCCGCCGTGAGCAGGATCGCCTCGTCGTAGCCGGCACGGTTCGCCTCGGTCACCGCCAGCATCGAGTTGAGGTAGACGCCGGTCGCCTTGGCGACGTGCGGGATCACGTTCGGCCCGATCCGCTGCCAGCTCGAGATCTTGGCGCGGATGCCATTCTTGAGCCCCTCCTCCCCCAGGTAGGCGCCCCACGGGAAGCTCATGATCACGACGTCGATCGGGTTGCCGAGCGCCGACACGCCGAGCTCCCCGTAGCCGTAGAACGCGATCGGGCGGAGGTAGCACTCCGGGAGCCCGTTGACCGCGATCAGGCCGTTGCAGGCCGCGCGCAGGTCGTCGATCGTGTACGGCAGCTCCATGTGCAGCAGCTTCGCCGAGTTCTCGAACCGCTTCAGGTGCTCTGTGAGCCGGAAGACCGCGGTGCCCTTGGGCGTCTCGTAGGCGCGGATGCCCTCGAAGACCCCGGAGCCGTAGTGCAGCCCGTGGGTGCCGACGTGGACGCGAGCGTCGTTCCAGTCGACGAGCTCGCCGTTCATCCAGATCTTCTCGGTCGCACGCATCAGCGAAGCCTCCTCTTGCAGAAATGTTATGTGCGCGGCTCGACGACGTCCATCGCGCGCGCCCGGGACAGGCGCAGGAGCTCCCCGGGAGCCACCGCCGCCATGTGCCGGTCCGACCCGGCGCCGACCCAGACGACGCCGTGCGCGAGCAGCGTCCGCTCCATGAAGAGACGCTCTACGCGCGGCAACGGGAACGGAGCCACGGCGCCCGGTGGAAACCCGGTCGCATCCGCGACCTCCCGAGCCCCCGCGATCCGCGCGAACCTGCATCCCGCCGCCTGCGCGACCTTCTCCGAGTCGGCACGGCGGTCGCCCGGAACGAGCACCACCACCGGCCGGCCGTCGCAGTCGAACACGAGCGACTTCACGATCTGGCCGAGCTCGCAGCCCACGGCGCGCGCGGCCGCGTCCGCCGTCGGCGTGCCGTTCGGAAACTCCTCGACGCGCGCCTCGGCACCGGCCTCGCGCAGGAAGTCGCTCACCCTCTCGACCGGCTCCGGCCACCCTTGCGTCGACACGCGGACAGGCTACCCAGCGCAACCGAAACGGCCGCCCGCCCGTTGTGACACCGATGGAGCGGACGCCCGAGCAGATCGCGAAGACCGAGTCGCTCTTCCGGAACGTCAACGAAGAGATCAAGGATGCCGCCGATCGGTTCGACGCCGATGTCGGCGCGTTCATCTGCGAGTGCGGGGACCCGACCTGCACGGAGCACATCGAGCTGCCCCTCGACGCGTACGACAAGGTTCGCAAGGACCCGGCCCAGTTCGTCGTCCGCCCCGGCCACGTCAAAGGCCCGGTCGAGCGCATCGTGAAGCGTGAGCGCAACCACGCGGTGATCGAGAAGATCGACAGCATCGTCTCGCGCATCGCGAGGCGCCTGAATCCTCGCCCCGAGACGACCTGACGCGTATCCTCCGGCGTGACGGCGACGACGCGGAGTGACGCCCGCCGAGCCGTCCGGCCGACCACCGTGAACGGGTCGTAACGAGGCCGCCGAGCGGCGGCGAAGTGCGGTGGCACCGCGGGGACGCCTCCCGCCCGCACAGGTAGGGCGACTGTGTGGAGGAGGTGATCCGGATGAGAATCCTCTCGAACGAGCTCTCGGCTCACGCCGGCGAGCGCGTGACTCTGGCCGGTTGGCTCCACGCCAAGCGCGAGCTCGGCTCGGTCACGTTCGTCGTTCTGCGCGACCGCGCGGGCCTCGCGCAGGTCGTTGCCGATCCGCCGGTCGCGCTGCCGGCCGAGACGGTGCTCGAGATCGAGGGCCTCGCGGTCGCGGCCGAGCAGGCGCCGGGTGGAGTCGAGCTGCACGAGCCGTCGTTCCGGGTGCTCGCGGAGCCGGCCGAGCCGCCGCCGATCGAGCTACGGCGCCCTGTCCTGAAGGAGGCGCTGCCGACGATCCTCGACCACGCCCCTCTGGCCTGGCGGCATCCTCGAGAGCGCGCAAAGCTCCAGCTCGCGGCCGCATCGGTTGCCGGCTTCCGACGTGCGCTCGACCGGCTCGGGTTCACGGAGATCTCGACCCCGAAGATCGTCGCCTCGGCGACGGAGAGCGGAGCGAACGTGTTCGCGCTCGACTATTTCGGCCGCCCGGCCTACCTCGCACAGAGCCCGCAGTTCTACAAGCAGACGATGGTCGGCGTCTTCGAGCGGGTCTACGAGACCGGGAAGGTCTGGCGTGCGGAGCCCCACGAGACGGCGCGCCACCTCGCGGAGTACACGTCGCTCGACGCGGAGCTGGGTTTCATCCGCGACCACTTCGACGTGATGAAGGTCGTGCGAGAGGCCGTCGCAGGGATGGTCGAGTCGGTGGGGGAGCGAGCGGCCGGGGCGGTCGAGCTCCCCGAAGTGCCCGCGGAGATTCCGTGGGTGCATTTCGCCGAGACCGGCGTCGACGACGTCGACCTGGCGCCGGCGGACGAGCGGCGGCTGTGCGAGGAGCACGGCGAGTGGCTGTTCGTCACCGGCTTTCCGACGGCGAAGCGCCCGTTCTACACGCATCCCGAGCCGGGCCGGCCCGAGTACACGAACTCGTTCGATCTGCTCTTCCGCGGGATCGAGATCGTCACCGGCGGCCAGCGCCTCCATCGCTACGAGGACTACGTGGCCGCGCTAGGCGGCGAGACGGGGCCGTACGAGGGCTACCTGCAGGCGTTCAAGTACGGGCTGCCGCCGCACGGCGGCTTCGCGCTTGGGCTCGAGCGCTGGGTTGCCCGGCTCGTCGGGGCTCGCAACATCCGCGAGACGACGCTGTTCCCGCGCGACCGCAACCGCTTGACGCCTTAGATTGCGATAACTCGCGCTACGTCGAAGCCTTCCTCGAGGACGGCCTCGACGAGCTCCGCCGGCGGCTCAGTGTCGAGCGAGAGCGCCATCAGCGCCTTTCCGCCGCGGTTCGTTCTGGAGACGGCCATGTTCGCGATGTTCACGCCTGCCTCGCCGAAGAGCGTCCCGACCCGGCCGATCACGCCGGGCACGTCGTCGTAGCTGAAGAAGACGAGGAGCGGCGCCAGCTCCATCTCGAGCTCGAACCCGAGCGCGCTCACGAGCCACTGGCGGTTCTCGGTACCGATCGTCGTGCCGGCCACGCGCACCTGGTCGCCGTTCGAGCGCACCTCGACGCGGACGAGGTTGGTGAAGTCGCGGCTTACGCGGCGGCTCTCCTCCTGCACCTCGATTCCACGCTCGGCCGCGATCAGCGGCGCATTGACGTAGTTGACGGGCTGCTCGGACCGGCCCTGGAACGCACCGTTCAGCGCCGCCGCCGTCAGCAGACGCGTGTCGTAACCCGCGAGCGCCCCGTAGTAGGACAGCGTGATCAGCTCCGCCCGGCCCGAGGCGAGCTCCATTGCGAGGCGGCCGAGCTTCGCTGCTAGCGGGATGAACGGGCCTAGCAGCTCGAGGTCCTCGGCGCGGATGGCGGGGATGTTGACGGCGTTCGTGACGACCGCCCCTTCGAGGGCGGCTGCGACCTGCTCGGCGACGATCACGCCGGCGCGGTCCTGCGCCTCCTCGGTCGAGGCGGCGAGGTGCGGCGTCACGACGACGTTGTCGAGCTCGAGCAGCGGGCCCGAGTAGGGCTCCTCGGAGAAGACGTCGATCGCCGCCGCCGCGAGCTTGCCCGAACGCAGCGCCTCTGCGAGCGCGTCCTCGTCGACGAGCTCTCCGCGCGCCGCGTTGACGACGCGCGCCCCGTCCGGCAGCTTCGCGATCGCCTCGCGGCCGAGGAAGCTGCGGGTCTCCGCGGTCAGCGGCAGGTGCAGCGTCAGGAACTCGGCCGCTGCCAGCACCTCGTCGGCGGCCTCGGCGCGGTCGGCCCCGAGCTCGCGGAAACGTTCTTTGGCCACGAACGGGTCGTAGGCGATGACGCGCATCCCTAGGCCGAGCGCGCGCCTGGCGACCTGCTGCCCGATGCGGCCGAAGCCGAGGACGCCGAGTGTTTTCCCTTCGAGCTCGACTCCGCCCCACTTCGAGCGCTCCCAGCGCTCCTGCTTCAGGGCCGCGTGGGCCTGCGGGATGTTGCGCGCGAGTGCGACCAGCAGGCCGATCGTGTGCTCGGCGGCGGAGGTGACCGTCGACTCCGGCGCATTCGCCACGACGATCCCGCGCCTGGTGGCCGCTTCGACGTCGACGTTGTCCACGCCGACCCCGGCCCTGCCGATCACCTTCAGACGGTCCGCGCGCTCCAGGATGTCGGCGGTCAGCTTGGTCGCCGAGCGGATCACGATCGCGTCGTACGCGCCAATCGTCCCGGCGAGGTCGCCGTTCGCGTCAACGTCGACGTCGAAGCGCTCGCGCAGGAGGTCGATGCCGGCTTCTGCGATCGGCTCGCGGACGAGGACTCGAGGCCGCGTCACACCGGCGTGTGCTCGAAGGCCTCGAGCGCGCGGGTGACGGCGACGCCGCGCTCGATGTCCGCGCCGAGCTCGACCAGCGCCAGCTCGACCGCGGCGAGCGCCGTCGTGATGTCGAAGACGTCGTAGTAGCCGATGTGGCCGATGCGGAAGATCTTGCCCTTCAGCTCGCCCTGCCCCGGCGCGAGCGTGATGCCGTGGCGGTCTCGCAGTAGGAGCACGAGCTCGTCGGAGTCGACGCCTTCCGGGGCGCGCGCTGCGGTGACGATCGCGGAGCTGTCGTCGTCGGGCGAGAAGAGCTCGAGCCCGAGGGCTTTGATCCCCTCGCGGCACGCGCGGCCGAGGCGGACGTGCCGTTCGAAGGCCGCGTCGAGCCCTTCCTCGAGCAGGATCCGGAGCGCGACGTCGAGGCCGGCGACGAGCGAGATCGGAGGCGTCACCGGAGCATCGAGGGTGGACTGGCCCTTGCGGGTGCGTTCCCAGTCCCAGTAGAAGCGTGGCGAGGCGGCGCTTTCGCGCTTCTCCCACGCGGCGCGCGAAGCCGAGACCATTGCCAGGCCCGGCGGTGTCATCAGGGCTTTCTGGGCGCCGCAGGCTACGACGTCGACCTCCCAGGCATCGGTCTCCAGCGGGACGGCGCCGAGGCTGGAGACGGCGTCGACCGCGCTCAGCGCACCTGCCTCCCGCGCAGCGGCGGCGAACGGCTGCAGGTCGGTCACGACGCCGGTCGAGGTCTCCGAGTGCGTCAGGAAGACGACCGTTGCGGCGCGCTCACGGAGGCGGTCGGTGACGTCCGTCGCGGCGGGGATCTCGCCCCAGGCGTAGCGCAGGTGGTCGACCTCGGCGCCGTACGCGCGCGCGAGCGCCGCCCAGCGCTCGCCGAAGTAGCCCGCGGAGACGACCAGCACCGGCTCGCCGGGCGAACACAGGTTGGCGACGCCCGACTCCATCGCTCCCGTCCCGGAGCCGCCGAAGAGCAGGACCTCGGACTCGGTGCGGAAGACCTCGCGCAGGCGCCCGAGGCAGTCGGCGTACAGCTTCTTGAAGTCTGGGCCGCGGTGGTGGATCACCGGCTGGGCGATCGCGGCCAGCACCTCTGGCGGTGCCGGCGTCGGGCCTGGGGTCATCAGGTAGCGCTTTTCAGGCACGGTTCGAGAGTACTAGCTGCGACGGCCATGTCGGCGGAACGGCAAAACCGGAGTCAGACTCCGGTTTGGGTCAAGGGCAAAGTGTGACGAAAGTGTGACTCTTTGCCGCTCAGGCGTTCAGCTTCTCGCGCAGCCGTTCGTTGACGACCTTCGGGTTCGCCTTCCCGCCCGTTTCCTTCATCACCTGGCCGACGAAGAACCCGAGCAGGCCCTCCTTGCCGCCGCGGTAGGCCTCCACGTGCTGCTCGTTCTCGCTCAGGATCCGATCGATCACCGGGTCGAGCTCGCCGACATCCGCGATCGCCGTCTCCGACAGGTACCGCTCGGCCGAGAACCCCTCCGACCCGCTCGCGGCCAGGGCCTCCGCGAACGTCGCGCGCGGGATCTCCGCCCGGTGCGCGATGACCTTGGCGAGCTCCTCGGCGTTTACCGTCGCCGGATCGACGCCCGTCGCCGCGAACTCATTCATGAGCACGTTCGCAACCGTCTCGCGCTCCCCCGGCGTCCGCGTGAACAGCTCGTCGCGCCCGCTCGTGACCAGCCCCTCCGCGAGCGTGAACCCGATCTCGCCGCGCAGGCGGGCGATCCGCTCCCACGGCGGCTCCGGCAGCTCGCGCCGCAGCCGCTCCACCAGCTCCCGGTCGGGCTCGAGCGGCACCAAGTCCGGCTCCGGGAAGTACCGGTAGTCCTGCGCCTCCTCCTTCGAGCGCAGCGGCGCCGCCGACTCGTTGCCCGGGTCGAAGTGCAGCGTCTCCTGCTCGACCTCGCCGCCGCCTTCGTAGATCTCGATCTGGCGGCGGATCTCGCGCTCGATTCCCTTGGCGGCGAAGTTGAACGAGTTCATGTTCTTCAGCTCCGTGCGCGTGCGGAACTCCCTCTCCCCCGCCTCGCGCACCGAGACGTTCACGTCGAACCGGAGCGAGCCCTTTTCCATCTCCGCGTCCGAGATGCCGAGCTCGACGACCGTCTGCCTGAGCAGCTGCAGGAAGCGCTTCGCCTGCTCTGCCGAGCGCAGGTCCGGTGCGGTCACGATCTCGACGAGCGGCGTCCCCGACCGGTTGAAGTCGACGAGCGAGCTCTCGGAGCCGTGGATGCGGCCCTCGGCCCCGCCGACGTGGACTGTCTTCGCCGCATCCTCCTCGAGGTGCGCGCGCACGATTCCCACCGGGGCGTCGCCGTCCGCTCCCGGTAGCGGCACCGATCCGTCCACGCAGAGCGGCTCGTCGTACTGAGAGATCTGGTAGCCCTTGGGGTTGTCGGGGTAGAAGTAGTTCTTGCGGTGGAAGACTGCTCGCGGCGCCACCTCGCAGCCGAGCGCGAGCCCGAGCAGGATCGTCCACTCGACCGCCGTTCGGTTGGGCACCGGCAGCGAGCCGGGCAGCGCGAGGCAGACGGGACACGTCTGCGTGTTCGGCGGCTCGAAGTAGGCGACCGGACAGCGGCAGAACATCTTTGTCCGCGTCTTCAGGTGGACGTGGATCTCGAGGCCGATGACGGGTTCCCAGCTCACCTGAGGCGCTCCGGGACGTAGTCGAATGCCAGCGCCTGCTCCAACGCGTGGCCGGCGCGGAAGAGGAGGTTCTCCGAGAACTGCCGCCCGATGAGCTGCAGTCCCACGGGCAGGGCCTCGGAGAGGCCGCAGGGGATCGAAAGGCCCGGCAGGCCCGCGAGGTTCGACGGGATCGTGAGCAAGTCGGACGCGTACATCGCGAGCGGGTTCGCAGTCCGCGCGCCGAGCTCGAAGGCGACCGTCGGCGAGGTCGGGCTGGCGAGCAGATCGAAGCCCTCGAACGCCTCCGCGTGCTCCTGCCGGATGATCGTGCGTACCTTCTGCGCCTGGCCGTAGAACGCCTCGTAGTAGCCGGCCGAGAGGGCGTAGGTGCCGAGCATGATCCGTCGCTTGGGCTCGTCGCCGAAGCCGTCGTGGCGGGTGCGGTCGTACATCGCGCGGACGTCGCCGTTGGGGCTGGAGCGCAGCCCGTAGCGGACGCCGTCGTAGCGGGCGAGGTTGGAAGACGCCTCCGAGGGTGCGATCAGGTAGTAGCACGGCAGCCCGTATTCGACGGAGCGCGGCAGGCGGCATTCGCCGAGCTCGGCACCGAGCTCCCTGGCGCGCTCGAGCGCTCGCTCGACCTGCTGGGCGACACCCGGCTCGATCCCCTCCGCTTCGTTCAGCTCCTTGGGGACACCGATCCTGAGCCCCTTCAAGTCCTCGGCTTCCGGCAGCTCGACCGGCTCGGGAAGCTCGACGGTGGTCGTGTCGCACGGGTCGCGTCCGGAAATGATCCGGTAGAGGCGGGCGCAGTCGCGGACCGTCTTCGCGATCGGCCCGACCTGGTCGAGGCTGGAGGCGAAGGCGACGATGCCGTAACGCGAGACGGTCCCGTAAGTCGGTCGCAGTCCGACGACACCGCACAGCGCGGCCGGCTGCTTGATCGAGCCTCCGGTGTCGGAGCCGAGTGCCCACGGAGCGAGGCCGGCGGCGACGGCGGCGGTCGAGCCGCCGGACGAGCCGCCGGGCACACGCGTCGGGTCCCAGGGGTTGTGCGAGGGGCCGTACGCCGAGTTTTCGGTCGACGAGCCCATCGCGAACTCGTCCATGTTGGTCTTGCCGAGAAGGCCGAGCCCGGCCTCCTTGCAGCGCGTCGCGACGGTCGCGTCGAAGACCGGCCGGTAGCCGGCGAGGATCTTCGAGCCTGCGGTGGTCTCGACGCCTTTCGTCGAGATCAGGTCCTTGAGCGCCACCGGCGCGCTGGTGCTGCCCTCCGCGCCGTCCTCGACCGTGCAGAGGTACGCGTGCAGCTCGCCGTCGCGCTCGGCGGCCGCGTCGAGATAGGCGCGGTGGAGCTCCGCCGGTGAGATCTCGCTGCGTTCGAGCAGGCCCGTCGCGTCGTCGACCGTGAGCCGAAGCGTGTCGATCACGAGCCACCCCCGGGGCCAACCGCCGTCCGCCTAACTGCCCCCAGGGGTCCCCCGGGACCCCTACAGACACCGTAGCTGCCTGCGGCGCACGTGTCTGTGACGGGGGTGTGACGGAAGTGGAACATCTCGCGCGGCCTCACTCGCTCACGCGGCGGGGACGCGGAAGAAGCCGCCTTCGGCGTCGGGCGCGTTCGCCAGCGCCTCATCGAGGCTCAACGGCGGCCGCGGCTCGTCCTCGGCCCACACGTTCGCGAGCTCGAGCGGGTGCGCCGTCGGCTCGACGCCCTCGAGATCGAGCTCGCCCACCTTCCCGACGGCTTCGAGGATCGCGTTCAGCTGCTCGGCGAACCGCGCGACTTCTTCCTCGCCCAGCTCGAGCCGCGCAAGCCGCGCGACGTGCAGCACCTCGTCTCCCGAAATCGCCATCCGCGTCAATCCTTCCAAACGAGACAGGGCCCCTTCCGGAGCCCTGTCGGCATTCGGTTCCAGAAGGGTCTAGCTAGCCCGGTTGAACGTTCGCAGCCTGCAGGCCCTTGTCGCCCTGCACGACCTCGAACTCGACCTGCTGACCCTCGGTCAGCGACTTGTAGCCTTCCCCTGCAATCGCCGAGAAGTGGACGAAGACGTCTTCGCCGCCTTCGCGCTCGATGAAGCCGTAGCCTCCCTTCCTGCACAAACAACGACGGCCCGGGCACCGAGCCGCCGACCGGCGTGAAGCGGCGCGAAGGTTAGCGGGCCACCCCTGGGAAGGCAAGGAGCCTGCGACGGTAACGCGCTGCACGAACGGTGTTGCTGAGCAGCATCGCGATCGTCATCGGCCCGACACCGCCGGGAACGGGCGTGATGAATGCAGCGCGCTCCGCGGCGCCCGGGTCGATGTCCCCCACGAGTCCCGCCTCCGTCCGGTTCATCCCGACATCCACAACCGCCGAGCCGTCCTTGACCATGTCCGCAGCGACGACGCCGGCCTGCCCAACGGCGACGACGAGGATGTCCGCGTCGAGCGTCTGCCGCGCGAGGTCGGCCGTGCGGGAGTGGCAGATGGTGACGGTCGCGTTCTCGTGCAGCAGCAGCATCGCGACGGGACGACCCACGATCAGGCTCCGCCCGACGACAACCGCCCGCGCGCCACCGACGGGAACCCGGTGCTCCTCGAGCAGCCGCATGATCCCCAGCGGCGTCGCGGGGACCATCGTCGGCTCGCCGAAGAACAGCTGCCCGGCGTTGAACGGATGCAGGCCGTCAACGTCCTTCATCGGGTCGAGCGCCCGCATCACCCGTGGCTCCTCGATGTGCGGCGGCAGCGGCGTCTGGACGAGGATCCCGTCGATCGAGTCGTCGTCGTTCAGCTCGCCGACGAGCTCGAGCAGCTCGTCCTCGGTCGTCTCCTCGGGAAGCCGCTTGTCGACCGCACGGATGCCGGCCTCCTCGGCCGCTTGGTGCTTCAAACGGATATAGATCTGCGACGCAGGGTCCTCGCCGACGAGGATCGTCGCGAGTCCGATCTCCCCGACCTCCGAGATGTCCGCCTGCAGGTCAGCGCGAATCCTGGCCGCAAGCGCGGCTCCGGCCATCGACGTCGCCGGCACTACGGGATCGGAAGCTCCACGTCGCCTACTTCGAGCCCAAGCGACTCGGCCAGGGTCGGTCGTCAGCCGGTTGCAGAGGTCCTCGAGCACTGTCCCCCGCGAGGCTCGCGCGATGAGCCGGAAGCGGGAGATGATCAGCCGCTCGTAGAAGACCTGCATCTGGAAGACCTTCTCTTCGAGCGTGTCTGCCTCGAGGTTCATGTGCGCGAGCTCGTCGAGGTACGGGTCGCGCTCGGCCGTCCCCCCCGCCTCCTCGATCAGCTTCAGCCACGCTTCGGTGTGACGCGACTCGTCCTGCACCATCGTCGAGTAGTAGAGCTTGGCCTCGGGATCGGGCGCGATGTTGAGGAGCTGCGAGGCCATCTCGCAGGCGAGCATGTCGGCCTGGAGCTGCTGCGTCAGCACCGAGCGCCACATGTCCTTGCGGCGCGCCTGCCGCTGCTCGGAGCCCTTCCCCTCCG
>WNGF01007390.1_pt1 | contig 18793 bp, 16 predicted proteins | sample 5400641 | NCBI WGS metagenome assembly WNGF01 (sample SAMN13153371, study PRJNA577476) | soil metagenome | isolation source: 80 cm soil or saprolite under grassland replicate 2 | place: USA:California | collected 2016-06-15
GTAGGTGCGTCACCTTCACCTCGCCCAGGACCTTGATGCCCTCACCCTGCAGGTAATCGAGGCAAGCCGAAACGTCACGCTCGTAAGCCGAGCAGGTCATCGGGGCAAGGCGCCGCTCCGACGCGCAAAAGCGCAGGAAATCGGCCAGTTCCTGTCTCGTCCCTTCCCTCATCGCTCCTCCTTTGGGCAGCCTTCCGGCCCCCGCTGGAGCGACCCTGAGGACTATCCGGCTTACAGGCCTGCTACGGAAAAAGCCCTGGTAACGGGGCTTTTTCTATGGACCCGATTCGCCGGCGACTCGTCAGGCTCGCCCCGCGGGCGGGCGTGACTGCGGCCTCCGTGGAACCGCCCGGCGCGGTCGCCCGGCGTGGCCTCGCGGGCCGTGCCGGTTCGGCGGCGACCGGCCGGCTGGGCGTCGAGGAGGCCGCGCAAACGCGGCCTCCTCGCTTACTCCCCTCACTGCACGGGCTGGAAGTAGTGCTTCTCCATGTAGTGGACGACCTTCGTTCCGAGGACGGCTCCCTGAACATCGGCGGTACGGAAGTGGATCCCGCCCCAGACGCGGGCGTCGATGATCTCCTTGAGCGCGTCCGAGAAGCGGTCGAAGCTCCTCGACGTGCAGGGCGCGGGAGAGCACTTGTTGCTGACCGCCGTGAAGGAGACCTTGTCGGTGCCGAAGAACGCCTGCAGCGCGTGCACGGTGGCGCCGCTAATGCAGGTGTGACCCGCGGGATGGTCGGGGAAGCCGGGCGTGACGAGCGGCGGGCCGGAGACGGGAACGGATGGGTCGAAGAGCGGCAGCCAGTTTGGGTCGGCCTCGGTCGCCGGGTTACCGTCGCTCGCCGCCTCCCGGATCGCGGTGATCGGGCGCCAGAAGCTCCAGTAAGCCTTGTCGTTCCAGCAGCCGATCGACCCGTCCGCCGCGGCCAGATTGGTCATCGCGAAGAGGCGCGCGGTGTCGACGATGTCGAGCCCGCGGCTCGTCGCGAGCGCGCGGTAGACGCGGTTCCAGATCGCCGGCCCGCTGTCCTGCCAGAAGATCGCGGCCGCCGTCTGGTCGGCGGTTCGCTTCGTGCTCGTGAGCGAGCCGACCTCCTTCACCTCGTTGAAGTCCTCCGCGTAGACGGCGCTCGTGAGCGCGTTCGGGCCGTCGCTCCGCAGCATCTCGACGTTCGGAACGAGGAACGGATCCACGAAACCCACCCATGGGGCTGGATCACGAGCGACGATTCCAGTCGGACCCTGCGGGGGCGCAAGCCGCCACTCACCGGGATCGGTGCCCTCCACGAACTTGAAATCGCCGCCACGGCCGTCGTTCGCGCGTGCGGTGAGCATCGCTCGGGCCGCCGCCTCGCCGACCGCGATCCCGCCGGCCTTCGCAGGACCGTCGGTCACGCCCGCTAGCGAGGCGTCGTAGAGTGGCTGCAGCGTCGACTCCTGCGTTGGGAAGAGCCCGACGAGCACGCGGAATGCGGCAGTCGCAGCAGCAGCCTCTTTCGAGTACGAGGGATCGGCGGCGGGCGTTACGAGGTACGGCTGATGCCTTCCGTCGATGGCGTTCACCGCGTCGTACACGGCGCCCTGGACCATTGCGAGACTGAGGACTGCGGCGTGCGGGGGCTGTCCGGCGGTCGACATGATCGACGTCGATGCGATGGCGTTCCAGTCGGTCGCGGCGTTTCCGGCCGATTGCCCGCGCGCCGAGGCGGAGAGTCCGCCGACGGCGACGACGAGCACTACCGCCGCTCCGACCAGCCAGGACTTCGGTCGCGTGTGCATGGATCTACTCCTCTCCTCGTTGGACCCGACGAGGCTAGGAGGTCGTAACCGCCGGGACTACGGTGCCGGCAGGCGAGTGTGCCGGGAAGCTGCCATCCGGTCACACGGGATGCTGGGCCGCTTGACGCCGCCGGCGCGATGACGGACAACTTCCGGAGGGTCACGACCAGGAGGTCGATCAACCTGGAGGTTCCGCACGTCGAGACGCTGCAGGAGTCGCTCGACCGGCTACGCCTCGAGGTCGCGGAGCTGCGCGCCTCCCGCGAGCGGCTCGTCCTGGCCGCCGATGCCGACCGCCGCAGAATCGAGCGTGAGCTGCACGAGGGCGTGCAGCAGCATCTGGTCGCGCTCGCCGTCAACCTGCAGCTTGCGAGCCAGTTGGCGGACTCCGATCCTGCGGCGGCGAAAGCGCTCCTCGAAGAGATCGGGCGCGACGTGCAGCAGGCGCTGGACGAGACGGCGCAGCTCGCTCAGCGGATCTACCCGCCGCTGCTCGAGGCGGGTGGCCTCGCCTCGGCGCTGCGCTTGGCGGCGGTGAGCGCCGGCATCCCTGTCTCCGTCGAGGTCGCAGTGGGCGCAAGCTGCCCGCCCGAGGTCGCAGGGACCGTCTACTTGTGCTGTCTCGAGGCGCTCGAGCACGCCGGCGCCTGGGCGCGCGTGACGGTCACGGTGCGCGACGAGGAGGGAGCGCTCGCCTTCGAGGTCATAGGGGATGGCGTCCGTTCCGCGGCGGCCGCGGCTCGCTCGGCTGCGGGACTCGACCGGCTGCGCGACCGCGTCGAGGCGCTCGGCGGCCGGCTGACGGTCCGGTCAGAACCCGGCCGCGACCCCCACGTCTCCGGCTCGCTCCCGCTCTCCCGATGACGCTAGCCACTCTCCGCCAGGTACAGGATCACGGCCTTGACGCGCTTGTGGACCGCCGTTTCCCACGTGAGCCCAAGCTTGAGAAAGATCGAATGGATCACCTTCTCGACCGATCTCTCGGTCAGAAAGAGCGCGTCGGCGATCGCCGCGTTGTTTTTCCCCTCGGCCATCTCGCGCAGCACGTCGCGCTCGCGCGACGTCAACTGGTTGAGCGGCGACTCCTCGCCGCGGGCGTTCTCCGCCACCAGCGCCTCGACGACCTTTGGGTCGATCACGGAGCCGCCCTCGGCGACAGCGCGGATCGCGGCAACGAGCTGCCCGAGATCCTTCACGCGCTCCTTCAGGAGGTAGGCCCGCCGCGCGCTGCCACCCTCCAAGAGCGCAAGCACGTAAGTGGGGTTCGCGTACTGGCTGAGCACGACGACACCGACGTCCGGGTTCGTTTCGCGCAGCCGTTCGGCGGCCTGGATCCCCTCGTCGGTACTGCCCGGCGGCATGCGGATGTCGGTGACGACGACGTCCGGCCGCTCTGCGTCGACGGCGGCGAGCAGCGAGCCGAGGTCGCCGCACACGGCCGCGACCTCGAGGTCGGGCTGCGTCTCGAGGAGGCGCCGAACGCCCTCGCGGACGAGGTAGTGATCCTCGGCGAGCACGAGCCGGATTGGCACGTGTAGAGGATACGGCGGTGCCGTCTCCGTCTCCAGACGCGGATGCCCGCGGAGCGGCCGAGACGAGGCGCCCGCTCGTCCTCATCGTCGACGACAACGAGAAGAACCTGAAGCTCGCCCGGGACGTGCTGCGAGCCGCCGGGTTCCGGACGCTCGAGGCGGCTACCGGCGCCGAGGGGATAGCGCTCGCGGCCGAGCACCTGCCGGACGTGATCCTGATGGACCTCGGGCTCCCGGACATGGCCGGGACGGACGCTGCGCGAGAACTCGGGGACGGAGCGCGAACGGCGCGGATCCCGGTCGTTGCGGTGAGCGCGCTGCCGGTCGAAGGCGGCGGCGACTGGTTCCTCGCCGCCGGGTTTGCCGGCTACCTCGAGAAGCCGTTCAGAGTCCGCGAGTTCCCGGACCAGGTGCGCCGCTACTGCGCGTGACAGGGGCGTGGGGGAAGCCCTACGGCGAGCGGTGTGCCAGCACCCCCGTCAAACCGCCAGTGGGCACGGTTGGCATGCGCGCGTTCGCCTTCTAACTTCGGCCGCGTCGGCACTAGACGGATCCGCGCCGGAATGTGAACATCGTCACGTACCGGTTGCCCATCCGAGCCCGAACGGAGAGGAGGCTCAGGAGCAATGCGGACGCTAATTATCGGGGGCGCACTAGGGGTCGTCGTTGTTTTGCTCGTGGCCTGTGGGAACTCGAGCGCGAGCTCGCGTTCCGAACAGGCCATGCAACGACAGGCGGATCTCTACACGATCGATCAGATCGAGAGGAACTTTCACAGGGCGACGTCGAAGCACGACATCGAGCTGATGATGAGCCTCTGGGCACCGAATGCCACCTTCACCACGGAACCGGGCCAGACCTTGACGGGGAAGAAGCAAATCCGGCGCTTCTGGCTCGCGGCACCTGCCTTCCAGCCTGACAACCACTGGATCTCGGACACGGCCGCCTACAAGATCCGCATGACGGTGAACGGCGACAGGGGCACGCTGTACTTCGAGTGCCACTACATCGACAGCAAGACGAATAAGCTCGGACCGGTCACCGCTGCCGATCAGCTAGTCGCGCGGATCAACGGACGCTGGTTGATCACCGATATGGTCGGAGGGTCTGCGACGCTGAGTCCGTGAGCACATGTCGGAAGCTCACGCAACGCCGCAGCGAGCAGCGGGCCTCGTCACGAGGCGGTGGCCACTGAGCCGGGGCGACAATCATCTCGTCCGCGCGGTCGACCGCCTCCCAGCCAGGGTCCACACCAAGCTGCTCGTCGCGTTCGTAGGCACTGCCGTGCTGGTCGTCGTTGTCGGTCTGCTCGGGCTCCGGGTCCTCGGTCAGTCGAACGACAGGGTCGCGAGGCTCGGCGCACTCGAGAAACGAGCCTCGGCGTACGGCAAGCTCCAGAGCGACGCGTCGCACGTCCGCCTGCTCCTCGCGGAGAACGTCGCGGACGATTTTTACAAGGTCAACAACCCCAACCCGCCGCGCCCGAGCGGTCGCGAAGCGACCGCTCGCGACCAGGCGGTCGCGAACGCTCTCGCGCGGATCGGCCCCGCGACCTTCATCGACCGCCTCGGCTTCGTGCCTTCCGCAGAAGACGAAGACATCCTTCGCCGAATCCGCGCAACAAGCGGGCGGCTCTCGACGGTGATGCGGCAGATCATCAAGTACGACCGGGCTCCGACGCCTGTGAAGGACCCGCCGCCCTTCCGTCACCGAGCCGAGCGGCTCGCCGTCGACCTCAGGCAGCTGGCGACCGAGCTCGCGAATGAAACGACTGCGCGGACCGACGCCGTGATCGCACAGAACGCGAGCTCTTATGCCAGTTCGCGGAACCTTTTCATCGGCGTCGCCGCGGGGGCGATCGTCTTGGCTCTTTTGCTCGGCTTCGTCCTCTCCCGGTCGCTGATCGAGCCGATCCGGCGGATCGACTCCCGCCTCGCGGCGATCGCCTCCGGCGACTTTTCCGGCCGCGTCGAAGTGGTGAACCGGGACGAGCTCGGAGCCCTGGCCGCCAACGTCAACCGCATGAACGACGAGCTCAGGCGCCTCTACCGCGAGCTCGAGGCGGTAAGCCTGCACAAGAGCGAGTTCCTCGCGAACATGTCGCACGAGCTGCGGACGCCGTTGAACGCGATCATCGGCTTCTCGCAGGTGTTGCGCGAGAGGATGTTCGGCGACGTTAACGAGAAGCAGGAGGAGTATCTCGACGACATCCTCTCCTCAGGCAACCATCTGCTCTCGCTGATCAACGACGTCCTCGACCTGTCCAAGGTCGAGGCCGGGCAGGTCGAGCTCGAGGTCGCGCCGTTCTCACTGCGGGACGCGCTCGAGCGCGGCGTCGTGATGGTGCGCGAGCGGGCGACGAAGGACGGCGTCCAGGTCGCGCTCGCCGCAGGTGATCTTCAACCTGCTCTCGAATGCCGTGAAGTTCACCCCCGCGGGCGGGGCCGTCGACGTGAGCGCTGCGAAGGTCAACGGCGAGGTGAGGGTCTCGGTAACCGACACCGGTCCCGGCCTCGCCCCCGACGATCACGAGCGAATCTTCAAGGAGTTCCAGCAGACCGAGGCTGGAGTCGAGCAGCGCGAGGGGACCGGCCTGGGCCTCGCGCTTTCGAAGCGGCTCGTCGAGCTGCACGGTGGCCGTATCTGGGTCGACAGCGAACTCGGAAAGGGCAGCACGTTCGTGTTCACGCTGCCTGGGAGGTCCTCCTAGCCATGGCGGGGGAGCAGATCCTCGTGGTCGAGGACAACGAGAAGAACATGAAGCTGTTTCGGGACGTCCTCATGGCGACTGGGTATCGCACGCTGGAGGCGACGACCGGCAGGCAGGCGGTCGAACTGGCGGTCGAGCACGCGCCGGATCTCGTGCTCATGGACATCCAGCTTCCGGACGTCGCCGGGGTCGAGGCGCTGAGCCGGCTGCGGGCGGACGAGCGCACGGCCTCCATACCGGTGCTCGCGGTCACCGCCCAGGCAATGCATGGCGACCGCGAGCGGTTCCTGGCGGCGGGCTTCGACGGCTACGTCTCGAAGCCGGTGAACATCGTGGAGCTCGTAGGCACCGTGAGACAGCACTGCGACGGACGGGGTCGATGAGCGTCAACGGCAACGCGAGGATCCTCGTCGTGGACGACGTCCCCGAGAACCTGCGCTTGCTCGGGGCCGTTCTCGCGCCACGCGGCTACGACGTCGTCTCGACGTACTGTTCAAGGTCACTCTGCGCGACTACTTCGGCAACACGGCTGAGAGCAACGTCGTGTCCGTGACGACGCCGGCGGTCACTGACACGGTGCCGACCGTGCCGGCCAACCTGCGCTTGTCGTCGGAGGCCGCCCCCGCCCGAGATCTGGTTGGATCCGGAAACGCCTCGGCGTTCAGCAACGAGATCGTCTTTTGCTAGGACACATCGAGTAGGAGCCGTACCTAGCGCCGGTCGTCCCCTTGGCTGAGCCGGGCGAGCCGGAGCGTGCGACTCGCCAGCTGGAGCTCGACCTCTTGGCCCCAGCTGAGCGTGAGGCGATCGGACTCGATCCCGTCACCGAAGGCGACGAGACCGTCGGTCTCGGCAACGACTCGCAGCGTTTCTCCGACGGCGAGCTCGCCCTCGATGACCGACGTGCCGGTCACCGGCGAGGGCCACGCCTCCCTCACGAACCAGACGAGTCGGGGTTCCGCGGGGTCCGGGAGCGTGAGGCCGGATTTCGACTGCTCCCAGACGGATCGGCACCAGCCGGTTGCTCCGGTCCCGGTCGAGACGATGAGACCCGAGGAAGATTGCCGCTCTTCGGCGCCTTCTGTTCGCAGTCGGTACCGCGCCGACTGGTGGCTCGGATGGCCGATGAAGACCTCGTTGAGGGCGACGAGCGCCTGCCCGTCGTCCAGCGACGCCTCGACCATCACGCGCACGTCATACGTCGCAGCGCCCGACGCGACCGCATGCAGGACTGCTTCGAATCCTTCCGACTGCTGGCGGACGAGCACGCCCGGGTTCCGGCCAGGCTCGGCATCGACGCCGATGATGGGTTGGCCGTCGACGTACTTGGCGACGTTGGCGACGAGCCCGTCCTGGCCGACAACGGCGACGATGTCGTCGGGTGCGAAGAGGAAGCGATCGAGGTCGGATCGCTCGACGTCTGCGCGTCGCCAATCGATCGGGATCACCGCGGCCAACGTCGCGAGCGCGTGCTCGAGCGCAGCATGTCGCCCTTCGACCTCATCGAGGCTCCTCCCGCGCGAGGCCAGGAAGAATCCGGCCTGGCCTCGCGTGCCGTGACGCGCGAGGAGCTCGTCGAGCTCGGTGCGCCGGTGGACGACGACGATGCGCGGTGTCAGGCGCATCGCTCTCCTGCTACACGCGCGAGGGCCTCCCCGAGAACGTCCGGTGCGAGTGTGAGCCGCTCGATCTGCGGCAGATTCGCCGCGAGCTCCTTCAGCGCCAGGCCGAGGAGGATCGGAGGCTGAAGGTCGCCGTACGCGGCAAGCCGCGCACGCTCGGCTTCTGCCTCGGCCACGCCGATCAGCCGCACGCCGTCGGCCTGCGCCGCCGCTTCGACCCGTGACGCGGCTACCGCGTCCTCTACGCGCCGCTGCTCGTTCCGGCCGCGTTGGGCGACTAGTTCCTGCTCACGCTTTGCGAGCTCGATCTGGTTGTGCAGTTCGTTCTCCGCGATGGCACGCTCGTTCTCGACCGCAAGCGCGCGGCGCTCGAACGTCGCACGGTCGGCCTCTTGCTGCACGAGTTCGCGAGCCGGCATGCCAAGCGCCTTCTCGAGATCGGGCTCAGGCCGGATCGGACCGACCCGCACTGCGACGACCACGATCCCGATGTCAGCGAGGCGCTCGTCCGACGCCAGGCCTGCTTCGATCTGCCCCCGCAGTCGAGGCGGTGCGTCCACGAGCGCATCAGCGAGCCGCATGCGTGCCAGGAGCTCGAGCGCGTGCTGTTGTGCGAGCTCGGTTAGCAACGACGCGAGTTGCTCGAGCGGCCGGCCCCGCCACTTTCCGCTTCGCGGATCAATGGCGAAGTCGATCCGCTCGGCGGCGCGTGCCGGCTCGACGAGGCGGTAGGTGACGGTCGCCTGCACGGCGACGTCCTGGTAGTCGCTCGTCCGCGCATGGAAGATCAGCGGGAGCTCACGATCATCGACCGGCGCCTCGCTGATGACGGCGGAGAGAGGACGGAACCAGAACGACTGGGCGACGCCCTCGTTGACGACGCGGCCGTTCTGAGTGTGGCGGATGTAGCTCGTTGGGCCCCCGCGCAGATGACGGAGGAGGGGGAGGGACTGGATGTCGGCCATGAGAGCTCCCGTTCTCGTCGCTTAGACGATAACTCAGATACTTCTTATCGTCAAGTAGACGAGATATAGTTGGCTCGTGGCCTTTGCCGTGACAGTGGACCTCGTCGTTTTCACGATCCGCGACGACGAGCTCTGTGCCCTCGCCGTGCGGCGGGGAGTGTCGCCCTATCGCGGCCGGCTGGCTCTACCAGGCGGCTTCGTGCTCGAAGACGAGGGGTTGTTGGAGGCGGCTCGCCGTGAGCTCGCCGAGGAAACCGGTCTCGATGACCGGCGAATGCACCTCGAGCAACTCGCAACGTACGGCGCACCCCGGCGCGATCCGAGGATGCGCGTCGTCAGCGTCGCCTACCTTGCGTTTGCGGCCGAGCTTCCAGAGCCCTTTGCCGGAACGGATGCCGCTGACGCATCCTGGCGACCTGTCGCAGACTTGCTCGCCGGCCCAGGTCGACTTGCCTTCGACCATGGGCAGATCCTCGCGGACGGCCTCGAGCGGGCTCGGGCGAAGCTCGAGTATTCGCCTTTGGCCACGGTCTTCTGCCGGTCTGAGTTCACCGTCGCGGAGCTGCGCCACGTCTACGAGGTGGTCTGGGGCGCTGCCCTCGATCCCCGGAATTTTCACCGCAAGGTCACGGGCTCGCCGGGCTTTCTCGTGCCGACGGGCAAGCGCACGACACGCAATGGCGGCCGCCCCGCACAGCTCTACCGGAGCGGCAAGGCGAATCTTCTGAACCCACCGATCACCCGCTAGCGATTCAGCAGCTTGACAGCGACCCCGAGCAGGGGCTAGGACCGCCACTGGCGCGAGTCCTGGTCAAACTCAGGGGAGGTTCGATCTTGTCACGCCGGCTCAGCAAGTGGTTGGTGCTGCTCGCGGTCACGGCCGTTCCGCTCTTGACGATCGGCACCGCCGCCGCAGCGATCGGGCCGCCGTGGTGTGGCACTCCCGAGCCTGACGCTGCCGAATTGCTGCCCACGACCGGGACCGGCGCATTCGCCCACATCCCGTACTACGCCATCAAGTGCACGCTCGACGACATCCAGGCGAGGGCGGTGCCCGGTCGCATGTCGATCGAGCAGATCGGCGCGTCCGCACTTGGCCGGCCGATGTACCTGGTCACGATCAACGCGCTCCAAAGCGCGTCCCAGCAGCAAGACTTCCAGAACTGGCAGCTCATCCGCAACGACGCCCTCGACAATCCCGAAAAGGCACAGCGCGAGCTCGCACGGGTCGGTGACAACTTCAAGATCCCGATCTTCATCCAGGGCGGAATCCACGGGAACGAGACCGAGGGCGTCGATGCCGACATGCTGCTCATCGAGCGGCTCGCGACGACTCCCTACGGCACGGACCCCGATGTCGACAAGATCCTCGACCACGTCATCCTGCTGATCAACATCGACCAGAACCCGGACGGCCGCGCACTCGGTCAGCGTGCGAACGGGTTCAACTTCGACCTCAACCGCGACTTCCTCACGCAGTCGCAGTCGGAGACGAAGGCATCGGTCTCGATCATGCAGAAGTGGTTGCCGGCGGACATGAACGATCAGCACGGCTACGTCACGCCGACTCTCGTCGAGGCGACCACGAAGCCGCACAACCCCGGCATCGACTACGACCTTTGGCTGAAGTGGAACCAGGCGCGCATCGACGCGAACGAGGCGGCGATGAACGCGATCGGGATGGCCGTCACCAGGCCCGTCAACGACTGGTGTCCAAACGGCAGCCCGCCGCCTGCAGCAACCGGTCTCTGCGCCGGCGGGATCCAGCCCGGACCTGCTGTTGCCGAGGGCTGGGACGACTGGGGCCCGTTCTACACGCCGATGTACCTGCAGCTCGTCGGGCTCAACGGATCGACGGTCGAGATGTGCAACAGCACGGGAACCAGCTGCGGCGTCCCCGGGACGACTCTGGACTACCCGCGCGGCCGTCTTGGTTCGCGGACCGCGCAGTACACGGTGGCCTGGTCGACCTTGCAATTCGACCTCGCCAACCGCCACGACCTCATGCACGACCAGCTGGAGGTCTATCGCCGCGGCGTGACGGACGCTCCGCGTCCCGCCTGTTGTCCGCCGCCGTTCGACGTGGCGAACAACTGGATGCGTGAATACCCCGAGGCGTACGTGATCCCGTTGGGCCAGGGGCAGCGGAGCGACCCCGAGGCGAACCGCCTCGTCGAGTGGCTCATGTTCAACGGCATCGAGGTTTCAGAGCTGAAGCGAAGCGCAACCGTCGGCGGAAAGAGCTTCGAGCAAGGCTCCTACGTCGTGTGGATGCAACAGGCGCACCGCGGCCTGGCGGAGACGGCGCTGGGGATCGGCGACGACATCTCCAGCCCGATCACCCAGCTGTACGCGGCGCCTGGCGCCTCGAGCCACGGGTACCTCTGGGGCGCCGACGTCGTCACGATCCCGCCGGGGGCAACCTTCAGCGCTCAGACGAATGTGATCAAGAAGCCGACCAAGCTCGACGGTGGCGTCGAGCCGGGAGGCGCTGACCGTTACGCGCTCCAGATGGACTCGGCCACGGCCGTCCGCACGTTGAACAGCCTCTTGGGCGGCAACACCACGGCGCAGCTCGCGACCGCCTCATTTACGAGCGGCGGCGTGACGTACCCGGCCGGCAGTGTGCTCTTCTCCGGCGACGTCGGCACGAGGAATGCGCTGAACAAGATCGGCCAGGACGCTGGGCTCACCTTCCATAAGGTGTCGGGAGCTCTGCCGGCCCTCGAGGCGATCGACCGCGTCCCGCGCATCGCCGTGCTCACGGGCGCAGTGAACCAGGACGTCTGGTCGTTGAGGAACCTCGGCTTCCAGGCTGATCAGGTCTCGACCACATCGATCAACACGGCCGTCGACGATCCGTTGCAGAACTACGACGTGATCTTCAATACGGCCAACTACCCATTGGCCACGTTGCCCACCGCGCGCACCCGTCTCGCCGCGTTCTTCGCGGGCGGCGGCGGGTATATCGGCGCGGGATCAAACGGCGCGAACTTCCTGACGAATGGAGGCCAGCTCACCGGCCTCACCCCGGCAAGTCGAAGCGGGAACGGCCGGAGCGGAATCGTCTACTGGGACAACACCGGCGGAGCGAACAGCCCGATCGTCGGGACCTACCCCGCCCGGGACACGATGATCGTCGATCCCCCGACCTGGTTCACGGCCGTGGACGGGCTCAGCGTCGACGCGCGCTTGCCGACGGCCGGCTTCTTCGCGGCCGGGCTCTGGCTGCTCGATCCGCAGTCCGCCTCGGCTCCGGGCTCGGCACTGATCGCACACGGGCTCAACACGGCCGGCAGTGCGCGGGTCACCGTGTTCGCGAACAACCCGCTCTATCGGGCGGATCCCGAACGCGAGTGGCCGGCGGTCAGTCAGGCTGCCTACTGGGGTGACCAGTAGACCGGCAGCGAGATCCATGAACGAACGCGGGGCGGGGCGACTCGCCCCTCGTCGTTGTGTTGCGGCGCTGGTTGCCTCCGTCGCCGTCGGTACCGGGACTGCGGCTGCGGCGCCGAGCCCGAATGCCCCGATCCCGCGCGATCCGCCGCGGCTCGCCACAGCTTTGAGCACTACCACTTCGAACCTTCGTGCCACGATCCGCGACTGGGTTGGGAAGAACGATCCGTCAGTAGGGACATCGCCGGGAGACGTGATCCTCTACGCGCTGTACCAGCAGCGCATCTACCGCCTGCTCGCCGGCGACAACCAGCTGGCGGCGGGAACACTCGCTCGTCTCCCGCCCGACCTTCGCAGGGCCAGCAGCGATCTTGTCGCCGCACACCGCGAGCTGTACCGGCTTACGCCCCCGATCTCCGCAGGCACGATCAAGGTCGGCGCTGCGCGGCCGGCCGGTGTCCTGCTCCGTTACTACCGCGAGGCCGAGCGACGCTTCCAGGTTCCCTGGAACGTCCTCGCGGCGATCAACTTCGTCGAGTCGAGGTTCGGGAAGCTGCGCAGCGCGAGCGCGGCAGGTGCCCAGGGTCCGATGCAGTTCTTGCCTGCCACCTGGCGCCGGTACGGCCTCGGCGGAAACGTCCACGACCCGCACGATGCGGTTCTCGGAGCGGCGAACTATCTCAATGCGTCAGGCGCGCCTCGCGACCTGCGACGCGCACTCCATGCGTACAACCCGTCGAGTGCATACGTCGATGCAGTGCTCCGCTATGCCCGGCGACTACAGGCGGACCGGACGACGTTCTACGCCCTCTACAGCTGGCAGGTCTTCGTCAAGACTCCGCGCGGGGATCGCCGGGTTACGGGCCCGGGTCTGCCCTGACCCACTTGCGCAACTTGCCAACGCGGCGATACCCGAGGCGCTCGTACAACCGCTCCGCCTCGCGGCTCGGCGCGAGAATGGAGGGGAGGCCGGTGTCAGCGAGCATCGCTGCGCGGGTCAACGCAGTCGCGTATCCGCGCCGACGCGCAGAGTCGATCGTCGTCACGCCGAAGACGCCCACCGCTTCGTCGGTCCTGTAGCTCATCGCCGCCCCCACCGCCTTGCCGTTCACTCTGCCGAGCCAGAGGACCATCCTCGGATCGTCGAGCACGCTGGGCGGATGGATCGTCCCACGTACGACAGTCGCGGTCTCGTTCTCGAAGCCCCGCACACTGACCGCCTCGAACTCCTCGACCTCGGCCGGAGTGAGCACGTGCGCGAGCTCGAGCTCGGCTGGAACTTCCTCTTCAGGAAGTGGCCCGGCGTCGCGGTAGAACCACGGCTCCGATTGCCATACCCTGAAGCCGACCCGCGACAGATCGAGTGCGCACCACGAGTCGCAAACTGTCCCCGGTGAGTCCGCGACACTCTCGACCGCGGCCTCCGGCCGAAGCGTGATCCCCGCGAAGTAGATGAAGTGCGGCGCGTCGAGCGCTCGCCAGGAATCCTCGTCTCTCACCGAGCGCTGCCCGAACGCCGTGAGCCACGCCGCATGCCAGCCCGCGACGGCATCAGCGCAGCGCATTACAGCTTGGCCCACGCAGAAGAGCCTAAGCGGCGGGAGATGCCGGATCACTCGAATTGAGGACTCCGAACCACCCGTTTTGGCCGAAGTTCGCTTAGACCTTCGAGCTGGGCGGTCAACTTGCGGCGAGACACATCTGCGACCCGACCATATCCGTCGGCTTCTTATGGAGCCGGCACCCGCGTGGGCGTACACCGCTCACGGTACGAGCTCGAGCGGGTGCTCGGCCGGTATGGAGCCAGCGACTTCGCCCTCGTCGAAGCGGACGCGAGCGCGGCGATCCAGTTCGCCCTGCAAGGCCGCTGTGTCCAGCTCGCTCTCCCTCTGCCTGATCCCAACGCGCCGCCTTTCACTCATACACCCTCAGGCCGGCCGCGCACGGTCACGGCGCAGGAGCGCGCATACGAACAAGCGCTTCGCGAGCACTGGCGCGCGTTGCTCCTCGCGGTCCGGGGAAAGCTGCAATCGGTCGAGAGTGGGATCTCGACTTTCGAGGACGAGTTCGCGGGCTTTCTGGTCCCACAGTTCCACGAGGAGAAGACAGCCAGGCGGAAGAGGCCGAAAGCCGTGAACTGGCTTCTTGGCAGCTCACACACTGTTGCGATCGCGCTCGTTGCAGCCTTCCTCGTACCCGCTTCGGCGGTCGGGGCATTCGCGCTTCCGCCCAACGTTGTCAATCGGCTGGCGGCGCCGTTCCGTGGCGCACTGTCGGATGAGCTGGCGGTTCCTAGCAAGCATGCCCGCGCCGTAGCGCTTGGGCAAAGCAGTTGGATCCGGTACGAGACGGAGTCCCCGGCCGCAGAGCGCGACTTCGCGGCGTCCGCGCCTGAAGTCGAGGACGCCGAGCCCGGGTCGAGCGGGGGCTCGGAAGAGGTTCCAGCCGCCGACTTCGGTGGGCTCCGCCAGGGCGCTCAGGCGACCGGCGGCGGTGACAAGCAAGGCGGCCAGAGCTCGGGGACCCAGGGAGGCTCGGGAGCGGCAGCCGGACAGGGCGGGGGCGGTGGAAGTTCGTCGGGCGGCGGCGACTCGTCTTCTTCCGGCGGCGGCGGCGGCGGCGGTGGTGGTGGTGCAGCCCCTTCTCCCGATGGAGGCACGAGCGCGGACGGGGAGACCTCCGGCGCCGAAGAGTCGCAGCCCCCTACCGACGATTCCGCCCTGCCGCCGAATGACAGTGAGACGTCCGAGAGCGGCGAGGAGCCGAGCGGTAGCGGCGGCGACACGACCACATCGGATCCCGACACCGATCCCGGCGATTCCGGCGACGGTCATGACAACGGCAACCACAACGGCGACGACAACGGGAACCACAACGGCGAGGACAACGGGAACCACAACGGCGAAGACAACGGGAACCCCAACGGAGGAGCCACGGGCGGCTCCTAGCCGGACCCGACGGTCCCATCAGGTCCTCGAGTGAGACTTGCCGCCAGAGTCAGGCCGAAGAACGCCGCGGGCATCCCGCGTCCGCCTCGGCTCGTTCTTCGCTTCGCGGTCTCGACCGCCGTCCTGCTGGCGCTCGGCGCGTTCGTCATCCTCATCTTCGTTCGCCAGCACGCAATCGCGCAGGCGGAGAGCGCCAGCGTCTTCCACGCACGGTTCGTCCTCCGGTCCGTGGTCGGCGAGCGGCTGACTCCGTCTGATTTCGGCGGGCCGGTTGGACGGAAGCGTGCCGCCGCCCTCAACCGACTGATGAACCGGAACGTTCTCGTGGGAGAGACCATTGGCGTTGTTCTCTACGGTCGTGACGGCCGCGTCACCTACGCCAGCGACCCGTCCCTCGTCGGAACGAGGCCTCGAGACGCAGACCTGGCGCGGGCGACGCTCGACGGAAAAGTCCGGAAGACGGTCTCGACCATGAGCATTCGAGGAAACACCTCGCCGATCAAGGTCCTCAAGGTCCTCGTGCCGGTCTCGGTCGGCGGGCTCAATCAGCCGGCCGGGGTTCTCGAGCTGGCGGAGAACTACGAGCCGATTGCACATGCGGGCAGGAGGGGCCTGCTCCCGGTGATCGGAATCCTGCAGCTCGTGCTGCTCACTCTGTACGTCTCGCTCTTCCCACTACTGCGGCGGGTGACGGCGCGCCTGCGAGGACAAGTCGAGCAGATCGAGAAGCTCGCCCTCTATGACGCCCTCACCGGTCTCGCGAACCGCCGGCTCTTTCGAGACCGGGCAGAGCAGGCGGTCCTGTCGGCCCGTCGCGAGAGCGGAGGGTTCGCATTGATGCTGCTCGATCTCGACGACTTCAAGGAAATCAACGACACGCGGGGGCATCAGGCTGGAGATGCCGTCCTCGAAGAGCTTGCCGCGCGGCTTAGAAGCGTCGGCCGGGCTAGCGACACCGTGGCGCGGCTTGGCGGCGACGAGTTCGCCCTCATCCTCCTGGGAGCACGGGAAGGGACAACGGCACTCTTCATCGCGGAGAGAATCCGGCGCGCGCTCGATGAGCCGTTTTCGATCGATGGTCTGAGCCTCCAGCTCGAGACCAGCATCGGCATCGCGGTCTTCCCGGAGCACGGCGACGACACGGAGTCGCTGCTGCGTCACGCCGACATCGCCCTTTATGCGAGCAAGGAGGCCCACGTTCCTGTCGTCTACGCCTCCAAGGACAACCAGCACGGGCCAGCCCGGCTGGGACTCGTCGGCGAGACACGCCGCGTGACCGACGACGCAGAACTGGTGGTTTCATCTCCAGCCCGACGTCGATCTCGCAACGGGTGAGACCCACCCCGGCGCGATCTTGAAGCTAAAACGAGCTCTAGGCCCGCAGCGCGATCTCGACGGTCGTCCCGCGGCCGGGTCGCGACTGAACCGTGGCGTCACCCTCAATGCTCTCGGCACGCGCGCGGATGTTCTTCAGGCCCTGGCCGGCGGCTGCGGACTGCCCGTCGAATCCGTCGCCGTCGTCGCTGACGGAGACGTAGCGCTCCCCCTCTCGCATCGCGATGATCACCTCGGCACGACGCGCGTTCGCATGCTTGCGCACGTTGGCGAGCCCTTCCTGCACGATCCTGAACACTTCGATCTGTTCGTCGGGTGCGAGTCGCACCGCGGGGTCGATCTCCAGGTCGACGTCGAGCCGTCCATCGGCGGTCAGGAAATCGACGTAGCGGCGCAGCGCTGCGTCAAATGGTGCGTGCCCGGCCGCGGTCGACAGTGCGAGGATGGCGAAGCGCGCTTCCTGTTGCGCGGCGTGCGCTGCTTCCTTCAGCTTGGCGATCGTCTCTTTCTGCGGAGCCCCTGACTCAAGCATCGTCGCGTGCGTGGAGACGGCGAAGAGGTACTGCGCGAGACCGTCATGGATCTCCCTGGCGACGCGGGCGCGCTCTTCCGCGACGGCGCGTCCGAACTCGGCGAAGCGAATCGCACGCCACCCGCCCACCAGCAGGACCCCGTACGCGAGCATGCGCAGGAAGTCGCCGCGCGAGACCGAGCCGGCGGCAAGCACCGGCGTGAAGACGTAGTGGAGCGAGGCAAAGAGCATCAGCGTCGCGCCCAGAGCCAGCCACCGGTCGAGATCCTCGCGCCGCTCGTAGAAGCGCTTGCCGAAGCCGACGACGGCGAGGAGGTTCAGCAGCGCCAGCGCAGCGAGCGTGCCCGTAAGGACACCCGGCGTGGCGGAGTCCGGATTGAGTGCAGGCAGGTCGGGAGCCGACGACCGCAGCGCCATCCAGGCCAGGAAGAGAACGATGCACGAGGTGAGGATGCCGTTCGCGAGGGCTTTCGACCCGGAGCGGCCGCGCACGAAGGGGGCCGCCGCGATCAGGGTCCAGGAAAGCAGCCGGCCGACCATGCCCGCCCAGGCCTCGGGGCGGTGGAGCGGATGGCCGTTGAGCACCGGGGCAATCGCAAATGCCGCGATCGAGATCGATCCGACGAGAAAGCCTGTACAGAGCAGGAGGTCGAGCCTGCGGCCTTCGACCGCGTAGCGCACGCCCGCGAGAACCGCGATGATGGCGCCCGCGAAGGCCATGACTGTCTGGAGGACGAGCCCAAGCTGGGGCAGCGAGAACCGCGTCTGCAGGTTGTCCTGCGTCAAGAAGAGCGCAAGTGCAGCGCCGAGCAGCCCGAATAGGAGGATCTCGCCCCACAACCAGGCCTGGAAGTCGTCTCTGGCGTCTTCCCGCATCTTCAGTCTTGTCGGCAGATCTCGTCCCGCCGATAAGGGTTGAAAGCCAGATGGCAGAACGCATTCTCCTCGTCGACGACCACCCGCTGACCCGCTCGGCTTTGGCCGGCCTGCTCACCCAGCAGGGTTTTGAGGTGATCGGCGAAGCCGCCGACGGCGAGGAAGCGATCGATTGCGCCGGCCGCCTGCACCCCGATCTGATCCTGCTCGACCTCTCGATGCCTGGGCTCGACGGCCTGAGCGCCCTACCGCGCCTCCGCGAGGCTGCACCCGCCTGCGAGGTGGTCGTGCTCACCGCGTCGGGAACGGAAGAGAACCTTCTGGGCGCGATCCGCGGCGGGGCTGCCGGCTACCTGCTGAAGAGCGAGCCGCCTGAGCGGATCGTCGAATTCCTCCGCGGCGTGGCGAATGGAGAGGCCGCGCTCTCGGGCGCCGTCGCGAGGCGCCTCCTGGAGCAGGTGCGCTCGGGAGGCGGACGCAGCTCGGGCGTCCCGGATTCGATCGCGGCGGCTCTCTCTGCGCGCGAGCTCGAGGTCTTGCTCCTGCTCGACGAGCACCTCGGCACCGACGAGATCGCCAAGCGGCTTTACATCTCCGAGCACACTGTGCGCTCCCACGTCAAGAGCCTGCTACGGAAGCTCGGCGTGTCCTCCCGGCGTGACGCGCTGGAGGCACTCAGGAGCGCTCGGAGCTGAGTCACCCAAGTCGGGTGAGTGGGATCGCCCGGCGCGGGCGATGACCCCGGCTTCCCGGCAGCCGATACTTCGCTCAGATTCATGCATCGCTCCCGGGACGAGCGAATTGTGGCGAACGAATCAGACGGCCGGCTCAGCCGGCCGTCGGGCTTTCTGAGGCGAATCCAGCGAGCGAGGCTCCGACGAGCTGTGGCAACGTCGCGAGGTTGTAGCCGCCCTCGAGGACGGCCGCGATGCGCGGGGCGAGCCCGGCGCAGCGACGGCTGAGCTCGCGGAAGCCGTCCGCCGAGACGCGCATGTGGGCCAGCGGGTCCTGCTCGTGGGCATCGAAGCCCGCCGAGACGAGTACGAGATCCGGGCGGAACCTCTCGACGGCCGGCGCGACGATGTGGTCGAAGGCCTG
>WNGF01004580.1_pt1 | contig 18792 bp, 16 predicted proteins | sample 5400641 | NCBI WGS metagenome assembly WNGF01 (sample SAMN13153371, study PRJNA577476) | soil metagenome | isolation source: 80 cm soil or saprolite under grassland replicate 2 | place: USA:California | collected 2016-06-15
CCCCGGTTTCGTCAATCGCTACTTGTTCCGCCGCTTCATCCATTCGTGCCGCGGCCTCAATCATGATCGGCCCCGCCATTTCTTCTTGAAAGATCCGAATTGCCCGCACTTTGACCAGCTCCAACATCGCCAGAAACGTCACCACGACCTCGACGCGACTTTTGACCTCAACGAAAAGAGACTCGAAAAACACGCTCCCCTGAGCCCGCAATGTTTCCAGCAGCAAGGTCATCTTTTCCCGCACGGTGATCTTGTCCAGCGCGACCTCATGGACGGTCTCCTTGGGCAGGCGGTCCATGATGCGTTTGAGGGCGCCCAAGAGCTCGAAGACCGATACCTCACGAAACCCCCGCGGACCAACTTCTTCGGTCGGTGTCGGCGAGCGAACAAAGACATCCCGAGTGAGAACGTCGCGCTGCTCCAGCTCGGCGGCGGCTTCTTTATAGCGCTGGTATTCCAACAATCGCCGCACCAGTTCATCGTGCGGATCGACTCCTTCGTCTTCGTCGCCTTCGTCATCGCCGGCCGGCAAGAGCATGCGCGACTTGATGTGAATCAGGGTCGCCGCCATGACGAGAAACTCCCCGGCCACGTCGAGACTGAGATTTTGCATCAGCTCCAGCGTGGCCAAATATTGCTCGGTGATCGTCGCGATCGGAATGTCGGTGATGCTGACCTCGTTTTTCTTGATCAGGTGGAGCAAGAGGTCCAAAGGCCCCTCGAATATCTCCAATTGTACGCTCGTGCTCACAACCCTAACGTCTCCCGCACTTCGGCCATGGTCGCCGCGGCTATTTTCTGAGCCGACTCGTTACCCGCCGCCAACACCTCTTCGACCTCGCCCGGTTTATTTTGGTACTGGGCGCGCTTCTCGCGAAACGGCGCGAGATCATCCACCACATGTTTTATCATAATTTTCTTGCATTCGAGACAACCGATACCGGCGGTCCGACAGCCTTTTGATACCGTGGCAATCTCGGCCGTCGTGCAGTAAATCTTATGCAATTGAAACGCCGGACATTTCTCCGGCTCGCCGGGATCGTTTCGCCTCACCCGCGCCGGGTCGGTCATCATACGGCTCAGTTTCTGATCGATTTCCTGCGGTGAATCGGACAAAAAAACCGCATTGCCGTAGCTCTTGCTCATCTTCCGGCCGTCCAGCCCCGGCAATTTCTGCGACTCCGTGAGCAAAACCTCCGGCTCGGGGAAGATCGGCTGGTAAATTTGATTGAACCGGCGCACGATCTCGCGAGTCAATTCGACATGCGGCGCCTGGTCGACGCCGACCGGAACTTTATTCGCCTTGTAGATGGTGATATCAGCCGCCTGTAACACCGGATAACCGAGAAAGCCATAGGTTGACAGATCCTTGCCGACCATTTCTTTCATCTGCTCTTTGTACGTCGGATTGCGTTCGAGCCAAGGCACGGGAGTGATCATCGAGTAGAGCAGATGGAGCTCGGCATGTTCTTTAATGCGCGATTGGCGAAATAACACCGACTTCGCGGGGTCGAGACCGATGCTGAGCCAGTCGGTCACCATTTCGAGAGTGCTCTCTTTAATGCCTTGCGGCGTCGCATAGTCGGTCGTCAGCGCATGCCAATCGGCGACGAAGAAGTAACACTGATATTGCTCCTGAAGACGAAGCCAATTCGTCAGCGCGCCATGCAGGTGGCCGAGATGAAGCCGCCCCGTGGGTCGCATGCCGCTAACGATGATTTCCATATGGCCCCACTCTAAAGTACTCCGAGATAAAGTTTCAATAAAAATTCAGTCGGTGGATCAATGATCCTATCGAGCGTCCGGGTCATGAGCAAAATGATCAAGATGATGAAACCGAATGGTTCGATGCGCGCCAATTTCCTCGAGAGCACCTCCGGCAACAAACCGACCAGCACTCGGCCACCATCGAGCGGCGGCAGCGGCAAAGCGTTAAACACCGCCAAAGTGATGTTAATCAAAATGCCGCTTTGAGCCATCAGCACAATGGGCGCAAGGAAGGCGGCAGAACCGGAAGACAAAGCTTCTGCCGACTCGCCTCCTGTCGGTGCTGCCAGCGACTTCCAAAGGATGGTAAAGCCTAATGCAAGCAAGAGATTCATGATTGGGCCGGCCGCGGCCACCCATATCATGTCGCGCTTGGGATTGCGCAAATTGGCATAGTTGACCGGCACCGGTTTGGCGTAACCGAATACAAACGGAGAGTTCGCGACGATCAACATCAAAGGCACGAGGAGGGTGCCAAAGATATCGATATGGGCCAACGGGTTGAGGGTTAGACGACCCAATCTTGCAGCGGTCGGATCGCCGAGCCGATTAGCCACCCAGCCATGCGCGACTTCGTGAAAAATAATTGCCGCGAGAACGGGCAGCGCCCATATAGCGATTTGGCGGATGAGGTCTTCCAAAGGTATTTCGCCGGAGAGGACTTTATTATGAATACGGTAACGATTGCGAAAAGACAAGGTGGAGGAAAAATAACTGGAGTACTGGAGTATTGGAATAATGGAGTGATGTGTACCCAATCCCCTCCTACCAATGCTCCATTACTCCATTACTCCAATTTTCCATCTCCCCCTACCCCTCCCCTCCCCGCTCCCGCGGATGAAACTTTCGGTGAACCGCTTTGAGTCGTGCGCCATCGACATGCGTATAGATTTGTGTCGTCGAGATATCGGCGTGACCCAGCATCGCCTGGACCGATCGCAAGTCGGCGCCGCCTTCGAGCAAGTGCGTGGCGAACGAGTGGCGCAAGGTATGCGGCGTGACTCTCTTATCGATGCCCGCGATCAGCGCATAGCGGCGAACGAGCTTCCAAAAGCCCTGTCGGGTGAGAGGTTTTCCAGATCGATTGATGAATACAAATGAGCTGGATTTTCCTTTGAGCAGTCTCGGTCTGACTTGGCTCATATACAGCGACAGCTTTTCTCGCGCCCATCTGCCGAATGGTACTGCCCTCATCTTCGAACCTTTGCCTTTGATGGTCAGGTAATCCCCTTGAAAGCTGACTCGTTGGGTCTGCAATTGAACCAGCTCAGATACCCGTAAGCCGGTTGCATACAACAATTCGAGCATGGCCTGATCCCGCGCTCCGAGCGGCTCCGTCCGATCCGGTTGGCCCAATAGCTTGCGGATATCATCCCCCGACAACGTCTGTGGCAGCTTTATCGGCGCCCGCGTGAGCAAAAGATTGGGCATAGGATTCTCTTTGACTAGCCCCTCGATCTGCAGGAAATGAAATAGCCGCCTGAATGTTACCGAGTGCCGAGCGACACTTCGCGGAGCCAAGCCTTTGCGCCGCAGCGTGGTGAGGTAGGAACGAATCTGGTTGGAATCAACGTCGAGCCAAGCCGACACATGTTGCGCGACAAGGAAGTCGGCGAGCCCGGCTAGATCACGACTGTATGCCTCGACGGTATTTTTGGCCAGGCCCTTCTCGACCGTCACCATGGACAAAAAAACGTCAATGGCCGGACTGAGCAAGTCTTTCGCTTGTTTCATCTCGGGGCGTTAGGCTCTGATGGAGAAATTGACGCAAGGTTTCCACTCGGTGTGCGTCCTCTATTTTGGCGCTGAACTGGTCGGTCACGTAGAAAATATCGGCGACCTGATCCACATTGGTGGAAATCTTTGCGACATGAGTCGACAATCCAAGCCGGTGCAGGCTATGGGCGATCGTAAACAGTACACCGATGCGATCCTCGGTAAAGATTTCCACGATCGTGAAGTCGTCCGAAGCATCGTTATCAATGTTTATCACCGTTGCGACCTTGGGCACCCGCTTTTGCAAAAAGAGCGCGGGCTTGGACGATTCCACCAAACGCTCGACATCGATTTTACCGTCCAGAACGCCGTCCAGCGTTGTGCGGAACTTGGCCCACTTTTGCTCCGCCATGACCATTTCAGATCGCCCATGATGAGAAATCCGAAAAACGTCGAGTATGCGCCCGTCGCTTGCAGTAAAGATGCGCGCGTTGAGAATGTCGAGATTGAGCGCGGTCAATACGCCGGTAATCGAGGCAAACAATCCAGGACGGTCCTGAGTGCAAATGACCACCGACGTGCAATCGCGGTCGGGAAAATGTTGCACCGTTAACTCTGCCTTCTTGCCGCGAAAACGCTCCATCAGCTCGAAGTGATCCGGAATGTCGTCTTCCGATGTCGAAAGAAAGTAGCGCTCCGGCATGGCTTCTAAAAACTGCTCGACTTTCTCTTCGTCGTGGTCCTTCGTCAATTGCCGCCGCACTCGGGTTTGCACACGGCGAATCACGGCGCGCACGTCGCGGCGCTGGAATTCGCCTTTTTCCACTTCCTCCAGGAGATTCAGAGCCTTGACATACAGCTCGCCCAGCAACGACCCTTTCCAGGGATTCCAGACATCCGGGCCCACCGCTTTAACGTCGGCAAACGTCAGTAGGTAAAGCATCTTAAGATTGTTCACGCTCCCCATGGTCCTGGCGAAATCGAAGATGGTTTTGTCGTCTTCCAAGTCGCGGCGAAAGGCCGTGTGCGTCATCAGCAGATGGTGCTGCACGAGAAACTCGACCAGAGCACCGTCGTCGGCGTTAAGCCGCATGCGGCGCGCAATCGATCGCACCATGCGCGCGCCGATTTCCGAATGGCCGCCGCCGAATCCCTTGCCGATGTCGTGGAACATCAGCCCGAGATAAAGTAGCTCCATCTGTTCGGCTTCGCGCGCCAGCTGTGTGAGCAGCAGCAAACTCTCCTTGTAGTCGCCGGCCTTGAGTCGTTCGATCTCCTTGATCAATAGCAACGAATGCTGATCCACTGTGTAAACATGATAGGCGTCGTGCAGGACCATGCAGAGGAGCCTGCCGAACTCGGGGATCAGCGCGCCCAACACTCCCGAACGATGCATCTCCAATAGAGTTTCGTAAACCGATTCCTTCCATTTGAGGATATTAAAAAACGCCTCGTTGATCACCGCTGAGCGGCGAAACTCGTCGTCGATCACGTCCAGGTGCTGGCGTAAAAGCTCGCGGGTTTCATGAGTCAACTGGCAGTGGTATTTCTGGGCGTCGTCGAAGATGCGGATGAGATTTTCAGGGCTGGATCGCAGAACCTCCGGCTTGGTGACGGTCAGATGGCCCTTCGATAGACGAATACCTTCCCGCAGCACCCGGCCGAAAACATACTTTGCGCCGAAACGCGGTTTATCGTAGTCGGTGACGCGATGAATGATCAGTTCGGACAGGCGGTTGGTTTGCGCGGCATGCAAATAATACGCTCGCATAAACACTTCGACGCCCCGTAATGTTCCCTCCCCTTCGAAACCGAGCGCGGCACTGACGTGTTCCTGTTGGTCAAAAGTCAATTGGTCTTGATGCTTGCCGGTGGAAAAATGCAATTCGTTACGGACCCGCAACAAAAAATCCTGCGACTCCTTTAAATTGGCGATGTCCGCCGGGTTGACGATGCCATTGAGAGCGAGAGTGTCCAGATCTTTGACATTCAGTTTTGCACGAGCGATCCAGCGCGCGGTTTGAACGTCTCTGAGCCCGCCCTCTCCTTCCTTCACTTCAGGTTCGAGCATATAGACCGAACCGCCAAATTCTTGGTGGCGGAAGTGAGTTTCGCTCAGCTTCTCGCGAATGAACCGGCTGACGCCCTTTTTGATAAGGCGTGACTCCACGCTCTTGTCGAACGTTCCATAAAGTCCATAGTCGCCGCACAGGAAGCGAGCATCGAGCAGCGAGGTGCGCACTCTCATGTCGCTGTGCGCCAGTCGGAGACAATCGGCAATGCTTCGGGTGGCATGGCCGACCTGTAGCCCGGCATCCCACAAGGTGTAAAGAAGCTTTTCCGTCACCGCCTCGGCAAACGGAGAAACCTTCCATGAATAAAGAAACAGTAAATCGATGTCCGATTGCGGATTGAGCTCGCCGCGTCCGTATCCGCCCTGGGCAACGAGAGCAAACTGCGAGTTCGATTTCGGAACTCGGTTACTCCATTCCGCGCTGATGGCCGCGAACAAATGGCGGATCAGGTGATCCATGACCGTCGACCAGGCCGCCCCGACTTCCAATCCGCCCGCGCCCGAGCGGTGTCTTTCAAAGAGCAGGCCGCGCCCTTTGTCGATGTAAGTACGCGCCAGACGCTTGAGGTCGTGATCGGCCTGGGCGTCTTCGAGCAGCGCAAGCGAAATGGCTACCGCGTCCATGGAGGTTTAAAGTGTCCGGGCGATGAGATTCGACTGGCCGTATTTTTGAATGCCTTCAAAAAGCGCGTCGACCATGGCGTCTTGGTATGTGGCTTGATTCATGGCGCGACCTTCGCTCCGGTTGCTGATGAAAAACATCTCCACCAGGACACTCGGCATGCGCGCGCCGACGAGAACGTAGAAGAGCGCTTTCTTAACCCCCAGATCTCTGACATCGTCCATCGTCTTGGCCATACCGCCGACCAACGAGCCCTGCAGCCGATGCGCCAAAGTGATCGAATCTTCCAGTTTCATGTTTTGTGTCATGGAACTCAGAATTAACTGTAAATCGGAGATATTTTTCCGCGAAGTGCTATTTTCACGGGCGGCCAGCCGGATCGCCGCCTCGTCGGTGGTGTTATCGAGGTAGTAAGTCTCGATGCCTTTGGCCTCGGCATTTTCGCTCGCGTTCACGTGCAGCGAGATGAACAGATCGGCGTTTTCTTTATTCGCCAGCTTCGTTCGATCTTCCAGCTCCACGAAGCGATCATCCTTGCGTGTCAAGACGACTTCGACGCGCATTTCGTTTCTGAGTTTGGCCGCCAACTTCTTTGCGATGCTCAATACGATGTCCTTCTCGGCGATACCGCCGGCGCCGATGGCGCCCGGATCTTTGCCGCCGTGACCGGGATCCAAAACAATTTTGCGCAGGCCGGAAGTCGCCGGCGTCGGAGTGATTGGATTGTTTACTTTCGCGACAACTCCGCGTCCATCCGTTGTCGGTGTTCTCGCCACTTCTTTTACCGCCGCGCTCTCTTGAGCCCTTTGTCCATAGACGTCGATCACCAGGCGATAAGGGTCGGCAAGAAGAAAAGTCTTATGATCGCGAAGGCTGTTCATATCAAGAACCACACGCACGACGTCGGCGCTGTACTGGCCCAGCCGAACTTGGCGCAGAAGTCCATCCTCAACCGGCACCGGCTCCTTGGAAACGAGCGCCAGTCGCGCGCCCATGACATCGACATAAATTCGCGGCGGCATTCCTTTCGCCGGATCTTCTTTCAAACGGCGTACTTCATATTTCGTTTCCTGAGACAGGTCCAGCATGATCCGGGTGTAACCGTTCCATGATAAAAAACGCAGGCCGGTCACTTGCGCCTTGCCGGTCAGCATCGCGCCCCCGGCTGGGTTACTCCTTTCTCCATCAACGTTCCGCGAGTCGATGTTCGGAACGATATCGCTCCCGTCTGGCCTTGATTGGGCCAGGTTGGCGGGCCGGCTCTCTTTTCTCGGCACCTCGGCTTTCTGTTTCTGGGCCAGAGCCGGTCGCGCACGAAACAACGACACTTCAAACGGAAGCAGAAACAAAATAACGCCGGCAAAATATAGATACGGTGCCTTTTTCCGTTTCATACAGCTCTCGCCTTCTGATCTTTATTTCTTCGCTTGTTCCGTCAATTTATGCAGGACATTCAGCGCTTCCACCGGGGTTATCTGGGTAACATCGAGGTTTAGCAATTGTTCGCGAATGGGATCCGGCTCAGCGTTAAAAAGACCCATCTGCGCCGGCAAGTCCCCCGCCACTCGACCGCGTGACCTGAAACCCTCGCCAGGACCATCCTGACTGCCGTCCAGTCGGGCCAAGATTTCTTTAGCGCGGGCGATGACATCAGCCGGCATACCAGCCAGACGGGCGACATGAATGCCGTAACTGTGACTGGTCGCACCTTCGACTAAATTGCGCAGAAAAATAATCTCGCCGCGCCACTCCTTGACTGCGAAGTTGTAGTTTTTGATCCGCTCCTTGGTCTGGGCCAGGTCGGTGAGCTCATGATAGTGAGTGGCAAAGAGCGTGCGCGGCCTGGCTGGAGCGTCGTGCAGCGATTCGGCAACGGCCCAAGCGATCGATATACCGTCGAAGGTGCTGGTGCCCCGCCCCACTTCGTCGAGCAGGATCAAGCTCCGGCGTGTCGCGTGGTGTAGAATATTGGCGGTCTCCTTCATTTCCACCATGAAGGTCGATTCGCCCCGCGCCAGCGAATCAGCCGCCCCAATACGAGTAAAAATCCGATCGACGACACCAGTGCGCGCATCGGCGCAGGGAACGAAGCTGCCCATTTGCGCCAGAATCACGATCAACGCCACTTGGCGCATATAGGTCGATTTGCCGGCCATATTCGGTCCGGTGAGCAAAATTATTTGCTGAGATTCGGGATCGATCGAGCAGTCATTAGGCACAAACTTGCCGCGGCCGACTGCGGCTTCCACCACCGGATGGCGCCCTTCGCGGATCGACAAGCAAACCCCGGCGTCAATGTGCGGCCGAACAAAATGTTGCCCTTCAGCGACCTCGGCCAGCGAAATCAAGACATCTAAAATCGCCAAAGCGTTGCTCATCGCTTTCAGAGCGGCATAATAGCCGGCGACTTGCTCGCGCACCCGACCGAGCAGCGTCACCTCAAATTTCTCGATCAGACTTTCGGCGTTAAGCACCTTGGCTTCGTATTCCTTGAGCTCGGGAGTGATATAGCGCTCCCCATTGGTCAAGGTTTGTTTTCGCAGGTAATCCGCCGGCACGGACTTGAGATTTGAATTGGTGACTTCGATGTAATAGCCGAACACACGGTTGTAACGCACCTTCAAAGAATGAATGCCGGTGCGCCGCCGCTCGCCGGCTTCGAACTTTGCGATCCAGTCCTTGGCGTGCGCGCGCATGCCGCGGATCTCGTCCAGCTCGACATCAAAACCGGCGCGGATGAAACCGCCCCCTTTGACGACGAATGGCGGATCGTCGACGATCGCCCGTTGGATTAGCTCGACGACCTCGGGTAGATCGGCCAAGCCATCGCGCACGCGCAAGAGTAGATTCGATTCAATGGCGTTGAGCTGCTGCCGGAGTTGGCTCACGCCACGCAAAGTATCCTTAATGGCGACAAGATCCTTGGGCACCGCGCTTCCCGACACGACTCGGCCGGCCAATCTTTCGAGATCTTGGATCTTCGCCAAACCGGCCGTAAGTTCCTGGCGCAGCGCGAAGTGCTCGACCAATTCTTGCACTCCGTCATGACGCTCGCGGATCGCCTGCTCATCGAGCAGAGGGTACAAAAGCCATTGACGCAGGCGCCGCGCGCCCATTGACGTGAGCGTGCAGTCGAGAATCGCCAATAACGATCCCTTTCGATCTCCCTGAGAATTGGAGACAAGCTCGAGATTGGCGCGGGTCGCTTCATCCAAAACGAGATGATGTGAGACCGCGTAGGATTCGAGATCCCGAAGCAGCTTTAATGACTCAGCCGCATTGGCTTCGAGATAGCTCATGATCGCCGACGCGGCGCGCAAACCATTGATGAATTCTTCCGGTGCCGCCGCGTTGTTCGGAGTAACTCGGCTATTCGCGGCGTCGCTGAAGGCCTCGTCCGAAACAGCCGTGAAATGAATCAAGGGAAATTCTTTGTAGAGACGCTCGCGTAACCGGGTCTCGCGGCTTCCCAGCAACAACTCACTCGGCTGAATACGGCTTAGTTCGTCGAAGAGCGCGAGCTCCCCGGCGACCTCGGTAAAACGGAATTCGCCGGTGGTAATATCGGTCACAGCCAGGCCGAAACCACCCTCCCCTTTAGACACCGCGGCCAGGAAATTGTTAACATGGGCATCGAGCGCTTCCGCCGCCGTCACCGTTCCCGGCGTAATGACGCGGACCACTTCGCGCTTGACGACGCCCTTCGCGGTAGCCGGATCTTCCACCTGCTCGCAAACCGCGACTTTATGTCCTGCATCGAGCAATTTTTGTATGTAGGGCTCGGCGGAATGATACGGCACGCCGCACAAGGGAACCGAACTCTCGTCGCTCTTGTTACGCGAGGTGAGCGCGATGTCGAGAATCTTCGAGGCGGTGTGCGCGTCCTCGAAGAACATTTCGTAGAAATCGCCGAGCCGAAAGAACAAGATGGCATCACGGTATCTCTCCTTGATCTGGAGATACTGCTGCATCATCGGCGTGACCTTCGTCGATTCCATCAAAACCTATGCCAACCCGCTACGCTTCTCTTCGACCCGCTGAGATTTGGCGCGCTTGCGCCGGGCGCCGAGCACGGCGCTCTTAGCCTGCGAGTCCAACTCACGAACCAGATTGCCGATCCCCAGTGACACAACGAACCGTCGCTCGATCGCGGCAAGAATTTTTTGCCGATCGTCGGTAATCATGAACAGCTCTTCGCCGTCGGTTAAGTATTTTAACGATTCGGCCGGGTGTTCCGTCTGGGATGAATGTTCTTTCAGAGGCCGCAAGCAACGGCGAATTTTTTGTAAACTGAGGCCGTGATGCGCCAGATCTTTCATGACTCTGAGGCAGATGAGGTCGTGAAAAGAATAGAGCCGCTTGGTGCCACGCCCCTCGGCCAGTTTGATCGACGGCCGGATGAAATCCTGTTCGTCCCAATACTGCAACTGGCGCAAGCTCACTCCGACGATGCGGCTGGCGGTCTTGCTATCGTAAGTGTCCATGGGCGATTGGAAATGAAAACAACTTTGTTTTCATGAAAGTAGACTGATGGCCAGCGATTGTCAATGAAACAGCTGTTGACCTGCACGCCGCTCTTATGTGAAGAGTGGCTATGAGTTTTCCGGAAAATCTTTTAGGCGGCACATCGAGCTGGTCGAGCAGCGATTGGGTTGGTCCCTTTTATCCGCCGCATCTCAGACCTGGAGATCGCCTCGTGGAAGACAAGGCCGCCGAGATGACCATGTGGACGAAGGAACTAAAAAAGATCGTCACCAAGGGGGTTAAAAGTTACGCGTTTTTTAACAACCATTACGCCGGCTTTGCTCCACGCGTCAATGTAGGGGCAGGCCCCCGTGCCTGCCCTGTTTCGGGTGACCACAGGGGGTCGCCCCGACAAATTTTTGGGAAACGAAACCACAGCCGTGACTTGACGTGAGATTCTTGCCCGACATATGTTCAGATTAATGTATCGATCTCCATTCGTCTCAGTGCTTAACCCTGGAGGTGCTTCATGGCAACGGACGAAAAAGCAAATGACGCTCTTCACTTAGCAACACATTCCGGATGGTATCGATTTGAACGCAGGGGTGAAGACTGGGTCCAAGCCGATCGCGCTCTCACTTTCTGGCAGATGTCCTGTATCCAAGTCGATCCAGACGATCTAAAGAAAGTTTATATCGGCACCGAACACTCGGGCATGTTCGTAACCCGCGACGGCGGCAAAGAGTGGACACGCGCCAATCCGAATGTTCCGTGCCTGACCATGTCTTCGATTTTGGCTTTGTCGGGCAAGCTTTTGGTCGGAACGATGCCCGCGGCTCTCTACTCGACCTCTGAAGGTGGCGCATGGCAGGAACTAAAAGGCGTTCGCCAGGGAGCAACCGGTGGTACTTTTCCGCCGAATCCGGACTTCGCCCCGCGCACTCGCGTGCTCACGGTCGAGCAAAAACCAGCCGGCCGACTCTACGCGGGAATTGAAGTCGGCGGTATTCTCGTCAGCGACGACGACGGGCGAAGTTGGACATCCGCTAACGAGGGCTTAACCGATCCCGACATCCATCAAATTCTGCCTTGCCAAGCGCAAGAAGGTCTTGTCGTTGCCGCGTGCGGCGAAGGCGTGTCCCGGAGTACGGATCGTGGCAGCCACTGGGAGAAAGTCACACCTCCGGGCGGACGCACTTACGGTAACGCGCTCGCCGAAGACGACAGGGGCAACATTTACATGGGCATCACGCAAGACCGTCCTCGCACCTGGACCCGCGCCGGACGGGCCAATTCCGCCATCTTCAAGTCCAATGACGGCGCAAATTGGGAACTACTCACGGAAAAGATGACGGGCGGCGTTATGGACATCTGTCCTGCCGCGAATGGTAAGGGCGTATTGGTCGCAACCGCTGATGGCGAAGTCGTTGCGGTAACTCCGTCGGGCGACACGCGTACGATTATCAGCGGCTTGCCGTGCATTACGGCGCTCGCGCTGGGAGCGTGAAAATAGCTTTGGGTTTCGGGTGTCAGGTTTCAGGCATCGGACATCTAAAGCAAACTCGAAGATCTTGCGAGCGCCTGAATGCGGATACTCAGAATTTAAAACCGTTTCAATCGTTCCAAGAGTTCCACTTGTTCCATCCGTTATCCGGAAATCATTCTGTTGGACGATTGGAACAACTTGAACCACTGGAACGGCTGGAACTTTCTGATCCTAATCCGGTAATCGCTGATACTTACCTTTGAAGAACAGCAGCGGCCGATCTCCGCTCGCGCTGACACTTACGATCTCGCCGACGACAATCGTATGGTCGCCGCCGTCGTGGCATTGGGCAATCTTGCATTCGACGTAGCCAATGGCTCCGTCGATGATTGCCGCGCCGTTTCTGCCAGGATGCCACTTCAGGCCGGCGAACTTGTCGATGCCTTTGGTAGCGAAACGGCGTGAGATTTCTTCTTGACCTTCACTGAGAAAATTGACCGTAAAGCCGTTTTGCAATTCAAAGCAGGCGTAACAAGTCGCCCCTTTGTCGACGCTGATGAGCACCAGCGGCGGATTCAATGAAAGCGACATAAACGCGTTCGCCGTCAGACCGTTGGGGTTGCCGTCAGAATCCTTGGTTGTGATTACGGTCACCCCGGTGACGAAGTGTCCCATCACTCGGCGCAGCTCTTGCGAATCGATGGTCATTTTTCTCTCGATCATTTTGAAACAATTCAAAGAGGTAGCAGAGCGCGCCTCGCGCTGTCAATGCGCCGCGTATCTTCTTCATTGGCCTGGACGGCTGCGCGCGGAAAATGGTAAAAGATTGAAGCATCGGAGGGAGGATTGCTTATGGCAGTACAAGAACACAACGCGGCAAGTTCGTTGGATAGCTATATCGCGGAGATTCGCGCCGCATGGGGCGATGGCAAAGATCCACAGCTGCCATTCAAAGTCGCCGCTTTAATGGAGAAGCTATTCGCCTCGACAAGCCCCGATGATCCCTGGATGGCCGAGCTGATTCGCGAAGGTAAGCCATCGCGCGAGCTTTACCGCGATCCTGACTTGGGGTTCATCCAGATGGGCCATATTCACAAACAAGGGCATTGCAATAAACCCCACGATCATGGGCCCTGCTGGGTGGTTTACGGTTCCTACAAAGGTGTAACCGAAATAACGAAGTACAAACGCACGGACGACGGCTCACAAGAAGGCACAGCGCAGCTTGAAAAGGAGCGGCTCGATCGCCTTACACCGGGAGTCGTGGTCCCCTACTTGCCCGGCGAGATCCATTCGACGAAGGCGGTCGAAGGCCCCGGCGTAATTTTTCGTTTCCTCAGTTATGATCTCGAAAAGATCGATCGGTATCGTTACAACCCGGAAAAAGGCACCGTGGCAAAAGTTTAGGGCGCGAAATTCTAGGAGTAAGCCTCGATGGGGAGTGAGGAAATCTTTTTCGAGCAGATCCGGTCCGCCGGTTGTTTGTCTTACATTCTTGGTTGCGCCAAGGAAAAAGTCTGTGTTGTTATCGATCCGGAAATCGACAAAGCCGACGATTACGTTGGAATAGCCGAATTCTTGGGGTCGAAACTGCTCTACGCCATCGACACTCACACCCATGCCGATCACAATTCGGCGTGCAAAATTCTGCGCGAGCGGTGCGGCGTTAAAATCGTCATGCACCGGGCCACAGACGCGCCTTACGTCGATCTGCGTGTCGAAGATAGAGATGAGATCAAGTTCGGCCAACAGTCGCTCAAAATTATTCACACACCAGGGCACACCGAAGACGCGATGTGCCTGCTTTTTAGCGATCGGATATTCACCGGCGATACGCTATTGATTGGCGGTTGTGGCCGTACCGATCTTCCAGGCGGCAACGCCGAAGCGCAATACGCAAGTCTGTTAAAACTCAAAGCCCTCGGCGATCAAATTCGCGTCTATCCCGGTCACGACTATCGTGAGGCTGTTTCGACGCTCGGTGACGAGAAACAGAAAAACGCCCGCATGCAGATTGCAACCCAAGAGGAATTCGTCCACTTCATGACTGCCCGCAAACCTCCCCTACCACGCAAGATCCAGGAGGCCCTCGAATGGAACCGCACACCGATTCAGGGCACGCAGAGAGGGAGGGGAGAAGGAATCTAGCAGACTGCTGAAAAAGCCTCATAGGCTTCGTTGCGCTCAATCGTCTCGCTACAACGTACTGGGTGTGTACGCCTCCGCTCGTCGATCTTTCGCGCGCCTCGCTTCTGAGATCTTTTTGAGCAGTCTGCAATTGGCGTCTCATGATTTCTATCTGTTCAGATAACATATGAATCCACCGACAGACCGCGCTACCGCCGACATACTCGCCACAGTGCGCCATTACTGGGGATTTTCCGAACTGCGGCCACTGCAAGAGCAAGCCATAAGAGCAGGGCTGGAGCTGCGCGATTCCCTCGTCGTCATGCCGACGGGTGGCGGCAAGTCATTGTGCTACCAGGTCCCTGCCGAGCTGGCGCAGCGGACTGATATCGTAGTCTCGCCGCTGATCTCGTTAATGAAGGATCAAGTCGATGGCTTGCGCGAGTGTGGCTATTCGGCGGCAGCTCTGTATAGCGGCATGTCTCCGGAAGCTCTCCGCCAAACCGAAGAGCAGATTGCCGCCGGCCGCTGCCGTCTCGTCTTCGTGGCGCCGGAGCGGTTGCTGACGCCGCGCTTCTTGCAGTTCGTTGAACGCCTTAACGTGCGTGCCTTCGCTGTCGACGAGGCTCATTGCATCAGCCATTGGGGGCACGACTTCCGACCCGAATACCGCCAGCTCGCCGAGCTCAAGAACCGCTTTCCGCAGACCAGCCTTCACGCGTACACCGCGACCGCTACGGAGCGTGTTCGCGCTGACATCGCCACGCAATTGCGCCTAAAAACTCCCGTCGTGCTGGTGGGAACATTCGACCGTCCTAATTTGGTCTACCGTGTCGTGCCTCGCGTGGATGCGCGGGCGCAAGCACTGGAAGTGTTGCGACGCCACCAAGGCAAGGCTGCCATCGTTTACTGCATCAGTCGCAATGACACCGAATCCATGGCCGCGTTCCTGCAGGCGAACCAACTGCGCGCCGCTTTCTATCACGCCGGCATGGAAGCGGACGAACGTCGCCGAACGCAAGATGCTTTCGCAGCGGAAGAGATAGACGTAGTGGCGGCGACGGTCGCTTTCGGTATGGGCATCGATCGCAGCGACGTGCGCTGCGTCATTCACGCCGCTATGCCCAAATCCATCGAGCACTATCAACAGGAGACCGGCCGCGCCGGGCGCGACGGATTGGAGGCGGAATGCGTGCTCTTGTATTCCGGCGCCGATGTTCTGCGCTGGGAATCGCTCATCGAGAAAAGCGCGGTCGACGCGAAGGAGCCCGCCGGCGTAATAGCCGCGTCACGCGAGTTACTCGATCATATGCGCCGCTTGTGCACCGGCGTATACTGTCGCCACCGCAAGCTCTCGGAATACTTTGGACAGGAATACGTCAGGCCGAACTGCGAAGCATGCGATGTCTGTTTGAATGAAGTCGAAGGTCTGGCTGATGCGACGGTAACCGCGCAGAAAATTCTCTCGTGCATAGCGCGCGCCGGCGAACGTTTCGGCGCCGAACACATTGTCGATCTTTTGTTGGGCGCAAATACTGAAAGGGTTCGGCGCTGGCGTCACGAAGAACTGAGCACTTACGGCTTGATGAAAGGCACCGACCGCAAGACGCTCACTAGCATGCTCTACCAGCTGATCGATGACGGCGTGCTCGAACGCACGGCCGATGAACGTCCGGTTCTGCACCTGAATGATGCCTCACGGGAAGTTCTGCGAGGCAAACGGACCGTGCGGCTGCTGCAGCCAAAAATTAAAGTCCGCAAGACCCGCTTCGATGAAAAATCTTGGCAAAGCGTTGACACCGGTCTGTTCGAAACCCTGCGCAACTTGCGACGGGAAATTGCTAACCAACGCAACGTGCCGGCCTATGTGCTATTCAGTGACGCTACGCTACGCGACATGGCGCGACTACGTCCCAGCTCGCCAAGCGCTCTGCTCGGCGTGCGCGGTGTGGGCGAGCGGAAATTAGCCGATTTTGGTGAGCGGTTTATTGACGAGATCAAGAATTATTGTCACGCCAACCGGCTGCCGCTGGACGTATAGAGCTTTAAGTACCGTAGGATGCGGTGAGCGTGGCGAACCGTCGGCTCAGGTCTTGTCCGATTCGATATCGTTCCCTCTCGCTCATAGCGTTCGCGCGATTGCGGCCTCTTATGGTCAAAGTCCCCTGATGCCTCATTGTCAGGTCGTACATGGAGGAGGCTCAAATCATCGTGGACGAGACATCAACCGGCGCGGCTGGTGGCGACGCTTATTCCGAGTAGTGAGTTGGCTCTTCTGGATAGTCGTTGCGCCAGCACGGTTTCGATTAAGTGATCTAAGTCGATCTTGAGTCTCTCATAACGCTCGAAATTTTCGGAGTTAATCGATTCCAAGTCTAGTCTTGCCGCGCCGATTTCTACGGACCTCCAAAAGTTGTTCTCTACGTTTATCGTTTTGTTCTAGTGTCATCCCCTCCTTAGTCTGTTTCTATCGTTGGGTCATACTGCCGGCGTTCGTCGCGCCGCGCGAGATCAATCTCTTCTTCAGTTTTCTTGCCAACCCATTCTACGCTCGCGACTAGCTTGGGCCAGTCTATATTCGAGCCGGATATCATCGCGAGATCTCCGTCGATTTCAGAGCGAATCGCTCCTGATGGATCCCAGAACTGTCCGTAAAAAGCATTGCGAGTGGTGTAATTAAACCACTCATCGAAGCCCTCCAGTCCATTTCTGAGTTCTCTGACGCTTTGCCCCCGTTCCTCACCTTTCGCTAACACTAAACCTAGATAAAGATTGGCGAAATAATCTGGCTCATTACGAGCAAGTGCCCGCTCTAAGGCTTGTCGCGCCTGCGGTAGTTTTCCAGCGTCGTAATTGGCCCGTCCGAGATAGGTCCACACCCCTTCTCGCATGTAGCCGATACTCCTCTCATAGTTTGGATCTAGGTTCGCTGCTTCCTGGAAGTAGGCAACCGCGGACGCACTCCTACTAACCAAAAGGTCTTGTCTGCCGACTTGGACTTGGCTCCCGACCCGATAAGCAGAACAACCGGTCACAAGAATTGTTGCCGACAATAATCCAAGGCAAAATATCTTCTGCATGAGTTCACTCCCTTGGCTAGTCCCGTTTCGCCTGGTTGAAGAGAGATAATCCCATCATAGCTCGCGGCAAATTTGGTGCCATAACAAAAACAGCGGCATTGCGTTTTTGGTAGATGGGTTGGACCTTTTGTGCTTCCACAATCTCCTTACAGCAGGTGCAAGACTGCGACATTTTGGCTAGCCATTGTGCCTTTCAGCCACATCTCAAATCGCAGCTCGACACTTACGCTACTGCGATGTGGATCAGCCTTTGCTCGCAGATTTTGAAGTTTTCGTGCCCTGACGCAGCTGCCGCATAAACACAAACCATTCCATAGTCTTTACATTTGCGTAACCTTGAAATTTAACGGAGCCAGTCCGCGCAGTCGAATCATCGTGCGCGGTTAATCAACTGGCATAAGGCTTGCGGAACGATGAATCTGTCGAGTGGTTTATAAAAAATAGAATGCACGAAGCGATAACGGGGAGGCCATACAAGGGGCCATAGGAATCACACATGTTTGAAGGTCTATTACAGCCCATGCATCTTATTTTGATTTTGGCCGTTGCCCTTATTATCTTTGGTCCAGGAAGACTTCCTGAAATTGGTAAGGGACTGGGGGAAGCTATCCGTGGATTCAAGAGGGCCCTCGACGACGGCTTATCTAGTCCGAGTAAACCGCCTGAGCCGGCTAAAATAGAAGATCGCCAAAAGATCACCGATCAGTCACCTCCCTCGGCGTGATGCTCAACGCGGTTTTCTTCGCTCACCGCGTCCTACAAAGCTTTCTGGTGACCTCTTTCGAGGGTCTAGCGGAAGCTGGAGGGATTCTTGGCTTCGCTCGGGAACCAGCCGCCGAGCCGGTGGTAAGCCTTCAGGTAGCTGATCTGGCCTTGGTTTGTCATCGCGTTCTCCAACACGCTGACTAGCCGCACGGCTACCGTCGGGAGCGGTTGATAGCGGGGTTCATTGAGCTGCCTAGCAAGATCCTCTGCGGTTAGCGTCTTGAGGTATGTCTTCATTCGTTCATACGCCGCATCGTGGTACGCCAGAAGCAGATCCAACGAAGCACGAAAATCTCGCACTTGCCGGCGTGTGTGAGCGGCCGATCGCCCAAAGTCCGCAGGCTCGGGCGGCATGCCAAATCGAGCGGCCCAACCATCGCCGATCCACAGTTGCTCCCGGCCGGCAAGCCGTGAAGCGTTGCTGTCCATAACTCGGCTAAGCCGCCAGGCGAGCCAGCCTATGGACGGATGCGGCTCTTGGTGGAGCTCCTCCGGTGTGAGGTCAACCAGTGTGCGATGTAGGGATCCGTTGACCCGTGTGAACGCATCGAGCAAAATGTCTGTCGCTATCATGCCTAACCACCTTTCTGACAAAGTTGGTACTGAACATGCGGTTCCTCCGGTCACCGCATCCTACAAAACCAGGGGCTATTCGTATATCTTGCTGGCGTACAAAAACCGAGCAAATTTC
>WNGF01004288.1_pt1 | contig 18781 bp, 21 predicted proteins | sample 5400641 | NCBI WGS metagenome assembly WNGF01 (sample SAMN13153371, study PRJNA577476) | soil metagenome | isolation source: 80 cm soil or saprolite under grassland replicate 2 | place: USA:California | collected 2016-06-15
CGCCGTCTCCCCGAACGCTTCCATGAGCGCCCGCAGGTGCGGCTCGGCGAGGTGCAACAGATCGGACCGCCGGTCGTGGCGGCGGAAGCGCCCGTCGGCGTCGCGGGTGATGAGCTCGTGCGACGCGAGGGTGAGCAGGATGTCGCGCACGGTCCCCTTCGAGGCGTTGATGCGCCGGGCGAGCTCGGAGATCCCGAGGCCCTCATCGTCGCGCAGCTCGGCGAGCAGGCGCGCCGCCTTGTCGACCGCCGGGACGAGCCGATACGTACTCTCCGCCATACGCCGTACCGTACAGGATACGCGCTCGGTCCGTGACCGGGCGCCGAGTCATCATCCGCCTCTGTGGGTGGCCGGCAGGCAGCGCTCGATCCGAGCGAGACCTGGACCGACTCGGCCCGGCGGGCGTACCAGCGCGACCGCCTGGAGCGATTGTTCGCCGCGGTCCTGCCGTCCAATGGGTTCTATCGAGCGAAGCTCGGCGAGCGCGCCTCGGTCGACGCGTGGGCCGAGCTGCCGTTCACGACGAAGACCGAGCTGTCGGCCGATCAGGCCGAGCATCCGCCGTTCGGCACGAACCTCACGTACCCGCTCGAGCGCTACGTCCGGCTCCACCAGACGAGCGGGACGACCGGCATGCCGCTCCGGATCATCGACACCGCCGCCGACTGGGCCTGGTGGGGCGAGGTCTGGGACTTCATCTATCGGGCCGCCGGCGTGACGGCCGCGGATCGCGTGTACTTCGCGTTCTCGTTCGGGCCGTTCGTCGGCTTCTGGTCCGCGTTCGCCGGCGCGGAGCGGCTCGGCGCGCTCGTGATCTCGGGTGCGGCGCAGTCGACGACCGAACGGCTCCGTGCGATCGTCGCCACGGCGGCGACCGTCCTGCTCTCGACCCCGACGTACGCGCTCCGCCTTGCGGAGGTCGCCGCGGCGGAGGGGATCGAGCCGGCACGATCCGCGCTCCGCGTGTCGATCCACGCGGGTGAGCCGGGCGCCTCGATCCCGTCCACCCGCCAGCGGATCGAGGAGGCCTTCGGTGTGCGGGCGTTCGACCACACCGGGGCGACGGAGGTGGGTGCGACCGGATTCAGCTGCGCGGCACGCGACGGCGTGCACCTCATCGAGCGCGAGTACGTCGCGGAGGTACTCGCGCCGGACGGTCGCATTGCCGATGAGGGCGAGGGCGAGCTCGTGCTCACGAATCTCGGGCGCTTGGGCATGCCGGCGATCCGCTACCGGACCGGTGACCGGGTCCGCGCGCTGCGCGGAACCTGTGCCTGCGGACGCACGTTCGTGAAGCTGGCCGGCGGGATCCTCGGCCGGGTCGACGACATGCTCACCGTCCGCGGGGTCAACGTCTTCCCGAGCGCGCTCGAAGCGGTCGTGCGTCGCTTCGCCGACGTGGCCGAGTTCCGCATCGAGGCGTACGTCGAACGCGGGATGGACGCGCTCCGTTGCACGATCGAGCCGCGCGCTGGTCGCGATCCCGCCGCACTGGCCGCCGCCGTCGGAGACGCGCTCCACCGGGACATCGGGATCCGGGTCGAGATGGCGTTCGTGGAGCCCGGCACGCTGCCGCGCTTCGAGCTCAAGGCGAAGCGCTTTCGCCGCACGCGTGAGCCCGAGGCGGTCTGAGCGGAGCCGTGGATGCCCAGATCGTCGGCCTATTGATCCTCCTCGCGATCGGGCTGACGGCGGGCGCCGTGCGGGTCCGGATGGTCGACAGGTGGCACTCGGATACAAGCCAGGACGTCTTCGACGCCCGCCCACCGCACGGCGGCGGCCTTCTGCTTTGCGATCGATGCGGGGCCGAGAACACGCATAGCGGCTCGTGCGTCGGCTGTGGTGCCCGCGTCTAGGGAGCACGCCGGCGCGACGCCGGGAAACAAAAAGAGGGCGGCTCGCGCCGCCCTCTCTTGATCGATCGAGCGGTCTAGTGCGAGCAGGCCTTCGCGGTGCCGGAGTCGCCCGCGGTCTTGAAGGACTGGCCGCAGCCGCAGCTCGACACGGCGTTCGGGTTGCGCAGCGCGAACCCGCCGCCCATGAGCGCGTCGACGAAGTCGATCTCGGAGCCCTTCACGTACATGGCGCTCATCGGGTCGACCACGACCCGCACGCCATCGGCCTCGACGACCGCGTCGCCCTCCTCGGTGCCCTCGGCGAAGGTCATGCCGTAGGAGAAGCCGGAGCAGCCGCCTGGAGTGACGTAGACGCGCAGGGCGAGGTCGTCGCGGGCCTGCTTCGCGATGATCTCCTTGAGCTTGTCCGAAGCCCGCGCGGTCAGCGTCACGACCGCCTCGCCGGCGTTGGTCTCGGTGGTGGTGTCGATCGCCAAGGTTGCCTCCTCGCTGCTGTTCCGAGCTTCATTCTAGCCCCGATCCAGCGCGATTCCAGCGGGTTCCGAGCACCGGACGCTCTGCGAACACTACCTACACTCGGTCACGTGCCGGTCCTCGCCCTCCACCACGCACAGGTCTTCTGCCCGGCGGGCGGCGAAGCGACTGCCCGGGCGTTCTATGCCGGTCAGCTCGGGCTGAAGGAGGTCCCGCGGCCGCAGACCCTCCTGACGAACGCGGGCCTCTGGTTCGAAGCTCCGGACGGTGGCCAGGTGCATCTCTCCGTCGAGCCCGACCTCGCGCTGCACCCCCGGCGGCACTTCGCCTTCCGGGTCAGCGACCTCGCCGCGCTGCGTGCCTCCCTCGGGCGGGCCGGCGTGCGATTCGAGGAGGCGACGCCGATCCCGGGCTGGCGCCGCTGCTACGTGTTCGATCCATTCGGCAACAAGATCGAGCTCGACGAGATCGGCACAGCCGAGCCGGCAGCCGAGGGCACGCGGCGGTGAGCGAGTTCCACTTCTCGCCGCGCCCGAACCGGGCCGGCGAGATCGCCTGGCGGCCGTGGGGGGACGCCGCATTCGCGGAGGCGCGGGCCGCGGACAAGCCCGTGCTGCTCGCGATCAGCGCGGTCTGGTGCCACTGGTGTCACGTCATGGACGAGACCTCGTACAGCGACGACGAGGTCATCCGCGCGATCAACGAGCGGTACATCCCGGTCCGGGTCGACAACGACCAGCGGCCCGACGTGAACCGTCGGTACAACATGGGCGGCTGGCCGACCACCGCGTTCCTCACGCCCGATGGCGAGATCCTCAACGGTGCGACCTATGTCCCGCCGGAGACGATGCGGCACTACGCATCGCAGGTGGCGGACCTCTGGCGCGACAAGCGCGACGAGCTCCTCACGCGCCTCCGTGAGCTGCGCGAGCGCGAGCGGGACGCGCTCGCCCAGCGGCCCGGCGAGCTCCGCTGGGAGATCGTCGACAGCGTCGGCGCGCTGATCCGCGGGCAGTACGACCCCGAGTTCGGTGGCTTCGGCCGCGAGCCGAAGTTCCCGCAGCCGAAGCTGCTTCGCTTCGTGCTGGACGAGCACCGGCGCACGGGCTCCGCCGACACGGCGACGATGCTCCACAAGACGCTCGGCGCGATGGCGAGCGGCGGGATGTACGACCCGGCGGAGGGCGGCTTCTTCCGCTACGCGACGACCCGTGAGTGGCAGGTGCCGCACTTCGAGAAGATGCTCGAGGACAACGCGGAGCTGCTCGCCCTGTACGCCGAGGCGCATCGGACGTTCCCCTCCGCCGGCTACGACCGCATCGTGCGTGACGTCATCCGCTGGATGGATGCGGCGCTCTGGCGCGACGACGTGCATGCCTTCTCGGGATCGCAGGACGCGGATGAGCACTACTACGGCCTGGGCATCGAGGAGCGGAAACGGCACGGCGCGCCCTACGTCGACCCGACGATCTACACGAGCTGGAACGCGCTCGCCGCGTCGGCGTACCTCGCGGCGGGCGCGGCCCTGAATGACCCGGACGTGGCGCATCGCGGGCCGGAGGTGATGCGGACACTCGGCGATCGGATGTGGGACGGCGAGGAGCTCGCGCACTTCGATCGCGGCGACGGGCCGACCCTGCGCGGCCTGCTCGCGGACTACGCCGCCTGTCTCGGCACCATGCTCGACGAATACGAGACCGGCGAGCACCCCGGAGCCCTGCGCGCGGCTTCGGGGATGGCGAAGGCGATGCTCGCGAAGCTCGAGGATCCGGAACGCGGCGGGTACTACGACGCGCCCGCCCGCGACGAGCCGGGGCGACTGGCGCGCCGGGAGAAGCCGATCGAGGACGGCGCCCTGGCCGCCGACGCGCTCCTGCGGCTCGCCGTCCTGTCCGGTGAGGAGCGCTGGCGCGAGAGCGCGCTCCGCGCGCTCGGTGGATTCGTCGGCGAGTACCGGCAGTGGGGGCAGTTCGCCGCGCTGTACGCGGCCACCGTGGCCCGCGCGCTCGTCGAGCCGCGGCTCGCCGTGGTCGTCGGGCCGGCCGACGCGCCGGTCGCGCGGGCGCTCTGGCAGGTGGTCCGCGCGAGCGACGATCCCGCCGGCGCCCGCGCGTGGCTCGTGCCTGGACGCGACGACGAGCTGATCGCCGCGCGCGGCTATCCGGCGGAGCGGACGGCGGCGTACGTGTGCGTCGGGACGACCTGCTCGGCGCCGATCGACGCGCCGGCTGACCTGGCGGCCGAGCTGGCCCGCGCTCGGCGGCGGTTCGCGGCCGACTGAACGGCACGCAGCCTGCGGTTTCGCGAGGCGTGACGGCGACGACGTCCAGCACGACACCGCTGCATACGATCGTCGGCATCTTCGGCAACGACCGAACGGCGCTCGAGGCGGTCCGCTCGCTCGACGCGGCGGGGTTCGAGGCGTCGCGCGTTCAGATGGTCGGCGACGACCCGTCGCGGGCCGCCGAGATGGGCGGCAAGACGTTCGCCTCGCAAGGGTTCGTCGCCGGCGCGATCGTCGGGCTGATCGTCACCGCGGTGTTCACGATCATGGGGAACCTCCAGGTGAACCCCGTCGGCTTGGTGATCGGCGGGATCGGCGTGGTCGGGGGGCTCGCCGTCATCGGGCTCGTCATCGGCCGCACCATCGGCCGGCACGCGCCGGACGCGCACGCGTTCGAGGGAGCGGTCCGTCACGGCGGTGCGGTCGTGTCGGTCCAGTGCACGGCGGCCGAGCGCGACCTCGCGGCGCGCGTGCTCGACGGAGCCGGTGCGACCTCGGTCCGCGACGAGGCGGGCCCCGAAGCGCTCTGACGGGCTTAGGCGGCGAGCATGGTGACGAGCTCCAGCTGATCCCGCAGATCTCGCGTGATGAGGAAGCGGTCCCGCACGCGTTCGCGCCCGGCGTCGGCCATCCGCCTCCGTAACGCGCCATCGCGTAGGAGCGCGAGGGAGCGAGCGGCCGCCTCATCGACGCTCGATACGAGGAACCCCGAGATGCCGTCTTCGATCTGGAGCACGATCCCGCCGACGTTCCCGCCGACGACGGGGACCCCTTTCCAGAGCGCCTCGGCGACCACGAGGCCAAAGCCCTCGCGCAGCGACTTCTGGATGACGACCGTCGCCACGTGCTGGAACGCGTTCACCTCGCGATCGCGGACGCCGTCGAGGTTCGTGAGGAGGAAGACATCTCGGTCACCCTGCGCGTGCGCTCTCGTGCGCGCCAGGTAGTCGGCGCCCTCGGGGTCGTCGTCCGCGAGCGACCCGATCATGACGAGCTGCACCGCCGGCACCTGCGCCTTCACGATCCGGTACGCGTCGATGACGCCGAGGGGGTCCTTCCAGGGATCGAAGCGCGAGACCTGAAGCAGGATCGGCCGGTCGACGTCGACGCCGAACCGACGCGCGATGCCACGCGCGTCGGCGCTCGTCAGCTCGCGGTTCTTCTCCGAGAGCGGGTCGATCGTCGGCGCCTGGATCAGGACCCGTTCCATCTCGAGATCCGGGCGGACGAACTGCGGCATCGTCCAGAGCGACGCGTCGTGCTCCTCGACGAATGGCCGGAGGAAGGACCAGACCGGCTGGTATGCCGTGGTGAGGTCGATGTGGCAGCGCCACGCCCAGCCCGCTCCGGCCTTTCCCGCGAAGTGGCGCAGCGCGACGGCCTGCGGATCGTGCGCGAGGATGACGTCCGCGCGGGACAGCTGCGCCGCGTTCTCGCGCGAGATATCCAGGAAGAGCGCGCGTTCGGCGTCGGACAGGTCCAGCGCCATCCCCTGCAACGCGTTGTGGACCTTCTTCGTGATGTCGAAGAAGGCTGCCGGCGCGTCGAGGACCCACCAGTGGGCATCGACGCCGGCGTCGCGCAGGAGCGGGATGAGGTTCTGCAGGATCTCCGCGACGCCGCCGCCGTACGCCGTCGCGTTGACGTGCACCATGCTGCGGCCCTTGGCGTTGGCCGCGAGGCCGCGCAGCTCGGCGTAACGCCGCTCACCGATGACGCCGGCGTAGTCCGCGAGGCGCTTCGTCGCGACGGCGACCTCGTGCGTCGCGCTAGCCCTTCACCGAGCCGGCGAGGATGCCGCGCACGAAGTACCGCTGCAGTGCCAGGAAGACCGCGAGCGGCAGCGCGGTGGAGATGAACGCTGCCGCGGTGAGCCGCTGCCAGTCCTGGCCGAGCGAGTTCACGAGGTTGCTCACCGTCACGGTCAACGGCGCGACCTCCGGTCGCCCGCCGAGGAAGATGAGCGCGACGAGGAGGTCGTTCCAGACCCAGAGGAACTGGAAGATCGTCAGCGAGGCGAGCGCCGGGACGGAGAGCGGGAGGACGAGACGGAAGAACGTCCCCAGCATGCCCGCGCCGTCGATGGACGCGGCCTCGAACAGATCCTTGGGCAGCGCCCCGAAGAAGTTCCGCAACAGGTAGATCGCGAACGGCAAGCCGTATCCGGTATGCGCGAGCCACACCGCGAGGAACGTCCCCGTGAGCCCGAGGTTCTGGTACGCCTGGAGGACCGGGACGAGCGTCACCTGGAGCGGCACCACGATGAGCCCGACGAGGAGGAGGAACAGCGTGTTGCGCAGCGGGAAGCTCATCCAGGCGAACGCGTACGCGGCAAAGGCGGCGACGGCGATCGGGATGACGGTCGCCGGGATCACGATGGTGAGGCTGTTCAGGAAGCTCGTTCCCATGTTGTTCGTGGTCAGTACCCGTTCGTAGTTCTCCAGGGAGAACACGAAGGGCGGCGCGAACGCGGTCCACCACCCGGTCGAGCCCACGAGCGCCGGCGGGCGGAAGGAGTTCACGACCGTGGCGAGCGTCGGCACGGTCCAGATCAGGACGACCGCGATCACGGTGACGTGGACCGGCAGCGATCCGAATCGTCGTGAGAACGTCATCGGATCGACTCCTGCTCACGGAACCGGCGAAGGTTGAACAGGAGCACCGGCACGATGCCGACGAGGAGGAGCACCGCGACGGCGCTCGCGCGACCGTAGTTCCTGACGGTGAACATCTCCTTGTACATGCGGTTCGCGAGGACCTCGGTATCGAAGTTGCCGTTCGTCATCACGTACACGACGTCGAACGCCTTGAGCGCGAAGACGACGAGCGTGGTCGCGACGACGGTGATCGTCGGCATCAGCAGGGGCAGCGTGATCCGGCGGAACACCATCAGCTCGCTCGCTCCATCGAGGCGCGCCGCCTCCATCAGCTCGACGGGCACGCCTTTCAGCGAGGCCGAGAGGATGACCGTCGCGAAGCCGGCCCATGCCCATACCCCCACGACGATGAGCAGAAGGTTGTTCGTCGGCGCCTCGGCGAGCCACGGATGCGGCTCGCCTCCGAAGCCCACGAGGAGCGCGTTGAGCGTGCCGGTCTGTTCGACTCCCGGCGGCTGATACGAGTAGATGAACTTCCAGATGGTGCCCGCGGCGACGAAGGAGATCGCCTGCGGGAGGAAGATGAGCGACTTCGCGATGCTTTCGTACCGCACCCGGTCGGCGAGCACCGCGATCACGAGGCCGTCGATCAGCACGAAGCTGGTGAAGAACGCGATCCACCAGAACACGTTGTTGCGGATGGCGAGGTGGACGTTGGGGTCGCTCAGCACCGCGATGTAGTTGTCCGCGCCCACGAAGCTCGTCGACGTCGCGTCCTTCAGGCTGAGCACGATCGTCTGGATCGCGGGCGCGATCAGGAAGAAGCCCACGAAGGCGAGGGCCGGTCCGATCCACACCCAGGGTCGCACGCGCGGGCGCGCGCCTGCCGGGAGGCGGCCGAGAAGCCACTCGGTCGCGACGATGTACCCGAGCAGGGCCGCGATCGGCAGGACGAGCGCCGCCGCGACCTGCGGGACGCGGTCGATCACCTACTTGTACGAGTCGGCTTGCACCTTATCGAGGCTCGTGAGTATCGAGTCCAGCTTCGTCGGGTCGTTCACGTAGTCGAGCACGGCCTTCCAGAAGGCCGTATTCATCGCGTCGGGCATGAGATCGCTCGCGTCGAAGCGGAAGACCTTCGCCGACGTCAACGCCTTCGCCGAGTCGGCCGAGATCTTGTCCGGATAGTCCGTGACCTGCTTGTTCGCGGAGAGGGCGCCGCCGCGCTTCACCCAGATCGCCTGCGCGGCCGGCGTCGTCAGGTACTTCATCAGCGCGCGCGACTGCGGGGTGTCCTTGAACATGCCGAAGAGATCGCCGGCGCCGGTCACCGCACCCGCGTACTTCGTGTCGATGTCGGGGGTCATGAAGAAGTTGAAGTCGTCGCCCGCCTTCAGGCTCGGGTTCGCCTTCGTGAAGAAGTCGGTGATGAACGACGCCTGGTGGTGCATGAAGCACTTGGGCGGGTTCGTGAACATCGGATTGCCGCTGTCACCGAACGCTGTGGCGACCATCGCGGACTTTCCGCCGAGGACCATCTTCGGATCCGCGACGATCGTCCCCCAGGTCTGCCACGCCTTCTTGATCTCAGCGCTCGACCACTTCGCCTTGCCCTGCCACCACTGGTCGTACACGTCGGGGCCGGCTTGGCGGATGACGATGTCCTCGAGCCAGTCGGTGCCGGGCCAGCCGGACGACGCGCCGGACTCGAGACCCACGCACCACGGCGTCGTCCCTGAGTCGGCGATCTTCTTGGACAGGCTGATCAGGTCGTCCCAGGTCTTCGGGACCGTGTAGCCCTTCGTCTGGAACTGCTTCGGGCTGTACCAGATCGGCCCCTTCAACGCGGCCTTGATGAAGATGCCGACCTGCTTGCCGTCGACCTGGGCGAGCTTGAGGAACGAGTCGGGGTACTGGTCCCGCATGGCATTCATGTCGAGGACATTCCCGAGATCGATGAGCTTGCCGCCCTTCGCGAACTGGGCCATCTGCCCGGGACCGGGCAGGCCGGCGACGTCGGGCGGATTCCCGCCCTGCACGCGCGTGCTGAGGATCGCGTTCAGGTCGCGTGTGCCTTCGTACTGGATCTTCACGCCGGTCTGATCCTCGAATGGCTTCACCATCGCGAGGAACGAGTCCTGCTCGCTGCCACCCCAGGTCGCAAGCACGCTGACCGTGCCGCCGATCTGGCCGGGGCTCCCGCTCGGCGCGGCGCCTGGCTGGCACGCCACGACCACGAACAGGCTGATGAGGACGAGCGAGACGAAATGACGGAGGGATTTCGCGCCGTTCATCTGATCACTCCCTGCCGCGAATGCGACTTGGCCTAGAGGGTACGCCGCGTAGGGATGGGTCTTTCGTCACACCTCCACTCAGCTTGCCGGCACACCCGAGAGCCACACCGCCGCGGGGCGGCGCAGCGCAGTGACATCGCGCAGCGGGTCACCGTCGACGAACACGAGATCGGCATACGCGCCGGCCGCGATCCGGCCGACGTCCTCGCGACCCACGACCGCCGCGGCGCCCGATGTCGCCGCGACGAGCACCTCTGGCGCGTCCAGACCGGCCGAGCGGAGCAGCTCGAGCTCGAGCACGAACCGGTCGTGCAGGTTGAACGGTGTCCCGGCGTCGGTCCCCGCCGCGATGCGGACGCCCGCACGATGGGCCATGCGGATGCTCTCCTTCGAGCGCTCGGCGACGGCGAACGTACGTTCGCGCACCGCCGGCGGAAGCTCGTCGGCGTGCTCGACGAGCGCCGCGAGCGCCGACATCGTCGGCACGATCGCCACGTCCTTCTCTTTGAGCAGCTTCACCGTTCGCTGATCCATGAGCGTCGCGTGCTCGATCGAGTCGATGCCCGCGCTCGCCGCGATCCGGATGCCGTCGCCGCCGTGCGCGTGCGTCGTGATCCGCACCCCGTGCCGGTGGGCCTCGGCCACGGCCGCCTCCGTTTCCTCCGTCGTGAACTGCGAGACCTCGGGCGCGGCACCCTCGCCCACGACGCCACCGGTCGAGAAGAGCTTGATCACGGTCGCGCCGGCCATCAGCTGCTCGCGGACCGCCTGCCGCACGCCGTCGGCTCCATCGGCCATCCGCCCGATGTCGGCGCCATGACCGCCGGTCGTGGTCAGCCCGCGCGCGGCTGCGATGATCCGCGGGCCCTCGACCATGCCCGCGGCGATCGCGCGGCCGAGCTCGACGACCATCGCACCGTTCGCGCCCAGGTCGCGCACCGTCGTGACGCCGCTCCGCAGCTGCGCGCGTGCGTTGCGGAACGCCTTCAGCGCGAGCGTTGCCTCGGGCGCCCGCGCGTCGCTCGTGAAGTCGAGCCGCCCATCGAGCGTGAGATGGCTGTGGCAGTTCACGAAGCCGGGAAGCGCGAACGCGCCGGGCGGCCGTACCGACTCGGTCCTCGTCTTCGACTTCGGGGCCCGACCGCGCTTTCCGACCCAGGCGATGCGGCCGTCCTCGATGACCACGGCCGCGTTCTCGACGGTGCGCTCGCCGTCGAAGAGCCCGTCGATCTCGATGAGCGTCCGCACGTCGCCGCGCAGTATCGTGCGCCGATGTCCGAGACGCTCGTCCAACGGCTCCGCGCGCGCGGCTTTCTCCCGCCCGATTACTCCGGCGGCGGCTTGCTGAACATCCCGGCGACGGTGCTCGACATCTGCGGCGCGCGCGGTCCAGCCGACCCACCGCCGTTGCGGGGCGTCGAGCCCGAGCTGCTCAGCGGCGTGCGGAACGTTGTAGTCATCCTCGCCGACGGGCTCGGGAGCGACCAGCTCCGACGGCTCGCGGCGGCCGGGGACACGCCATTCCTCGCCTCGATCCTGGACCGCGCCCGGAACGGCGACGCGGCGCAGCTCCTGGACGCGACGACGATCTTCCCCTCGACGACCGCTGCCGCGATCACCACGCTGAACACGGCGCGGACGCCACAGGAGCACGGCAACCTCGCGTACTTCGTCTGGCTCGAGGAGTTCGCGCAGGTCGCGCAGATGCTGCGCTGGGGACCGGGTAACGTGCGACGCGGGTCGTTCTTCGACGACCCCGCGCTCGACCCGCGGCGGTACGCGAGGGTCCCCTCGATCCATCGCGCGATCCGCGCGCACGGTGGGCGGCCGCACGTGATCGAGCCCGAGCTCTTCCGCAACGAGGCGATGACGCGGATGCACGCGGCCGAGGCCGAGTTCCTCGGCTACGTGCTGCCCTCGAGCCTCGGCGTACGCCTCCGGCAGCTCCTCGACGGACGTCCCACCGATGACGCGCCGCTCTACGCGTACGCGTACTGGGCCGGCATCGACACCGCCGCGCATTTCCACGGGCCGCGCAGCCCCGAGCACGCGGCGGAGGCGGCGGGGCTCGACCGCAACCTCGAGCGGGCGCTCGCCGGGCGCGAGGCCGGCGACACGCTCGTCATCCTCACGGCGGATCACGGGCACGCGAGCGTGGATCCCGCGCGGCTCGTGGATCTCGAGGCCGACCTGGAGCTGCGGAGGCTGCTGCGGAATCCGATCGCCGGCGAGCCGCGGGCGGTCTTCCTCCACACCGACCGGCCTGCCGATGTGCGGGCGTACCTCGAGAACGCGTACCCGGGGCTGTTCTTCCTGATCGATCGCGAAGAGGCGATCCTCGCCGGACTGTTCGGACGAGGGGACCCGACGATCGTTCGCAGCCGCGTCGGCGAGATCTTGGCGATGCTCAGCGACGACCGCGCGTCGACCGTCGTTCGCGTCGACGGTCAGGTCGTCAGACATCGCGGCGCGCACGGTGGCATGACCCCCGACGAGATGCGGATCCCTGTCCTACTCTGGCGCGCGTCTTGAGCGATTCGTCCTACCTGCCCGACCTCGCGGGCGGCATGGTCGCGGGCGCGTCGTTCACCGACGACGCCGTGGCCGAAGCGGCGATCGGGCTCCTCGCCGATTCGGGGGTTCGGCCGCAGGACATCACGGTCATCGCGAGCGATCCGGCGCGTGCGGAGCGGCTCGCCGCCGACCGCGCCTGGTACCCGGGCAAGGGTGAGCGCGGGTTGAGCAAGCTGGTGCGTCGTTTCACCGGCGCACTGCCGCGCGAGGTCCGCCGGCGGTATGGGCCGCACCTCACGGCGGGCCGGGTCGTGATCATCGCGGCCGCCGGCGGCCAGCCGGCGGACACGCTCGCGGCGCTGTTCGCCCGGGCCCGCGGGGAGTCGATCGAGCAGTGGTGGCAGCCCCCGACGAGCCTGTTCGCCCCGCCCGAGCTGGCGGGGCCGTTCTAGCGGCGCGTCGCCTGGTGGCACGCAGCCTGCTTGCCTCTCGTTGCGGAGCGCACGGACGCTGCTCGTAGCGCTCGGTCGAACGGAGAGGAGAACAAGCGCTCATGGGACAGACGAACGTCAACGCCCCGGGTCCGGGCACCACCGGCGACGGTGGCTTCGGCGCCGGAATGATCATCGGCATCGTGCTGCTCATCCTCATCGTCCTCGTGCTCATCGTGTACGCGTATCCGCGGATCGTGACCACGCCGACGAACACGCGCTCGTTCCTCGATCTCGCGCAGCTCCTCGCGGCCTGAGCCGGTCGCGGCATGACATCGCCGCTCGGGCTCGGCCCGGGCGGCGTTCGTTGGGGTGGTCATCCGCCGCTTCGCGGCGCCTGACCGTCCTGCTCCTTCGCCTTGCGGCTCCGTGGTAGGTGGTCATCCGCCGCTTCGCGGCGCCTGACCGTCCTGCTCCTTCGCCTTGCGGCTCCGGAGTAGGGTGCGGGTATGCGCGTCGAGCGAGTGGGGGCCGAAGGCCGGCAGCCGGACCACGGCGAGATCTTCATCGGTACGGTCGAGACGCAGAACGTGGTCGGCGACGACGCGCGGGACATCCGCTGTACCGAGGTGACCTTCCACGACGGCGCGCGCAACAAGCTGCACACCCACACGACCGATCAGGTCCTGATCGTCACCGCGGGCGAGGGCATCGTCGCGACGGAGCACGAGGAGCGGGAGGTCGCGACAGGAGACGTCGCGTTCATTCCGGCCGGCGAGCGTCACTGGCACGGCGCCCGGGCCGGCAGGGACATGACGCACTGGTCGATCCTCGGCGCGGGCAAGACCTTCGTCGTCGCTGACGACCGGCCCGCCGACTGATCGTCGGGGCTCAGCGTCCTCCGCGGACGAGCGCGAGCGCGAAGACCACGCTGAACAGGAGCGACGGGGGCGCGACGCGGGCGCGGATCACGGCTCGCGGGTGCGGAACGAGACGACCGTCAGCGCGAACAGCACCGCCGTCCAGCCAACGACGTACAGCTCGTACGCGAGCGGTGCCGCCGCCGCCGCGTAGAACGGATTCGCCGAGCTCGCGGGACCGGCCTGTTGCGCGCCCGCTGCGATCGCCGCCGGCTGCAGCGCGAACACCGCGCCACGCCAGAGGCCATCGGTCGGGAGGAGGAGCTTCGTCACGGTGCCGACGTGGGTGATGGTCGCGTTGTCGAAGGCCGCGCCGATCCCGCCGACGATCCCGCCGATCCAGGCGATCCCGAAGAGCACGAGCGCGATGACGCCGCCGACCATGCCGGAAAGTCGAGTCGATAGGAGCAGGGCGAAGGTCATGATCGCGAGCCCCTCGGCGATGATGAAGCCGAGGAAGGCGAGCGGTTCGGGCGGTACGTAGCCGACGACCGCGTTCACGACTCCCAGCTCGATCGCCGCGGCGCCGCCGGCGTAGATGGCGACCAGCGCGGCGAGCCCGATCCACTTCCCGGCCACGTATTCCGCTCGGCCGAGCGGACGCGATAGGAGCGCCAGCACCGTTCCTGATTCGACCTCGCCGGAGATCGATGGCGCGGCCACGAACACCGCGGCCATCGCGAGGACGAAGCTGAACATGAACATCGTGAGGATGAGGAACTGCGACGCGATGACCCTCACCGCCGCCTCGCCGAGCGGCGCGCCGCGCTGGGTGAACGTCGGGATCCGGCTGAAGCCCCACCCGGTGAGCGCGATCACGACGATCGTCAGCAGGAGCAGCGCGAGCAGCAGCCGCCGCCGGGCGGCCTCACGGAAGACGAGCCGAGCGATCACGAGCGCTCGCATCACGGGTGCTCCAGCAGGCTGAGGAAGCGATCCTCGAGCGTCTCGTGGCTCGGATCGACCGCGTACACCCGGCCGCCGTGCGCGACGATCGCCGCGACGAGGTCGGGAACGCGCTCCGGGCCGATCCCGCGGACGATGATCCAGTCTCCCTCGGCGTGCAGCTCGCCGAAGGCCTTGAGCGAGTCGCGAGCGCCATCTCGGAGGCCGGTCGCTCGCACCCGGACCGCCTGCGTGCGGAGCAGCTCGTCGAGCCGCCCGAGCGCGATGACCCGGCCGTGGTCCACGATCGCGACGCGGTCGCAGACCTGCTCGACCTCGCTCAGCAGATGCGAGTTGAGGAAGACGGTCGCGCCGCGATCCTTCAGCGCGCGGATGATCTCCCGCACGTCGTGCCGACCGACGGGGTCGAGCGCGCTCGTGGGCTCATCGAGCAGCACGAGCTCCGGCCGCCCGAGGAGCGCGACGCCGAGCCCGAGGCGCTGCTGCATCCCCTTGGAGAACGTGCCCACGCGATCGTCGGCCCGGTCGGCGAGCCCCACGATCCGCAGCGCCTCACGCAGCTCCGCGTCCCATTCGGCGCGCTCGAGCCCGATGAGCTCGCAATGGACGGCGAGCACCTCGCGCGCCGAGAGCCAGGGCTGGTAACGGAAGAGCTCGGGGAGATAGCCGACCCGCCGGCGAGCGTGTCGGTGCGCGGTGCGATCGGAGAGCGGCGCGCCGAGGATCCAGCCCTCGCCCGCGCTCGCCCGCGCGAGCCCGAGGAGCAGCTTCACCGCGGTCGTCTTGCCCGCGCCGTTCGGCCCCAGGAACCCGAAGATGTCGCCGCGCGGGATCGACATCGTCAGCCCGGCGAGCGCGGTGATCCGCCCGTAGCGCTTCGCCAGCTCCTCGGTGCGGATCGCGGGCGCGCCCGCGCCGTCGCTCACCGCAGCGAGTTTGCCACCGCCATGGTCTGGGCCTCCGTGAGCGTGCCGCCGACGAGGTAGACGAGGCCGTTCTGCTGCCAGATCACGCCGCTGCCGAGGCCGGTCGAATCACCCACGAACAACCCGGTCGTCCCGTGGACGCCGACGCTCTTCGAGGCGGCCTGGCCCATCGGGATCGGGACCGGAAGCGTCGTGGCCGGATCGCCGATCGCCCTGATCTGTGCCGCCAGCTCCGCCGAGACATCGGGCAACGAGAGCAGGTAGGACCGGAGCTCGCTCACGGTCACCCCATCGGAGCTCACCGTGGGCGGACGCGAGACGATGACGACCACCGTGGGCCCGCTCGCGCCCTGGACGTCTCCGTACGTCTGGACGATCGCCGGTCCGCCGCCGAAGACGAGCGTGCTGCCGTCGATCCGCGCCGGCATCGGCGGCGCGGTGCGGCCGATCGTGGCGGCGCTCTGCTGGGCCTTGGTCGCGTCGAAGACGAACTTCGCGGTGGTCCGGTCGACGACGCCGTACCGCGCGGTCGTGCCGACTCCGGCCGGCAGGGTGACGCTCACCGCGGGCAGTCCGCTTTCCGCGGTCGCGGCCGCGAGGCTCGCGACCTCATGCGGCGACGGCTGGGCGGACCAGGTGATCGTGCCGTAGGCGGTGAGCTGGCTGAGGGTCTGGAGGTCGGTCGGCACGACGGTCACCCCGGCGAACTGCTTCGCTTCGAATATCTGCAGCAGCGACTCGGCGACGCCTGTGAGGGTCAGCGTGGTCGCGACGATGACCGCGGCCGCCGCGGCGGCGAGCCACTTCACCCTCGGCAGGCTGAGATGGACGATCCCTCCTCGGCCCGCGGGCTGCGTCCGGCGATCCCGCACCGTCGACCGGAAGCGCGCGAGCGCCGCGTCGGTGTCCACCTCGATCGGCGGGAGCGACAGGAGCCGCTCGTTCTCATCACGCGTGTCCATGCTGAACCTCCTTGCGGAACGCTTCGTGCGCCCGCCGCAACCGCGTGCCGACCTGGTCGGCCTTGATGCCGCATGCCGCCGCGACCTCGGCATAGCTCAACCCGCTGTACCGCAGGGCGAGCAGCTCCGCGGACGCCCGGGGCATCCGCGTGAGGGCCGCGCGCACTTCGTCCGCGCGCTCACGTTCGAGCGCCGCATCCTCGGGATCGATCGGGTCGGCGCGCGCATCGAGATCGACGCGCTCGCGCGCGGCCCGGCGCGTGCGTGAACGTGCGACGTTGAGCGCGGAGTGCGCTGCCGCGGCGTGCAGCCACGCCGCGGCGTACGGCGCCTCGGCCGCGTGCCGGCGGTAGTAGGACAGAAAGACCTCCTGCGCGACGTCCTCCGCCTCACCCGGATCCGCGAGGACACGGTGCGCGATGCGCACCACCCGCGCGTACTCCGCGTGGAACAGCCGCTCGAAGGCGACCGGAAGCGGCGCGGCGACGCGCCCGATCCCGCTCAGCGATGCGACCTCGGCGTCCATACGTCCACTGCTTTAGCACCGCCGAACGCCCGAATGTGACAGCGCGGACCCGGCGAGACGAGGTCGTCCACCGCCGTGACTTTACTTGCCCGGCTGACGTACGAGAGAGTGACGGGTATGCCGGTCGCCTGATAACCGACAGACATCAGCAGCGCTGAGCTACTCCGGCAGGCGGCCCCAGACGACACGCACGGCGGTGAACACCGCGAGGCCGAGCGCTGCGGACCACGTGAACGCCGACACGATCGGCGCGTCGAAGTCGGTGCCCGAGAGGTACGAGTGCAGGAAGACCGTCGCGAACGCGACGTAGCTCGTCCGGTGGATCCACCGCCAGAGGCGGTCGTCCATCCGCCGGCGCAGCCAGCTGGTCACGATGATGACCACGGCGAGATCGAACGAGATCGTCCCAAGTCCGATCGCCAGCGTCCCGTAGCCGACGAGGAACGGCACGACCGCGTCCACCGGCCGGATCTGGGCGGTGTGGTCGAGGATGAGCGTCGTCACGTGCGCGAGCCCGAGCGGGATCCAGAGATACGTGACGAAGTCGTGCAGCGCTCGCAGGGCGCGGTTGTGCGCCAGGAAATCGAGGACCGAGGTGCGAAGGGCAACGCCCGAGAGGACCGAGAGGCACAGTGCGGCGTAGGACGCGAGCCCGGTCGCCCGGGCGACCGCCCAGAACCAGAGCTGCAGATCCATCCGTTCCTCTACGACACGTGCGTGAACGTGATCGGCGGAAGGGTCGCGCTGCGCACGCCGGGCGCGAGAGTGAGCCGCGGCCCCGGTGACGGGGTCGGGCGTTGGCTCGGGCGAGCCGTGCCCGGAGGCGCGGTCGCCGGCTCGGGGGTGGGGGATGGGGTCGCCGTCGGGTCCGCGGCAACGACGGGCGGCTGGAGCGGCGCACCCGGGTTCTTGAGATGCGCCGTCGTGTACGCGTAGGACCCGCCGAGCGCGAAGAGCGTGATCCCGACGGCCGCGACGCGCAGGAGCCAGGCGGGCATCAGTCCGTGAGCCTACGCGTGCCGTTCATCATGCCAGTGGTATCGCATCGGCGTCGCTCGCGGTTGCGCAACGCGGGGGCACGCGCGTAAAGAAGCTGTGAATTACCCGGGCGGGCCTCCGGGCGCGGGTCGCTCGTAGGCCGTCCGGATCCGCGCGGCGATCGACGCCGCCTCCGGCTCGCTCGCGTACGGGCGCCGCCGCCAGATGAGCTTCGGCGAGAACAGGCCGTCGTTGCGGCGCCGCGGCACGACGTGCACGTGGACGTGGGGGACGCTCTGGCTGATCCTCGTGTTCACAGCGACGAACGAGCCGTCCGCCTCGAGCGCGGCCTGCACCGCGATCGACAGGCGCCGGACCACCGCGAACAGCGGCTCGATGAGCTCCGGCGGCAGGTCGTCGAACGTCTCGACGTGCCGCAGCGTCGCGACGAGCACGTGTCCCGGGAGGAGGGGACTCCGATCCAGGAACGAGAACGTCTCGCCGTCGCGGTGGACGAGGTGCGCGGACGCGTCGCCGCGCGCGATCGCGCAGAACGCGCAGCTCTCGCTCACCGGCCGAGGCGCTCTTCGAGGAGCGCGCGCTCGGCGGGATTCTCGGTGAGGACGAGGGCGCGCCCGTCGGCCGCGCGTGCCTCGTGGTCGCGCCCGAGCTCCCGCAGGAACGCGGCGCGCGTGGCGTGGAAGAGGTGGTAGCGCGACAGCTGGCCATCGAGCGTCTCCAGCTCGGCGAGCGCGCGCTCCGCACCGGCTACGTGCGAGAGCGCGACCGTCCGATTGAGGCGGACGACGGCCGATCCGGTCATCGCGGCGAGCGCGTCGTAGAGCAGGAGGATCTGGGGCCAATCGGTCGCCGTCCACGAGATCGCCTCGGCGTGGCACGCGGCGATCGCCGCCTGCAGCTGGTACGGCCCGGGACGGCGCATCCGGCCCGCGCGCTCGAGGAGCCGGGTGCCATCGCGGATCGCCGCACGGTCCCAGCGGGACCGGTCTTGGTCCTGGAGCAGCACGAGCCGCCCGTCGCCGGAGAAGCGGGCGGCCGCGCGCGCGAGCTGCAGCGTCATGAGCGCGAGCAGACCGAGCGCCTCGGGCTCGT
>WNGF01009256.1_pt1 | contig 18772 bp, 15 predicted proteins | sample 5400641 | NCBI WGS metagenome assembly WNGF01 (sample SAMN13153371, study PRJNA577476) | soil metagenome | isolation source: 80 cm soil or saprolite under grassland replicate 2 | place: USA:California | collected 2016-06-15
ACGTGATCGGATCGCTCTGGGCCAGCTTCCGGAGGTCGGGCGCCTCGAGGTAGATCTCCGGCTTCATCCAGCGATAGGCGTAGCCGTACATCAGCACCTTCGAGGTGCGGCCGCTCTTGTTCGGCGTGGCGGTGTGGTAGAGGCGGTTGTCGAAGAGGAAGGCGTCGCCGGCGCTCAGGGTGAGGTCGCAGAGCTCGACGTCCTTCGGATCGACGCCGCCCTTCGCGATGACGAGCGGCTCCGTGCGCAGATGCGTCCTTCGTCCCAGCAGCGTCATTCCCGAATTCGATTGCGGGAAGTCGGTCAGCGCGTAGCAGACTTTGATGCCGACGCGCGGGAGCGTCTGATGGCCGAGGTCCTTGGGGATGCGGATGTCGCGATGCCAGCCGCGGCGGAACGGCGGCGCGTCGGGGTCCGACGGCTTCTTGTAGAGCACCGACGTGGAGTGCAGATGAATGTTCGGGCTGAGCAACTGCACGATGAGCGGGACCATCGGCGCGCGCGCGACGAGGTCGTGGAGCGCCTTCTCGCGAAGGACGCCCGGCCGCCAGTCGAGGTGATTGTGCTCCGGCTTCGACGCCACCGGCGGCTTGCGCAGGAACGGATCGGCGACGCGATCGGCCGCCTCCGTCAGCGCCGCGACGCTCTCCCGGTCGAGGGCGTTGCGCACGACCAGGAAGCCGTCGTCGTCGAACGACCGCCGCTGCTCCTCTGTGAGTCGAACGAAGTCCACGCCCTCACTTCCTGATCACACAGCAGTGCTGCATCTCGTTGTTCACCGGCGGCAGGATCTCCGCGTGCGGGAAGAGCGACTTCATCTGCTCCCGCGAAACGAAGACGTGGCAAGTGCGTTGCTGCTCGGGCGGCAGCGGGCGGAGGTCCTCACGCTCGACGTAGAGCTCCTCGCCGTTGACGAGGATGCACCACGCGGAGGCGTCGGCGCGCGCGCGCATCTCCCGCGCCTCGTCGGTCCAGACGTCGCCCTGCTCGCGCTCCAGCCGCCAGTGGAAGTTGTTCCACTTGTACTTCTTCGGCCAGGCCAGGTGATGGTGGTCGATGAAGGTGAAGGCGAGGACGCCGCCGTCGGCGAGGAGCGCCTCGAGGCCGCCGGCGAGGTCGACCATCTCGCTCGGCGCCGTGTTCGTGAAGACGGAGTAGGCGACGATGTAGTCGAAGCGCCGGTCGATCCTCGGCAGTTTCAGCCTCGGCGTGCCGTACGGGTTGAAGAAGAAGCACCAGCGGTCGAAGTGGATCCAGTGCGCCGCCGGGACCATGGCCTTGCCGCGCTCGATCGACTCGCCGTCGACGTCGATGCACCAGTAGCGCTCCGCGTCGATCGTCGCGGTCGGATCGCGGAGGATGTTGCCGATGTTGCCGCCGAAGTCGAGGACGTTCTTGCCGCGCCACGCCGCCTCGCCCACCTGCCGCGAAAAGTAGGCGAACTGCCCGGTCTTTTTGGACACGAAGGTCACGGCGCGCTAACGCTCCATTCTCGATGGGAAGACGAAGCGCGCCTGTCAATTGTGAGGCCGGCACGGCCGGCGGCGTTGGTTGGCGAAGCCCACGGAAGAAGAAATGTGGGGCGGGATTCATCCCGCCGAGGGTGGGATTCATCCCGCCGACGCGGACTGAAGTCCGCGCCACATGCGCCAACCGACGCAGCCGGCCGTGCCGGCTCACAAGCCAGAGGCGCGCTTCGGCTTTGCCGGTGATCTACCCATACGAGCATTCTACATGCCACACGCCTCCGGCAGTCTCAGACAGAGCGCAGGGGGCAGGGCGCAGGGCGCAGGGCGGGCCGTCGCGAGGACATCACCTGCGCCCCGCCCCCTGCGCCCTGCCCCCTGTAAAAAACGTCCGCCTCGTAGCGCTGCTGCCAGGGGGGCCAGGCGTGGACGGTCTGTTCCGCCTCGTCGAGGACTTCCCAGAAATCGACGTCGTCCGCCATGCAGCGATTATCGCCGATCTCGGTCCGGACTGAGAAACTTCTTCAATTGGTAGAGTGCTTTAGCTTCGAGATCGAGGTAGCTCAGCGGCAGCATCTCCACCTTCGGCAGCGCCGTCGCGGCGTCCCAGCGGATCCGCTCCCCCGAGGCCTTCTGCTTGCGGTGGCGGGGCACGCCGGCGCGCGTCGTCATCGAGAAAAGATCGACGAAGCGGTGCGGCGCGATGCCGGCGAACGGCTCGAACCGGACGGCGTGGCTGTCGCTGCAGTTCCGTTTGCCGCACTCCGGCTGCGTGGCGTCGTCGTACGCCACGATCGCGTCGCGGTGCAGGTCGAGCGCGCGGCTCTTCGGGTACGGCTCAATGTAGACCACCTTGCGGATGCCCGCGGTCACGATCAGCCGCGCGCATTGATGGCAGGGGAACGTCGTCGTGTAGAGCGTGGCGTCGCGCGGGCTCGCGCCGATGCGCGCGGCCGCGAGCACCGCCTCCATCTCCGCGTGCGTGGTGCGGCCGAACTCGAGGCGGCTCATGACGCGCGACTTCTTGAACGCTTCGCGCGCGTCGTCGAGGTGCGGCTTCACGCCGCCGGCCAGCCATCCCGCCTCCAGCGCGGTGTCGAGCATCTCCTCGAGGATCTGGTCGGCGTGGACGTTGACGGAGTCGCGGTCGGCGTGGATGTCGCGCTGATCGTAATGCTCGCCGGCGCGATAGAGTCCGCCGCCGCCCTTCGGCACGTCGTTCCAGCCGACGCCGAGGACCTCGCGCGTCGGCGCGACGAGGACGGCGCCGACTTGGCGCCCGAGCGCGCCCGACGACAGCGACGACGCGAACGCGTGGAACATGAACTGCTCATCGCTGCACGGCGTCTCGCCGAGGTCGCCGAGAATCAGGCGAACGAAGCGATCGATCTGATGGAAGAGCGCGGACGCCGACGTCGGCGAGACGAAGAGGTCGCACAACTGGAAGACGTCGCGGAGGCGTTGGCCGTAGTCGTCCGCGATCTCATCTTCATCGCGCCTCGCCAGCGCCTCCGCCTCGGCCACGTAATTCGCGAAGCTCGGCGAGGCCAGCGTTTCGTTGTGCGACCGCGCGATCCGCTTCGCCAGCGCGTCGACGCGCTCCGGCCGGCTGACGTTCACGCCGATGAGAAAGAATCCCGGCCCGTAGACGCGCCGCAGCAGATGCCCTTCCTCGGGGCGCTTCAGCGAGCGGAGGATGTACGCACGCCGCGCGGGCGCGCCGCCGCGGCGCTTCCGGCGGCCGCGGATCTCGGCGATCGCCGCCGAGGCGACGGCCGCCGACGTCCCGGCCAGGCGGCGAATGGCGTTTCCGGCGTCCATGTACGAGGCGATGCGCATCTCCTCCGGCGCCTCGATCAGGCGGATCGTCGAGCCGTCGGCGCGGGTGAGCGTGCGCTTCGCGGCGATCTGGCGAATGAGGCCTCCGACATCGATCTCCTCGACCTCGGCGTAGTCGCATTTCTTCAGGGCATCGCCGAGCATGCGGCTGACTTCCTGCAGGTCGGCCCCGACGGGGCCGGCGAGGGCGAAGACGAGCTCGAGGTCGCGTTCTCCGAGGTGTGGAAGTCTGTCCATCGCGATTGGGTTGACAAGAATAGCAGAAGGACGTACAAGGACAAGCAAGGATTTTAAAGGACAGAAGAGGAATGACTATGTTGACGCCTGTCGAGCGCTGCCCCTGGTGTGGCAGCCGGATCACGCACGCGAAATTCGTCCAGATCCAGGACGCCATCCGCAAGGACGAGCAGCGCAAGCTCGCCGCCGCCGAAAGGCAGATCCACGAGCGCCTTGCGAAGGAAATCCTCGCCCAGCAGCAGAAGCTCGAGGCCGAGCGCGCCAGGATCCTGAAACAGCTCGAAGCGGCCAAGCAGGAGGCGGAAAAGCTCCGCCGCAAGGAGATCGCCGAGGTCCGCCAGATCTTGCAGAAGGACCGCGAGGCCGCACTATTAAAGAAGGATGCGGAGTTCGCCCGCGAGCGCGACGCCCTGCAGAAGAAGATCGTGGAGATGAGCCGACAAGTGCGCCGGACGGGCGGCGAGGTCGCCGAAGGGGGCGAGATCGATCTCTACGACGCGCTCCGTGGCGCATTCCCCGAGGACCAGATCTCGCGGACGAAGGGGAAGACGAGCGGCAACCTCGTCCACGACATCCGCTACAAAGGGAAGTCGGCCGGAAAGATCCTGATCGACTGCCGGCCGCGCGCGGCGTGGCAGCACGCCTTCGTGACGAAGCTGCGCCAGGACCAGTCGGAGGTCGGCGCGGACCAGGCCATTCTGGCCACGTCGATGTTCCCCGCGGGAAAGAAGGAGCTGTTCGTCGACTCGGGCGTGATCGTGGTCGCGCCGGCGCGCGTGCCGGCGATGGTGGACGTGCTGCGGAAGGCTCTCATCGCCATGTACGTGGTGCGGATGAGCGACGCCGAGCGGACGGACAAACTCGGCCGCCTGTTCAAGTTCATGACCTCGCCGGCGTTCAAGCGACGGCTCGTCGAGGCCGCGGAGCTGGCCGGCGAGGCGCTGCAGATCGACGTCGACGAGAAGCGCGCGCACGACAACGTCTGGAAGAAGCGCGGCACGGTGCTGACGCGGATCAAGAACGTGCTCCGCGAGATCGACACGGACGTGAGCGCGATCGTGGAGGCGCCGTCGACCGGCCCCGACGCCGGCGCGAAGGTGCTCCGTCCGGCCGCATTTCGGGTGACCAGCAATGACTGACGCCGCGCAGGAGCACCAGTGGCAGGAGCGCCGCCTCGGCCGCACGATTCTGCGGACGTACCGCGACACGCGCGATCTCTACGACGTCGTGCCGAACGAGCGCCAGCCGCGCATGGGGCCGAAGGAAGACCTCGAGCTGCAGCGCCAGATCGAGGCGAACGAGGGGATCTTCGAGCCGCTGCTCGTGGAGCCGCATCCGGACGTGCAGGGGAAGCTGCGCATCATCGACGGCGACCGCCGCTGGACGAACTCGAAGATCCTCGTGGAGCTGCAGCACAAGGAGGAGTACCGGCGCATCCCGCTGGAGATCACCGACCGCACGCTGACGGACGACGAGCGCCTGCGCGTCTGGATCTACATCCATAGGCAGCGGAAGGAGTGGGACGCGAAGGAGAAGGAGATGGTGGCGTACGCGCTGGTGGCCATCGTCGGCCGCGCCAGCGCCGCGAACATCCTCGGCGTGACGGTGCGCGAGCTCGACAAGCTCGTCGAGGTCTACCAGCTCTCCGAGCGCCTCACGAACCTCCCCGAACCGGGATCGTCGATCACCTGGGCGCGCGAGATCAAGAACATCAACAAGAGCCTCCTGACGCCGACGGTGCTCGACACGATCGTGCGCAAGGTGAACGAGAACGAGATCACGAACTCGAAGGAGATCCGCAAGCTCCGCCTGGTGCTGCGCGACCCGGTGGCGAAGGAGAAGTTCGTGCAGGGCGAGAGCCTCGAGCGCGTGCTCGACGCCATCGCCTCGCCGGAGCAGCCGAAGAAAGGAAGCCTGGCCGGCGATATCGACGAGCTGACGCAGGCGCTGAAGCGCCACTCCTGGACGACGCTGGTGGCATCGCGCGGCGACTCGACGCTGATGGAGAAGGTGGAGGAGGCGGAGAAGCTGCTGCGGGAGTTGAAGCGGGCCTTGGGGTGACTGGCGAGCCGGCCGCCGGCGCGAGGACGGCTTCGCGAGAAGAGGCCGCATCTGGGAGAGCTGTTGATCCGGATGACGAGGTCAGACGCAGGCTCGAACTTCTTCCAGCGGGCGCTGTAGAAGAAGTGCTTCAGCCGAGGCGTGAGACGCCACCGCCTTCGTGATGGAGCCCCATCGGTAGAACGCTTCGTAGGCCCAGTCGTAGCCGCGCTTCAGCTCCTCGGGCGACAGGCCTGAAGGGCGATAGACGACGTGGCGTGTGTCGTAGAGGTCCCAGTTCCGCGTTTCGATGCGGTTCTGTGCCGCCGCGCGCGGAGCCGCGGGTCGGCAAGGCGATACGAACTCTTGATGAAGCGCCGGTACGCCGCGACGAGATGACGGACCTGCTCGACTGCGCCACTCATCGAGGCCCTCTCTCGAGCAGAAACTGTGTGCGCCATTCCGCGAGCCACGATTCTTCGAAATGCCTCTTCAGCTTCGGACGGGCGCCGATCTCGTTAGCGACAGCACCGAGCGAGCGCAGGCGATCCTGCCATCCCAGGCTCACACCAGCGCGAATCGACGCCTTGTCAGGAGAGAGCAGAAGCCATGTTTCATCGCTTCGGCCGTAGGCGTGCGCGAACAGATCTCGTTCGCCCGCATCCATACCGGCAGCATCGGGATAGTCGAGCGCCAACGTCGCGCGCTCCGCTTCGGTGACCGCATGCACGTGTGACAGGCGGCTCAGCTCCTCCTCGGAGACGATGACGTAGCCACTTCGGCCGGCATCGCCGCGCACTGCCTCGTATGTGCAGGTTTCGACGGTTTCAACGTTCATGCGTCCCGTGATCGCTCTCCAGCAACCGGTGCGGACCGCTTCGATGATGACGTTCGTGTCCACGAGCAGGGTTGGCGGTCCGTTCACGGTCGTGGCTCATACCTCGTACGACAACGACAGGCCGTAAGCGTCGAGAACAGCCTCGAGATCCTGAATCGACAGATCGAGCAGCCCGGCGGCGCGCCGCAGCGAGAGGTGCCCACTCTCCACTGCTTCATGGACGCGGATGACGAATTCACGGCTGAACAAAGGCGGCCGCTCGCCAGCGTTCTGCGGATCGCCGTTCGCGACCAGCCGGTCATCGTTGATGCTGACCATGTCGCCTTTCGTCAGAATCTCGAGATTCCGAAGCCGCCACTTCAGCGCGACGGTGCTCACGCCGAGATTGGTCGCGGTCGCATTCAGCCAGTCGTGCAGATCGGCGGAGCCGCGCTTTTCCCACAGGCGCGTGACGGCTCCCGCCGGCATCAGCAGCGCGGCGGCGAAATTCTCAGCGAGTTGCTCGACGCGGTTGCCCTTCGTCGCTTTTACAATCAGCGGCTCGATGCGCTCGGGCGGCATCGCGTCCCACGTGAGGACGTGGAAGAGCTCATGCGCGACGTCGAACGAGCGGCGGCCGCGCGGTTCCTGCCGGTTGACGAGGATCGTGGAGAGCCCCGGCACCAGCGACGCCGCTCCGGAGATTCCGGCAGGAGCATCGACGAAGAGCACGAGAGCCCCGAGCTTCTGGTGCATCTCGCCCGGCAGCCGCTCCGCCGGCGTGTCGCCGAGGTGCCAATCGCGTACCAGTTCCTCGGCAGAGGCAGCAGCCTCTTCGAAAGAGGATTGCTTCGAGAGATCGAGCTTCAGTGCGAGACGCTTCGGTTCGGAACCGCGGTCGCGTTCGAGTTGACGGTAGGTGGCGATCCATCGCCCGGCGCGCTGCTCGAACGCGTCGAGCACCGCTCCTTCCACACCTCTCGCCCTGAAGGAGAACCGTCCTTCGCCGACGAGCCGATAGGGATCGGTCACGTAGTCGACCGTGACACCAAGCGCCTTTACTGCTGCGGCGAGCTCGTCCGGCGCGATGCGCCGCTCGCCGGCTTCGATCGCCGCGACGACGTGGTGACGGGCAGCGGTGGTCATATAGAGCGTCAATATAGTCTTGCATTCTTCTAAATGCAAGATCGTCGGCCGCATTTCGCTCGGCCTCAGCTCGCCGCCCATTCCGCCACGTTCGCCTCGAGACAGGCGGCGAACGCCGGCCGTTTCCTTCAGAAGACGGGGAACGCTGTGAGGATGTGCGCGAAGTCGGCCGCGTCGAGGCCATAGCACCTGACGACCCCGTGCAGGCGGTCGCCGAAGGATCGCCAACGCGGCCTCGAAGCCAACAGCGGCGGGCGCCGTTCGGCGCACGACCAGATTCGCGAACTTGTTAAACGATTCCGCATGCAACTCGATGAATTGCAGCGGTGCAGATTCACTCGTTGGCAGCGTGCTGAAGCAGACCATCTCGACGCAGTACCGGTACAGACCTTAATTTCACCTTAATTTTGGCGCCGAAGGGCGTTCCGCGCAAACAAGAATGGCCAGCATATGTGCTGGCCATTCAATGATTTACGGTTGGTTGCGGGGGCAGGATTTGAACCTGCGACCTTTGGGTTATGAGCCCAACGAGCTACCAGACTGCTCCACCCCGCGACACTGGTGGGGGCGCGATTATCGTCGCGCCTCTGACTTGCGTCAAGGACCCCGTTAACTTCTTCTTCCTCCTCCCTATTCCGGTACGATGTGGCCGCGGTTTTGGCATGGATCGGGCTGGGGGCGGGCTCGGATGAAGCGACTTCTGGTGTTGATCGGCGTTCTTGCCGCCGGGCGGGCGGGGGGGGCGGCGCTGCCGGGGTTCGGGGTGCGGCTCGTCGGGACGGCCGCGGCCTTTGCGAGCTCCGTCGCCGTCGACTCGCGGGGCGTCGTCTACTACACAACCCAGAAGGGGGATCTGTTTCGGCTGGGGGACGATGGGCAGAGCCTGCGCGTCGCCCATGTGAACACCGTCGCCGTCGGCAACTCCGGTCTCCTCGGCATGGCCCTGCGCGACGACCGCACCGCCATCGTTCACTATACGACGCCGATGCAGATCGCGGACATCATCGCGAGCATCGACCTCGAGACGGGCGTCGAGACCGTCATCCACGTCTTCAACGCCGACATCGACATGCCCTCGCGCGGCTCCTCGCCGGAGCACCACGGCGGCAACCCCACCGTGGCGGCGGACGGCTCGATCTTCGTCGGCATCGGCGACTACGGCGGCTTCCTCGTCGCGGCGCTCCCCGACTGGAACGGCGGCAAGATCTGGCGCATCTTCCCCGACGGCAGCGTGCAGCAGTTCGCGCGCGGCTTCCGCAATCCGTTCGACGTCGCCTGGGACGCGGCGAACCAGCGCCTCATCGTCCCCGACAACGGCGACGACGTCGACGACGAGATCAACGTCGTCCACCTCGGCGACGACTGCGGATGGCCGTACACCATGGGCGACGGCCCCGTCATCGAGGGCACCACCCGCCCCGTCTACGTCTTCCCGGCCATCGTCGCGCCGACCGGCTTCACCGCGCTGAGCGGGCGCAATCCGATCCTCCGGCACGGCTACCTCCTCGGCACGTTCGTCAGCAAGGCCATCTACTACATCGCCGACGTCGATCGTCCCGATCCGATCCCGCTCATCAAAGGCGACACGAGCTTCGTCATTGACGTGACCGAGGGGCCGAACGGCGAGATCTACTTCTGCACCGGCAACTCGATCTACGAGCTGAAGGTGCCGCTGCGAGGCGACTGCAACGGCGACGGCCGCGTCGACGTCGCCGACCTCAACGCCCTCGCGCAAGAGCTCGCCGACGGCGGCGGCGAAGCGTTCACGAGCGCGCAGAACGGCGCCTTCGCGGCGAGCTGGGGCTGCGACGTGAACGGCGACGGGCTCATCGATAAGGCCGACGTTGCCGCGCTCGTGGCCATCGTCAAGCCGAGGATGCGAGCGGTCCGAAGCGGGCACTAAACGCGCAGGAGAATCGCGCAGGAGGCCCGGTATGAACCGAACGAGATTCGTCTCGTTGGCGATGGTCCTGGCATTGAGCGCCGCCATCGCGAACGCGCAAACGAAAGTCAAAGCAGGATTCAATCTCTTTTCGCCGAGCGACGACGCGCAGATCGGCGCGCAGTCGGCGGTGGCAGCGGAGCAGCAGTTGCCGATCGTCCGCGACGGCAACGTGAACGCGTACGTCAACGGCATCGGGCAGCGCCTCGCGGCGAACGCGGGCGGCCCGGAGTTCCGCTATCAATTCAAGGTCGTCAACGCCTCGGACATCAACGCCTTCGCGCTGCCCGGCGGCTACATCTACCTCAACCGCGGCGTGCTCGAGCAGGCCCACAACGAGGGCGAGGTCGCGGGCGTGATCGCGCACGAGATCTCGCACGTGGCGCTGCGTCACGGCACGCACCAGGCCTCGAAGGCCTACCTCGCCCAGGCCGGCATCAGCATTCTCGGCGGCATCCTCGGCGGCAAGGTCGGTCAGGGGACCGCGCAGGTCATCAACGCCGTCGGCGGTATCGGCCTGAACGCGCTCTTCCTCAAATACAGCCGCGACCTGGAGACGCAGGCCGACGTGCGCGGCTCGCAGATCCTGGCGGCGTCGGGATACTCGCCGGCCGACATGGTGAACTTCTTCCAGACCCTCGAGAGCGTCGACAAGGCGCGCAAGACGAGCTGGCTCTCCGATCACCCCGCGCCGCCCGACCGCATCGCGCGCATCCAGCAGGAAGCGCGGCTGCTGCACGTCTCGCAGACGCCGACGACGAACGTGGCCGGGCTGCAAAGCGTGCAGTCGCGGCTGCGCGGATCCGGCGCGGCGCCGACGATGGCGGAAATCTCGCGCTCCGGCCCGGCCGCCTCGGCGTCGCAGCAGTCCGGACGCAGGCGTCCGACGTCGCAGGCCTCGTCGACCGTCACGATTCCGGCGCCGTCGACGTCGCTTCGCGCCTACACCAGCCGCTCCGGCGTCTATCGGATCTCGTATCCGTCGAACTGGCAGGTCGTGCAGGAAGGCTCGACCGGCGTCACTCTGGCGCCTCCGGGCGGGGCCGGCAGCGTGAGCGGAAATGGCGAGATCGTGGTGGGGGCGATCGTCAACCACTACGATCCGTTCGGGAACGGGCAGCAGTCGTACTTCGGCAACGCCACGATCGAGACGGCCACGAACGATCTCCTGGCGACCCTGCAGCAGAGCAGTCCGCACCTGCGGCTCGTGAGCGGTTCGGAGGGGCGGGTGCGGCTGGCGGGAGGGACCGCGGTGGCGGCGACGCTGCGCGGCGTCGACCCGCAGACCGGCATCGACGAACGTGTGACCGTGGTGACGCGGCAGCTCGCGGATGAACATCTCCTCTATCTGTTGTTCATCACTCCGGAGCGGGATGCGGCCAACTACCGCGGCGTGCTGAACGCGATGGTGAGCTCGATGCAGATCGACCCCCAGCGCCGCCACTAAGCCGGCACGGCCGGCGGCGTGACTTGCCAAAGGCCGCCGCGCGATCGTCGCCGAATTGATGTTTTGCCATGCAGTCTCCTATGATCGAGCGAGACGGAGGGATTTCCAGATGGTGTATGACGAACGAATCGTAGAGCCGATGCGTGAGGAGCTCACGCGCCTCGGCATCGAGGAAACGCGAACCGCGGACGCGGTCGACGCCGTGCTCGGCGAGAAGAAGGGCACCGTCCTCCTCGTCGTGAACTCGGTGTGCGGTTGCGCCGCCGGCAACGCGCGGCCGGCGGTGACGATGGCGCTCGAGCACGGCGTGAAGCCGGAGCGGGCCATCACGGTCTTCGCCGGCAACGACGCCGCGGCCACGCAGCGCGCGCGCGAGTACCTGGTCGGCTATCGGCCGTCGTCGCCGGCGATCGCGCTCTTCCGCGACGGCGAGGCGGTGAAGGTGCTGGAGCGGTGGCAGATCGAAGGGCGGACGCCGTGGGACATCGCGGCGGAGCTCACGGCGGCGTTCGATCAGTTCTGCGCGAAGGAAGCGGTCGCGCAGTAACGGTTTTGGGGCGCACGCTGTGCGCCCCTATCGGGCGGGTAGCGCGCGGCGGCGCGGCTTCTTCGCGACCGGCAGTGCCGGCGCCGTCGCCCGCGCGTCTGCCGGCACATAGAAGCTCCGGCCGCGCACGTTCTCGTCGAGGATGAGTCCCTGCTGCAGCGGCGGGAAGGCGCGCTGGTCGCAGTCGAGGCGCTCGCAGAGGCGGCAGGTCGTTCCGATCGGCACGGCCGCTTCGAGGTTGTCGAGGTCGTACGCGTCGGCGTACACGATCTTCCGCGCGTCGGACACCGGGCAGCCGATGCCGACGGCCATCAGCGCGTCTCCCGAGGCGTAGCCGAAACTCTTGCGGATCGTGCGGGCCACGCAGAAGTAGGCCGTGCCGTCGGGCATCTTCGAGAGCTGCGTGCGGATGCGGCCGGGCGTCAGAAACGCCGCGTGCACGTCCCAACGCGGGCAGGAGCCGGAGAAGCGCGCAAAGCGGATTCCCGTCCCGCTGAAGCGCTTCGAAATATTGCCGGCGATGTCGACGCGGACGAAGTGGAACGATACCCCCGACCCTCCCGGCTTGCGCAGCGTGGTCAGGCGATGGCAGACCTGCTCCCAGCTCGCCGTGTAGTGGTGCTGCAGCAGCTCGATGTCGTAGCGGACGTTCTCGACCATCTGCAGGAAGTCGTCGTACGGCATCAGCAGCGCCGCGCCGAAGTAATTCGCCAGAGCGATGCGGCAGAGCTTCATCGACTCCGGCGCCGTCAGCAGATTCGCCGAGCGCGCCAGCACCGCGTCGATGGCCGGCCCGGCCTCGAGAAGTCCGATCTGATGCGCGACCTGGAACTGCCGTCCCCACGGCGGCAGCACCTCGGAGATCGACAGGAGGAGGCGAGAAGGATCGAAGCGGCGGATTGCGCCGCGGTCCTGGCTCACCGGCGTGAGCGCGACCTCGATCCCGTGGCGCTCGCGCAGGAACGCCGTCATCGAGCGGTACATGTCGCTGCGGTCGAAGCGGACGCGTTGCGCGAGCGTCTCCGCGGCGGCCTCGATCTCCGGAAAGAAATTCATGTTCTGCTGGATCACGTCGGTCACTTCCTCGGACGGCACGTGCATCGGATCGATCGACGTGATGTGGCCGTCGTAGAGCCGGCCCGCCAGCGCGCGCTCCGAGTCGACGGAGCTCCGGTAGGCGCGATAGAGCGCCACGATCGCGCGCGAAGCCGTGGCGTTCTCGGCGAGCTCGCGCGTGTCGGAGAGCGTGACCGGGTGCTCTTCGAAGAGCGGGTCGCCGAAGACCTCCTGCAGGTCGGCGGCGAGGCGCGTGGCGCTGTCGTCGGCGAACGAAGAGATGTCGACGCTGAAGACCTGCGCGAGCTTGACGAGCAGGTGCGCCGGCAGCGGCCGCTGGTTGTGCTCGATGAGGTTGAGGTAGCTGGCGGAGATGTCGAGCTTGCCGGCCAGATCGGTCTGGCTGACGCCCTCGCGGCGGCGGAGGGCCCGGACTTTGGAACCGAGTCTGAGGTCGCTCATACGGCGAGTTTACAACCATTCACAAATTTTCGCCCTCACGCTGGTAAATCTCCACAGGCTAACGTACTGTACAAGCTCAGCTTATTGATTTTGGCCTGCCGACTGCTCATGCTTTTACAGGCATGACGGACATCACATTGGAACGTGACATCGAGATCCGCGCGGAGCGGCGCCCCGAGTGGGAGCCGATCCTCAGCGACGAGGCTTTGCAGTTCGTGGCCGTGCTGCAGCGCGAGCTCGGCGCGCGCCGCGAAGAGCTTCTGGCGAAGCGCGAGGCGCGCAAGCTGCGCATCGACGCCGGCGAGCTTCCCGACTTCCTCCCCGAGACGCAATCGATCCGCGAGAGCGACTGGACCGTCGCGCCAATCCCGGCCGACCTCCTCGACCGCCGCGTCGAGATCACCGGCCCGGTCGACCGCAAGATGATCATCAACGCCCTCAACAGCGGCGCGAACGTCTTCATGGCCGACTTCGAGGACTCGCATGCACCGACGTGGGCGAACAACCTCGACGGTCACGTCAACCTGTGCGACGCGGTGCGCCGCACCATCACCTTCAGCGCCGGCGCGAAGCAGTACGCGCTGAACCACACCATCGCCACGCTGGTGGTTCGGCCGCGCGGATGGCACCTGCTCGAGAAGCACGTGATCGTCGACGGCAAGCCGGTCAGCGCGAGCCTCTTCGACTTCGCGCTCTACTTCTTCCACAACGCCAAGGAGCTGATCGCCCGCGGCACGGGACCGTACTTCTATCTCCCGAAGATGGAGTCGCACCTCGAGGCGCGGCTCTGGAACGACGTCTTCGTCTTCGCGCAGAAGGCGCTCGGCATCCCGGTGGGAACGATCCGCGCGACGGTGCTGATCGAGACGATCCTCGCCGCATTCGAAATGGATGAGATCCTCTACGAGCTCCGCGAGCACTCCTCGGGACTCAACTGCGGCCGCTGGGATTACATCTTCTCGTTCATCAAGAAGCTCCGCGCCCAGCGCGACTGCCTCTTGCCCGACCGCGGCCAGGTGACGATGGACAAGGCCTTCCTGGCCGCGTACGTCGACCTGCTGATCAAGACCTGCCACCGCCGCGGGATTCACGCGATGGGCGGCATGGCCGCGCAGATCCCGATCAAGAACGATCCCGCCGCGAACGACGCGGCGATGGCGAAGGTCGAGGCCGACAAGCTGCGCGAGGTGAGCGCGGGCCACGACGGCACCTGGGTCGCGCATCCGGCGCTCGTCGCCGTGGCGAAGCGGATCTTCGACGCGCAGATGCCGGGGCCGCATCAGATCGACCGCAAGCGCGGCGACGTCCACGTCACGGCCGCCGATCTCCTCCGCGCGCCCGAGGGGACGATCACGGAGAAGGGCGTGCGCCAGAACGTGAACGTCGGGATCCTCTACCTCGAGGCGTGGCTCGGCGCGCTCGGCTGTGTGCCGCTCTACAACCTGATGGAAGACGCGGCCACGGCGGAGATCTCGCGCACGCAGTTGTGGCAGTGGATCCACCACGGCGCGCACCTCGACGACGGCCGGGCCGTGACCGCGGAGCTCTACAAAACGATCCGCGACGAGGAGCTGGCCTCGATGGGCGAGCGCCCGCACCTCGAGCGCGCCGCGGCGATTTTCGACCGACTGACATCGAGCGACGAACTCGAAGACTTCCTGACGATTCCTGCATACGAAGAGCTACTGAAGACGGAGGGGAACTGATGGCGAGACGACTGAAAGCGGTGCGCGACCCGAAGCAGATCGAGCGTGATTGGGAGACCAATCCGCGCTGGGACGGCATCACCCGCGACTACACGGCGGACGACGTGCTGCGGCTGCGCGGCTCCATCGACGTCGAGCAGACCTTCGCGGAGCTCGGCGCGGAGCGGTTGTGGGAGCTGCTGCAGGACGAACCGTACGTCGCCGCCCTCGGCGCGCTGACGGGCAACCAAGCCATCCAGCAGGTGCGCGCCGGCCTCAAGGCCATCTACCTCAGCGGCTGGCAGGTCGCCGCGGACGCGAACCTCTCCGGTCACATGTACCCCGACCAGAGTCTCTATCCGTCGAACTCCGTCCCCTCGGTGGTGAAGCGGATCAATCAGGCGCTGCAGCGCGCCGATCAGATCGATTACAGCGAGGGACGCCACGACACGCACTGGTTCGCGCCGATCGTGGCGGACGCCGAGGCGGGCTTCGGCGGCTGCCTGAACGCGTTCGAGCTGATGAAGCAGATGATCGAGGCGGGCGCCGCGGCGGTGTACTACGAGGACCAGCTCGCCTCCGAGAAGAAGTGCGGCCACCTCGGCGGCAAGGTTCTGGTCCCGACGTCGGCGTTCATCCGCACGCTCTCCGCGGCGCGGCTCGCCGCCGACGTCATGGGCGTGCCGACGCTGCTCGTCGCGCGCACCGACGCGAACAGCGCCACGCTGCTCACGAGCGACGTCGACGAGCGCGATCACCCCTTCATCACGTCGAAAGAACGGACCGCCGAGGGCTTCTTCACCATCAGCGGCGGGATGGAGATGTGCATCGCGCGCGGGCTCGCCTACGCGCCGTACGCCGACCTGCTGTGGATGGAAACGTCGACGCCCGACCTCGACGAGGCCCGCCAATTCGCCGAGGCCATTCACGCGGAGTTTCCGGGGAAGCTGCTGGCGTACAACTGCTCGCCGTCGTTCAACTGGGCGAAGAAGCTCGACGCCGAGACGATCGCGAGCTTCCGCGAGGAGCTGGCCTCGATGGGCTACAAGTTCCAGTTCGTCACGCTGGCCGGCTTCCACGCCCTCAACTTCTCGATGTACGACCTGGCGTTTCACTACAGGGACGAAGGCATGGCCGCGTACTCGCGGCTGCAGCAGGCGGAGTTTTCGGCGGAGAAGGACGGCTACACGGCCACGAAGCATCAGCACGAGGTCGGGACCGGCTACTTCGACGAGGTGATGAAGGTGATCTCGAACGGACAGGCGTCGACGACGGCGTTGGCCGGATCGACCGAGGCCGCGCAGTTTGGCGCGCATTAGGAGTTGACGATGGACGACATCAGGACGTGGACCGAGGACGACGAGCAGTGGCACATCCCCGACGACGAGCGGGACTACAGCACGCCGGAGGATGAGGTGCCGTTTCACATTCCGCGGGATTGAGCCTCTCGTTTCAGGTCCTTCTCCTCGCGAGCGGTAGAAGGTGCCCGAAGGGCGGATGAGGGGCGCCACTCGGGGAAGCATGCGCCCCTCACCCGGCCCTTCGCTGCGCTCAGGGCCACCCTCTCCCCGCGGCGCGGGGAGAGGGAAACGCAACGCACGAGGACGCTCCGCGCCTTCGATCAAAACGATCAGCGCGAGGCCGCGCCCAGCGCCATCATCGGCTCGCGCACGACCGCGCGCGACACCTCCACGAGCCGCAGCAACTCGCCGCGCGTATTGTCGAGGTCCTCGCCGCGCATCGCCCGCGCCAGCGCGGCGACGTCGGCCCACGACGCTTTCCCTTTGTGCGGCGAGTTGCGGAGAAGCAGCCCCATCTCCGCGACCGCGGCGGCGAACTGCGTGTCGGGCGACGCCTCGTACGCGCTCTTACCGTCATCGGCGATCGCCGCCGTCAGCTCCTTGCTCGCGGCCGCGCCGGGATCTTTGTAGCGAAGGCGAAGCGTGGCGATCTGGCCGCGGCTCGCGCCGGCGTTCGGCACGACCTCGTACAGCGCCGTGACCGACTGGGCGGAGCCGATCTCGCCGGCGTCCTTGCTGTCGTCGGCGAAGTCGGCGTTGGCCATAGCGCGGTCCTCGTAGCCGAGCTGGCGGTACGCCTTCACCGCGGCAGGATCGAATTCGAGCTGCACCTTCACGTCGTCGGCGACGGCCACGAGCGTCGACGTCAGCTCGCGCCGGAACACCTTCTTCGCCTCCTCGAACGAGTCGAGGTAGTAATAGTTGCCGTTCCCCTTGCCGGCCAGCATCTCCATCGTCGCGTCTTTGAGGTTGTCGGTGCCGACGCCGATGCAGGTGAGGTAGAGGCCATGGCGGCGCTTCGACTCGATCAGCTTCTTCAACTCTTCCATCGACGAGATGCCGACGTTGAAGTCGCCGTCGGTGGCGAGGATCACGCGGTTGTTGCCGTTCGGCAGAAAGTTTTCCTCGGCCACTTTGTAGGCGAGCTCGATGCCGGCGCCGCCCGCGGTGCTGCCGCCTGCGTGGAGCTTGTCGAGCGCGGCGAGGATGACGTCCTTGTTTGCCGCGGAGGTCTTCGGCAGCACCACGCCGGCGGCGCCCGCGTAGACGACGATCGACACCGAGTCGTCGCCGCGGAGTTGATTGACGAGGAAGCGCAGCGCCTGCTGTACGAGCGCCAGGCGGTCGGGCGGCGACATCGAGCCGGAGACGTCGAGGAGGAAGACGAGGTTATTCGGCGCGAGGCGCCACTGGGCGACCGTCTTGCCGCGGAGGCCGATGCGCAGGAGACGGTGCTCCGGCGCCCACGGGCATCCCACGACCTCGGTGGCCATGGCGACGGGGCGTCCGTCCGCCGGCTCGGGGTAGTGGTAGCTGAAGTAGTTGATCATCTCCTCGATGCGGACGGCGTCGGCGGGCGGCTGCTGGTTCGCGTTGAGAAAGCGGCGGACGTTCGCGTACGAGGCGCCGTCGACGTCGATCGAGAAGGTGGTGACGCGCTCTTTCGCGGCCTCGGTCCAGGCGTGCTCGACGATCGGCGCGTAGGAGGCGGTCTTCGGCTGCGGAGGCGGAACCGGCGCCGGAACCGCGACGCGGTTCGGATTGCCGCCGACGTTGATGCGGTCGACTTGAACGGCTGGCGCGGCTTGACGGACCACCCATGGGTCGCGTGCCGGCGGCGGGTCCGCCATCGAGATGGTGGTCGTCGAGCCGCTCTTTCGCACGTCGAGCAACGGCGCCTCGGCGGTCACGACGATCGACTCCGAAACGGAAGGGTTCAGCACGACGCTCGTCTGAAGGCCGCTCGACGCGGAAATCGTGACGATGCGCGTGCCTTGGCCGTAGCCGGCTAGCAGGGCGAGGACCGTGTGCTTGCCCGGCGGCACGGAGAGAAACCGGAACGCGCCTTGCGCGTCCGTGACCGTCGTCGCGCGGCCATCGAGTATGACCATGACGCCCGGAAGGACCGATCCATCCTTGGCGATGACGGTGCCGCGGATGAGCCCCGGCATCTGCAATTGCGTGTCTTGCGGTGGTGGCGGCGGCGGCGTGGCATGACTGCAGGCGACGAGGAGCAGGAGCACGAGAGCGATGCGCTTCATGGGTGACCTCCTTTATCGTGGACCGCTCGCTGCACGCGCGCTGCCGCGCATGCCGCACGCGTAACTGCTGCCGAACGAACGGCGTGACTGTTCCGCAACAAGGTCACGAAACTGCACGCGTGAATTTCGCCGCCAAAATCGTGAACGGCGATAATGCGCGCGCCATGACCACGCTCCTATTCGCAGCGATTCTCGCCGCCACGCCGCCGAAGCCCGCGCCCCCGCCCGACCTCTCCACGCCGCCCGCCGATGCCATGAACATCGGCAACGGTTTGATCACGAAGCAGCTCGCCGCCGGCAGCAGCGCGGAGATGCCGTCCGACGACGACTTCGTGAAGATCCGCTACACCCTCTGGTCGTCGCCGGACGGCAAGCTGCTCGACTTCATCGCTCCGCCGCAGTTCGTCGTTCCCGCCGTCAACATGATGATGCCGGGGCTCAAGCAGACCGTGACGATGATGCACCTCAGCGAGAAGCGGCGCTCGTGGATCCAGGAGCGCCTCGGCGCGCGCGGCCGCGTGCCGCC